>Ga0081539_10002964_pt1 | contig 22292 bp, 21 predicted proteins | sample TabmetS4T2R2_FD_71023 | JGI IMG/M metagenome (GOLD analysis project Ga0081539, IMG submission 71023) | Tabebuia heterophylla rhizosphere microbial communities from the University of Puerto Rico - S4T2R2 | ecosystem: Host-associated > Plants > Roots > Rhizosphere ...
CGCTCCCCGCGCCGCCCCCCCGGGGGGGCCCCCCGCGCCGCCCCCCCGGGCGGCGCGGGGGGGGCCGCCCGGGCCCGCCGCGGGGGCCGGGGCCGCCGCGACGGCGGCCTAGTATGGCTGCTGTGGTGGTGTTGGACGACCTCGTCCGGCTGCGCCGGGCCCGGGACCTGATGGACCGCGAGTACGCGGAGCCGCTGGACGTACCCGCGCTGGCCCGCGTCGCCCTCATGTCGCCGGGCCACTTCTCGCGCAGTTTCCGCGCCGCCTTCGGGGAGACGCCGTACAGCTACCTGATGACCCGCCGGATCGAGCGGGCCAAGGCGCTGCTGCGGCGCGGTGACCTGACGGTGACCGAGGTCTGCTTCGCGGTCGGCTGTACGTCGCTGGGGTCGTTCAGTTCGCGGTTCACCGAGCTGGTCGGCGAGAGCCCCAGCTCGTACCGAGCCCGCCGCCATGACGAGGGCGCCGCCATCCCGGCCTGCGTCGCCAAGATGTACACGCGTCCGGTCAGGAACGGAGAAGCGAAGGCCGCCCCGCGCTCGTAGCGTGATCCGCATGGACATCAAGCTTTCCCAGTGCTTCATCGCCGTCGACGACCACGACAAGGCGCTCGCCTTCTACCGGGACGTCCTCGGCCTGGAGGTGCGCAACGACGTCGGGTTCGAGGGAATGCGCTGGGTGACCGTCGGCTCGCCGGCGCAGCCCGGTGTGGAGATCGTCCTCGAACCGCCCCTCGCGGACCCGAACGCCTCGCCCACCGACAAGGAGACCATGGCCGAACTGCTGGCGAAGGGGCTCCTGCGCGGCGTCATCTTCACGACCGACGACTGCGACGCCACCTTCGAACGCATTCAGGCCGCGGGTGCCGAGGTGCTGCAGGAGCCGATCGACCAGCCGTACGGCGTCCGGGACTGCGCCTTCCGCGATCCCTCCGGCAACATGCTGCGGTTCAACCAGCCTCGCCGGCGGTGAGCTCGCCGGGGCCCGTACGTTGAGGTCGTGGAGCGCTTCGACGTCGTGATCGTCGGCGCGGGGCCGGCCGGGGCGGCGGCCGCGATCGCGGCACGCCGCGGCGGAGCCCGGGTGCTGTTGCTGGACCGGGCCGACTTCCCGCGGGACAAGCCGTGCGGCGACGGCATCGCGGCCGATGCGGTCGACGAGCTGGCGCGGCTCGGCGTGGCCGGCGTGGCGGCCGGCCATCCGGCGATCACCAGGCTGCGGCTGGTGGCGCCGGGCGGCACGGCGGTGACTCGGCCGCTGCCGCGCCCGGCGTTCACGATCCCCCGGCGGATCTTCGACGAACGGCTGGTACGGGCAGCCGTGGCGAGCGGCGCGGAGTTGCGGCGGCACACCGTACGCTCGGTCGTCGTCGCCGGGGAGCCGGCGGTCGACCGGCGGTATGCCGCCACCGTGCTGATCGGCGCGGACGGCGCCGGGTCGGTGGTGCGCCGGGCACTGGGATTCGGGCCGAATCCGGCCGGCCACCTCGCCATCGCGGTGCGCGGCTACGCCGCGACCGGCAACACCACCGAGCAGGTGATAGTCACGACGAGACAGCGCTGGCCCGCGTACGCGTGGGAGTTCCCGCTCGGCGACGGAACGGCGAACGTCGGCTACGGCGAGGTGCTGCGCGGCGCGCCGGTCTCCCGGGCGTACCTGGTGGAGCGGCTGCGCACGCTGCTGCCCGGTGGCGAGCCGGCCGGCCTGCGCGGGCATCACCTGCCGCTGTCCACCCGGCGTCCGCCGCCGGGCCACGGCCGGGTCCTGCTCGCCGGCGATGCGTTGTCCCTGATCAACCCGTTCACCGGGGAAGGCATCTTCTACGCGGTGCTCTCCGGTGCGCTGGCCGGGGCCGCCGCCGCGGCGGGTCCGGTGGGTGTCGCCGAGCGGTACCGGGACGAGCTGCGCCGCCGCCTCGGGCGTCACCTGCGGCACTCAGGCATCGCCGCGCGGCTCACGCGGCGGCCGGCTGTGGTCGATGCCGCGGTCCGCGCGGCGGCGCGGGACGGTGCGGTCTTCGGCCGGATGGTCGATCTGGGGCTCGGCGACGGCGTCTTCGACCTCCGCACGATCGGGCGCATCGCCGCGCAGATGGGCCGAGCACACCCGGCCGCCCCGTCGAGGCTGGGCAAGGCGGGCTAGGGTTTGAGGTGATGAGTCTGCGGTCCGTGGTCTATTCGGTCTACGAGCGACGGCTGGCCGGAAAGCTGGCCGGCAAGCCCATGCCCCGGCACGTCGGTGTCATGTGCGACGGTAACCGCCGCTGGGCCCGGGAGATGGGATTCGTCGACCCCAACGACGGCCACCGGGTCGGCGCCGCCCGGGTCAAGGAGCTGCTCACCTGGTGTGACCAGGCGGGCATCGAACACGTGACGCTGTACCTGCTGGCGACCGACAACCTGCGGCGCCCCGCCGCCGAGCTCGATCCGCTACTGAAGATCATCGAGGACCTCGCGACCGAACTCGCCGAGGACGGCAACCCGTGGCGGCTTCGTATGGTGGGCGCGCTCGACGTGCTGCCCGCCTCCACGGCGGCGGCGCTCAAGGCCGCGCAGGAGAGAACCCAGGACCGGACGGTCGGCGTCGAGGTCAACATGGCGGTCGGGTACGGCGGCCGGCGCGAGATCGCCGACGCGGTGCGGTCGTTGCTGCACGAGCAGGCGGCAGCCGGCCGCACGATCGAGGAGATGGCCGAGATCCTCGACGTCGAGCACATCGCCGAACATCTCTACACCCGCGGCCAGCCAGATCCGGACCTGGTCATCCGCACCAGCGGCGAGCAGCGCCTCTCCGGCTTCCTGCTCTGGCAGTCGGCGCACTCGGAGTTCTATTTCCACGACGCCAACTGGCCGGACTTCCGCCGGATCGACTTCCTGCGCGCCCTGCGGTCGTACGCGAATCGCCAGCGCCGCTTCGGCGCGTAGACGAGTAACTCCGCGTCCGACCGCTGCTCGAGTCGCGCTGCTGGTGTCCTCGCTGCTCGCGCGTCGCGCTGCTGGTGTCCTCGCTGCTCGCGCGTCGTGCTGCTGGTGTCCTCGCTGCTCCCGCCCGCTGCCGGTGTCCCCACCACCGGCCTGTCCGCCGCCTGCCTGTCAACCGCTCGCGTGCCCGCCGCCTGCGTGCCTGCCGCAGATCTGACCGGCAAGCAGACCCGCCGTTGCCCGATCTGTCCTTTTCACGCCTGCAAGGCGTTTCGAAGAGACCGGGGGCTTGGTGCCGTTACGCCTGCAGCACGTGGACGAGCCGCCAAGACATCCCATGAGTGTGCTTGTCGAGCAGCGGCCTGGGAGTCGCCGGCCAGATCTTGGTGTGGTTTCCCCGTCGTCGGTCACCCCGTCGGCGTGTGGTCGGGGTGCCAAGACATTCCATGATGTTTGTGGCCAAGCGGCGGTCGTGGATCTTGGCGTGATGTGCCCGTGGGAGGGTGGTCGGGACGCCAAGGTCTCCGACCGGCCCGAGGTAAGCCGAGGTCAGCGCGGTGGCGCGGGCGTCGTCTGCTCGATCTTGGCACTGTTTCCCCAGCGCTGCGTGGTCTCGATGCCAAGGTCGGCGCGGGGTGTCCGGAAATCCGTGGTGAGGCGGCTGTCGGCGGCTCTGCTGCCGGATCTTGGTGCCCTGGCAACGGAGGCGTGGGGAAACGATGCCAAGGTCCACTGCGCTGGCCGCGCCCGGCCGCATCGCCGCAGGTCACCGCCCCCACCTAACCACCGAATACCCGATCTTGGAATCGTGACCACGCTCCCGTGGACACGCTCCCGTGGGGACGGGGTACCAAGGTCGCCGGCCGATTCGGGGATGTCGAGGTCGGCGCGGTGGCGCGACCGTCAGGCGCCCCATCTTGGCGTGGTGTCCCCATCGGCGTGTGGTCTGGATGCCAACATCCCCACCGGTACCAGTGCTCGGGCTCGCACTGGATGGATACGTGCCGATCAGCGAGGCGCCGCAAGGGGACGCGCCCCCTCGCCCAGCGAGGTGGCCGGAAATGACGGGTCTGCTCGGGGCGAATCGGGTCGCCCGGCTTGCTTGACTGGCAGCCCAGCCCGCAGCGGGCGGCACGGAGGCCCGGACGGCAGCGCCTTGCACTCAGGTCGTCGTGACCCGCCGTCATGCGTAGGCGCTTCAGAAGGCCTGCAGTCCCTCGGCGACGAACTCGGCGACCGCGGCGGGGGACTCGAGGGTCAGGTCGGCGGCGCTGGACACCTCGGCGCCGGTCTCGGGATTGGCCACTGCCACGGCGACGCCGAAGAACGCCGGGTCGACGGCCTCGCGGGCACGCAGCGCGTCGAAGGCCTTGATGTCGGACATGTCGTCGCCGAAGTACCAGGCGCAGCCGGCGTCCCGGACACCCTCGGTGATGACCATGCCCTTGTCCTGGTCGACCGGGGGCTTGAGCTCGATCACCATGCGACCGCCCTGCACCTTCAGGCCCAGCCGCTCGGCCTGCTCGTGACCCCAGTGCTCGACCGCCGCCGCCTGCTCCGGCGCGGTGCGGTAATGCAGCGCGACCGAGAGCCGTTTGTACTCCACCAGGATCGGGTCGGGCAGCTCGGCGCGGGCCCGGTCGGCGAGATCGGCCATCGCCGGCACCCAGGGCAGGGCGGCCGGCTCGGTGACCACGTCGCCCTCGTGCCACACCTCCAGGCCGTACAGCCCGTAGAGATCCACCCGCTCGAGCGAGGCGAACCGTGATCGGAGGAAGCTGACCGGCCTGGCCGAGACGATCGCGACCCGGCGCACGGCCGCCGCCAGGCGCTCGAGAACGCCGGGGATGGCCGGCACGGTCTGTGCGGCGTCGGGATCGTCCGTCACCGGGGACAGGACGCCGTCGAAGTCGAAGAAGAACGTGGTCTCCGCCGCGCGGCCGGCGGTGAACGCCCACGCGTCGGCGATGCTCAGCGGACGGGTGGGACGCGGAGTGTCTGCCACAACGCCACATTACCCGCCGCAAGTCCGGTTGCCTGCCGTCCGGAAACCCGTGAGCTGAGCATCACCCGTTCTCGCGCACTACCGCAGGGGGCGGTTGACCGCTAGCGTTTGAGACATGGCAAGGGGTCGTCCCTAGCCAGCCGGCCGGCCCGGACCTGCGACAAGTGCGCCACGGGGCCCGCATCCCGACCCCGTGCATGAGACGGGCGCCGGAGGTTGCGGACCGTGGGCGTACCGGGTTGCACGCCCGCTGGAGCAGGCCTGTGACATCACGCCGATCTGACGCCGAGGTCCCTCTCGACCCGGCCGCCGCAGTGTCCAGCAGCCGCGCCGCGACGGGACGCCCGTCCCGTGACCGGCACGCAGACTCCGAACCGGCCCCTACGGGCCGTGTTTTCGTTTTGGACACTTCGGTCCTGCTGTCCGACCCGGCGGCGTTCCGCCGGTTCACCGATCACGAGGTCGTCGTCCCGCTCGTGGTCATCTCGGAACTGGAGGGGAAGCGGCATCATCCGGAGTTGGGCTGGTTCGCCCGGCAGTCGTTGCGCATCCTGGACGAACTGCGGATCAAGCACGGCCGGCTCGATCGGCCGGTGCTCTGCAACGACGAGGGCGGCACGCTGCGGGTCGAGCTCAACCACGCCGACCAGAGCGTGTTGCCGCACGGCTTCCGGAACGACTCGAACGACACCCGGATTCTCTCGGTGGCGCTCGGGCTGGCCGCGGAGGGCCGGGACGTCACGCTGGTCAGCAAGGACATGCCGCTGCGGGTCAAGGCCGCGTCGGTAGGCCTGAACGCCGACGAGTACCGGCACGGACAGGCGAGCGATCCGACCTGGACCGGCATGGCCGATCTGAAGCTCACCGAGGACCAGGTGGCCGCGCTGTACGGCGGCGACGAGTTAACGGTCGAGGACGCCGCCGGTCTGCCCTGCCACACCGGCCTGGTGATCCACTCGTCGCGCGGCTCGGCGCTCGGCCGGGTCACCCCCGACCGTACGGTGAAGCTGGTCCGCGGCGACCGGGAGGCGTTCGGGATCCGGGGCCGCTCGGCGGAGCAACGCGTCGCGCTGGACCTGCTGCTGGACGAGTCGATCGGCATCGTGTCGCTGGGCGGCCGCGCGGGCACCGGCAAGTCGGCGCTGGCGCTCTGCGCCGGGCTCGAGGCGACCATGGAACGCAACCGCCACAAGAAGGTCGTCGTGTTCCGTCCGCTCTACGCGGTCGGCGGCCAGGAGCTCGGCTACCTGCCGGGCACCGAGTCGGAGAAGATGTCGCCCTGGGCACAGGCCGTCTTCGACACGCTCGGCGCCGTCGTGCACGCGAACGTGATGGAGGAGGTGCTAGCGCGCGGGATGCTCGAGGTCCTGCCGCTGACCCACATCCGCGGGCGCAGCCTGCACGACGCGTTCGTGATCGTGGACGAGGCACAGTCGCTGGAACGCAACGTGCTGCTGACCGTCTTGTCCCGGATCGGCCAGGGCTCCCGCGTCGTGCTGACCCATGACGTGGCCCAGCGGGACAACCTACGGGTCGGCCGGCACGACGGCGTCACGGCGGTGATCGAGGCGCTCAAGGGTCACCCGATCTTCGCGCACGTGACCCTCACCCGATCGGAGCGGTCACCCATTGCTGAAGTCGTTACGGATCTTTTGGAGGACATCCCTCAGTGAGGTGACGCTGCTGCGGGGGCTTTGCCCCGATTTCAGCCGTAAGGGGATGTGAGCAACATCACAAGAGCGCGCCATGATTTCACATCCCCTTCACGTTGCGCCATGGTGTCTGGCGAGCGCCATCGCGTGGTCATCGACGTCGGAGATCGACTTCGGGCCACCGCCGGGATCGAAGCTGATCTCGGTGCCGGCCTGAGAGGTCGCGGTGCTCGCGGCACGCCCCACCACCGTTTCCCCGGTGGCCGGACGTGCCGCGTCATTGCCCCCGACGAAGGGATTCTTCGTGAATCGGCTCTGGAGCCGGGTCGGTGTTCGAGCGACCTCGGTCGGCCTGCTGGCGGCGGGTCTGGCCGGCGGCCTCTACCTCGGGCAGGACCGGGAAGTCCAGCAGCAGAACACCGAGGCACAACTCGTCGTCCAGGCGGATGTCGACGAGATGCAGCTGCTGAAGCAACGCCAGTCCCAGCACGCCGCCGCCCGCGCGTGGCAGCGCCAGGCGGAGAGCGACGCCGCCGAGAAGGCGGCCGCCGTGGCCAAGGCGGCGGCCGGCAAGGCGCACAAGCTGGAACTGCAGGTGATCGCCGAGAAGAAGGCGGCCGAGGCGGCGGCTGAGGAGGCCGCAGCCCGCAAGAAAGCCGAGGAGTCCGGCGGGCCGGTGCCCTTCACCGGGCCGATCCCGTCCTCCTGCGCGGAGTACAGCGGGAGCCGGGAGATCGGTTGCACGCTGATGCTCCAGGCCGGTTTCGGGATCAGCCAGTTCCCCTGCCTGGACAACCTGTGGACCAAGGAGAGCGGCTGGAACTACCGCGCCGAGAACACCAGCTCGGGTGCGTACGGGATTCCGCAGGCGCTTCCGGGGGACAAGATGGCCGTCTTCGGCGACGACTGGCGTACCAACCCGGCGACCCAGATCAAGTGGGGTCTCGACTACATCGAGAACCGCTACGGCACGCCGTGTAACGCGTGGTCCCATTCGCAGAGCACGGGCTGGTACTGACCAGGCAAGGCCGACGAGACGGGTCGCGCGGCGTACCGCGTGGCCCGTTTCGCTGTGATCAAATGTCCGCATGGCCCCAAATGCTGCCTCCGGTGCAGTGCGGCTGAGCCGCCTAGGTAGCTCAGTGGTCCTGGTCGCTGTCCTCGTGACCATGCTGGCCGTCCGGGACGTGCCGGCCCGCGCCGCGGGGGACGGTGGGCACCACCGTCCGGTCCTGGAGGTGGTCGGCGGGGCGGTGGCGCCGCAGGGCAAGTTTCCGTGGATGGTGCGGCTGTCCATGGGGTGCGGCGGGGCACTCACCGCTCCGCAGGTCGTCCTGACCGCCGGCCACTGCGTCGACGGCTCCGGCCAGACGGACCGCATCGAGGTGACCGCCGGGGTGTCCGACCTCAAGTCGCCGCGGGCGCTCACCGCCCGGTCCGTCTCGGTGATCCGCGCTCCGGGCTTCCACGACGAGACCCGCGGCGACGACTGGGCCGTGATCCGCCTGGACCACCCGCTCGACCTGCCCACCCTCCCGCTGGCCCGGGAGACGCCGGAGCGCGGCGAGTTCACCGTGATGGGGTGGGGACAGGTCCGGGAGGACTCGGTGCGCCAGGAACGCCGGCTGCACTACGCCACCGTGCCCACGGTGCCGGACGACAAGTGCGCCGCCGCGTACCGGAAGGCCGGGGTGGAACTGGTCATGGAGGAGTCGCTCTGTGCCGGCAGGCGCGGGGTGGACACGTGTCAGGGAGACTCCGGCGGCCCCATGATCGGCCGGGACCGGAATGGGGCGTGGGTCCAGGTGGGCATCGTCAGCTGGGGACTCGGCTGCGCCCGCCCGGGATATCCCGGCGTCTACCTGCAAATCTCCACATTCCGGTCGGCCATCCGCGAGGCCACCCGTAAGCTCAGCTGACCTTGGCGGCCGTTGCCGCTGCCTGGAACTATCGAACCATGAGTTACCAGCTGCCCGATGTCCGGGCCGAAGCGGCGGCGAGGTTCGGCACCGAGGCGTTCTACGCGTCCCTCGGCAAGGCGTTCGTCACCATGTGCGCGGTCATCCCGGTGCTCTTCCTCATCGAGGCGATCGACGTGAGTATCGGCTCGGGACAGCTGGACGTGGCCGGCGGCATCATCCCGCACCGGGTGATCGGGCTCGACGGCGTGCTGTTCAGCCCGTTCCTGCACGCCGGCTGGGAGCACCTCTACGGTAACGCGGTGCCGCTCATCCTCGTCGGCACGTTCGCCCTGGCCGGCGGCACCCGCCGGTTCATCTGGTCGACCTTCGTCATCATGCTGGTCAGCGGGCTGGGCGTGTGGTTCATCGGCGACCCGAACAGCGTGGTGGTCGGCGCCAGCGGAGTGATCTTCGGCTACCTCGGGCTGCTGGTGACCCGGGGGTTCGTGGAGCGCAGCTGGTGGAATCTCGGCGTCGCCGCGTTCATCGGGCTGCTCTACTGGTACCAGCTCTACAACATCCTGCCGACCGATCAGCCGATCTCCTGGCAGGGGCATCTGCTCGGCTTGCTGGGCGGGGTGGTGGCCGCCGTGATGTTCCGGCGCAGGCGGGTCCGAGGCCCGTTGAACGCCGCCTTTCCCGGCCTGTGACGGCCACCGCCCGTTGCCGGACCCGCGGCCGCCTCAGATGACGGGATCGCCGTCGCCGAGCGGGACGGTCGGCAGGTGGCCGTCGAAGTCCACGGCGGAGTAGAGGGCCAGCTTCTCCAGGCGGTGGTAGGAGTCGATGACCCGGATGGTGCCGCTCTTCGACCGCATGACGATCGAGTGCGTGTGCGCGCCACCGGCGCGGTAGCGGACGCCCTTGAGCAGATCGCCGGAGGTGACGCCGGTGGCCACGAAGAAGCAGTTGTCGCCGGTCACGAGGTCGTCGGTGGTCAGCACCCGGTCGAGGTCGTGGCCGCCGGCCAGCGCCTTCTCCCGCTCGGCGTCGTCCCGCGGCCACAGCTTCGCCTGGATCATGCCGCCCAGGCACTTGAGGGCGCAGGCCGCGGTGATGCCCTCCGGAGTGCCGCCGATGCCCATGAGAACGTCCACGTCCGACTCCAGGCGGGCCGCGGAGATTGCCCCGGCGATGTCGCCATCCGAGATGAACTTGATGGTGGCACCCGCCTGGCGGACCTCGTCCACCAGGCGGGTGTGCCGCGGCCGGTCGAGGATGCAGACCGTCACGTCGGAGACGCTGGAGCGTTTCGCTCGCGCGATGCGGCGAAGATTTTCCTGTGTGCCCGCGTTGATGTCGATGACATCGGCGCAGTCCGGCCCAACGGCGATCTTCTCCATGTAGAACACCGCGCTCGGGTCGAACATCGCGCCCCGCTCGGCCACCGCCAGTACCGACACCGCGCCCGGCATGCCCTTGCTCATCAGGGTGGTGCCGTCGATCGGATCCACCGCCACGTCCACCTCGGGGCCGGTGCCGTCGCCGACACTCTCCCCGTTGAACAGCATGGGCGCTTCGTCCTTCTCGCCCTCGCCGATCACTACGGTGCCGCGCATCTGGATGGAATTGATCAGCTTCCGCATCGCGTCGACGGCGGCGCCGTCGCCGCCGTTCTTGTCGCCGCGCCCGACCCACCGGCCGGCGGCCATGGCGGCGGCCTCGGTGACGCGGACCAGGTCGAGAGCGATGTTGCGGTCGAGATCCTGCGGAACCCGAACGGGCATGTGCGCCTCCTCGCGGCGTGGCGGGGGTGGTTGTGCCCCGATCCTCACATGCCCGGACGGGCAAAGTCCCGCCCCGGCGAGATGGTTGACAATGGGTGCGTGGAACCACCATCGCCCACGCCCGCCCCGGCCGGCCACAACCACCCCTCGTCGGCCGAGCCCGGCCGCCCGTCGCCGGCGGACGCGCCGGATGCCGAACCTCGCGAGAACGCCCCGCCGTCGCGCCTGGCACGAGGGGAGGAGCGCTCGCCGCGCGACATGGCGCTCTCGCTGGCGGTGCTGCTCGTCCCCATCGCGCTGTTGCTGATCTTCTATCGCACGGTGCTCAGCGGCGACGCCCCGGTCCGGATCGATCCCGCCCCCACCATCCAGGAGGCTCGACAGGCGAACGCCTTCCCGGTCGCCGTGCCGCACGGCCTCGGCGACGATTGGCACACCTCCAGCGCCACGTTCGTCCGCGAGGCGACGGGCGCGACCCTGCGGCTGGGTTACGTCGATCCGGACAAGGACCCGATCCAGCTGGTGGAGAGCAGCGTGCCGGCCGCCACCGTCCTGCCGGCCGAGCTCACCACGGAGGCTCGGCGAATCGGCAGCTTCCGCGCCGCCACCGGCGTCTGGCAACTCTACGAGGGCCGTCCCGGGGAGCAGGCGCTGGTCCTCGCCGACCAGAAACGCACGATCATCGTGGTCGGCGCCACCGACGTCGAGAACCTCGAGAAGCTGGCCGGCTCACTGTCCTGATCACCCTACTCGCCGGCCTGCGCGCGGGCGGTCCGGGCCGCGTCGACGCGTTCCCGGGCACCGTCGAGCCAGCGCTGGCAGACGTCTGCCAGCTTCTCGCCGCGCTCCCACAGGGCCAGGGACTCCTCCAGCGAGTTGCCGCCCTGTTCCAGGCGCTCCACGACGGTCGCCAGTTCGGTGCGGGCCTGCTCGTAGCTCAGCTGCTCGTCGGTCATTCGTCCTCCAGTACCACTGCCCGCAGCTCACCCTCGGCGAGGCGGACGCGCAAAAGGTCGTCGGTCTTCACCTCGTCGGCCGCCCGCACCACGTGGCCGTCCTCGCGTTGCACGATGGCGTAACCGCGCTGCAGTGTCGCCGCGGGTGACAGCGCGCGCAGGCGGGCGAGGGTGTGCCGCAGCTCGTCGTCGGCGCGGCGCAGGCGATGGTCGAGGTAGCGCTCCGCCCGGTCGCGCAACGCGGTCACCTCGGCCGCGTGCTGGTCGATCAGCAGCTCGGGGCGGGCCAGCGACGGCCGGGACCGGCACGCGTCGAGCCGGTGCTGCTCACGATCGATCAGGGTGCGGACCGCGCGGTCGAGACGCCGGCGGGCCGTCTCGATGAGCTGCCGCTCCTCGCCGAGGTCGGGCACGATGCGCTTGGCGGCGTCGGTGGGTGTCGAGGCGCGCAGGTCGGCGACGTAGTCGAGCAGCGGCGCGTCGGTCTCATGACCGATCGCGCTGACCACCGGCGTACGGGCGGCGAAGACCGCGCGGCAGAGCGCCTCGTCGGAGAAGGGCAGCAGATCCTCCACGCTGCCGCCGCCCCGGGCGATCACGACGACGTCAACCGAGTCGTCGTTGTCGAGCACCTTGAGCGCGTCGATGATCTGCGGGACCGCGGTGGGGCCCTGCACCGGCACGTTGATCACCCGGAACTCCACCGCCGGCCAGCGGCGCCTGGTGTTCATCAGCACGTCCCGCTCGGCGGCGCTGGCCCGGCCGGTGATCAGGCCGATCTTGCCCGGCAGGAACGGCAGGCGGCGTTTGCGCTCGCGGGCGAACAGCCCCTCGGCGGCGAGCAGCCTCTTCAGCCGCTCGAGCCGGGCGAGCAGCTCACCGAGGCCGATCTGGCGGATCTCGTCGGCGCGCAGGCTCAGCGTGCCGCGGGCGGGATAGAACTCGGGCTTGGCGTGCAGCGTGACCCGGGCGCCCTCGGTGAGTTCCGGAGCGCCCGCGTCGAGCACGTCACGGTGTGCCGTGACGGTCAGGCTGAGGTCGGCCGAGGGATCGCGCAGGGTGAGGAACACCACCGACGAGCCGGGCCGGCGGCTGATCTGGGCGACCTGACCGTCCACCCACACCCAGCCCAGCTTGGCGATCCAGGCTCCGAGCTTCTGAGTCACCACGCGCACCGGCCACGGCTCGTCCGCGGTGCTCTTCGGCGGCGTCGCGGACGGCTCGGGCTCACTCACCCGGCCAGACTACGGAAGGCCTCCGACGTTTTCGCGGCCGGTCACCTCGATGGTGAAGAGCAGCCGCACGCACGAGGGCGTTGTGGCGTCGATCGCAGCCCGGCGGCGACCGGGCGAGCTCACGTACCATGGCCGGGTGACCGAACCTCGCAAGCGTGTGTTGCTGGCCAAGCCGCGCGGCTACTGTGCGGGCGTCGATCGGGCGGTGCAGACCGTCGAGGAGGCGCTGAAGCTGTACGGCGCCCCCATCTACGTGCGCAAGCAGATCGTGCACAACAAGCACGTGGTGAGCACGCTCGAGGCCCGTGGCGCGATCTTCGTGGAGGAGAACGAGCAGGTGCCGGAGGGCTCGACCGTGGTGTTCTCCGCCCACGGCGTGGCGCCCGAGGTGCACGAGCAGGCGCGGGCCCGCAACCTCAAGGCGATCGACGCGACCTGCCCGCTGGTCACCAAGGTGCACCACGAGGCGAAGCGGTTCGCCGCGGAGGACTACGACATCCTGCTCATCGGCCACGACGGCCATGAGGAGGTGGTCGGCACCTCGGGCGAGGCGCCCGAGCACATCCAGCTGGTCGACGGGCCGGACGGGGTGGACAAGGTGGTCGTCCGCGACCCGGCCAAGGTGGTGTGGCTGTCGCAGACCACCCTGTCGGTGGACGAGACGATGGAGACCGTCGCCCGCCTCAAGCAGCGGCTGCCGTTGCTGCAGTCGCCGCCCAGTGACGACATCTGCTATGCGACGCAGAACCGGCAGCACGTGGTCAAGGAGATCGCGCCGGACTGCGACGTGGTGATCGTGGTCGGTTCGAAGAATTCGTCGAACTCCGTGCGCCTCGTCGAGGTGGCCGTCGACGCCGGGGCGAGGGCCGGTCACCTGGTCGACTACGCCTCGGAGATCCGCGACGAGTGGCTGGCGGACGCCACCACGGTGGGCGTCTCGTCCGGTGCCAGCGTGCCGGACGATCTGGTCATGGAGGTCCTCGCGCACCTGGCCGAGCGCGGCTTCGGCGAGGTGACGGAGTACACCACGGCGCAGGAGCGGCTCACCTTCTCGCTGCCGCAGGAGCTGCGGCGCGACATGAAGGCTCAGCTGACCGGCTCCGCCTCGCCCCACGGGGGCTAGCGCGCCTCGTCGAGCAGCTCGGGGGCCTGCGGCTGGCGCGGGGCCAGCTCGATCTGGGCGGGCGTGGCCAGCTCGTCGTCCGACACGCCGAGGTCGGCGAGCTTGCGGGCGCTGACCAGCACCCGAGACTCCAGGGAACCGACCGCCCGGTTGTACGCGGTGACCGCGCCGGCCAGCGAGCTTCCCAGCTTGCCGACGTGGTCGCCGAGCGTGGCGAGCCGTCCGTACAGCTCTCGGGCCAGGACGTGCACCGCGACGGCGTTACGGGCGAGCGCCTCCTGCCGCCACGAGTAGGCGACCGTGCGCAGCATCGCCACCAGGGTGGCCGGGGTGGCGAGCACGACGTTGCGCCGGAACGCGTGCTCCATGAGCGCCGGATCGTGCTGGAGCGCGGCGTCCAGGAACGGGTCGGCCGGCACGAACAGCACCACGAAGTCGGGCGACGACTCGAACGCCGTCCAGTACGCCTTGCCGGCCAGTGCGTCCACATGCCCGCGCAGGTGGCGGGCGTGCTGGGCGAGGTGGGTGTCGCGGTTGCGCTCGTCGCGCGCCTCCATCGCCGCGAGGTATCCCTCGAACGGCGCCTTCGCGTCCACCACCACGGTGCGCCCGCCGTGGAGCCGGACCACCAGATCGGGCCGAACGCCCTGGTCGTCGGTCGCCGCCGTGACCTGCTCGGCGAAGTCGCAGTGCTCGAGCAGCCCCGCCGCCTCGACGATGCGCCGCAGCTGGTGCTCGCCCCACCGGCCCCGCACCTGCGGCGCGCGCAACGCCGCGACCAGCTGTTTCGTCTCGGTCCGCAGCTCGCCGGAGACCGCGCCCATGGCCCGCACCTGTTCCCGCAGCTCGGCGTACGCGTCCACCCGGTCCCGCTCGAGCTCGGCCACCCGCTGCTCATAGCGGCGCAGGGTCTCGTGCAGCGGCGCGACCGCGCGGGCCACCGCCTCCTGTGACTGGGCCGTCGCCTCGTAGGAGAGCGCGCGCAACGACTGCTCCAACCGCTCCTCGCCGGCCCGGCCGGCCTGCACGGTCGCCTCGAGCCGGGCGATGTCGGCGGCCGCGCGCAGCCGGGCGGCGAGCCACCCGAGCGCGGCGCCGACGGCCAGACAGAGCAGCACCACGGCCAAGGTCGAGACAGTCACGTAGCGCAGACTGCCAGAGGGGTACGACAAGACACCCGAGGGTACCGTTGTGAACATGAGCGGGATGTTCGTGATTCTGGCGATAGTGGTCGGCGTGGTCCTCGTCATCGCGCTGGTGCAGCGCGGCGGCACCGGGTCCCAGCGGAACAATCTGGAGGACGCCCGGGCGGATGCCCAGCGGTGGTACGAGCGGCTGGGCGGGCAGGTGTTGAACCTGCATTCCGACGACCCGGCGGCCAGGCAGGCGCTCGCCGACGCCGCCGAGCGGTACAACGCCGCCGGCGGCCAGCTTCAGCAGGCCAAGACCGTCCGGCAGTTCGAGCTGGCGCGGGAGTCGGCACTCGAGGGCCTGCAGTACGTACGGGCGGCGCGGACGGCGATGGGCATCGACCCGGGCCCGGACGTGCCGCAGCTCGCCGGGGCGCAGGGCGCCGGGCAGCTCACTCGCGACCGCGAGGTCGACGTTCAGGGCCACCACTACAAGGCCGGGCCGCGACCGGGCCCGGACACGCCGTACTACTACCCCGGCGGCCGGGTGCAGGGCCGCCCGGTGCCGGCCGGTTGGTACTCGACACCGGTCTGGAAGACCGCGCTCGGCGCCGGCGCCGGCGTGCTGGGCGGCATGCTGATCTTCGACGCCCTCTTCTCGCCGGGCTTCGGCGACCCCGGCATCGGATACACCGACGGTTACCAGGACGGCTTCCAGGACGCCGCGCAGGACTACGGCGACGGCGACGCCGGCGGCAACGACTTCAGCGGCAACGATTTCGCCGGTGGTGACTTCGGCGGTGGCGGCGACTGGGGTGGCGGCGACTTCGGCGGTGGTGACTTCGGCGGCGACTTCTGATAAGCGCCGTCAGCCAGCGGGCTCGATGTCGCGGGCGTCCTGTCGCGGCAGGTGACGGGCCAGCTCGCGGCGCAGCCGGCGCGGGCCCGGCCAGACCTCGCTGAGGTCGGCGGTGAACGCCGGGCCGCGTCCGGTCTCGGTCATCGCCGGCCAGCCCGCCCCCTCGCCCTGCACCGGGTGGACGCGGTCCATGTCGACCGGGGTGACGTCGAGAACGTTGCGCAGGCCGACGCGGCGCACCACGACGGTGGCGATGTCCGGCCAGGCGAGCAGGATCGGGTCGCTGTCCTGGGCGGCCAGTTCCAGCCCGCCGGCCGAGACGCGTATCCAGGTGGTGAGCGAGGCCCGGGTGGAGTAGGCGTACGCGGCCGCCGCCAGCGCGCTGATCACGCCGGCCTGCAGCGCGGTCTGCCACCACGGATTGCCGGCGCCGCCGAGGACGAGGGCCACGATCGGCGAAACGGCCGCGAAGGACACCATGAGCAGCACGAAGATGGCTACGAACGTGCGCCACGGCGACGAACGGAACAGCACGGCACCGGCGGCGGGCGCCTCGACCTGTTCGGGCGCGATCGACATGCCTCCCATGCTGCACCGCCGGCGGGTCCCGCTTCCGGCATATCGGCAGGGCCGGAAGCGCAACCGTGGCGCGGCTGGTCAGAACGCGCAGGCGATGACCAGTTCCGGCGTACGGTCGCGGAGCAGATCGAGCTTGCCGATCCGGCCGGCCGCCCGGAAGTCGCCGTCGATGAGGGCGAGCCGGTCCAGCATCTCCGCAGGGCCGAGGGCCTCGGCCAGCGGCACCTCGGCCTTCATCGAGAGTTTCCGGTCCGACTTGGCCCGGCGCACCTGCCGGAGCGCGTCTCCCGCCAGGTCGAGCAGCCCGGGATCACCGCCCTCGCCGGCGACCCGGTCCAGCTCGTACCTCGTCGGCCAGGTCGCCCGGTGCACGGATCCGTAGCGCCACCACGACCAGACCTCCTCCGTCACGTACGGCAGGAACGGCGCGAACAACCGCAACAGCACCGAAAGCCCGGTGGCCAGCGCGGCCCGGGCGGAGTCCGCCCCCGGCCCGTCGCCGTACGCCCGGTCCTTGACCAGTTCGATGTAGTCGTCGCAGAAGGTCCAGAAGAACGTCTCCGCCGCCTGCAACGCGTCCGTGTGGTCGTACCGCTCGAACGCCTCCGTGGCCGTGGCGACCACGGCCGCCAGCCGGCCCAGCATCGCCCGGTCCAGGGGCTCACTTACCGGCTGCCGCAGTGCCTCGGCCGCGCCCAGTCCGAGCGCGAACTTGGACGCGTTGAGCAGCTTGGTGGCCAGCCGCCGGCCGACCTTGATCTGTGCCGGGTCGAACGCCAGGTCGGCGCCGGGCCGACCGTTCGCCGCCCAGTACCGCACCGCGTCGGAGCCGTTCCGCACCAGCAGGTCCATCGGGGTGACGACGTTGCCCTTGGACTTCGACATCTTCTTCCGGTCCGGATCGAGAATCCAGCCGGAGAGGACGGCGGTGTGCCACGGGAGCACGCCGTTCTCCAAGTCGGCGCGCAGGACCGTGCAGAACAGCCAGGTGCGGATGATTTCGTGCGCCTGTGAACGGAGGTCCATCGGGAAGATACGGCGGAAGAGATCGTTGTCACTCGCCCAGCCGCCGACGATCTGCGGCGTGAGCGACGATGTGGCCCAGGTGTCCATGACGTCCGGTTCGGCGGTGAATCCGCCCGGGACATCGCGCTGGGACTCGTCGAAGCCCGGAGGACACTCCGAGGACGGGTCGATCGGCAGCGCCGATTGGTCCGGTATGAGAAGCTGGGCGTAGTCCGGTTCGCCAGCGTCGTCGAGCCGGTACCACACCGGGATCGGCACGCCGAAGAACCGTTGCCGGCTGATCAGCCAGTCCCCGGTCAGCCCGGTCACCCAATGCTCGTACCGGTGCCGCATGTGCTCGGGAATCCAGCGCAACTCCCGGCCCCGGGCGAGCAGTTGCTCGCGCAGCTCGGGCTCGCGCCCGCCGTTGCGGATGAACCACTGCCGGCTGGTCACGATCTCCAGCGGCGAATCACCCTTCTCGTAGAACTTGACCGGATGGGTGACCGGCGTCGGCTCGCCGAGCAGGTCGCCGGACTCCGCCAGCAGCCGGACGATCTCCCGCCGTGCCGCGGTCACGGTCAGCCCGGCGAACCCCTGGTACGCCGCGGCGGGAACGCCGGCCGGCCGGTCCGCCAGGAAGCGGCCGTCCCGGCCGAGCACCACCCGGGTCGCCAGGTCGAGATCGCGCCACCAGGTGACGTCGGTGAGGTCGCCGAACGTGCAGACCATCGCGATGCCGGTGCCCTTGTCGGGCGCAGCCGCCGGATGCTCGTGGACCGGCACCTCGACGTCGAAGAACGGCGTCCGGACGGTCCGGCCGAGCAGCCGCCGGTAGCGCTCGTCCCCCGGGTGGAAGACCAGCGCCACGCAGGCCGGCAGCAGCTCCGGCCGGGTGGTGTCCACCTCGACCGGTCCGTCCGGGCCGTGGAAGCGCAGCTTGTGGTACGCGCCCGGGCGCTCCCGGTCCTCCAGCTCGGCCTGGGCGACGGCGGTGTGGAAACCGACGTCCCACAGCGTCGGAGCCTCCGCCGTATACGCCTCACCGCGCGCCAGATTGTTCAGGAACGCGCGCTGCGACACGGCCTGCGCCCGCCGCCCGATCGTCGTGTAGGTCAGGCTCCAGTCGACGGACAGGCCGAGCCGCCGCCACAGCGCCTCGAACGCCTTCTCGTCCTCGGCGGTCAGCCGGCCGCACAGCTCGACGAAGTTGCGCCGGGAGATCGAGATCGCCTGCTTCGGCGGGGTGGCCGGCGGCTGCCACCCCGGCTCGTACGGCAGGGCCGGGTCGCACCGGACACCGTAGACGTTCTGCACCCGGCGCTCGGTGGGCAGACCGTTGTCGTCCCAGCCCATCGGATAGAAGACGGTCTTGCCGCGCATGCGCTGGAAACGCGCGACGAGGTCCGTGTGCGTGTAGGAGAAGACATGCCCCACGTGCAGCTCGCCCGATACGGTCGGGGGCGGGGTGTCGATCGAGTACACCTCCGAACGCTGCTTCGAGCGGTCGAACGCGTACGTGCCCTCCTCCTGCCAGCGGCGCGCCCATCTTTCCTCGAGCCCGTCCAGCGACGGGCGCTCGGGAAGACGGGCGCGCGCGGTCCGTCCCGTATCGGTCATGGCTGCATGCTACGGCTGTGCCAGGTCGGCGGCCTGCGAATAACCGGCCGCCTCGTGGTCGAGCAGCCAGCGCTTGACCGGCAGGCCCCACCGATAGCCGCCCAGCGAGCCGTCCAGCCGGAGCACCCGGTGGCACGGTGTGAAGAAGGCGACGGGGTTGCGGGCGCACGCGGTCGCCGCCGCCCGGACCGCGGCGGGCCGGCCGGCGAGGCGGGCGAACTCCGAGTACGTCACCGGCGCCCCCGGCTTGATCTCGCGCATGACCCGCCAGGCGTGCCGCATGAACTCGCCGCCGGAGTACTGCTCGACCGGCACGTCGTCGATGGCGGTCAGGTCGCCGTCGAGATAGGAGTGGACGCGGGCGGTCAGCGGACCGACGTCGTCGGCCGGCTCGGCCGCCTCCCGTAGATCGGGATGGATCAATGCGAGCAGTTCGCCGGCGTCATCGGTGAAGCCCGCCGCCCGCACGGCGCCGGACTCGCTCACCACCACGGTCAGCGGGCCGGCCGGGGTGGTCATCGTGTGGTGCCGCAACATGTCGTCCTCCAGGGGGTCGGGAGATACAGCCTGGCCGTTCGCGGCCGGCCGCGGGAGAGTTCGTCGTCGCCTGTGGACAACCGGCTCACGCCGCCCGCCACAGCCGGATCAGGGCGTACGACCGCCACGGCCGCCATCGCTCGGCGTGCGCCGCCAGCGCCCTCGGCGAGCTGGGCAGACCCAGCGCGTCGGCGCCCCGGCGGGCCGCCAGGTCGGTCGGGAGGAAGATGTCCGGATCCCCGATCGCGCGCATCGCGACGTAGCCGGCGGTCCAGGCGCCGATCCCGGGAAGGTCCGCCAGGCGCGCGACCGCTTCCTCCCGGTCGGCGCCGGGCTCGAGGTCGAGCTTGCCGTCGGCCACGGCGTCGGCGAGCGCCCGGATCGTCTCCCGCCGGGCCGCGGGCATGCCGAACGCGCCGTCCGGCAGGCCGGCCACGGCCGCGGCCGACGGAAAAGCGGCCAGGTCGCCCGCGGAACAGGCCGGCTCAGCGGCCCGCACCAGCCTCGTCAACGTGGTCCGCGCCCCGGCCACGCTCACCTGCTGGCCGACGACCGCGCGGACGGCCGTCTCGAAGCCGTCGACCGCGCGCGGCACCCGTACGCCTGGCTCGGCCGCCACTACCGCACTCAGCGCGGGGTCGGCACCCAGCGTGGCGTCCACCGCGTCGGGGTCCGCGTCGAGGTCCATCAGCCGTCGGCAACGGGCCACCGCCGGTGCGAGGTCACGCACGTCGTCCAGGCGCAGCGTGGCGGCCACCCAGCGGTCGGCCGGGCTGAGCGCGACGGTGGCGCCGCCGTGCGGCAGGCGCAGCCCCCTCCGGTACGTGTCTCCCGCGCGCTCCTCGATGCCGGGCAGCGCCCGCAGCTCGAGGAAGTCGAGCAGCGCCGGGATGTGCAGCGGTGACCGGTAGGCCAGCCGGAGGTTGATCGTGCCCGGCTCGGTCCGCTGTGCCGGGCGGCGTTCCCGCAACCCGCTCGGCGCCTGCGCGTAAACCTCGAGGATCGTGTCGTTGAACTGACGCACGCTGCCGAAGCCGGCGGCGAACGCGATGTCGGCGAGGCCGAGATCGGTGGTCTCGATGAGGATGCGCGCGGTCTGCGCCCGCTGCGCCCGGGCCAGGGCCAGCGGCCCGGCGCCGAGTTCCGCGGTGAGCAGGCGGTTCAGGTGGCGTTCGGTGTAGCCGAGGCGGGCGGCGAGACCGGGCACGCCCTCGCGGTCCACGACGCCGTCACTGATCAGCCGCATCGCCCGGCCGACCAGATCCGCGCGGACGTCCCACTCGGGCGAGCCGGGTGCGGCGTCCGGACGGCAGCGCTTGCACGCGCGAAAACCGGCCCGCTGTGCCGCGGCCGCGCTCGGATAGAACCTGACGTTCTCGCGCTTCGGCGTCACGGCCGGGCAGGATGGCCGGCAATAGATCCCGGTGCTGGTCACGGCCGTGTAGAACCAGCCGTCGAAGCGCTGGTCCCGGCTGTCCACGGCCCGGTAGCACCGCTCGAAGTCCAGTTCCATGCCGTCGAGTCTGCCGCTCCTACCGGCGCATTGGCTGGCGGGTTTCGGACATTAGGATGGTCGTGTCAACCCAAGTTGACGCGCGGGATGCTGTCAACTATGGTTGACAGCATGGAGACCTCGACGAGACGGAACATCCGCTACCGGACGTACGGGCGCGGCGGTCCGAAGGTGGTGCTGCTGCACGGCGGCATGCAGACGTCGGCGAACCTCAGCCGGCTCGCCGCCGAGCTGGCCGGCACGTTTACGGTGTACGTTCCGGACCGGCGCGGGCGCGGGCTCAGCGGGCCGGCGGGCGACGAGCACGGATTGCGTACGGAGATCGACGATCTCGCGGCGGTGCTGGAGGAGACGGATGCCGGCAACGTGTTCGGGCTGAGCTCCGGTGCCGTCGTCGCGCTCAACGCGGCTCTCGAACTACCGCGGATCGAACGGCTCGCGCTGTACGAGCCGCCGCTGCGCTACGCCGGCCACGACCCGGTCGGCTGGCGTCCGCGCTACGAGAAGGAACTCGCGGCCGGGCGCGTGACGGCCGCGTTCGTCACCGCGGCCAAGGGCACCGGTGAGTTCCGCCGGGTGCCGAGGGCGGTGCTGATGCCCCTGGTCGCCGCGGGCGTACGGGGTAACCGCGAGCTCGCCGAGCTGGTGCCGACCATGCGCCAGGACGCCGCGGTGGTCGCCGACGCGACCGGCCCACTCGACCGGTACGCGCAGGTGGCGGCGGAGACGCTCCTGCTGGGCGGCGAGCGCTCCACCGCGTACCTGAAAGCGGTGTTGAACGGCCTGGAGCCGGTCCTGCCGCGAGTAAGACGCGTGACCTTGACCGGTGTGGGTCATCTCGCCGCGGACAACAGCGGCAAACCGGCGCTGGTCGCGGCGGAACTGCGCAAGTTCTTCGGATGACCCCTGCGTAGACTGGCCTTCCGTGAGCCTCACCATCGGAATCGTCGGCCTGCCCAATGTCGGCAAAAGCACCCTGTTCAACGCGCTGACCAAGAACGACGTGCTCGCTGCGAACTACCCGTTCGCCACGATCGAGCCGAACGTCGGCGTCGTCGGCCTGCCGGACGAGCGCCTGACGCAGCTGGCCGAGCTGTTCCGCAGCGAGAAGGTCGTGCCGGCGCCGGTGAGCTTCGTGGACATCGCCGGCCTGGTCCGCGGCGCCTCGAAGGGCCAGGGCCGGGGCAACGCGTTCCTCGCGAACATCCGCGACGCCTCGGCGATCTGCCAGGTCGTGCGCGCGTTCTCCGACCCGAACGTGCTGCACGTCGACGGCAAGGTGTCGCCGGCCGACGACATCGAGACGATCAACACCGAGCTGATCCTCGCCGACCTGCAGACGGTGGAGAAGGTGCTGCCGCGACTGCAGAAGGAGGCGAAGCTCAAGAAGGACCGGGCGCCCGTGCTGGCCGCGGCGGAGGGCGCGTTCAAGCTGCTCAACGACGGAGTCACGCTCTACACCGGGGCCG
>Ga0081539_10002965_pt1 | contig 22290 bp, 16 predicted proteins | sample TabmetS4T2R2_FD_71023 | JGI IMG/M metagenome (GOLD analysis project Ga0081539, IMG submission 71023) | Tabebuia heterophylla rhizosphere microbial communities from the University of Puerto Rico - S4T2R2 | ecosystem: Host-associated > Plants > Roots > Rhizosphere ...
CTCCGGTCCGTTTGAATGTCGTCGCGGATCGGCCAGAGCTGCTGTCCATCGCGCCGGAGCGGATCGACGCCTATCGCGCGATGGTGCAGCAGGCATACCGGCTGTTCGATTCCCGCCATTACGATCACTACGACTTTCTGCTGGCGCTCACCGATCAGGTCGGCGGCATCGGCCTCGAGCATCACCAGTCGACCGAGATCGGTGAAGCCACCAATTACTTCACCGATTGGGAGCGCCACATCAACAACCGTGGCGTGATGTCGCACGAATTCACGCACTCGTGGAACGGCAAGTTCCGGCGCCCGGCGGATCTGTGGACGCCGAACTTCAACGTGCCGATGCGCGACAGCCTGATGTGGGTATACGAAGGGCAGACCCAATACTGGGGCAACGTGCTGGCCGCACGCTCCGGGGTGCTGTCGATGCAGGAAGCGCTCGATGGTCTCGCAATCGTGGCGGCAACCTACGATCAGCTGCGTCCCGGGCGGGAGTGGAAGTCCCTGCAGGACACCACGAACGATCCGATCACGGCGGCGCGTCGTCCGCTGCCGTGGAACAGCTGGGCGCGCAGCGAAGACTACTATCGCGAGGGCGAACTGATCTGGCTCGACGCCGACACGCTGATCCGTGAGCGCTCGCACGGGCAGCGCTCGCTCGACGACTTCGCAAAGGCGTTCTTCGGAATCCAGAACGGCAGCTACATCCCGGTCACCTATCAGTTCGACGACGTGGTGAGGACGCTGAACGAGGTGCTGCCGTACGACTGGGCGACATTCCTGCGCACCAGAGTCGAGGGGCACGGACCAGGGGCGCCGCTCGATGGCCTGCGTCGCGGCGGCTACGCGTTGACGTATTCAGAGTGGCCGACCGGCTACTACCGGAATGTCGAGGCCAACAGCAACACGAGCGACTTCAGCTACTCACTCGGGTTCACCCTCACGGCCACCGGTCAGATCACGACGGTGATCTGGGACAGTCCCGCCTTCAGGGCGGGCCTCGCTCGTGGCGTCCAGATCATGTCGGTGAACGGCGTCAGCTATCGAGCCGACCGTCTCAAGACGGCCATTACCGACAACAAGGCCGGCGCGCGTCCGCTCGAACTGCTCACGCGCAACGGCGACGTCTACAAGACGGTCGTGATCGATTACCGCGGCGGCCTCCGCTACCCACGCCTTGAGCGCACCGGATCGTCGCCGGCGCTCATCGACGAAATCCTCCGCCCGCGTCGCTGATCCCTCACGCGGACCATAAAGGTCCGCGCCGCAATTCCTTTGTGTGTCGCGGCGCCTCCGGGCGGGTCTAAAAAGCAAGACCCGCCCTACAAACCATTTGTAGGGCGGGTCCTGTTCTTCGGACCCGCCAGCACTGACTGGACGAGTCCTGTCGAGAGCGTTCAGTTGAACGAGTAGCGCAGACTCAACATGAACTGATAGACGTCCGACGCGAACGTCGACGGAACGAACGTCTGTCTGATCGGTTCGTTGTTCACGAGCGCGATGCGGTAGTTGAGACGGCCCTGCGCATCGATGCCAGGGTTCGTGAGGACCTGCAGCTGGCTGTTGGTGTTCGTCGTTCCGACGGTTCGCTGACCGACGCCCCAGTCGTGATTCAGCAGGTTGCCGAAGTTGAAGAAGTCGGCACGGATCTGAAACGCGTTGCGCTGGCCGCCGACGTTGTGGAACAGCTCCTGCGCGATGCTGAGGTCCATTCGGCGAACCATCGGGAAACGGAGGCCGTGACGCTCGGCGTACTCGCCGCGGTGCTCGCTCAGATAAGGATCCTGATTGATATAGGCCTCGAACGCCGCGGCCTGCTCGTCGGCCGTGTAGGTGCGCGCGCCGACCGCGAACGGCGCAAAGTTCATCTCGCTGGTATTGCGCGGAATGTAGATCAGGTCGTTGGTCAGCCCGTCGCCGTTCGCGTCGCTGGCGAACACGTAGCTGAGCACCGACGAGTTGTTCGAGTTCAAGCTTGGCCGCGCCTCCCAGAACGCGGAGACCGTCGTCGCACCCAGCTTGAAGTATTCGCGCGTATAGCTGACCAGGGCGAAGACGCGATGGCCGGGTGACCACATCGAGCGCTGCACTCCCGCGGTGTTCTCGTTGTCGTGATGCGCGAGGCGCGCGAAAGTGGTCGAGGCCGTCGACTCGGGATCGACGAGCGTCCTGGAGTTCCCGTAGCTGTAGGCGCCGCGGAGGTTCAAACCGAACCGGAACGTGCGCGACAGTGATTCCGCGATGTTCCACGAGCGGCCACCCTCACCATTCTTCAGGACGAAGGCGTTGTTCACGACGTTGCCCGGCGTCGTGTTCAAACGGCTGCTGGTCCAGCGCGGTCTGGCGTCGACGCCGGTGAACGCCGCCTGAGGCGCCGGCAGGTTCGCGTCGATGTAGTAGATGTCGTTGATGTTCTTCGCGTAGGTGTACTCGGTGGTGCTGACCAAGCCGCCCGGAAGGCGCTGGTCGATCGCGATGTTGCTGCGCCACGCCTGCGGGAATTTGAAATCGGGATCGGTCACGTTCAGCGTATAGCTCGCGGAGCCCACACCCGTCGGCGCGGCCTTGTATCGATCCGGGTTCGGATCGAACGGGAAGGCTGTTCCGGGGGCGAGGTTTCTGGTTTCCGCGATCAGGACACCGGTGTTCCCGAGCTGGTTCGAAATCCACACGTAGGCCGGCTTCCCGGTGAAGATTCCCGTTCCGCCGCGAACCTGCGTCTGCTGATTCGACAGGACGTCCCAATTGAAACCGACACGCGGCGACCAGAGCGGCGTCGCCTTCGGCATCACACCGGTCTGGAACTGCACCGGATTACCGCCTTCGTCGCGGAACGTCAGTGCGTCTGCGGCCGGATTCGGGAATGCGGTGTCCTTGAACTGGGCGACGTCGACGCGAACGCCGGCGGTGGCAGTGAAGTTCTTGCGCACGCGCCATTCGTCCTGCGCGTAGACCGCCCAATACCACACGTCGAGCGGCTGAACCGCCCGCTCGTTGCCAGGGATGTTGCTGTAGCGGACCTGGAACTGGGCGAGCGTTACTGGTGAGACCGTCCGGTTCCTGTTGGCGAGATACCCGTTCGCGTCCGCGTAGAAATCGGCGAGCGAGTTGTACGAATACGCGCTCTGAGGGCAGCAGCTGAAGAACAGGTTGTCGGAATGGAACTTCTCGACGTAGGCGCCGCCCGTGATCGAGTGGTTGGTCGTGTACTTCGTGATGTTGTCGTTGATTTGGAACGTCTTGTAGATCAGGCCGTTGTTGTATGAGAACGGCTCGTAGCCGAAGGCGGTGTACGACGTGCCACCTTCGTAGATCTCGACGAAGGGAAAGATGGTGTTGCTGCGCGTGGCGCGGCTCTCGTCCTGATGGGTGTAGCCGGCCTGCAGCGAGTTCGAGATCGTCGTGCCGAACAGCGCGTTCCACTCGCCGATGCCCGAGCGAATGTTCTCGAGGATCTGGTAGTTCGTGTTCTGGAACGTCAGGAAGCTCGAGCTGCCGGCGTTTCGGCCGCGCAGAGCGGAGTTCGAGTTCGACATGCCGACGTCGGTGAACGAGTTCAGATGGTTGTAGCGGAAGCTGACCTTCTGCGAGTTGCTGATGTTGTAGTCGCTGCGCAGCAGGAACCGCTTGGCTGGCGTCTCGTCAGGATAATCTTCGAACGGACCCGTGTCGTAGCTGAAATTGGACTTGAGGAACGCGCTCAGCGCGGTGAGGTCGGACGCGAGCACGCGCGTCGTCTGCCCGGCGATCGGTTCCCCCCCCTGGCGCGCGCGCCACGTGGTCAGCGGCCGCTCGTCGAGCTCGTTTTCGTAGTTGCCGAACGCGAACCACTTGTTGCGCAGGATTGGGCCCGAAGCCCACCCTCCCGTGTTGCGGAAGGTGAACGTTCCCGGGTTGAACGGCTGCCCCTTCGCTTCGGTTCCGACCCAGTCCTGATCGCGGAAGCGATGATAGAAGGCGCCGCTCACGCGGTTGCTGCCGCTGCGCGTGACGCTGTTGACGCCGGCGCCCACAAACGCGCCCTGCCGGACATCGAACGGCGCGACGTTGACCTGGATCTGCTCGATCGCTTCGAGGGAGATCGGCGCGACACCGGAGCGATCGCCGGGCTGGCCGCCGAGGCCGAACGCGCTGTTGAACGACGATCCGTCGACGGTGATGTTGTTCAGACGGTTGTCCATGCCGTTGAAGCTGCCGCCACCCGAGAACTGCGGCGTCAGGCGTGTCACATCGTTGATGCGGCCATTCAGTGTCGGTAACGTCTCGATCTGATCGCGGCCGACAGTCGTCGCTGCGCCGGTATGGCCCGAGCTGAACACCGGGTCGACGACCGCGGTCACCGTCACCTGCTCCTGCACCGAGATGTTGGTCACCTCGACGTTGACATCGGTGGCGACGCCCAGGTTGACCGTGACGCTCTCGACGGTCTTCGGTTCGAACGCCGTACCCTGACCGACGAAATTGACCGTCACGGTGTACGGTCCGCCGATACGCATGCCGACGATCGAGTACCGCCCGTCCGCACGCGTGGTCGATTCGTAGGTGGTGCCCGAAGGCTCGTGAATCGCAATGACGCTCGCGCCAGGGACAGGGCGCTGCTGGTTGTCGGTGACGAGACCGGTAACGGTGCCCGTGGTCACGCCCTGGGCGAATCCGAGCCGGGGTGTAGCAAGGACGCAGACGGCGAGGCACACGGCCGTCCAACGCATGTACTTCATCATGTTCTCCAAACACTTCTCCGGGCGTTCAGCCGGAGCCGGCGTTCAGCCGGAGCCGAAGGGGAATGGTGGACTTGCTCTTGGATGAGATGGATTGTACAGGAAAAACGGCCGCTGCCTGCATCGGACAGCGGCCGCTCGAGTAACGGTTTTGAAACGTTTCGCGCGGGGTCCGGCGGAAGCCGGACACTACGCGGCGACGCTATTCGCCGGCGCCAGACGCGCGCTGTTTGTTGCGGATTTCCTGCGCCTTGTCGCGGAATTGATCGGCTTCGCGGAGCAGCTGCTGTTGGCGCTGCGGGTTCTTTTCGAGGTTCGCCTGCACGCGAAGCAGAAGATTCTTGTAGGTCAGCGCTTCGAAGTAGTCCGGCTTGAGCTGGAGCGCCTTGTCTACCGACTGCAGGCCCGACTGGACGTACTGCACCTTCTGCGGCTCCGGCGTCGTGAAGTCGCGATACGCCTTCTCCCAGTAGAAGGTCGCCATCGTGTAGTACGCCTCCGGATTGTTCGGCTCCTGCTCGGCGCGGGCCTTCAGCGCTTCCATCGTCTTGTCGAACTCGCCCTGCCGGTTGTAGAAGCCGGCCAGCGTCATGTAGACCGCCGCGTCGTTCGGCTTCATCTCGCGCGCTTTCATGTAGGTCTGCTCGGCACGCTCGTAGTCGCCGTTGTCCTCATAGATCTTCCCGAGCACGAAGTAGTTGCTCGGCTCCTTCGGATCCATCTCGATCATCTTCTGGAGGATCGGCTCGGACTGCGTCGGATCGTTCAGCTTGTCGGGGCCGTACGCAGCGACCAGGTACTCGAGCGAGAGCTTTTTGATCTTGGGATCGTTGGCCGATGTCGAGGCCTTCTGGTAATAGTCGATCGCCTTGGTCAGGTAGCCGTCGTTGGTCGCGTCGCCGCGCTTGGTGGGGCGATACAGGTTGTCGTAGCTGTTGCCAAGGAAGAAGAACGCGTCGCCCAGGCTCGGGTCGAGCGTCACCGCCTCCTCGTACTTCTCTGCGGCGGCCTTGTAATCCTGGCCCTGATACAGGACGTTGGCGTCCTTGAAGGCCATCTTGGCCTTGAGCATGTTCACCTGGCTGCAGCCGGCAACACCCACCGCGAGCACGACAGTCGCGACCCTCGCGGCCGCCGACGAGAACTTCCGCATCGTATCCCCCTTACAACGCTGTACAGAAGAAACCGCGTTCAATTTCCGTCCCGACGCCAGCGGAAATTGAGCCCGGTTTCTTCGCGGGCCGCCGCTGATCCTCCGGCCCGCAGAAACACCGCAAGCGCGCCAGTATAGTGACTGGTTTTCCGGGCAGTCAAGGGTCCGGCTTATCATGAAGATCTCGACGTTACCGCGTGACCTGGGCGCGCGTCTCAAGATTGAGGGGACGACCCTCGGCTGGTTAGACACCGCATTTCATGATTCGCTTCGAAACGCTGCTCGAAAAGGTCCGAGCGTATAGCCCCGAGGCCGACCTCGAGTTGCTCCGCCGCGCCTACGTGTTCTCGGCGCTCGAGCACAAGGGACAGGTCCGCCACTCGGGTGAGCCGTACCTCGTGCACCCACTCGAGGTGGCCGATCTGCTGGCGGACATGAAGCTCGACGTCGTCGCCGTGTCGGCCGGGCTGCTGCACGACGTGGTCGAGGACACGCTGACGACTCCGGAGCGAATCGACGAGCTGTTCGGCCGTGAGGTCGCTCACATCGTCGAGGGCGTCACCAAGATCGGTGCGATTCCGTTTTCGTCCAAGGAAGAGCGCCAGGCCGAGAACTTCCGCAAGATGCTGCTGGCGATGGTGGATGACATCCGCGTCATCCTCGTCAAGCTCGCCGATCGCCTGCACAACATGCGGACGCTGCACCATCTGCCGGAGGAGCGCCGCATCAAGATCGCGCAGGAGACACTCGACATCTACGCGCCGATCGCCAATCGCCTCGGCATGAGCAAGGTGAAGAACGAGCTCGAAGAGCTGTCGTTCAAGTTTCTCGAGCCGAAGGCGTACGAAGGGCTGCGGGCGAAGGTCGACTCGAAGCGGAAGACCGTCGAAGGCGTCATCGACGAATTGATCAAGACGATCCGCGCCAAGCTCGAAGAAGCGCAAGTCCCCGTCACCAGCATCGACGGCCGCACCAAGCGTCTCTACAGCATCCATCTGAAGCTCAAACGACAGAACATCGACCTCGAGCGCGTCTACGATTTCGTCGCGCTGCGCGTGATCACGCAGTCGGTGAAGGACTGCTACGCGGCGCTCGGCATCATCCACCAGACATGGTCACCGGTCCCCGGCCGCATCAAGGACTTCATCGCGATGCCGCGGCCCAACGGCTACCAGTCGCTGCATACCTCTGTCATCAGCGAACACGGCTTTCCCTTCGAGGTGCAGATTCGAACCGAGGAGATGCATCTCAGGGCGGAAGAAGGCATTGCCGCTCACTGGAAGTACAAGGAAGGCCGCGTCGGCGATCATCGCGACGAGCGCTACTTCCAGTGGATGCGCCAGTTGCTGGAAGTACAGCAGGAGGTGCGCGATCCGCAGGAGTTCCTGCAGAACCTGAAGATCGACCTCTACCCCGAGGAGGTCTACATCTTCACGCCGAAAGGCGAGGTGCGATCGCTCCCGCGCGGCGCAACCGTCGTCGACTTCGCGTACACGATTCACACCGACGTCGGGAACCAGTGCGTCGGCGGCCGCATCAACGGCAAGATGGTGGCGCTGCGGACGAAGCTGCAGAACGGGGACATCGTCGAGATCCTCACGCAGGCCGGACACAAGCCGAGCCGCGACTGGCTCGCGTTCGTCACCACCTCTCGTGCCCGCAGCAAGATCAAGCACGTGCTCCAGGGCGAGGAGCGCGCGCGAAGCATCGAGCTCGGTCGCCGATTGTTCGACAAGGAAGCGCGCCGGTTCGGATTGAATCCGGCCACGCTCCTCGACAGCGAGGGCGTGGCGAGGTTCGCCTCCGACTATGGCGCCAAGAATGCCGACGAGTTGCTCGCGCACATCGGCTACGGGAAGCTGGCGGCGCGGACGATCATCCTGAAAGCCGTTCCACCGTCCGAGCTGAAGGAGAAGCCGCCCGATTCGGCGGTCGTCTCCGTCGTCAAGCGTGTGCTGCGCACGGGAAGCGCGCCGGACAAGATCAAGGTGCGCGGCACCGACGACGTGATGGTCTTCCGCGCCAAGTGCTGCAATCCGATCCGCGGCGAGCGGATCGTCGGCTACATCACGCGTGGAAAGGGCGTCTCCGTTCATTCCGCCAGCTGCTCCAACGTCATCAACCTGATGTTCGATCCCGAGCGCCGCATCGACGTCGAGTGGGACACGTCAGGCGTCGATCACGCGCCGTATACCGTCCGCCTGACGATGCAGGTGGAGGACCGGAAGGGGATGCTGGCGGAGATCAGCGCGAAGGTGTCGGACATCAACACCAACATCACGAACATGGAGGCGCGCACCGGCGAGGATCAACAGGCGCGCATCGACATGACCGTGGAGATCAAGGATCTGAAGCACCTGGAAAAGGTGATCAAGTCGATCAAAGGCGTGCAGGGAGTGATTGGCGTGGAGCGGAGCGCGAGAGCTTAAGGAAGCACGGCGATCGCGTCTATCTCCACCTTCACATCTCGTGGGAGACGAGCGACCTGCACCGTGGCGCGCGCCGGCGCCGGGTTGCCGACGTAGCGACCGTAGACCTCGTTCATCGCGGCAAAGTCGTTGAGGTCGGCGAGAAACACCGTCACACGGACGACGTGGTCGAACCCGCAGCCGGCTGCCTTCAGCAATGCACCGATATTGCGCATCACCTGGTCGGTCTGGGCCGCGATGTCGCCCTCGACGATCTGGCCGGTCGCAGGATCGAGCGGCACCTGACCGGACACGAACACAAGGTTGCCGGCGCGGATGGCGGGTGAGTACGGCCCGATGGCCTTCGGCGCGTCCGCCGCGAAGACGGCGATGCGTGCCCGCTCGTCCTGGTGTTCCAACTCAGGCGGCCTTCGTCGCTTTACCCGCCTTGGTCACCTTGCCGGCGCGCAGGCAGCGCGTGCACACGCGGATGCGCTTGGTGGCGCCGTTGATGAGCGCTCTCACGGTCTGGAGATTCGGCTCGAATCGCCGCGGCCCGACGTTGTGGGCATGAGATACCGTTCGGCCCACGACGGGACCCTTGCCGCAAACTTCACATCGCTTTGCCATGAATTGATCCTTTGAGCGCCCGGCGGGTCCACGACGCAGGACCCGCCCCACAAACGGTGGGGCGCGTCTTGGCTGCAGGCGCGCCGGTCGCAACGCGCAAACTCCGAATTATACCAGCGCTCTACGGGAGAATCAGCGAATTGGCTGGCCGCTGCGGTTGTGCCTCGGCGCGAGCCGCCCGATTGAGTTGCAGTAATCGCGCAGTCAGCTGCAAATACGCCACGTCGCCGCCGTCCGCGCGAGTGCGCGTCTCGCGCGCTCCGCGTTCGATGGCGCGCAGCGCGATGGCGGCTTCGCTGTCGAAGATCTTGGCCCCTTGTTCGCGGATCTGGTCGAGCAGTCCCTTGAGCTCGGTGGCGAGGCGCTGGGCCGGCAGTGACTGCGCGGCATGTTCGTAGATCACACCGCGCGCGGCGGTCTCGAGTGTCGCCGCCGTCGTGCCCGCCGCATCGGCGACGTCATCGTCGACCAGCCTGACGAACCCTTCCGGCGTATGGCGCGCGATGTGTGCGTTGAAGAGCGCGAACAGCTGATACTGCCGCTCGTTCAGATGCTGCACGGTGGGCACCAGCGCGCCGACGTCGCGCTCTTGCTGGCGAAGCGTCACCGCCGGCGGGTGCTGTCGCGCCGCCGTCAGATGCGGGCAATCGTCAGGACAATCGATCTCGACGAGACGCTTGGTGCCACAGCAGACCGAGCAGATCTCATCGTGCCGCGCAGGGCAATGGCGACGCGCCTTTCGTTGGCGGCAAATCGGACAACTCATAGGGCAGCCTCGCACATACTCTATAATTCCTCAGAAAATCAGCACATTTCTGCGGAATACGCTTTGCAGCCGCACCCGTACTGCCGGGGCAGAGGCCTCGGCCGGCGATGAGGGACGCATGACGGAGCGCCTGGTCCGAAGCGAATCGGCGACCGAGTATTTCCGTGATCTGGTGGAAAGCGCAATGCAGCATCAGCACGTCGCTGCTCGCGAGACCACCTCGTTCTATGTGGTCAACCTCCTGACCGGCTTCATTCACCTCGATCGTCCGGCTGACACCGGCGACCAACCGCTTGCCGTCACGTTTGCCAAGGCGCTACAGGCTGCCGGCATTGCCCAGCGCGATGGACTGCGCAAAGTTGGAGACCAGTCGCTCTTCATTTCCGGTTTCTTCTCCGACAGCCTCAATCGCAGCCGCGTCGACATCGACTATTACATCCAGCTTGGCGGGTACGCGTACGCGTCGCTGGCGCGGCAGGCGGGGGGTGACACGATTGGCGACGTCTTCGATGAGCTGTCGGAGAAGTTCGCCGACTTCGTAGATGTTCTGAGCGAGGTCAGTGAACGGACCTCCCTCACGTCCAACACCGATCTCCTCCGGCTGTATGAGAAGTGGCTGAAGACGCGAAGCCGGCGGAGCGGCGATCTGCTGGCCGCGCGCGGAATCGTACCCAACGGATCTGTCGGGAGTCGATTCATTCAATAGCGACGACGACCATCAGCACCGGCGAAAAGAGGCGGGAAGACGTGGCGACTGCGGAACAGCTGGCCGACGAGGCGCGAAGAGCGCGGAAAGTTCGACAAATTGTCGATATAGCGACAAGTCTCATCATGCAGTCGAGCTTGCCCCGCGCCGACGCCGAGCTCTTGGTCGAAAACGTCCGCGAGCGCATCCTCGATCTGTTTCCGGATGGTGCCGAGACCTTCGAAGTCGTGTACGCGCCTCGGTTTAAGCGGCTGATTGCTGAATTTGCTGCCGCTCCGGCCGAACGTCGGGGTGTCGTCCTGCCGTTCCGTCCCAGGCCCTGGTGAGGCTGTCGAGTCACGGCACGCACACTCGCCTCTGTCCTCGAAAGCATTCATTGCCGTCCCAGAACCCTCCACGGCTTCCCGGCGTCTAAAGCCTTGAAGTGCAGAACACGTTATACGGGCGAACGACATAATTAACAAAAAGACAGCGACTTGGAGCTATCTTTTCGCTCCAGGGCGCCCGGCGACCCCTCCCGAGGACCTCGACGGCTCCGGCAAATTTCCCAGGACAGCCAGTCCGGCATTCGAGTTGCATCAAGGGGCGCCATCATAGAAGCGCCTGGCATACAGGCGTCGTGAAGGGAGCGGCAGGCATCATGGCGACGACGACGAAGACGAAGGTGGCGGCAAAGACGAGCCGCTATAACGAACTGAGGAAGATGCTCGAGGACCGCCGCCGCGAATTGATGAACGCAGTGCAGGGCAAGATCCGCGACGTGCGCGCCTCGGAAGGCAAGGAGCGCGACGTACTCGACCAGGGCGAGAGCTCGGAGATCGACATCCAGGAAGACATCGAATTCGCGCTCATCCAGATGAAGTCGGAGACGCTCAACAAGGTCGACGCGGCGCTGCGGCGTCTCGAGGAAGGCACCTACGGGAACTGCTTCGAGTGTGGCGACGAGATCTCGCAAGCGCGCCTGCGTGCGCTGCCGTTCGCGGTGCGCTGCAAGGACTGCGAAGAGGAACGCGAAACGGCGGAGCAGCGCGAGCGCGTCATGGCGCAGAAGCGCGGCGGCTCCTCGACGCTCTTCTTCGACATGTCCAACTAACGGGAAGTCCCACAACCGATATTCCAAACCCGAATCCCAAGTCCCGTACAGGGGCTTGGGATTTTTTCTTTAGCGGTCGGGTTGGGATGAGGCGCGTGGGATTTGGGATTTTCCCACCGCGAGTCCCCACATCCCTGTAGCGCGTCTCACCGAAGTAGGAGAACATCCGCACATGGCCGAACGTGACGACACGCTCGATCTCGACGAGCTCGCGACCGGGGACCGCCCGCTGCAGCTGCCCGACGAGCTCCCGATTCTTCCGCTGCGCGACACCGTGCTGTTTCCCAACTCGTTCATGCCGCTGGCGGTGGCGCGCGAGAGCTCCGTCCGGCTGATCGACGAGGCGATCTCGGCGGGCAAGCTGATTGGCGTGTTCACCCAGCGGGACGCGTCGGTCGACGAACCGCAGCAGGACGACCTCTTCGTCGTCGGAACGGCGAGTCACATCCACAAGATGTTCAAGCTGCCGGACGGCAGCCTGCGGCTGATCGTTCAGGGACTGGCGCGGCTGACCCTCGAGCGGGTGACGGAAACGCGGCCCTATCTGCGCGGACGGGTCAGCACGGCGGCCGAGGCGTTCAACGAGGACGACCGGCTGGAGATCGACGCGCTGCTGCGCAACATCAAAACCAACTTCCAGCAGGTCGTGTCGCTGTCGCCGCTGTTGTCCGACGATCTGCAGACGCTGGCGTCCAACATCACCGAGCCGGGGCGCCTCGCCGACTTCATCGCGTCGAGCCTGACGACCATCGCCACGCCGGTGAAGCAGGAAGTGCTCGAGACGCTCGACGTGCGCGCCCGGATGGACGCCCTCAATCGCATCCTGATCAAGGAGCTCGAGGTCCTCGAGCTCGGCTCGAAGATTCAGTCGCAAGTGCAGTCGGAGGTCGGCAAGAACCAGCGCGAGTACTTCCTCCGCGAGCAGCTCAAGGCGATTCAGAAGGAGCTGGGCGAGGGGGACGATCAGACCAAGGAGATCGAAGAGCTCCAGGAAAAAATCGAAGCGGCGGGCATGCCGGAGGCGGTGAAAAAGGAAGCGATGCGCGAGCTCGATCGGCTGGCGAAGATGCCGGTCGCGGCCGCCGAGTACACCGTGTCGAGAACCTACCTCGATTGGCTGGTGACGCTGCCGTGGCAGAAGCGGACCGACGAGGTCATCGATCTGCAGAAGACGAAGCAGGTCCTGGATGCGGATCACTCCGGCCTGGAGAAGCCGAAGGATCGGATCCTCGAGTACCTCGCGGTGCGCAAACTGAATCCGGAGTTGAAGGGACCGATCATCTGCTTTGCCGGCCCTCCGGGAGTTGGCAAGACGTCGCTCGCGCGCTCGATCGCGCAGTCGCTCGGTCGCAAGTTCGTGCGCGTCTCACTCGGTGGGATGCGTGACGAAGCCGAGATCCGCGGTCACCGCCGTACCTATATCGGCGCGCTTCCCGGACAGATTGTTCAGGGCCTGCGCCGTGCGGAGTCGAAGAATCCTGTTTTCATCCTCGACGAGATCGACAAGCTGGGAAATGACTTCCGTGGCGACCCGGCGTCGGCACTGCTGGAGGTCCTCGATCCCGAGCAGAACTCGACCTTCCGCGACCATTACCTCGACGTGCCGTTCGACTTGTCCGAGGTGCTCTTCATCACCACGGCGAACGTGCTCGACCCGGTTCCACCGGCGCTTCGCGATCGCATGGAGGTCCTCGAGCTGCCGGGCTACACGGAGGAGGAGAAGCTCGCGATCGCTCGCGATCACCTCGTGCAGAAGCAGATCAAGAACCACGGTCTCACGCCGGAGATGCTGACGATCACCGACGATGCGCTGCGACGGGTCATTCGCGGCTACACACGCGAGGCCGGCGTCCGCAATCTCGAGCGCGAGCTGAGCGCATTGTGCCGGAAGGCGGCGCGTCGCCGCGCCGAAGGCAACGAGACGGCGCTGGTCATCACGCCCGATGTCGTCACCGAGATGCTTGGCGCCCCGACCTTCCTCGACGAAGAGATGGAGGAGAGGACCAAGGAGCCTGGCGTGGCGATCGGCCTCGCCTGGACGCCTGCCGGTGGCGACGTGCTCTTCATCGAAGCGTCACGGATGGCCGGTACCGGCACGCTGACGCTGACGGGTCAGCTCGGCGAAGTGATGAAGGAGTCGGCGCGCGCGGCGCTGTCGTGGTTCCGCGCGCACGCAGCCGCATACGGCGCGGATCCCGATTTCTTCAAGAACTCCGAGATCCACCTGCACGTGCCGTCCGGCGCCATCCCCAAGGACGGTCCGTCGGCGGGCGTGACGATTGCCACGGCGCTCGCGTCGGAGCTCACGCGCCGGCCCGTGCGCGGCGACATTGCGATGACCGGCGAAATCACGCTATCCGGCCGTGTGCTGCCGGTCGGCGGGATCAAGGAGAAGGTGCTGGCCGCACGGCGCGTCGGCATTCGGGAAGTGATCCTGCCGCGGCAGAACGAGAAGAACGTCAACGAGGACCTGACCGACGAGCTCCGCCGCGACATGACGATTCATTTCGTGTCGACGGTCGAGGAAGTGTTGTTGCTGGCGCTGACGCCGGTGGTCACCACGAAAGGCGACCGCAAGGAGCGACGGGTCCAGCCTCCATTGCAGTAGTCGCGATCTCAACGAGCCCAGCCTGACGAGGCTCGGCCTACCGATATTGGGGCGCTGCCAATAATCGGTAGCGCGGACCTTGTCACGTCCGCCTCAACAACGCCAGCCCTGCCACCGTCTTCAAATCGATGATCTCGCCCGACGCGATCATCGACTGCAGGGCCTCCCGCGCGAACGCGCGCACCTCGAGGTCTTCGTCTTCATCGGCATGCGCGGCTTCATCGTCTTCGCCTGGAACGCGCAGCCCCGTCGCCAGATAGAAGTTCATTTCCTCGTCGCAGTAGCCCGGCGTGGGAAAGAACGAGCCCAGGCGCTCGAGCCGCGCGGGAATCATCTGGATCTCCTCCTGGCACTCGCGCATCGCCGCCTTTTCCAGATCCTCGCCCGGCTTTACTGTTCCTGCCGGGAGCTCCCACGCCCACTGACCAAGCGCCGGACGGTACTGCCGCACCAGGATGACCTCGCCGGACTCGGTGATCGGAATGAGAACGACCGACCCGGGATGTCGGATGACGTCCGCCTTCAAGGTACCGCCCTTCGGTAGATCGATCGTCTCGACACGAAGCGTGAAGACGCGGCCGGTGTAGATGGTCTTGATCTCGCGAGCGACGATTGGTCGGTCCATGCGATCAGTCCTTGGACGCTGGCGGCCAGCCGGGTAAGTTGTCCAGCACGGATTGAAGATCCTCCGGCAGCGGCGCGATGAATTCCATGCGGCGCTCATCCCGAGGATGCGAGAACACGAGGCGTGCGGCGTGCAGGAACGGGCGCTCGAGACGCTGCACGGCGCGGATGTCGCCCGCCACGCGGCGGTGGACGCCGCCGTACATGGCGTCGCCGACGATGGGGTGACCGATCGCGCTCAGGTGCACGCGGATCTGGTGCGTCCGGCCGGTGTGAATCGCCACCTGGCACAGTGTCAGGCCGGGCATCTGGTGGGCGCGCGTGATGCGCGTGACCGCGCTGCGCGCGTGTTTGGCACGCGCCGACATCTTCTGACGGTTGATCGGATCGCGTCCGATCGCCGCGTCGATTCGCCGCCCGGCCTGCACCACTCCCCAGACGAGCGCGATGTACTCCTTCTCGATCTCGCGATCGTGGAACTGTCGCGACAACTCCAGGTGCGCCGCGTCGTTCTTCGCCACGACCATGACGCCCGAGGTGCCGCGATCCAGCCGATGGACGATGCCCGGACGCCGCTCGCCGCCGATGCCGCTGAGATCGGTCAGGTAATGCAGCAACGCGTTGACGAGCGTGCCCGACGAATGTCCTGCCGCCGGATGCACGACCATGCCCGCCGGCTTGTTCAACACGGCGACGTCAGTGTCCTGATACAGGATGTCGAGCGGCAGCTCCTCGCCGGCGACCTCCGAGGGCGCGGCGTCGGGGATCTCAACGCTGACACGATCGCGCTCGCGCAAGGCGAGGTTCGGTTTCGCGGTTCTCTTGGCGACGTTGACGTGGCCGTCGGTGATGAGCCGCTGGATTTGCGACCGTGACAGGTCGCCGAGAACGGACACGAGGAAACGATCCAGCCGCTGCCCCTCGAATTCCGGTGGTACTTCGAATTCCAACGCCATCTCTACTAGTCGCGTTCAGTCTGGGCGGGTCTAAAGAGCAAGACCCGCCCTACAACGTCAGGCGTTGGAAGAAAAGCTTGTAGGGCGCGTCTTGCTTTCTAGACGCGCCGTCACGCGGCCGCACGTCTTCTCCCTGGAACCGCCGGCTCGGGCGAACGTCTCGACAGGCGCACCAGCATCGCGACCGCGAGTGGCGCCAGGATCAACGAGATGAACTGCGACGTGGAGAACGTGTCGAACACCATCCCGCGCGGATCGCCGCGATAGATCTCGATGATGTAGCGCGAGACGGCGTAGAGGAACATGTATAACCAGAACGTGCGCCCGGCGAAGGGCCGTCCTTTCCTCTCCGTCGCCAGCAGCACGACCAGGATCAGCAGCTCGGCTCCGGCTTCGTAGAGCTGCGTGGGATGGAGTGGAATGTTCAACGGCGTGCCGATGTTCGCCGCGAGCGGGTTCGTGAACGTGATCGCCCATGGCACCGTGGTCGGCCGTCCATAGCAGCATCCAGCCGCCAGGCATCCGAGTCGACCAGTGACGTGACCCAGCGCAATCGCCGGCGCAAACACATCGCACGTCGTCCAGAACGGCAACCGGTGCTTCGCCATGTACCAGAACGCGACGACGATCGCCAGGATCAGTCCTCCGTAGAAGACGCCACCCGATCGTGCGAGAGACCACAGCTCCTGCGGCGCCTGGCGGAACTGATCGAAGTCGACGACCAGCAGCAGGAGCTTCGCGCCCAGCAGTGCGGCGATGATGATGTAGATGCCGAGATCGAGCACGCGCGCGCGATCGAGTCCCCACGCCTTCGCCCGACGGATGGCCAGCCACAGCCCGAGCAGGTACGACACGGCCAGCAGGACGCCGTACGAATAAGCCGTGACCGGGCCGAGGCTAAACAGCTCTGGAAACACGATAACGGCCCAATCCAAGAAGGTCGAGAATCATCAGCGCCACGCCGGTCGAGATCGATGCATCGGCGACGTTGAACGCCCAGAAGTGCCAGTTGCCGACGTACACGTCGACGAAGTCCAGCACATAACCTGCCACCAGGCGATCGACCAGGTTGCCCGCGGCGCCCCCAATCACGAGCGATAACCCAAGACGGCTGAGACGCTGCTCGGGCGCCAGCGTCGAACCATACAACGCCAGCGCCGCGAGTGCGGTCGCCGCCATCAGCGCGACGACGACGGTCTTGAAAGGGAAGTCGACGAGGTTCATGAACCCGAACGCCGTCCCGGTGTTGTGGACCCTGGTCAGATCGATGAAGCCAGGGACGACGGTCATGCTTTCGTACAACCCGAGACGTGCGCGAACGAGCAGCTTCACCGCCTGATCGAGGATGACGATCCCGGCGACGATCCAGACATGCGCGGTACGAGGGAACGGCATGTCAGCGATTGACCGGCTCGGCGAGCGCCTCGACGCACCGGTCGCAAATGCCGGCCCATTCCGGTTCGGACCGTGTGCTCGCCACATAACGCCAGCACCGCTCGCACTTCACACCGGCTGACTTCTCGACGTCGACGCTGATCTGATCCGCACCGTCGGCTGACCCGAGGTGCAGCGCCAGATCCGACACGATGAACAGCATCGGCAGATCGTCGCGGTGGCGTTCGAGCAACGCGGTGATCGGCCCACTGGCGGTCAGGATGACGCGCGCCGTGAGCGAGTTGCCGATCACCTTGTCCTTCCGCTTCTGTTCAAGGGCGGCGTTCACCGTCTCTCGCACTTCGAGCAGTCGCTCCCAGTCGGCAACCGTGTCCTCGTCGACGAATCGATCGACCTGGGGGAAGTCCTCCAGATGAACCGACGCCGAGCGGGCACCCGGCAGGTTGCGCCACAGATCGTCTGCCGACACTGGAAGGATCGGGGCGAGGAGCCGCGCCAGTCCCTCACAAATCAGATACATGACGGTCTGCGTCGATCGGCGCTCGAAGGACCGTGCGGCGAACGTGTACATCCGGTCCTTGGTCACGTCGACGTAGAAGGCGCTCAAGTCGACCGTCGCGAGCGAATTGAGCGTCTGGAAGACCGTCGGAAAGTCGTACGCCTCGTACGCGCGCAGCATCTTTCCAGCCGCATCGCCGTATCGCGCCAGCGCGTAGCGATCGACGCCGGGCAGTCGCTCGATCGGCACCATATCGGTTGCCGGATCGAAGTCGTAGAGATTGGCGGCCAGGATGCGGCAGGTGTTCCGCAGCTTCCGATAGGCATCGACGACACGCGTGAGGATTTCCTTGCTGACGCGAAGCTCCTCGGCGTAGTCGCTCATCGCGACCCAGAGCCGAAGGATCTCGGCGCCGCTTTCCTTGATCACGTCCTGCGGCATCACGGCGTTGCCGACCGACTTCGACATCTTGCGTCCTTCGAGGTCGATCAGGAACCCGTGCGTCAGCACCTCGTGGTACGGCGGCCGTTCGCGCGTGCCGAGCGCGATCAGCAGCGAGCTCTGAAACCAGCCGCGGTGCTGGTCGCTGCCTTCGAGATACATGTCCGCCGGCCACTTGAGCTCAGGGTATCGCGCGAGCACGGCTTCATGGCTCGATCCCGAGTCGAACCACACGTCGAGGATGTCGCGCTCACGCTGGAAGTCGCTGCTGCCGCACGCCGGGCACGTCAACCCTGCGGGCAGGAACTCCTCGAGCGGCCGCTCGTACCACGCGTCGGCGCCGTACTGCTCGAAGACCCCCGCCGCCTTCTCGATCAAGGCGGACGTCAGGATTGCTTCACCGCACTTCGTGCAGTCGACGGCGGGAATCGGGACACCCCAGGCGCGCTGGCGCGAGATGCACCAGTCCGGGCGGTTGGCGACCATGTTGAAAATGCGATCGTGTCCCCAGGTGGGAATCCACTTCACCTCGTGATCGATCGCGTGTTGTGCCGCCTGGCGAAGCGTTCGCTGGTTGCGATCCTCTCCGGTGATCGCTGGCTCGCCATCCAACCGCACGAACCACTGCGCGGTGGCGAGGAAGATGACCGGGTTGTGGCAGCGCCAGCAGTGCGGGTACTGATGCGAGAGCGTTTCGCGATGCCACAATCGTGACCGTGCCTTGAGCGCTTCCTCGACGTTCGGGTTGGCATCGAACACGCGTTGGCCGGCGAACAGCTCGACGCCGTCGAGGAAGTGACCGGCCGGCCCCACGGGCGCGTAGATGTCGAGCCCGTACTTCATGCCGGTCAGGAAGTCGTCCGAGCCATGGCCGGGAGCGGTGTGCACGGCGCCCGTGCCCTGCTCGAGCGTCACATACTCGGCGAGCACGCCGACTGAATCGCGATCGTAGAGCGGATGACGGAAGCGGATCCCTTCGAGCTGGGCTCCCTTGATCCGAGCGATCGTGTTCGTCAGCGGCCGACCGATCGCCGCGCCGACCGATTCGGCCAAACCTTCGGCAACGATGACGGCACGTCCATCTGCCTCATACGCGGCATAGTCGAACGCCGGGTGGAACGCGATCGCCAGATTCGACGGAATCGTCCACGGCGTCGTCGTCCAGATGAGGACCGATACATCGCGGCCGGCGAGCTCGGGAACCCGCGACGCGAGCTCGCTCGCGCTCTCCGGGTTCAACGGAAACTCGACGTAGATCGAGGGCGACGTATGGTCCTCGTATTCGACCTCCGCTTCGGCGAGCGCGGTTCGATCGTGAATGCACCAGTAGACCGGCTTCTTGCCCTTGTAAACCAGCCCCCGCTCGACGAACTTGCCAAGCGAGCGCGCGATATCCGCCTGATACCTGAAATCCATCGTCAGGTAGCGGCGGTTCCAGTCGCCGAAGACGAGCAGACGCTGGAATTCCTCGGTCATCACATCGATGAAGCGGGCGGCATATTCGCGGCAGGCGCGACGAATTTCCGCCACCGACATGTCACGCTTCTTCGGACCGAGCTCGCGGTCGACCTTCAGCTCGATCGGCAGCCCATGACAGTCGTATCCGGGGATGTACGGGACGTCGAACCCAGCCATGGATTTCGACTTGATGACCAGGTCTTTGAGGATCTTGTTGAGCGCGGTGCCGAGGTGGATCCGCCCGTTCGCGTACGGCGGGCCATCGTGAAAGATGAACTTCGGCGCCCCTCGTCGCTTCTCCCGGATCTGGCCATAGAGATCCATCGCCTGCCAGCGCGCAAGCGCTTCCGGTTCAGCGGTTTGCAGGTTCGCCTTCATCGGGAAACCTGTACGGGGCAGGTTTACCGTGTCTTTCCACTCGGGCATTGATGAGGACCTAACGTGTCGGAAACCAGCTCGGCTTTGTGTGCCGCTGGGTCGAAATCCGCGGCCACTCGCGGTCAACCGCCCGGGATTAGGGCGGCATCTGCAAATTCTACCTCGTAGCCGCGACCTATAATTTGCCGATGGCCACCCTCGCACCGCAGTCCGCCCCCACCGCGGTGGTCCACGAGGAGGTCCTCGACAACGGCCTGCGCGTTCTCATTCAGGAAGTTCACACGGCTCCGCTCGCGTCGGTCTGGTGCTGGTATCGCGTCGGCTCGCGCGACGAGGGTCCGGGCCTCACCGGCGTCTCGCACTGGTGCGAGCACATGAACTTCAAGGGGACCACGAACATTCCGCGCGACAAGGTCAAAGGGATCATCGAGCAATACGGCGGGTACTGGAACGGATACACGTGGGTGGACCAGACCACGTATACGGAGACGGCCACCCGTGATGCGCTCGATCACATGCTGTTCATCGAAGCCGAGCGCATGGCGAGTTGCCTGTACGACCCGGCCGATTGCGAGTCCGAGCGAACCGTCATCATCTCGGAACTGCAGGGAGGCGAAAACGATCCGGACCAGTTGCTCGATCAGGAGCTGACGGCGACCGCCATCCAGGCCCATCCGTATCGTCATCCGACCATTGGCTGGCTGTCCGATCTGCAGACGATGACGCGCGAGGACTTGTACGGGTACTACCAGCGGTTCTACGTTCCCAACAACGCCACGCTCGTCATCGTCGGCGACATCGACGGGGCGGCCGCTCTGAAAAGTGCCGCCAAGCACTTCGCCACGATTCCATCCCGCGATCTCCGTCGTCCGGTTCACACGCGTGAGGCCGAACAGCTGGGAGAACGCAGAGTCACGATCCGGCGTGAAGGGACGACCGCCTATTTCAAGATCGGCTATCACGCACCCGCGATCGGCGATCCGGACTTCTTCCCGATGCTGCTGCTCGATGCGGTGCTGAGCGGTGCCAAGGGCATGAACCTGTGGGCGAGCTTTCGCACGCCACCGCCCCAGCGCAGCGCCCGGCTCTACCAGGCGCTCGTGAACACCGGACTTGCGTCTGCGGTGGGCGGGGCGCTGATGCCGACTCGAGATCCGTTCGTCTATACGATTTCGGTCACGGTGACAGAGGGCGTGCCGCTGGCTCGCGTCGAAGAAGCCACGCTCGCAGCAATCGACCAGGTCCGTCGCCAGGGATTGACGGCGCAGGAGCTTCGCAAAGCCAAGAATCAGCTGCGTGCCCGTCTCGTCTTCGAGAACGACAGCATCACGAACATCGCGCATCAGCTCGGTTACTTCGAGACGATCGACAGCTGGCGATTTGTCGGGGCCGTTCCCGAGCGAATCGAAGCGGTCACGCTCAGCGAGGTCGCCGCGGCAGCAGAGCGGCGGCTGCAGCCCTCCAACCGGACGATCGGCTGGTTCGACCCGTTGTCATGAGAACGACGACGCACGCGGGCCTCGCGCCGGTGCGGGAGGTGCTCGCCAATGGTGTCCGCGTGGTGGCGAAGGAGTCGCGCACGACTCCGGCCGTCACGATTCACGCCGCCCTCTACGCAGGAACGATCTGCGATCCCGCGTCGCAGCCTGGTGTCGCTCACTTCGTTTCGCGGACGGTCGATCGCGGGACCACGTCGCGCAGCGTCGACGAGATCGCCGAAGAGCTCGACAGCCGCGGCGTGTCGTTGTCGACGATGGTCAATCGTCACGCGTTGTCGCTCGTGTGCACGTGTCTCGTCGAGGACTTCGACAGCATCCTGGCTCTGCTCGCCGACATCGTGCTGCACCCGGAGTTTCCGGACAGTGAAGTCGACACGCGACGCCGCGAAATCATCACCACCATCCGTCAGGACGAGGACAGCCCCGCCGCGGTCGCCACTGAAACCCTGATGGAGGTCCTTTACGGAGCGGCGCATCCATACGGTCGCCGGCCGCGCGGCACCGTCGAGAGTGTCGAAACCATCTCGCGAACGACACTCCAGGGCTTTCACCAGTCGTGGTTCGTTCCGCGCGGTTTGTGCCTCGTCATCGTCGGCGATATCGATCCCGACCAGGCGGTCGATACCGCAACGAAGATGTTCGGCGGTTGGAAGGGGGCGGAGCCCCCGGCAGTCACGCTGCCGCTGCCTGCGCCCGCGAGCGAGAGACGAGTTCGCGTGATTCCGATGATGAACAAGGTCCAGGCGGACCTTGCGTACGGCTTCACGTCGATTCTGCGATCGGATCCCGGCTACTACTCGTACTGGCTGATGAACAACATCCTTGGTCAGTACTCGATTGGCGGGCGGCTCGGCGACAGCATTCGCGAGCGGCAGGGGATGGCGTACTACGTGTTCAGCTCCCTCGACGCGAACGTCATTCCGGGGCCACTGATCATTCGGGCCGGCGTCAACCCCGCCCAC
>Ga0081539_10002966_pt1 | contig 22289 bp, 19 predicted proteins | sample TabmetS4T2R2_FD_71023 | JGI IMG/M metagenome (GOLD analysis project Ga0081539, IMG submission 71023) | Tabebuia heterophylla rhizosphere microbial communities from the University of Puerto Rico - S4T2R2 | ecosystem: Host-associated > Plants > Roots > Rhizosphere ...
ACCGGCAGATCACTAAAGTAGAAGCGCGGCTCAACAATCGCCCGCGCAAGACCCTCGGCTACAAGACGCCGAATGAGGTATTCTTCAAACTACCACGTGTTGCACTTACAAGTTGAATTCACGGGATGCATAGCTCTGAATGATCTCCTGAATTTGAACCGTTCTGAAAATCTTTCCGTCATGTTTAATAGGATAGATATTTAAAAACATATAAGCTATCTTATGGACTGATCTGGCTCTATTACAGAGTCATTTGCATACAGCCTAAAACGGGTGAAGAATTGAGCAGATGAGCACCCTTCCTATTCAATTGAATGGGCCAAAAGAACTCCAAACCCGATTCCTCTATCCCTTCTTCTTTCAGCGGCAGAAAGTAAAAGAGGCCTGCGATGCCCTCCGGGAGGTAACGCACGCAGGTAAAAACGGCACAACCTTGACGGTCTGGGAGAATGCCCAACCTCATGCTCTCTATCAAGAGGAACTACTCAAGCATGTTGTCCAGTTTCTCTTTCGGAATCCGAACACTCTGGGGTGTGGCTATTTCAGACTGGCAGGCCCGGTCGCAAGTCGGTGGTTTAATAAGCTTGTGGCCCGATTGCCCGAGGGGACTACAATCCCGGTCAGTCACGTTACGCCAGTGTTGGTCGAGTTATTCCTATCCAGCTACGGCGTCGGCGTCCTTTCCCTCGCGTTGACTCCGAAGTTTCAGAGCCTGACGCTCAAAGGGGCATCCAATTTTAACTACCGGCTCTCTCAACTTCACCATGGCACTGCGGCGCAACTGTATATTCCGCACCCATCTGAGGACAAAGAACGGTGGGACAAACTTCCACAGGAGACTAAAGATCAGGTTGGCGTTCCCCCCAAGCCAGATGCTCCGCTCGGCGAGCGGCTTGGCAGGCCGGGGGGCGCGTTCATTTTAAGGGAACTGATTGACGAATTGCTGCACCCGCTGGAAGCTAAGAACCTTGAGCTTCAACGAGCGCAGCAGCAACTCTCCGTCTACACAGCTGCCCTGTTCAATGACGACGTTGATTTTGAGCAGCCTGAAGTTTGTAGGACTCTTGGACCATTCTTATCCAACCTCTCACAGATTGAAGAATCAGCTCATGCAGGTGCCCCGGCGAATAACGTCGGCGTGACAAATGCGATCTTAAACCGCCGACACTGGGCTGGCGTGGGACTTCTCGGCGCGGCTCACCTTATCGCTGATCAATCCCCACCTGACGATCATTTCAACTCGGAACGAATGCCCCGTATTATGCTGAAGTATTTTGTTCCATATCTGGTAGCACTCCTTCAACGCATCGCTCTTCACCGGATAAATCATGAGGCGAGTGGGATCGTAATCTCCCGCCAGAAGCCTTCAAACATTGATGTGGTTGAACTGCGAGGCCAGTTACTCGAATTCGCCGTCGATGGGCACTTCACGGAGGTTAGCTATAGAGAAGCCATCCACCGCTACTACCGTCTGTCTCAAGAAGGTCTCAATGTGCGAAGCGCCCTCGACGATGCCCGTCGGGCAATCTCTGACATTGATGCCCAAAACATCATTCAGCGCCAAGTTAACCTAGCAGAGGAATTGGGACGTAATGTTAAAGCAACTATAGATATTCAGAAAGATATGACCAAACAACTACAAATCGTTGCGGGTATTCAGATGAAGGTTGAATGGATTGAAATCTTTATTGTGGGATTCTACACCGCTGAACTGATGCACATCATTGTCTCTCTCTTTGAGAAGGAATATCACTTTGAACTTTGGTGGAGCACCCTGCTGGTACTAGGAGGCGGTCTTATAGCCGGACTGATCGCTTGGCGCAAGATCAACCCTTCAGAACACAAAGGCAGCTCACACTAGACTGAGACTACGCAGGAATAGACAACAGTTTAGACTGGACGCCGAAATTAATATGCTTGTCTCAATCCTGACTATGATCGTCAATACAACTGAGTGAAGTCGAGAGAAACATCTCATTTAATCCCTGATCCTGCCTGAGAGTTGAAGGGATAACCAAGAGACTACAATGAACCGGATCTTTTATTATTCCGTCCTTACTTCGCTTCCAATGCTCGCGTAGTTCATAACCTCCTATATTGGTAAAATATCGTAGCCTTTCTATAACCCTGTAGTTTCGATGGCCATTATCAACCCGCCTTTTATTGCTGCTTTTCAATCTTAGACATAGTCAGACTTTTTATACTTGCCTAAGACGTAATAGCCCAAATCAGTCAGAATCAGCTTATCCGCAGCTTCAAGGAAATAGGTCGAATGGGTAAGGAGATGTAGATTACGGAGCCGACGAGCTAATCCCTTTTCCGCATCTGTTATGTAACCGCTTTGTTGAATTCTGTCGAGGAGCAACAGCGCCAGTTCGTCTTGCTCCAAGTCCCGCAAGTTCTTGATGACATCGTGGGCTAATTGTTCCGCATCCAATCCGCCAAGTTGGCCATCAAGCGCTAACATGAGTTGTCCTGTCGAGGTCGGCCATACTCTGGTGCTGCGGGTAGGCGAGAACAACCACATGCCGTCGTGCTTGATTAGGCCGAGATTTCTTAACTGGCGCAAAGCGTCTTCCTCAATGCTCGAAAGATGGTCTGGCAGTATGTTGTTTTTGCCATATCTGGCAAGGAGTTGTAACCATTCCGGTTGCATTCTGCATACGACTGAGCGGAACAATAATTCTAAGGCCTCAAAGAGAGGAAACATGCCTTCTTGCTTTCCTTTCAATGTCCGATACCAATATTCGCGCAACATTTCATACATGGCAGCAAATGGTTCGGGCAGGGATGAGCGGTAAATTGAATAACCACCTGTCGTGGTTGCTTCAGCCACTTCGATGAGCTTCTGCAAAGTCTCAGCCAGCTTATCGTCGGCAACTTCAACCCTTTTTTGCTCATGAGGATAGTTGGGCAGGTAGTGTAATACGCGGTTACCTTCGAGCCTTATGGCATGACATAGCGAGGCGGTCGTCTGTGATATCTGTTCTTTTTTCGCAAGCTCCTCGATCATTTCGTAGAGGGGCTTGAGCTTTTTTCGAAAAGGCGGTGCGAGCTTATTGATGCTGATGTAATGATCAGCCACGAAAATTTCAAGCAGGCGGCGGGCACGCCCAAGAGCCATCGGGCGGTCATCAAGACTCTTGCTAAACAGCAGATCGAATTCTTCCTTTATTTCCTGATCAGTCTCAGGAAGTGTAACAATCCTCTCTTGAAGATTGCTTATTCTAGCCTCGATACTGTTGCCATCCATGAGACAGCTTACACTCAATCACTCTGCAGCAGTTCTCAATCCCCAGACTTGTTGCAGACTCCTTTACGTGATTCGAATCCGCACGTCTTCAAGCAACTCATCTCGCTTCTGCGTATGGTTCGCCGGATATTCGCGTATGATCACACTATCTGAATCTGTCTTGTCGTAGAGGAAGACCACTTCGCGATAGCATTCTCGACAATGGTCAAGCACTATCCACGGATATAGGCTCAGATACTTACCGGTCTCCTTGTCATACAATAGGCAGTCTGTGTCTACTTCTTCGCGAGTCTCATGCTGCTGGACAGGAAAGAGGGGATGTGATCCCATCAGGATTTTTGCCGGAAACGATGAGACGCCATGGCGGCGTCGTAGACCTTCGCCGACTTTAATGAGCGAGTAGGTGGCGAGTGGAGCGACAAACTCTATTAAAGTCTGAAGGTCTCTAAGATTCTGTTCATATAACGTTTGATAGCGAGCCTCCTCCTCCACAAATCCGTGCCCTCTGGTATCGTTGCGTAAGGGGATGAGCCGCTCCGAGGCTGCGAGAGCGTGCTGGATGGATTTCTTGTCGTGGACAGCAAGAAAGTGATCAATGAAGCAAGGTGTTTGCGACTCTTTGAGGGATTTAATTAGCCGGAAGCAGGCGGCATGCCAGTGACCGGATGATGGCCTGCTCAAGCTTGACATGTGAGCGGCTTCAAGTAGCTCTCTTCCGCTCTCTCGCAAAGCTGAGAGCAGTACAAAAGTTGTGTACTTGATCATCACCTCGTAGAGTTCTAGCGCCTTTAGCCACTTGCGAGAGTAAGTAAGTTCGGCTTGCATGGAACGGAAACAATAGGCGAGCGGGAAAGGGTATTCCCTGTCCACAACTTCGACGAGAGACAAATCGGCGACCCTCCTATGCTGCTGTTCTCCGCGCCCAAGAGCTTCTCGGCGGACCGCCTCAAGCATGTTAACCATAGCGCTCACCACTGATGATGGGAGCTTTTCATTCAATAAGTCCATGCAGTCAGCACAGATATCGGCAGTTCGAATCTTGAATGAGATGTGCGGCTTAATCACGCACATGTCAGAAAGACAACCACGGGTCTTGTCGTGAGCCTCAATTTCCTCGACGAGCATTTCTGAGAGGTTCTCGACAATCTCATACGCGACGAATGAGTGAAGGGGAAGATGAGACAAGTATTCCCAATCTTTGGTCGTGATAAAGCAAACACACTGCTCATGAAGGGTCCGGCTGAACCAGTTGTTCTCAATCGGCTGGTCTAGCACTCCGAAAAGGTATTTCACTCTGAGCCTCTGTTTCTCCAGCGCCAACAACGCTCCAAGTAGGTTCCAAGAGTAACCCTGCCGCAAATCCGGCGGTGGCAGTTCCGACGAGTTGGAAACAATTTGGAAATCAAATTCGCTTTGAGCACTATTCAGAATTCCAACCGCACGGTCAACAACGTCCGTTACGTTGCGGCTCAGAGAGAGAACAGCAATGATCTTAGACATGAGTTGATACGACTTTCGCTATTTCATCCGCTTGTTCCGTGTACATCCTATAATGAACCAGATTGTTTAGTCTGCCCTTCTTTCGCTTCCAGTGCCCTAAATTTATCGCGTAGCTTTTGCCATTCTTCCCAAGGAATAGCCTCTGGCTCTTCTTGCGAATTCATGCGCGCACCCAGTATTACCCACGTACGTAGCGTCATTTCTTGAACGTCCGCTGGTGCTGTCGGAAGACGCCATAGGTAGGCGTCTCCTTTTATTGAAGCAGTAGCCAGTAACTTTCCGTCCGGTCCGAACGCCATAGATGTGACGCTGGACTTGTGTATTAATGGCGGACCACAGAGTTGCCCAGTGACTGTGTCCCACAGGGCCGCGGAGCCGTCGAGCGAAGCGGTCGCCAAGATGTTACCCACGGGATTGAACGCAATCGCCGTAACTGCTTCATTGTGTCGCAACGGTTGAAGGTGGGGCTGACCGTTGGAGGTATCCCACAACCGGGCCGTCCCGTCTTCGGAGGCGGTCGCCAAGAACTTACCGTCCGGGCTGAATGCCACCGCCGTGAGGAACCCGTCGTGACGCAACGTCGGCCCATGAGGCTTACCGGTGGCTGTATCCCATAGCTGTGCGGTTTTATTTTCTGATGCAGTCGCCAAGAGTTTGCCGTCTGGGCTGAACGCAAGCGCTACGACGGAAGTGTCTTTTCTACGAGTAAAGATATAAGAGGGATCGGCCGGGTGCACTAATTTAAATCTAGCCAGCCCAGTCGCCGCCTCCCACAGCCGGGCCGTCCCGTCTCTTGAAGCAGTCGCCAGCAGTTTACCGTCCGGGCTAAACGTCACTACCGTGACCCACTCATCGTGAAGGAGCGGCTCGCCATGAGGCTCGCCCGTTACCGTATCCCAGAGTCGCGCAGTCTTGTCTCTTGACGCTGTGGCTAACAACTTGCCATCGGGGCTGAATGCGACATCTATAATTGAGCGGTCATGCCGCAATGGCCCGCAGTGGGGTCGTCTTGTCGCCGTCTCCCACAGGTGCGCCGTTCCATCTACAGAGGCAGTCGCCAGCAGTGACCCGTCGGGGCTAAACTTGGTCGCATTAACCGCGTCGTCGTGTTGCAGCGGCTGGCCGTAAGGCTTACCCGTAGCGACGTCCCATATCCGCGCTGTGCTGTCGAAGGAAGCCGTAGCTAGATATCTCCCGTCTGGGCTGAAGGACATCCTCCGGATCGCGTCGCGGTGCGCCAGCAACTCGACTTTGGATTGTGTATCTTCCGTCTTCCACAGTCGGGCGGTCTTATCATTCGAAGCGGTGAGAATTAGTTTCCCGTCGGGGCTGAATGCCACTGCGTTGACGGCATCTTGGTGTTGTAATGAATAACCAACGGGTGAATAACCAACGGGTTGCCACGTATCTGTCTCCCACAACCACACCGTGTTATCCGCCGTCACTGTCGCTAACAGTTTGCCATCGGGACTGTATGCCACCAGCGTTACGCTTAACAGGTGCTGTAGAGGCCGACCGATGGGTTTACCAGTCGCCGCATCCCACCGCAGGACAGTCTTCCCCGACGCAGTTATGAAAACTTTACTGTCGGGACTGAAGTCCACCGACGACACTCCTTGGTGCTGCAACGGCTGGCCTTGTGGTTGTCCCGTGGCCGAATCCCTGAGTTGCAATGTGTGGTCGTCTGGGGCGGTAGCTAGAAGCTTACCGTCCGGGCTGAACATCATCATCGTCTCATCTTGCTGCGCCGGCTGCCCGCGCGGCTGTGATGTCGCTAAGTCCCACAGCTGCAATTCTCCTTGGCCGGCCGCTGCATCGGCCCACAGAACGGCCAGAAGTTTGCCGTCTGGACTGAAAGCCACTCTTAAGGCAAGTTTTTCGTGGTTTAATACCTCTCCTCGCAGTTGACCGCTATCTATTTCGTATAAGCGCACCGCGCCGATCCCCGCTGCCGCCACGAGCTTTCCGTCCGGGCTGAACTCCACAGTCCCTGCCATTTCGTTGAATTTAAATGGGGCGGCGTAAGGCTTTCCTGTCGCTGTCTCGAATAGCTGGCACTGAAGTAGAGAGGCGACTGCTAAAAACCTGCCGTCGGGGCTGAATTGTATATTTGCAGCAGGATCAGAGATAAACTCATAGTCACCAATTTTATTTTTTTCTAGGGACTGACCTCTTGGTAGCCCAGTTCCCGTCTCCCACAGTCGCACGTCTCCTTTGGCCGATCTGGTGGCGAACAATTGCCCGTCCGGGCTGAACGCTACCCCCATCACAGGCTCGTCATGACCCACAACTTGGGTCAGCCGACCGGCATACCCTTCGTACCACCCGGCCCATAGAAACGCCCGCTGCTCTCTTAATGAGTTTATGTGCCCGACTGAGCTAATGGACTCCAGAAGGTATAGAAGTCCGAGGCTGTGATTGTCCTCCAGCAGCAACACTCCGCGCTCGGCCCGCGCCTGTGAGAGGAGGTCTAAAGTTTTAGCCTGTTCCTGACGTATATTTCGGACGTACAGTGCCGCCCCCGCGGCGGCAAGAATCAGGAAGATCGTGACCAGGTTCGCCAAGCTCCGATTGCGCCGATAGCCGAGTTGTAATCGGCGGAATATGGAGGGGCGTTTGTACTCGATTGCTTCGTTGTTGAGAAAGTGCCTAATGTCGCGCTCCAACGCGGCCGCCGATTGATACCTGTCTGGTATTTCCGGCTGTAAGCCGCCTAGCAGTATGGTCTCAATCTCCCATGGTAGGCCCGTAACCAAATTGTGTGGGCGTTCGGGCGCGATGCCTTGAAGCTTCAGCGCCCGCACTCTCTCCGCGCTTACAGTGTCATGCCGGAACAAGCGCGTGCCCGTCAATAGTTCGTAGAAAGTGGCGCAGAGGGAGTAGATATCTGTGCCGGGCCCGACCTCCGCGTCCGTGTCAAGGGCGGAACGGATCTGTTCGGGAGACATATATGCGGGCGTGCCCAACTCATGGCCGACCGTCGTCGTAAGCGTGCGGTTCTCATCCTGCGTGCGCGCGATCCCGAAGTCCATTAACTTGACCACGCCGTCCAAGCTGGTCACCATGAGGTTGTTTGGTTTTACGTCACGGTGAATAAGGCCCGTCGCGTGGACAGTCGCAAGCGCGCCCGCTGCCTGTGCAAACCAATTGGCCGCTACCCTGAGGGGCGGACGCTCACTGCTTTTATTCCGGATGAACCCTTCCAGCGGAGTCCCTTCAACCCACTCCATCGCGATGAAGGACTTGATCTTGGCAGAGTTCCCGAACTCCTTGAACCAATCTTCATCCGAGAGACTGAACTGCCTCGGAGCCGACCATGTCTCTTCGCCGTATCCGATTATGCCAACGATGTTGGGGTGATCGAACTTGGAAAGATACGATGCCTCCTGTTGGAAACGTGCTTTTGCGTCAGCCGACAACCCGTCGTGCAATATCTTAATTGCCACCTTACGTCCTGTGCTCAACTGACGGCCTTTGTGGACTGTCCCGAAGCTGCCCGATCCGACAGGCCTCCCGACCAAGTAATCACCCATCATGACGCCCCTCATATCCTCGGGCGCAAGCTTGGCGATTAGCTTTTTAAAATCCTTCTCATGAACTTCTGTCTTGCCCAACAGGTGTTGGAAGGCTAACAACACCTCATGACCGTCTTCCACCGAGGAGCGCGGCGACCCACCTTTCGAGACGTAGCGGACGCGGTAATCACGATCCAAACCGTTAAAGGACCAAACCTGCTGATCTTCAACGACGAACCAAGGGCGCGTGTAGTCGGAACGGTTACTTACGACCTGCCGGAGTGGCGGGTTCGCCGCCAAAAAATTAATGACCGGCCCTGTGGCATAGCTGGCCTCATCCCACCACCCTGCATCCGTCGGCGTGTCATGAACTACTCGATTGCGTAGGGAGATACCAAGGGTGAACAAATTATTCACCCTTACCGTCCGGCCGACAGAGGCGTTAGTAAGTCTCGCCAAGGGACCGAGGCTTTCGGCGATGTCCGCCCCAAGTCGTTCGTTGAGCAACGCCAGCGCACGGTTCATAATTGCCGCTTTCTCGATCTGGGCGCGCTCTTCTGTACTCGCGCTTCGAAGCACAGTCTTTCTCGCCTTCCTCAGTGCGTCTATCAAGCCGTTCCACGTGCCCCATGAGGGACGTTGCAACGATGCCAAGGCAGTGAAGAGTTCTGGAGCGGGCAACATCAACCGGCTCCAGTCCGCCAATGCAAGCAGGGCTAATTCCCTGTAGTCATATTCGAGTAGAGACAGTGCCCTCCTGACGAATACTTCCGGCCCCAGTTGCGCCGAAAGAAGCTCGGCGTAATCACTTGTGGCCGTACTATGTGTGGTTATCATTGGGCAGCCGATCCTTCAGATTCACGGTCCTCGCTACGATGTGTGAGTTTTATTGCATGCGTTTATATAACTAGGAGGAGTTAATTGCCCTAGGGAGAAACCTATGAGCCGTCCGAGTGGGCGAGCGGCAAGTCTTCCAAGTTAGGTGCCAGCAGAAACATGTGAGAACACTTTCTTCTGAATACTCTCTGATTGCGTCGCATGATCCTGTTGATGTCAACACTCTTAATCCCGAACGTGGTGTTGTTCTCAATTTGGTACATTTCGGGGTAAGGAAGATAAACCATATCCTTATGTCACGTCCTAGTTCTCAGATAGTAATCAATGTCTTCGAAAACGGGGCGAAAAACCTCGTCAAGCGGGCCGACCCCCTTTCACCAATACCGCCGACTTGACAATACGTGCTCTGATGATCCACGCGACGGGTGTAATAATGTTGTACTCCAGTCTATCATGGTCGGTTCCTGTCACGATCAAATAACAAATCCTCGCGCGTAATCCCATCGCTAGCGCATTGATTAGAAACAGATAACTAGGGTAGAAGAACTTCGGACTCACAATGCTCACCTCGCGGTTGTGTGAGAGAAATATCGCTAACTGTTTGAACACATCATGGCTGCATATGATGATGTCGTTATCCAAAAAGCCGATCCATCCCCTTCACAATTCTTAAGCGCTATGTTTCTCGGAATGTGTTCCTTCATTCTCCAGAAGTGTGATGACTTTAAAATTCATACCGGCTTTGCGCGCTTTTATGAGACCGCTTTTAGGAAATACTCAAGCTTCGAAAAGCAATTAAGAAATGAGTTCAAGAAATAGGTAGGCTAACTTCATAACGCCGAAAGCATAGTAGATTGAGTTTAGCCGCTAATACAACCATAATTTATGACCTCAAAGATTCCGAGCCAAGGAATTGCCGTAAACAATTCTTACACTAAATTCGCAAACCAAATGTTCTGCTCTGTCATCCCAACAGAGATGTCTATCCTGTAGTCCGGACCACTCTCGCGAGCCTAGCAGGCTTTCACCTTGAGTACCTCGCCGAGCCGCGTCGTGTAACACGGCGACAAGTTCCGCCGTCTCATCTCCCACCCGCGCTCGTCGCTGACCGCGAGCGGGCGCAAAGTATATCGTCCGTGTTTTCGGTTGATCTGATCTACAGCTTCCATCAGGCGCGTGCGCCGCTCGTCGTCTATGCCGGCGAAAACATTCTGTTGCCTTTCGCTATCCGCAACGATGTCGCTCAGGAAGATGCCCGCCTTGTGGTAAACGAAGTCCGGCTTGTAGGCGCGCTTGAGCAGGGCTTGCGCGGCGGCGACTAACACCGGCGTATAGCTGGTCGGATACGGTAGACGCCAACTCGCCCCGCCCGAGTAGATTTCATCAGGGTTCTGTCTGAAGCGCGAGGTCGAGATGAAGACCGTCATGTGTGAGGCGGCCAAGTGCTGCCGACGCAGTTTCTCGCCGCCGCGCACGGCGTGCATCGCCACTGCTTCGCCCAACTCCTCAACGGTGGTGACTGGTCTGCCGAAACTACGCGAGCAGCAGATGCCTTTGCGCGGCTGCTCGAAGACTTCGAGCGGGGGGCAGGAGATGCCGCGCAGCTCCCACACGAGCCGCAGACCTTTGATCGTCAGGTGCTTTCGCACCCATGCGTCCGGGCACCGTTTCAACTCTAGCGCGGTTTCGACCTTCAGCTTCTGGCGGATTCGGGACAGCCCAGCGCCCTCCCAGAGATCGGGCTGCGCTGCGTCCGGCTCGTCATCGGATTTAAGGAACTGACTGTAGCGCGGGCCGATGCCCCACACATCCGACACGTCGAAGTCTTGCAGATAACGATCAGCGTCCGCGCCTGAGAGATCAACAACGCCTCCGTACTCAGGGTGCTTCTTCGCGATGGTGCTGGCGATCTTGGCCAACACCTTCGTCGAGCCGATGCCGACACTGACCGGGATGCCAGTCCACTGCCGGACGGTCTGCCTAATCTCGTGTGCATCACGCTCGTGTTGGCCCGGATCAAAGTGGACGAATCCTTCGTCAATCGAATAGTGCTCAAGCGCCGGCACGAACCTGTCAATCGTGTCGAAGACTCTGCGCGAGAGGCTGCCGTAGAGCGTGTAGTTAGACGAGAACCAAGTGACGTTATGCTTTTCGATGATGGGCTTCGCCTTGAAGAAGGGCATGCCCATGGTTATTCCAAGGGCCTTGCTCTCGCGGCTGCGCGCGACGATATTTCCATCATTATTAGAGAGGACGACGACAGGCTTGACTTCGAGCGCGGGCTGAAAAGCACGCTCGCACGAGACGTAAAACGAATCCGCATCAATGAGTCCGAATAGCTGCTGCATCAGCGCAACCTGTGAATGCTGCTAGTTACAACGCCCCAGATGAGTAGCTCCTGCTCGCCGTTGAGTTCTATAGGAGGATAGTCAGGGTTATCTGCCACAAGGAGGCGTCTTCCGTCTTCCACGATCAGACGCTTGACTGTCATCTCGCCATCAAGGCAAGCGATGACGACATCACCGTGCCTCGGTTCGAGTGAGCGGTCAACGATCAGCCTGTCGCCAGAGTGAATCTCGCCCGCCATCGAGTCGCCCTCGACGCGGACGATGTAGGTCGCTAGCTTGTTGGTGATGAGCCAGTCGTTGAGGTCGATCTCGCTTTCGACATAATCACTCGCTGGGGACGGAAAGCCTGCCGGGACACAACACAAATAAGAAGCCAGCGAGACGCGCGCTCCCGTTTCAGCTTTAGAGACAGTAGTGATAATCAGCTTGTGAGCCGACATGCCCATGCTCTTTTCTCACGACGAAATGATATTCTGGGGCGCCTCTTGCCAAAGAAACGTTGTTTCAGGCAAGAAAAATTTTATAGAATGGGTGCGTTCGAGGAATTTTGAGCGAGTTGGATGAGAAAGTGAGAGGTCATTATGTGCGGTCGTTTTACACTCCGTCGCCCGGAGAAGACACGGATCGAAGGCGTGAGCGCAGCCGATCTAGCAGGCGCAGAACCGCGCTATAACGTAGCGCCGAGCCAGAACATTTTAGGCGTCATTCAAACGAACGACGAGCGGCACGCGCTCTACTTTCACTGGGGCTTGATCCCTTCGTGGAGTAAGGAGCCGAGGGGAGTCATCAACGCGCGGGCAGAGACCATCGCCGAGAAGCCGAGCTTCCGAGACTCTTTCAAACGCCGCCGTTGCCTCATCCCCGCTGACGGATTTTACGAGTGGCGAAGAGAGGGGCGCGCGAAACAGCCCTTCTATTTTCAGATGAAGGACGAGGGGGTGTTCGCCTTCGCCGGGCTGTGGGACACGTGGGGCAAAGACGATGATTCGATAACCTCGTGCGCCATCATCACGACCACGCCGAATGAGTTGGTTGGCTCGGTGCATGATCGGATGCCGGTGATACTCCGCCCGAGCGACTTCGACACGTGGTTGAGCAGCGAGGCTGAGCCGGACGAGTTGCACGAGCTACTAGCGCCGTACCCGTCTGAGTATATGCAGGGCTACGCCGTAGGTCTGGACGTGAACAGCCCCGCCGTGAACGAGCCGCACCTCGTTGCGCGCGGGTAGTCACGACCGCCGCCATCGAACATCGGTCTTCGATGCGTTCCCCGTAGCCGCGCACGAGCGTCGGAGTGCTTCTCGCGCGTCAACGTAGCGGCGGGCTTTGTACGAGTGAGCGGTAGCCGGTCTTTTAACGGGTGGCGGCTTCGGCATTGTTCGGCGCAGACGGATGAGCAGGCGGCGATTGGCTCCGCGCCTTGCCAGTCTCCGTTTCAACCGATCACAACTCGCCCCGAATGCTCGCGATAAGCAGTCGAGCAGGTAGCGCAGCAGCGTGACTGCGAGAATGAACAGTATCAGTTCCCCTGCGCCGAACAGACAGCCCTTTTCCGCCGCCACACTCGACGCAGGAATGAGCGAACGTGCCAGTGCGATCACCAATCCAATCTCCAGATGAAAGTAGAGCGGCAAGACACCTCGGTGCTTGCCGCTCTCGTTTCGGGGCCTCTGTTACAGGGCGGACTGGGTGGTGATGGCCGCTACCCCAACCGTCTTCATGCGACCGTAGTTTCAGGTAGGGCATCCAACTCGTGAACATCTTCGGCAGTCGAGACCACCTCTGTTTCACCTTCCGCCTCTTCAAACTCGTTGAGATCGCGGATTATATCTTGATAACGCTCACGATCTTCTTCGAGCGTGTCGGTAAGTGAGAGCGTCCCGCCGAGCGCATCCGCTGTAGGCTCATCTTCGTCAGCAATACGATTCATGGGGTCGTGATCCTTTCGCTAGATTAAAAGTGTGAATGTCACCGGATTATAGGGCCGCTACGCCGTGCGCAGCCTTAGCGCGATGGAGGTGACCCTTCAGGCTGCTGCGCGTCACGCCCAGGCGCTCAGCCGCGCCGCGCATTGTGCCGCCCGCCGCGCATCTCGTGGCCTCGATGCTGCAACGCTTGGCGCGCGCAGCCCACTCCCTGAAAGTCTCGCCGCGGCGCAGGAAACATATTTCCAACGGCAGAATGATGTCGCCCTCGCCGGCCATTGAACGCAGGGCATTGTGTAACGCGAGAGTGTCGCCCCGATACTCTTGATTCTTGTTAGCTGATTCGTCGCCCATGAGCTGAACGGACGACCCTGCTGCTTGCTCTGCTGATATAGAGGCTGGCGGCATTGTTAGCAGTTCACGTGCGCGTATCTTGTTGAGCGCGGCGACGACCATCTCAATGCTGATCGGCTCGCCGTCGCTCGCGTAACTGATCAGTTCGTACATCAGGTTACGCAGCACGCGGATGTTGCCCGGATAGTCGAAGTCGCAGAGCAGCTCGACCGCCCCCTGTTCAATGCAATACGGCGCACTCTGTTCTGAGTGGCTGGCGATGGTGCATGTCGCCTCGCGCAGATAATGATCAATGAGCGCCGGGATATCTTCGCGCCGCTCGCGCAAAGGCGCTATTTCAAACGTAAGCACGGCGAGGCGGCAGTACAAGTCCTGACGGAACTCTCCCAGCCGAACCATCTCCGGCAATCTGCGCGACGTGGCGGCGATGATCTGCACGTCGCATTGCACGTAAGAGTTCGTGCCGAGCCGCTTGATCTGCTTCTCCTCAATCGCCCTTAAGAGTTTGTTCTGCACCGTCACCGGCACGTCGCCGATCTCGTCAAGGAACAGCGTGCCGCCGTCAGCCTCCTCGAACAGCCCTTTGTGCTCCCGGTCGGCTCCCGTGAAAGCGCCCTTGCGGTAGCCGAACAGCTCTGCCTCAACGAGTTGCTCAGGAAGGTTCGCGCAGTTGAGTTCCATGAACGGCCTGCTGGCACGCGCAGACCTTTGATGAATCTGCCGCGCCGCCATCGTCTTGCCCGTGCCCGTCTAGCCCGTAATCAGGATGTTGAAGGGGAAACGGGCGACGCGCTTTATGTCGGCCTGCAACTGGCGCACTTTCTCACTCGTCTGGTGACGGAATGTAAGCTCGTCACCATCGTTCGTAGCACCGAGCGGCACGGGAGCTTGAAACTGCCACAAGTGTCGCCCCGTCCCGGTCTCTGTCAGTTGCCGTTGAGAAAATATTGAATCGCCTTCACGGGCGGCAGCGGGGGATGCGAAGGTCATGGAGCACTACTCCGAAGCAAGAAGGAAGATCGAATAGCGTCGCTCCTTCATTCAACCTTCATGCCAGCGGCGGTAGGATTATTTCCGACGGGCGAGAGGCGAGTTAATTTCCGCGCGAACTATGAAATACTCATCCGCACGGATGTGCCGAAGACACATGTCGATCATGCCGACAACTGTAATTATGGATTTACACTGTAAAGGTATCTTTACAGTTGAGGATTACAGTTACGTGTAAAGCGGGAAATCGAAAGCGTCTGATTCAGCCGCCGACTAAAATATGGTTAGCACATCCGCAGTCGTGAAAACTCGCGGCAAGGTGAGCGTCGCATAAACACCGGAGAGAGCATTCACCATCTCCTTGAAGCGTTGTTCGATCTCCGCGAAATTATCCTCGTAACGCGCGGCGAGTTTGATGTCTGCGGTCACGATGGCCTCCGTTCCGATTTGCGTTCCATCGGCAGACACGCCGAAGCTGGCGTAGGCGAGGATGATCGCGTCCTCCGGTGAAAAGTCGAAGTCGCGCAGTCGTCTGGCCCAGCGGCGCAGATAATGCCCTTTTTTGAACGTCCGGCAGTCTGACAGGATGGAGGCGGCGAAAGCAGGCGTGCGACGATGTAGGATGTTTGCGGTTTGCTCGGTGATCCAGAGGCTGCTGGTGAAAGAGGCCACCCGCGCGTAAGCGCCGGCAGCCTCGACTTGTAGGAGCGTCGGCGGCCTGCCAGCCGCCAGCCGCACGTGGCGTTCATACACGCGGCGGATGACGCCCTTGTCGAACAGGACGCTACTTGGCCGGGAGATCAACCTCGTCTCCTTCCGCGTCCTCTTCGATTGATTCCGCCCCTTCGTTCCAGATGCGGTCGCGTTCCTCTTCGCTCAAACTCTCATAGCGCTCGGCCTCGGCTTGAGCCTGCCGGCGCTCGTCCTCACCGAGACCCTTCCACCAGCGGGCGGTCAGCGGGTCGAGGCCGTGTTGATAGACCAGTAGCCCCTCGTCCGCTTCGACAAGCGTCAGTTCGTCGCCGGGGTGCAGGCCGCGCTTTTCTAAAATGTGCGGCGGGATAGTAAGCTTGCCTTCGGCATCAACAACCAGCTTTTCCATACTTTCGGACTCTCCTTATCCGGCAGCCGCTCAATTCGAGCGGTTAGACCTCGGATGAGGACATTGTACAACGCTTAGCCTCGCGCCGGAATGTTGCCCCGATGAAAGCCGGAGTGTCAATCGTCGCTACAACTCAAGCGCGTCGAGGTGATTGGCTTGGTAAGCTTCGGTGGGTTGCTCTTTCGGCGTGGGTGTTGGTTGCGAGGGCTGATCGTCCCTGTTTACGGTAGGGCTTGGCTGGTTGAACGTCTCCCGCCCCGCAAGCCGGTAAGGCGTCTTGCGGTGGTTCAGCTTGGCCTGTTCGAGATTGTCGAAAATCCTCCGCGCGGTGGCGTAAGGCACTGGGAATTGAGTCTTCGGCTGCGCGACGAGCTGCGCGCTACGACGACCGTTGTAGCCGACCACGTGAAAGCGCCCATCGTCTTCCGCGATCAACTCGATCTCATAGACCTTGTCGCTGCGCCCCTCGCGGTAGAACAGCTTGACTCTCTCGACCACTTCACTCATAGCGCCACCGTTGAAGCGGGTTGGTAGATGATGCGTTGGTTGGTCGAGCCGCGCCATTCCCCTGCATGACGAGAGAGCTGCGCGACGAAGGGGCCATCAATCAGAATGTCCGCGAGCGAGAGCGCCTCATTGACCGCCGTTTCTTCGCGCGCTCGCAACGCCTCCAGCGTGTAGCCGGTGTATAGCGTGACGTGCAGCCCGCGCGCTTTGAGCGCACCGAGCAGAGCGGCCAGACCTTCGGACTGGAGAAACGGCTCACCGCCCAAGACTGTGACGCCGTCGCGTGGTGCTCCTTGCTCGTCTAACAGCAAGGCAACGACCTCGCTTATCGTCAACTCGACGCCGCCCTGTGGGTCGTGCGTCTCCGGCACGAAGCAGCCGGGACAGCGCAGCAAGCAACCCGATAACTGCACGACACTGCGGCGGCCCGGCCCTTCGACTACTGAGTTGTGATAGATGCGATAGACGCGAAGTGTCGGCTCAAACGATTCGCTCTGAACTTTCGAGGCGTTGAGCGGCGGCACGTTAACAGGGCGCGCACAATTGACCGGCTGGCTTCCGGCTAAGAAGTCTGCGGTTAAGTCCGCCGCCTCTCTCGCGGTCAAGCCTTCGACCGTCAGTTCTCCGGTGGCTTGGTCAATAATCCAAGTGGCTTCTGCCATCGAGACTCCACCGCCTTCCCTGTTTTTAATTCAGCCGTTCGCCGCCAGCCGCTCAACTCTTCTGCTGTTGCACTCGGCGAGTCGTCTGCGGGCGGGCGTAATACTCTCTCGTGTTCTCCTCGTGCGCCGGCGCGCCGACGAGATCGGTGACGAGCTTGGCGATGTCGGAGCACGCAGTCCCCTGCACGCCTTCAACCTGCAACTCCATCTCACCTGTCTCTTCTTTGATGGTGAACTCGATTTCGGGCATGGTCTTCTCCTTAGAACCGGACTCTGATTTTCACAACGCCGCCGCTCACAGTGCGCTGCATCGTTCCATTGACACGTGCCGCGACCTGAGCGACGGCAAGCTCGTTGTAAGCCGCACGCAGGCGCGGCAGGAACTTGCCGCCGAGCGCACGCGACCTGTCCAGATCGGGAATTATTTTGTATGAAAGAGTAGATAACGAAAACAATGAAACAACAAAGATATCGGATGGCACTAATGATTTTATCGGGGGGCGCACAGTACTTATCTTAGGTCGCTTTGGTACGGGTAAGTCGTTGCTTTCACTTCAGCTTGCCGTTGAAGTGGCACGAAAAGGTGGCTTAGCTTGGGTTGTCCCTCTAGAGCAGTCAGCGGAAGAGTGTTTGTATACCCTTGAATCAATTAGAGCCCTGCCAAATGATGGCTCTGTTGTAATTGCCACAGATATTGTCAAGGCTACAGAAGTCTTACAAGAGAAGAGTAATAATCGTGGGGCTTTGATTTTCCTCAAGTCGGCTAAGGATTCATATGATGAGTTTCTCGCAACCTTTTCCGAGAATGCTAAATTAATGCAGCAATACGATCTCAGGTTAGTGTGTGTCGATCCGATAAACAGCATCTATAGAAAAGAATCTTCTGTTACAAAGCTCCGCGACATTACATTGAAGATGGTAGAACAAATAGAACAAACCGGCACTAATCTGATATTAGTAGCGGAAGAAGATACTGATCCAGAAAGAACTTTAATCTTTGAACAGAATATTGCCGATACAGTTATACGGTTATCGGTCGAAAGACAACACGGCTATGCAGCTCGCTTTTTCGAGATTATGAAATCCAGATTACAGCGGGAGCAACGCGGAGTTCAACCGTTTTCAATTATTCCAGGTTCCGGACTTAATATCTTTCCCTCATCGGCTGCCGTTAGTGCCAGAATCCGCCCACGTGGTGTCCGTGAACATAAAGATACAATTAAGTTTGGGCTGCCCGTTTTGGACAGTATTATGGGCGAAGGAGCTATCTCTGTCGGCGATGTGATTGTTTTGCAAGGGGCCGGAGGCTCCTTCAAAACACCATTAGGCTTGATATTCCTTTTGGGATCGGACTGGAAGGTGGGCCGCCGCGCTAGCCATAACAACAGGTCATTGCTTATAGCTGCCAGAGATGATGAAGCGACTGTTCTTCATCTTCTAGAACAAGAATTCGTGCGCCTATATAGTAATGACTTGAAGACCATTAAAGATATTCGAATATGCGCTCTTCCGCATGGCCATATTCACCCCGGTTATGTGATTCAACGTATTGAGGACGAATTTATTCGAGCACGCTTGAACGGATACCAATTTGATCGGGTGATGATCGATGATGTAGCTCACTGGGACATGAGCAGTCCCTTCATAAGGGAAGATGAAACATTCGGGGACACTCTAACGGAACTATTGCGTCGGCAAGGGGTAACGAGTTTGATTACTTGCAGCGACTATACCTCAGATGCGTCTTCGGTGGTACAACGAGCAATCGTAGATGAGGCCAATTGTGTCATCAAGTTTGAGCGATTTAAATATCGAGGCTTAAATCGCGTAATGGTGAAGGTCCAAAAAACTAGAGGTATGCGTCATCGAGGAGAATCGTTTGAGATAAGTCTTGGCAAGACAGAGTTTCAGGTTAAGCCTAGCTCCTCTCTTTTAAGAGAGATGAGAGGCGGTGAAGTTTCGCCAATTAACATTCGCTTGTTTTTGCGTTCAACTACACCGATCCAACAGGAATACAATGAACGTATTCTGGGGGTAATAAAGTCCCTGCCTGTAGTCGTCTGGTCGGCCAGTGGTCGGCCAACGATAATCAGTTCTCTCTTACTAACTAAAGACGCTTCCTTGACTCATTATCAATACATCGGGATACTTGGCTCTCAAGCTCACGCTTGCCTTTAGCAGTATCAGTCCTAAACGGCTTTGGTTAGGTGTAACTACGGAGACCAAGATGCCTAGTATCACATCCCTAGACGAACTCATTTCCAAGAAAGCTGCTGAATTTGCAGATCAAATCAAGGCTGCGGCTTCAATGGCGGACAAGGAAGAGGAGATTCGCATCGAGGCGGAGCGGCAGCTTGCCTTCATTCAGCGCGAAGCCGGCGTCAAGCTAGAAGGTAAGCACGAGTTCACCGTCGCGAGCGGGCGCGTTGATTCGGTCTATGACCGGGTGATTATCGAGTATAAGAACCCGGCCAGTCCGGGCGCGCGTATCGGCCCTAAAGCCGATTCGCCGGGCAGCCGCAAGGTCGTCGAGCAGATCAAGAAACGCTTTCACGACATGCGTGCGCAGTTCGGCCAGCCGCTCAATAGTCTGTTCGGTGTCGGACTGGACGGCAATCATTTTATCTTCGTCCGTTTCCGCGACGAGAAGTGGCAGGTGCAAGAGCCGGTTGAGGTCAACCGCCATACGGCCGAGCGTTTTCTATGGGCGCTGTTCAATCTGGGGCAGAAAGGCAAGCCGTCTCGCCGGAATATCTCGCGGGCGACTTCGGCGCTGATGCCAAGCTCGCGCAAGACGGCATCCGCGCGCTCTACAAAGCAATTTCAGAAACTGACCATCCGAAGGCGCAAACGTTCTTCAGTCAGTGGAAGATTCTGTTCGGCGAGGTCTGCGGCTACGATGTGGACAACCCGTCGGACAAGATTAAAAAGCTGGCGGAGTTTTACGGCGTCGAGCATCGCCGGGGCATCAAGCCCGCCGAGTTGCTCTTCGCCGTGCATAGTTACTATGCGCTGTTCATGAAGCTGCTCGCCTCAGAGATCGTCGCTTTCTTCCACAAGCTGCCGACGCCTTTGCAGAAGATGATGCAGGCTACGACGAGCAACAAGCTCCGGCGCGAGATGGAAGACCTTGAGGCGGGCAGCATCTTCCGCCATCTGAACATCACCAACTTTCTCGAAGGCGATCTGTTCGCGTGGTACACGTTCGTCTGGGACGCGGAGATCGAGAGCCTTGTGCGCGCGATGGTGGCGCGGCTTGATGATTACAATCCCGGCACGCTCTCGGAAGACCCGGCGGGTAGCCGCGACCTGTTGAAGAAGCTCTACCAGCAACTTTTCCCCAAGAGCGTGCGCCACGATCTGGGCGAATACTACACGCCCGACTGGCTGGCGGAGCACGTCTTGAACGAGCTTGAGTACGCGGGCGATCCCGATAAGCGGCTGCTCGATCCGTCGTGCGGTTCGGGGACGTTTCTGGTGATGGCGATCAACCGCATCCGCGCGTGGTACGAGCAGAACCGCGAGCGCGTGCCCTATGACGAGGGCGAGTTGTGCCGCAAGATTCTCGCCAACGTGATCGGCTTCGACCTCAACCCGCTGGCCGTCATGGCCGCGCGCACCAACTATCTGATCGCCATCCGCGACCTGATCGCCCACGTGGACAAGGTCGAGCTACCCGTCTATCTCTGCGACTCGATCATGACGCCTTCAGAATACGGCGGACTGTTCGCGGGCGCACTCGGCAGCACGAAGGAACTCAAGACCGCCGCCACTACATTCCTCATCCCAACCGAGATAGCGACCAACCGCGAGGACGTAGCGAAGTACGCCGAACAGCTAGAGTTTTGCGTTCGCAATAGCTACTCATCCGCAGAATTCATCGAGCAATGCCGAAGTGAGGGATTACCAATTAGCGAAGAGACTATTCATACAGGGCTTTACAAAGAACTCGTCAAGCTTGATAAGGCAAACAAGAACGGCGTTTGGGCGCGCATAATTAAGAATGCTTTCGCACCGTTATTTATAGGACGAGTAGATTATGTGGCTGGCAATCCGCCTTGGGTAAATTGGCGTAATCTGCCTGCTGATTACAGAGCAGATATGGCCCATCTTTGGGAACAATACGGACTATTTACTCAAAAAGGGCTACAGGCGAGACTAGGCGCAGGTATGGACGACATCAGCGTACTGATGACTTATGTAAGCGGTAACACATACTTATCTTCTACTGGCCTGCTGGGTTTTGTTGTCACTCAGACACTATTTCAATCCGCAGGTGGGGGGCAGGGTTTCCGAAGATTCAAACTTCCCGGAAGTAAATTCTTTAAGGTGCTTCGAGTACATGATTTTTCATCGTTTCAACCGTTCGAGGGGGCGACTAATCGTACTGCAACAATTGTCTTGCGCGTATCGGAGTCTCCAACAACTTATCCAATAGAGTACTTCAAGGTTAATCTACACGACGGACAATCAATTCCAGATAAGTTGGAAGATACAGACCAGCTACCATTTGAAGTGAGTGTCCTAGAGGCTAATCCGGTCTCAGACGACATAACATCCTCATGGTCAGTATTGCCGAAGGGACTTTCCAAGACAATATCTAAAATACTAGGACATTCACCATACACGGCGCGGATTGGTGCTCACAGTGGTGGTGCAGCCGGAGTTTTTGGGGTTGATGTTGTTCGACAGGATAAACGCTTGTCGCTTGTAGCGAACCGCTGGGATGCTGGCCGTAACAAATATAAGTCTGTAACAGCCTCTGTGGAATTCCAGCTTGTTCGACCTCTCACGCGAGGGCGTGATGTTAACCGTTGGAGTGTTAAGCCATCGTTATTTATTGTCATGCCTTACGACATTGACAACAACGGTAAAGCAATTAGTGAATCACGAATGAAAAGAGAATTTCCTCGCACATTTGAATACTTCCAAAACTTTAAAGAGCAAATGTTAAAGCGGCCTCATTATATTCAGCACTTCAAGCCATCTGGGCAGCCCTATTGGAGCATGTACAATGTTGGCAATTACACTTTCGCAAGATGGCGAGTGGCTTGGCGCGAGCAAAGTTCTTCTTTTACGTGCGCCGTAATTGAAGGCGACCCAAACTTTCCCCCAATTGCTGATGCAAAGCTTATTGTCGTTGCCTGTACATCATCGGATGAAGCTCATTATTTAAGTAGTCGGCAAAAAGTTCTTTGACAGAAGATTCATTTCGTCAGCCAGAAGTTCCCCGAGAGGACTCCGGCCGCCTTGAGCCGCTCGCGCCGACTCATCTCGATGATGTAGCGGCAGGCGG
>Ga0081539_10002967_pt1 | contig 22284 bp, 7 predicted proteins | sample TabmetS4T2R2_FD_71023 | JGI IMG/M metagenome (GOLD analysis project Ga0081539, IMG submission 71023) | Tabebuia heterophylla rhizosphere microbial communities from the University of Puerto Rico - S4T2R2 | ecosystem: Host-associated > Plants > Roots > Rhizosphere ...
GGCCGAATCTGGGCTACGGGCATTTTGGCGCGAAAGTCACGATGGACAATGCGCCCTGGTTCGATTCGCACGATCTGTTCGACCAACGGCGGATTCGGTTGGCGGACATCGACGGTTCGGGCGTGACCGACATTCTCTACCTGGGCGGCGACGGCGTTCGCCTCTACTTCAATCAATCCGGCAATCGCTGGGGCGAGGCGAGGCTTCTGAACGTCTTTCCTCGGACGGACAATCTATCGTCAGTGACGGTCACGGATTTGCTGGGCAATGGCACGGCCTGCCTGGTTTGGTCCTCGCCTTTGCCCGGTGATGTGCGGCGGCCCATGCGCTACGTGGCTTTGATGGGCGGACAAAAACCGCATCTCATGATTTCGTCCCACAACAACCTCGGCGCTGAAACCCGCATTCATTACGCGCCCTCCACTAAGTTTTATTTACAGGACAAATACGACGGCAATCCCTGGATCACGCGATTGCCATTTCCCGTGCAAGTCGTCGAGCGCGTGGAGACGATTGACCACATCGGTCGCAATCACTTCGTCACGCGCTATGCCTATCATCACGGCTATTTTGACGGCGCCGAGCGGGAGTTCCGCGGCTTCGGAATGGTCGAGCAATTCGACACGGACGAATTCGACAAGCTCGACCCGGCTGCCGCCAATGTGGACGCCGGTTGGCAGGTGCCGCCCGTGCATACCAAGACCTGGTTTCACACCGGCGCATTCATCCGCGGTCAGGAGATCAGCCGCCACCTGGCGCACGAATATTTCGGCGCGCCGCGGGATCAAGCCGCGTTTGAGTCGTGGGCCAAAGAGAACCTGCTCGACGACACCGTTTTACCCGAGGCCACGCTCACCGCCGATGAAACCCGCGAAGCCTGTCGCGCGCTCAAGGGCGCGCTGCTGCGACAGGAAGTTTATGCCGACGACGATTCGGCGAAAGCCGGTTTGCCTTACACCGTCACCGAGCAGAACTTCAGCATCGAACGCTTGCAACCGCGGGCTGAAAATCGCCACGCAGTATTCTTCACTCACGCACGCGAGGCCGTCAGTTATCACTACGAACGCAACCTCGATGATCCTCGCGTGACCCATGCGATGACGTTGGAGGTCGATCCATACGGCAACGTGCTCCGATCGCTGACCATCGGCTATGGACGGAAAACCTCGCCCCTTCCCGAACAGCGAGACCGGGATCAGCAAATCACCACGCTCGTGACGTATACGGAGAACCGGTTCACCAACGCGAGCGACGATGCGAATAACTATCGCGCACCGCTTCCCGCCGAAGCGCGAGCATATGAGATGACAGGTTTCAAGCCGGAAAACGGCGCGCCGCGATTCAGCTTCGGCGAATTGATCAAAAACGGTTTTGAGCCGCTGATCTCAGCCCTGGAAATTCCCTACGAACAGACGGCGGATCCGAGTAAGAAACAGAAGCGGCTCATCGAATGCGTCCGCACGCTCTATCGCCATGAGAAACTGACCGGACTGCTGGCGCCCGGCATCGCCGGACCGCTCGCCATTCCGGGCGAAAGTTACAAGCTGGCGCTGACGCCCGGCCTGCTCGGCAGCGTCTTCAAACGCAAGCGCGCCGGCCAGCCCGATGAAGCGTTGCTGCCGAATCCGGCCGCGCCGCTCGAGGGCAGAGCAGCAGATCAAGGCGGTTACGTCCGGATGGATGGCAACTGGTGGATCCCATCCGGCAAAGTCTTCTTTCACCCCGACGCCGATATCACCAATCCGGGTCTGACCGCCGCGTTGGAACTGGACGAAGCGCGACAGCATTTCTTTCTGTTACGCAAATTCGCGGATCCATTCGATCACTGTACGGTTGTCAAGTACGACACGCGCGATCTGCTGATCATCCGCACACAGGACGCCTTGTTCAACACGGTCGAGGCCGTCAATGATTACCGCGTCCTGCAACCGAACCTCATCACGGATCCGAACCGTAATCGCACGGCGGCGACATTCGACTCTCTCGGAATGGTGACGGCGACGGCGGTGATGGGAAAAACAGCGGCTGAGGGCGACCTGCTGGACGATCTCAAGCCGGACCTGACCGAAGCGCAAATCGCGGCCTTTGTCGCGCAGCCGCGCCAGCCGTCAGCCAATCCGGCGGAAAGCGAGGCCGCCCAGATCACGCGCGATCTCTTGCAGAAGGCGACGACCCGCATCGTTTATGACCTCGACCGCTTCCAACGCCTGGGCCAACCACCCTTCGCCGCGACCATCGCCCGCGAAACGCACGTCAGCCATCTCGCCGCCGGCGAACAATCCAAGTTGCAGGTCAGCTTCAGTTATTCCGATGGGTTTGGCCGCGAGATTCAGAAGAAGATGCAGGCTGAACCCGGGCCGCTCAGTGAAGGCGGGCCAACAATCAATCCGCGCTGGGTGGGCAGCGGCTGGACGATCTTCAATAACAAAGGCAAGCCGGTGCGGCAATACGAGCCGTTCTTCGACGACACCCACAATTTCAAGTTCGCCAGTGTCGCCGGCGTCAGCCCCGTGCTGTTCTACGATCCGGTCGAGCGCGTCGTCGCCACGCTGCACCCGAACAAGACCTACGAGAAAGTCGTCTTCGATTCGTGGCAGCAGAAGACTTATGACGTGAACGACACCGTGGCTCCGAGCGATCCCGAGACGGGTGACCCGCGCACGGACAACGACATCAAGGGCTATGTGGCGGCGTATTTCAAAACGCAGCCGCCCGGCTGGCAGACCTGGCACGCCGAGCGCATCGGCAATCAGATGGGAGCCGCCGAACGCGACGCCGCGCAGAAGGCCGCCGCACACGCCAACACACCGGCCACCGCGCATCTCGATGTTTTGGGACGAACCTTCCTCACCATCGCCGACAACGGCCCCGCCCCGGCGCAACCCGGCAAGCATCTGCTCTTCGCCACCCGAGTCCGGCTCGACATCAAAGGCCATCAACGCGAGGTGATCGATGCCAAAGACCGCGTCGTGATGCGTTACGACTACGATCTGCTCGGCGCGCGCATTCACCAGGCCAGCATGGAAGCGGGCGAGCGCTGGATACTGAGCGACGCAACCGGCAACCCTCTCCGCGCCTGGGACAGCCGCGGCTTCCACCGGCGAATGACTTACGACGAGTTGCGGCGGCCCGTGGGATTATTCGCGACCGAGAACGGCGTCGAGCGGTTGGCTGAGCGCACTGAGTATGGCGAAGGCGTGGGCGAGGCCGGCAATCACCGGACGCGCGTGCATCGGGTCTTCGACGGCGCGGGCATCGCAACCAGCGAGGCCTACGATTTCAAAGGCAATTTACTGAGCCACAAGCGCGAACTTCTGCCCACGTACAAACAGGCAGTGAACTGGCTGCTAAACCCCGCCGCCAACGACGGCGCGTTTACCAGCAACAAGAGTTACGACGCGCTCAATCGCCCGCTGAGCGTGACGACGCCGGATGGCAGCGTCTACCGGCCCACATTCAACGAAGCCAACATGCTCAACCGCGTGAGCGTGGAACTACGCGGCGCGGCAACGGCCACACCGTTCGTCACCAACATCGATTACAACGCCAAAGGGCAGCGCGAGTTGATTGCCTATGGCAACAGCGCGCAAACCACATACAAGTACGACCCGCTCACCTTCCGCCTGACAAATCTCAAGACGACCCGACCCGCCGGATTGAATGGTCTCGCTTCACAACTTTTTGCCGATCCCGCGGTCATTCAGGACTTGCGTTACACCTACGATCCGGAGGGTAACATCACCCGCATCGAAGACGCCGCGCTCAAGGGCGTCATCCACGACCAGCAACAGGTCGATCCAATCTGGGAATACCGCTACGACGCCGTTTATCGTTTGATCGAAGCCAAAGGGCGCGAGCAGATCGGGCAAACCGACTTCGACATCAATCCGCCGAATGGCAATCGCCGCGACTTCCCGTTCTTCGGGATCCGAGCGAACCCGAACGATCTGCAGGCGATGCGCAACTACACGGAGCGATACGAATATGACGAAGTCGGCAACTTCGACGTTGTGCGCCACATTCTTTTCGGCGGAGGCGGTTGGAATCGCAGCTATGAGTACCAGGCGGACAGCCTTCTCGAACCGGGCACACACAAGAGCAATCGGCTGACGAAGACGGCGGTCGGCAATGGCGCGGCTTTCCCTGAGACCTACGCCTACACCGACGCCGATGGCAACGACGTTCACGGCTGCATGACATCCATCAATTCGATGAAGATGGTCTGGGACTTTGAAGATCAGTTGCAGCAGGTGGATCTGGGCGGCGGCGGCACGGCCTATTATGTGTACGATGCGGCCGGGCGGCGCGTGCGTAAAGTGATCGAGAGGCAAAATGGAACGCGCCAGCAAGAGCGCATCTACTTTGGCGGGTTTGAGCTTTACCGGGAATACAACGGGGGCGCGCAGGTTAAGCTGGAACGCGAGACGCTGCACGTGATGGACGACAAAAGACGGATTGCGCTCGTCGAAACGAAGACGAAAGACAATGGGCAACCCGTCATTGCGCCCGCCCCTCTGCCACGCTACCAGATCGGCAATCATCTTGGCTCAGTCAGTGTGGAATTGGACGAAGGCGGCGGGCTGATCTCTTATGAAGAAGCCTATCCTTACGGCGCGACGGCGTTTCAGGCCGGACGCAGTGCGGCGGAGGTGAGTTTGAAAAGGTATCGTTATACGGGCAAGGAGCGGGATGAAGAGACAGGGTTTGGTTATCACGGGGCGCGGTATTACGCGCCATGGCTGGGCAGATGGATCTCCTGCGATCCGAGCGGCATCGACGACGGGCTGGATCTGTATGTCTATGTCAGCAACCGTCCCATCGACCATCTTGACCCCGACGGAAGGGCCAACACGCCGATCCACGAAGACCTCACACGTCTGGTCGCGCTGCAGTACGTTGCGACCCACACGGCGAGACGCGTCGGCAAGGCGGCCAACGTGCCGGACACGGAGGAAGAGTACGAGTCCGTCGACGCGAGCATGAGCGGTGACCCCAAGAACATCAATCGCGACATTCACGTGCTCGGCGGGGGCACACGCCAGGAAAAGATCGACGCCACAATGGCGCGCTACGCCCGGCGGGACCTCCGGTTCGTTGGCGGCGACGAGATCAGGGATGCCGGCATCCACCTCCTGCATCCCATCCAGGACGCGAGCTACCACGGGGCCTCGTTCGGTCGCGGCATGGGACATTCGCTGACACCAGAGTCGGACCTGGCAGTCGGCGACAAAAGCTTCGCCGAGTTTTACCAGGTCGTGAAAGACACCGAGAAAGGTCTCGAACTCATGCAACAGAAGGGCGCGCTCGACAAGAGCCAGCCCGTCGAGCGATTGTCGAAGGAACGCTGGGTCCGGATCTACAAAGGCCTGAAGGCCATCGAAAACTCCTACGGCTTCGCGCTTGCCACCATGAACTTCCTCGGTGTCGCCGGTCGCCTGGCGGGTCCGGTCGCGGGCCTTGTCGGCGGGCTCCTGGGCGCGGGGATCGGCGCCATCGGGGGCTTCTTCGCAGCGCTCTTCAGCGGCAAGAACGTGGCCAAACAGGCCGCCAATTGGGCGGAGAACGGCTTCGTCAGAGGGCAGGCCTACCTCGGCGCCGGGGTGGGGACCGTGGCCGGCCTCCTCATGCCACTGATGAAGAACCAGTTACGTAACGAGGTCGCAGCCAAGCAATCGGAATACCTCCGCGAGGAGATCTACACCGTCGAAGAGGAGAAGCGGGCGAGGGCCGCGACCCCAAGACCCGATCGGCTGGATGCGGAAGTTCGCCCATGACCACAGGCTCGCAGAAGCTCTTCAGCGGCCTGATGGATGCCTTCTCATCTTGCTGCCGGGCGCACTGCGCGTCTCTTTGCGGTCTGATGGATTATTCCTTTAGTCAAACATCTTAAGCTCAGAGCAAAGCCATGAATAAAGTCATCTCTCCACTAAAACTACAAATGCAAGGGGCCGCCGTCGCCGATCTACAAGACGCTTTGCGGCTCTTTCTAGAGAAGGACATCTACCAATTGAATGACGCCGACCGGCGGGTGTTCGAGGAGAAACTGCGCGCCGAACGCGCCGAAAGTCTTTACCGTGAAACGACCCGCAAGCTCGTCGCAATGTTTCAGGAGAGACGTCAATTGGAGCCCCGTGGCGAGGTGGACGAGCGGACGGCCGACGCGATCAATGTCCTGCTCGGCGAGTTGGGCGCTTTGGACGGCGAGGGCTGGAACGAAGTGGTCAAGGCGCTGGAAAGTCAAGGACGCACGCTCGGCGGGATCCAAGGCGGCACTGATCATCTGGCGAGCATTGACGAGAAGGTCGGAGCATTGAACCAGGCGCCGCTCTCGCTCAATGCGCGCGGCGGCGCGGTGAAAGACCTGCATGAGCAGTTAACGAAAGTCGGCGTCGTGTTGCCGTCGGCCGAGACGACTGAGGGCGTCTTCGGCGTGGGCACGCGCGATGCGGTGCGGCAATTGCAGGCGAAATACGATCTCGGCCAGACGGGCGTTTTCGACGAGGAGACACGTAACGCGCTCGCCCTCGCCGCCGCCGACGCGGCCCATCCTTGCCGCGTCGAGGGTCGCATCTTTTTGGACAACGGCCTGCCCGCCTCAAAGATCAAGCTGCGCATCGTCAACAAGGGCTTCGGCGAGGATGCCGCCGTGCTCCAAGACATCGAGACCGACGAACGCGGGTTTTATGCGCTCGCATACAACCTGGTCGGCGCGGCGGCCAACATCGAGGTGCACGCTTTCGACGCGAATGGCGGCGAGATTCAACTCTCCAATCCCAAAGTGAACGCGGATCGCAGCGAGGCGCTCAATCTCGTCGCGCCGTCCGCGGTGAAATCCCAGGCCAACGAATTCAAGCTGATGATGGACGATCTGGCGAAAGTCGTGGGCGACACCCCGGACAAGCTCGCCCTGGCGCGCGAGGACAAAGACCGTCAGGACTTATCGTTGCTGCATCAGTCCACGAGTTGGGATGCGCGCCTGATCGCCACCGCCGCCACCGCCGCCAAAGCGGCCGCCGACACCGGCATTGCGCACGATGCCTTGTATGGCGCCTTTCGCGCGGGATTGCCGAATGATCCGGAAGCATTGGCGCTCGTCAGTCCGGAGGCTTTTGAAACCGCGCTCGCGCGGTCCAGAGATGCGGGTGTGATTGCGCTTGACGCGATCCGGATGGACGCCGCCAAGGCCTCGTTCGAGAAGTTCGCGATCGAGACCCGGCGAAAGTCCATCGCGCCAGGCGCGTTGTCGAGCGTCGGTGAGATTCTCGGACAGGCGCGCATCGATCCGGCGCACAAAGCGGCATTTGAAAAGCTGGTGTTGATGCAGGAGGGCGACGACTCGGAATTGTGGACGAAGGCCAGGGCGCAGGGCATCTCTCCCGCGGAGATCGCCGGTTTACAGTTGCAGGGCAAGCTGGCTTATCTGACTTTGAACAATGCGCCTCTCACCGCGGCGTTACAGGCCGAAATCGCATCGCAAGACGACCTCGCGCAGTTGGTCGAGAAAGATTTGTACCGGAGCGAGCAATGGGTGAAACGGCTCGAAGACATGGCGCGCGATGGAGACGTCGTGAATCTTGAAAAGCTGGCGAAGCTGATTCCAACGGCCTACACGCAAAAAGATGTCAAGGAGCGCCTCGACGCCTATGCCAACGATTTGGCGCGGAAGGTGCGCGACGGCTTTCCCACGCACGTCACCAATCGCATGCTGGACAAGGACGAGCTGAAACTGGGCGCGCAGCACACCGCAATGAAAGCGCCGGTGCAGCGATTCCTGAAGAACGCCGTGGGCAGGGGGTTCCAGCTCGGGCGCACGCCGGTAGATCAATTTTTGAAGCAGCACGGCGAGGCGGTGTTTGATGGCATGGCAGACAACGACAAACGTCTCGCCGCGGAAGGCGCCAAGCTGTTGACGCGTGTTTACCAGATCACGCCGAACGATGAAGCAATGACGACGATGCTTGCGCTCGGTTTCACTTCCGCTCGGCAAGTCGCCGCCATCCCGAAGACTGATTTCGTGGAGCGGTATTGGGAGCGATTCGGTTCGCGCCGGGCGACCGAGACGGTCTATGACAAGAGCATTCAGATCACCTCCGTCACTTTCAACATCTACACCCTGGCCAAGAAAGTAGAAAGCACGCCGCCCGTCATGGCGATCTCAGGCGCGCCGGAACTCCACGAGCAAGCCAAAAAAGATTTGCAGTCGCTGCTCAAAGAGTACCCGACGATGGAATCGCTCTTCGGCTCGCTGGATTTCTGCGAGTGCGAACATTGCCGCTCGGTGCTCAGCCCCGCGGCTTACCTGGTGGACTTGTTGCGCTTCATCGACGCCCCTGAGAGCGATTGGCAACACACGCTGGAAAACTGGAAAAACAAACACAATGGCAAAGCCTACGACGGTCCGGACTACAATTATCTCAAACCCTATGACGCATTGATTCGGCGTCGCCCGGATCTACCACATCTGCCGCTGACCTGCGAAAACACCAATACGGCACTGCCCTACATCGATCTCGTCAACGAGATTTTGGAGTATTACGTCGCCCACAATCGCCTGGATGAGAATGCCGCGACCGATACGCGCGATGCCACTTCGGCTGAGTTGATGGCGGAACCGCACAATCTTATTCCCAAAGCGTACGACACGTTAAAGGGCGCGCGTTATCCACTCGCCCTGCCATTCGATCTGTGGCTGGAAACGGTGCGCCGATTTTGTGATTACTTCGAGACGCCGTTGTGGCAAGTGTTGGAAGTCTTCCGGCCAAGCGATGATCTATTCGCGCCTGCGATGAATCCGGCGGCTTATGACCGCGCCCAGATCTTCGCCGAATACCTGGGCCTTTCCTCCGCGGAGTATGAGATTTATACCGCTCCTTCGTTCACGGACTGGCGCCAGCTCTACGGCTATGACCAAACCGGCGACACGGATCCTGCGGCGCGGGCGGCGTTGAAGTCGGCCAAAACACTGTCACGCCGGCTGGGCGTGAGCTACAAAGAGATCGTCGAGTTAATAAAGACCGCCTTCGTGAACCCGAATCTCGGCGCGCTCGTGACGCTGCACAAGCTGGGCATGGAGGTGAGCGACGTCTTCCGTTACAAGAAACATGCCGGTTATGCGCCGTTCACATCCGAGGAAGAGGCCGAATTCGAGAAACGGCTCGCGCAACTCACCGAGAAGTTCAAGCCCGATTTCGACGCCAAACAATGGCTGAATGATTCATGGGATCAACACAAATTCGATCATGTGCTGATGTTGCGAGACCCCGATGCCGGATGCAACTTCGACGAGACCCTGGTGCTCTACGCGGACGGCACGAACGTGGAGGCGCTGGACTTGGTCAAGTTGAATTTGTTTGTGCGTTTGTGGAAGCGACTGGGCTGGACGATCGAAGAGACCGACCGCGCCCTGGTTGCATTCCTGCCCGCGAATATTGTTCTCGGTGATGCGACGTTGGGCGCGGCGATGAAGACGGCCTTGATCTATCTCGCACATCTCAAGGAACTCGCCGGACTTATTGAGATCGGCAGGAACGGCCGAATGAAGCTGCTGACGCTATGGGCCGATCTGCCGACGAAGGGCAAAAACTCGTTGTATGCGCAGTTGTTCCTCACCCGCAACATCCTCAAGGACGACGTCGTGTTTGACGACCCCTTGGGCAACTACCTCGGCAAACCCGACGTGTTGCTCAAGGATCACCTGCCCGCGCTGCAGGCAGCATTGAGCTTGACGGCGGACGATACTGCACGGATTTTGCGAGACGGCGCCGCGGGAGACGAGCGCGATCTTGATCAGGCAACGCTTTCGCTGGCCAATGTCTCGATGCTCTATCGCTATTGGCTCCTGGCAAAAGCATTGAAATTGCCCATCAGCGATTTGATTGCGCTCAAGGCGTTGAGCGGGCTGAATCCATTCCACACGTTGAGCCCGGCCGCGCTGGACGAGATCAAAAACGATCACCCGCTTCAGCACACGCTTGAATTCGTGCGCCTCGCGCAACGGCTGAGCGACAGCGGATTCGCAATCGGCGATCTGGACTATCTATTTCGGCATCGCTTCGATCCGCAGGGGAAATATCGAGACGGCGGCAATGCCCAGTTGGCCCGGTTGGTATGGATCAGAACCTTGGCGGCGGAATTGCGCGCGATTGCAAGCGACTTTGCTACGCCAGCCAAGGCGGAAGACATCAGCGACGAAGCGCTGCGGCAAAAGATGGCGCTGCTGTTTACGCCCGACGTGGTCGAGATGTTCATGGCATTCTGGCTGGATCAAGCGGTCTATAGCGCGACAAAAGCGGATGTGCCTCCGAAAAAACGCCTGAGCCCCGCCACGTATGGAATTCAGGGGGTGAGCGTCTCCTACGACGAAACGCGCCAGCGCCAACAGGTGACGCACACCGGCGTGTTGACCGCCGCCGCAAAGACCACGCTCCTCGATCAAATTCCGCAGCCGGCGCCCGCCGATCAAGATGCGATTGACGCGCGAAAGAATTTTTCGGATTTGCTCGACATGATAGTGCTGAAGTCAACCGCCCAATTCAAGGACTTCTTCGGCAAACACTTTGACGGCTTGTTGCAATTCGATGACTTCTTTGGCGCGGGCGTGATCGCGACGCCGGCCGAGAAACGCCTGGGCCTGTTGAAAAAGATTCTGCCTTTCCTGCAAGCGAAGCTCACGCGGCAAACCATCCTGCAAACGATGGCGGCGCAGACCGGCGGCAATGCGGCGTTGATCGAGACCCTGCTGACCAACAGCGGTTTTCTCGCTTTGCCGGATGCAAACACACAATCTTTAATGGCGCGGTTTGAAGGTCTGGGACGGCGCGGCCTGACAATGATGCTGACGCCGTCGGCCCTCAACGCGCAGCCTCTCGGGAAGACGGTCGAGAATGTCGTGGTCACGGCCTCCGATCAAGCTCAGCGGGCGACCTGGCGAGGCTTCATCGAAGTTCCCCAGAGCGGCGCATACCGCTTCTACGCCAAAATGGGAAAGAAGGATGCCGCGGTCGTCTTGCGTTTCGATGACGCGCTGGAGCCTGTGCTGAGTGCGCAGGCGACGAAAGACGACGATGAGTTGAGCGTATTCATCGAATTGAAGACGGGCGTCTGGTACGGCCTGACCCTGGAGGCGAGCAATCTGCAGGACGGCGCGTTTGCGCTGCTGGTCAAAGGCGAAGCCACCCCCATCGGCGGATTCAATCAACTGATGTCGTTTCCGCGAGCCGAGGTAACTGATGCGGCGCGCGCCTACACGATGCTCAGCAAAGCGCTGCAGCTGGCGCAAGGGCTGGCACTAAGCGAACGCGACCTCCGCCACATTCTGGCGCATCCGGCGGATTTTGGCGGCGTGAACTGGCGACTGTTGCCCGCACAGGAGACCGGGGAGACGGACGAGGACGCGGCAAATGCCACGGCTCTGTTCAGTGGATTCCTGCGCTTAATTGGGTATGCCGCGCTCAAGCGCGAGTTGGCCGGCGGCGGCGAAGACTTGATCTCTCTGTTCGAGCAGACGAGGTTGACGACTCCGGCCGGTGTGCCGGCTCTATGCAAGCAGATCGGTGACCTGACCCGGCGCGAGCACGCAATCGTGCAGGATGTGGCGACGGAGTTGAAGATGACCGCGCCTGAGCATTTCGCGGACTCAGCGCGTGTCGAGCGACTGTGGCAGGCGCTGAAGATCGTCGAAAAGTTCGGTGTGCGAGCGTCCTCATTGAAGAAGTGGCTCACCGTGAAACCCGACGCGGAGGTCGCGATGGATGTTCGCAGTACGATCAAGGCCCGTTATGAACCGGAAGCCTGGCAGCGCATCGCCAAAGCTATCTTCGATCCTCTGCGACAGCGCCAGCGCGATGCGCTCGTCGCGCACGTCATGCACCTCAAGGAAGACTTGGATAGTCCGGAAAAACTGTTTGAGTATTTCCTGATCGATCCGGGCATGGAACCGGTGGTGCAGACCTCACGCTTGCGATTGGCGATCTCGTCCTTGCAGACCTTCATCCAGCGCTGTTTCCTCAACTTGGAAAGGGAAGTGCATCCTTCAGTGCTGAACGCGCAGCATTGGGCCTGGATGAAGCGGTTTCGCGTTTGGGAAGCGAACCGCAAGATCTTCCTCTTCCCTGAAAACTGGCTGGAACCGGAGTGGCGCGATGATAAAACGCATCTCTACCAGGAACTGGAAAGCAGCCTGTTGCAGGGCGATGTGAACAATCAGCTGGCCGAAGATGCGCTCTACGTCTACTTGAAGAAGCTCGACCAACTGGCGCGGCTCGAGATCGTCACGATGTACATCGAAGAAAAGCCGCTCGGCCCGCCGACCATGCATGTCATCGGGCGCACATATTCAATGCCCCGCCAATATTTCTATCGCCGTTACGCGCATCAGATGTGGACGCCATGGGAGCCGGTGACCACGGAAATCGACGGCGATCATCTGGTCGCCGTGATGTGGCGCGAGCGGCTGCATCTGTTTTGGCTGACGTTCGTGGAAAAGGTGGAAGAGTCCGGCGGCGGCCCTCAGACGAGCGAGACGGGCAAACTGGGGAATCTGGAACTGAACAAGCTGGTCGCGGCGGCAGCGGCGAGCGCGAAAGGAGCAGTCAAGCGCAGCGTGGACATTCAACTCAACTGGTCCGAGTATTTTCAGGGCGAGTGGACGGTGCGCGAATCCAGCGGCTTTGGTAACCCCTTCGCTCTGCTGCCGAACCGGCCCTTCGACCCAGGCAAAATATTTGTCACGGTGTCCAAAGAGGAAGACCCGGAAACCGGCGCGGACGGCGCGGTCTTGATCAATTTGAATGGCTGGTATGAAGAGGATCCTTTGCACAAGATCCAGAAACCTTATTTCCGCGTGGTCAGCAAGAATAGCCGTCCGCAGATTCGCTATCGGTTCGATCTGGTTCCGCCGCCGTCGCCGTATTCATCGAAAGGGAAGACCTACAACCGTTACACCGGCTCAGATGCGCTGTCGGTCACCTTTGTGCAAAAAGTCGTGACGACGGATGGGGATCGGCAAGTCAGTCCACCCGCGCCGCAAACGATTCTGTCGAAGGGCGGCGGCTATACCTTGCTGCCAAGCAGTAACCAGATGCGATTGCCGAATGCGGAGTTCGCGCCGCTCATCAGCCCAATGTTCTACGCCGATGATGCGCACACGTTTTTTGTCGAGCCATCCATGACCGAAACCACAGTGGACAAATGGGAAGGGTATACCCTCACCCGGCCCTCGCAGAGACCGAAGTGGAAGGAATATGTGGAGGTTCCACGAGAGATCAATCCGCTGATCCCGCCGAAGTACCTGCAAGAAGCATTTAAGTCGCCCAAACTGATCCCGCAACCAGACCCGGTCAATCCGTTGGCGCGTCACGCGATCAAACCGAATCTGGATGTGCTGGCCCAGCCCGGCGTCGCGGTGCAATTCGGCGATGCCATTGTGGGGCCGGCGGGCGGCATGCAAGACCTCGGCGGGGTGACGCACGTCATCACCAGCGTTGGCGGCGGCATTAATCTAAAAAGATAGAACTGAAAATCCGGGGGCAAGAGATCGATGAAATACTCAAGCATCGCAGCGGCAAACGCATTTCACGGCTCAGTGGACTTGATCACTGTCAAACATCTGGATCGTTGGTGGGAGGGCGTGGAAACGATCACGGGCGAACGACACATCGTCACCCAGACTCGCACGCTGCGTTACCGCTTCTACCCGCACTATCACCCTTACGTGCGCGAGCTGGCGAGCCGGCTGATCGAAAAATCCGTGGCCGGGTTGCAAGCCGCCGATACCGATTACGTGCAGAACAGCGACGGCACCTTTCAAACGTTGCCGTTCAGTCTTCAAGCGACGTTGCCGGTGGGACTGGCGTTGAAATTACCCAAGCCCGGCCAACCCACCGAGACCGAGACCGTGACATTGCCGGGCGGCGTCACGGTCACACTGCCCGATGGCCTCAAGATCAAATTGGCCGATGGCGATGAAGCGATCTTGCCCGGCAGTGTCATCGCCCACGATTCGCAGCGAGGCACGCGCGTGGCGCGCGGCGACGGCAAAACCGCCGATCTTGAACTCGGCGCGATCGTCTCGCTGTCAGCCGTGGCCAGAGTCACTTTGCCTGAAGCGATCGTGATCACCGGCGAAGATGGCCAACTGCGCCGGCTGACCGAGCCGAATATTGTTGATGTGCCGGCCGGGACGACGATCAAATTGTTGGGGGGAAAACCGCTCCCCAAGCTGTTCCGGAAGATTTTCACCGAGGCGCAGTATGCGCCGACCGAACTGGTGCAACAGCCTCACCCGGTGCGCGACCTGGACTTCAGCGCCGGCGGCGCATACTCCGTCTACAACTGGGAACTGTTTTATCACATCCCGCTCGCGGTGGCGGTTCACCTGAGCAAGAACCAACGCTACGAAGAGGCCCAGCGCTGGTTTCATTTCATCTTCGATCCCACGGACGACAGCGACGGCGCGACTCCGGAGCGGTTCTGGAAGGTGAAGCCGTTTCAGTTTACCGAAGTCAAACAGATCGAAGACATTCTGGTGAACCTGTCGTCCGGCGCCGATTCGACCTTGAAGCAGGAGACGATCAACAGCATCGGCGCCTGGAAAGATTCGCCGTTTCGCCCCCACCTCGTCGCGCGCTATCGCCAAACTGCGTACATGTTCAAAGCGGTGATGGCCTATCTGGATAACTTGATCGACTGGGGCGATGACCTCTTCCGCCAGGACACCGGCGAGACCATCAACGAAGCGACGCAAATTTACGTGCTGGCGGCGTTGATTCTGGGCGAGCGGCCGCAAACAGTGCCGAAGAAAGGCTCGCTGGCGCCGCTGACCTACGCCAGCCGGCGCGAGAAGTGGGATGAGTTTGACAATACGCTGGAGAAGATGGAGAGCGAGATTCCTTTTGACCTTGCGCCTTTTCCGATGAGCGGCGGCGCGGGCGATCAATTCGCGACGCTGCGCAGCATCGGCACGTCGCTCTACTTCTGTGTGCCGCGCAACGACAAATTGATAGGTTACTGGGACACCGTGGCGGACCGGCTGTTCAAAATCCGCAACAGCCTCAACCTGCAAGGGATCTTTCGCCAGTTGCCTTTGTTCGAGCCGCCGATCGACCCGGCGCTTCTAGCGCGGGCGGCGGCGGCGGGATTGGATGTGGGCGCGGTCGTCGCCGGCGTCAATCAACCGCTGCCCCTGGTGCGATTTCAACTACTCGCGCAAAAGGCCAGCGAGATCTGCCAGGAGGTCAAGTCACTGGGCGCGAACCTGCTGGCGACCATCGAGAAAGAAGATAACGAGGCATTAGCGATTCTGCGCGCCAAACACGAAAAGGTAATTCTGAGCCTGGCGGAGAGCGTGAAATATGCGCAGTGGCAGGAGGCGATTAAAAACCGCGAAGGGCTGGAAACATCTTTGTTCAACGCGGCCCAGCGTTACATCTACTATGAACGCCAGTTGGGGAAAAAAGAGAGTGAGATTACGCTGCCGCAGCTCGATGCGCTCGATTCTGAACGTCTGGCACAGTTCAAGTTCAGCTCACATGAGCCGGCGGTCTCGCAACGACCGATTGAGGTTGATATTGCCCAGGATTTAGGCGCCTCGGGTGGGAAGATTATCAGCAGCCACGAGGCCAGGGAACTGGCGGCTTCTCATTCCGCCCGAGATTGGCAAGTGCGAGCCAGCGCCACGGCCACGATCGCCAACGTTTCCTACTATGTCCCGACATTTCATGTCGATCTGGAATTCTGGGGATTGGGGGGAGAGGTCGTGTTTGGGGGACAACATATCGGCCCGGCGTTTCAGGCGATCGCCGAATATCAAAGAAGTCTTTCGGCCCAGGACAGCTACGATGCCGGAGTGGCGGCCAAGGTCGGCTCCTACGCCCGGCGCGAACAGGATTGGGCCTTCCAAAGCAACCTGGCTCTTGGCGAGATCAACCAGATCTATAAACAACTGCGGGCGGCGCAAATCAGGGAGAACATGGCCGAGCGCGAGTGGCACAACCACCAGCAACAGATCCGGCACGCGGAGGAGATCGAGAACTTTTTGACCAACGAGAAAACGGGCAAGAAGACCAATCAAGCCTTTTATGCCTGGCTCAAACGCGAGGTGCGCGGACTGTACGGCCAGGTCTTCCAGTTCGCCTATGACGTGGCGAAAAAGGCCGAACGTGCGTTGCAACACGAATTGGGCAGCCCTCAACTGACCTTTCTGCAGTTCGGCTACATGTCCGGCAAAGAAGGCTTGCTGGCCGGTGAAAAGCTCTACCTCGACCTCAAGCGCATGGAGATGGCCTATCACGAATTGAACCGGCGCGAGTATGAGCTGACCAAACACGTCAGCCTGTTGCAGGTGAATCCGATGGCGTTGATGCAGCTTCGCGCCACAGGCCGCTGCGCCGTCACGCTGCCTGAAGAACTGTTCGACATGGACGGACCGGGCCATTATTTCCGGCGCATCAAGACGGTCGCGCTCAGCATCCCGTGCGTGGCGGGACCTTACACTTCGGTGAATTGCACCCTGACGATGACCAAAAATTCCATCCGCAAAGAGACGGGGGTGGGCGACGGGTATGCGCGGCAAGGCGCCGAAGACAGCCGCTTCAGCGATCACTATGGCAGTCTGCAATCCATCGTCACCAGCACAGCGCAGAACGACGGCGGGATGTTTGAAACCAACCTGCGTGATGAACGCTACCTGCCCTTCGAGGGATCGGGCGTCGTCAGCGAGTGGCAATTGGAATTGCCCGCCGACGTGCGGCAGTTCGATTACGACACGATCAGCGACGTGATCTTCCATCTCCGTTACACCGCGCGTGAAGGCGGCGGATTGCTCCGCCAAGGCGCGGTCGCTAACCTCACCTCCCGCATCGAAGAAGCGCAGTCGGTCGGTTCGGTGCGGTTATTCTCACTGCGGCACGAGTTTCCGACCGAATGGGCGAAGTTCAAGAGCGTCCAGATCGGAGGGGCGGTCCCGGTCGCGAAGCTGACGTTGCCCATCCAGGAAGAACACTTCCCATTCTGGAGCAAAGGCAGACTGGAAACGGTGAGACAGGTCAGCGTGCTGACCAAGACTGGAGAAAAGAGCGCGAAAAAGATCAAAGAAGAAGTGGAAATCATCACCCGCAAACCCGACGGCACGACGAGCCAAAGCACGCTGCAAAATCTGGCGGAGATTTCCATTCCGAAACCTCCGAACCGATTCACGCTCAAGCTGACGTTTGATTTCAATGACAATTCGATGGAAGACCTCTGGCTGGCATTGGCCTGGGGCAAATAAGAACAAGCATTGGCGGAGCGTTGCCAGACGGTGGAATGATAACGTTTCCGGCAACGCCGGAGCTGTTGTATTGACCACGGAGCGTATAGTTGCCGGGCGTTGTCCGATCCAGATTGCTGAATGTCGCCGGGGTTTTGAGCAATCTGCCACGAATGTCGCGGATCTCGACAAAGAGCTGATCCTTCTTTTTCGTTGTGGTTGTTTCACTCGACTCGACGTTCAACTGGAACGATAGATTGAGGGATGAGCCTGGTGGGAGCATCAACTCTTGAGAGGCAACTCCCTCGGAATCATTGGCCCTTCCCAGAATCAGATAACCGCTTCCGCTGCGTGGGTAAGCCCCGACCGAAGATCGCGCCACGCCGGAGAAAATCCAGGGGTAGGATGATCCCTCAAATCCGCCATTGATGAACCGGTCCACCCTGAGGGTGACGGGCACAATGACAGGCGGAGCGGATGTATTGATAGCATTGATAGAGATGGTTGCAGTGTAGGTTCCGATCGCCAGGCCAGTGATGTCTGCAAAGACTTTCAACACGACAGGTGGCGTCCCGCTCGCGGGAATGACCTTGAGCCACGGCGCAGTTGTGCTGGCGGTGTAGCTGTATCTGACCAATCCCGGGTCGAGAAGGATATTTTGAGCCGGTGGATTGTCGCTGCCGAGGCTTCCGTCAAAACTCAAGCTGGGCGGCGTGACTTTGAACAGGGGCTCAACGTTAAGAAGCACGGTCACGCGGATCGGCGAGGAAGGAGCCCTCTCGGGAACGATCGTGATTGTGCCGGTGTAGCCCCCCACGGACAGGCCGGCGCTGTGAATCGAGACCGTCAGCGTCGAGGGCGCCATCCCGCTCGCCGGGTTGACTGAGAGCCAGGAGGCATCGTCACTGACCGTCCAACTCTGCGGGCTGCGGTCATTGTTATCCAGGGTTATTGTTTGATCTCCCGGATCAATTCCGGCGAGCGCGCGCACAAATAACAATGGCGGAAATACCTTAAAGGCGGGCAAAACGGTCAATGTCACCGGCAGCGTCACTGGCAAATTCGGCGCATCGGTCGAACTGATCGTGATTGACGTACCATAAACCCCTTCCGGCAGGCCGGTCGCATCGACCGATGCAGTGAGCGACGATGGCGCCAGGCCGCCGGTTGAACTGAGGGTGAGCCAGGAAGCATTCTCGCTGGCCGTCCAGTTCAGACTTCGGCTGCCGATGTTATCAATATTGATTGACTGGGCGCCCGGATTGTTGCCGCCGGCCACGGCGGTGAAGCTCAAATCTGACGGGGTGATTCCGATGAGAGGCTGATCCGGGGGTATCGAGTTTGCATTGTAGATTACCAGCGCGAAGTCCTGGTCGGTCAGATCGTCATTGCCCGGCACACCGTCGCCGGCAAGGTTCGACGCCCTCACTGTGACAACGAAACTTCCCGAGACGCCGGCAGGAAGGAAGACCGATTCGACATTGTTCCGGTTATCGGCAACACCGCCCCCGATCGAATTCGCGCCCGAGAAGACATTACCTCGATATGTTTGGCCGTTGATCGTCACCTCCAGGTCGAGATCGTTCACCCAAGGACTGCCGACAGCCGAGCCGGTCGCATCGGTCCAGGCCAGTGTCACGCGGAAAGGTCGATCCGACGAGTCGATCGAACCTGATGTTTGATAGATCGCTCCACTCGAACCGAGGATCCTGGTCTGATCAATCAGCAGGCGAGCCGAGCCGTCGAAGGCCCTGCCCAGGTCCATGCGCCCCATGCCCTGACTATTCGAAGGCAGAGTATCGCCCGCGCCTTCGCCGGTCAGATATGTCGCGGAGTTCATCAGCACGGCTTTGATCATCGCCGGAGATGGAGCCGCCAATCCTTTATTGAGGAAATCCTGAGAGACCAGCGCCGCACCGCCGGCAACTGCCGGCGTTGAATGCGACGTGCCGCTCGACCAGCTATAAAGAGTCTGTCCTGCCGGAAAATATCGATCGCAGACGGAGAGACCGCTCCCAAAATCTGCGGCATAATTTGATTGAGGGATGCCGGCCTGGATGTGAGTTCCGGGCGCGACCAGGTCCGGTTTGGCGCGGCCGTCATTGATCCGCATCCGAAGGAGTTCTATTCGTTCACTTATTCCATCTTCGCGCTTCGTGGCGCACATCGCAGCGTCCCTCCTGCAAGGCCGAATAACAGCTCTTCTGATTTTGCGCAGGGCTTCACTCGCGTGAGCAAAGCGTGTAAGCTGCTCGCACGCGGCGCAGGTTTCTGACGCGCTCGATTTTCCCGGATCACAATTCGAACAGAAGGCAGCCAACATGAAACGTACCGGCATTCTGGTGGTGTTAACTTTGTTGTTTGGCATTGCAACGGGCTGGCTCGTCGCCGGTCAACCCACCGCGCTCAAGAAATGGCAGAAAGGCAAAGGGTGGGGGTGGGTGTGGGGCAAAGACGACGAAATCGGCGCGCTCAACGAGATGACCGACGCTTCGCGGTTGGCGGCGCTCCGCCTCGCTGATCAAGGGCGAACATTCGATCTGGGGGTGTCCTATGACCGCACGTCGTACAAATGGCCCGGACACAGTCCCGGCGAGATCCTCACCTTTCGTTCGCCTGAAGGCGTCAAACGCCAGCGCGATTTGCCGTCCATCGTTGAAGACAATGCTGACAAGCTGGCCTGGCATAGCGCGGCGCTTTTCATCAGCGATAACGTCGCCACGCAAATTGACGGCCTCGGCCATATCACGACTGACGATGACAATCATTGGTACAACGGATTCAAGGAGAGCGACTGGGGCGGCAACTGGGGCGTACGCAAAGCCGATGCCTCGACAATTCCGCCGATTGTGGCGCGCGGAGTGATGATTGACGTCGCCGGAGACAAAGGTGTCGACGCGCTGCCGGGCAATACCATCATCACATCGAGTGACCTCCAACACGCACTCGCCAGACAAAAAACGATGCTCAAACCCGGCGATGTCGTACTCATTCGGACCGGAACCTTGCGTTACTGGGGCGAGACCGGCAGTGATCACGCCAAGATCGCGGAGCACGATTCAGCGGGCATCTCGTTAGAAACGGCGAAATGGTTGGTCGAAGAGAACGGCGCCATGATGATCGGCAGCGATACGAGCGGGTTAGAATACGGCCCAACGGCTCGGGACAATGCTGCCTATCGCGCAAAATATCGTTCGTTCAATCCTGTGCATCGTTACTTGCTGGTCGAGCAAGGTATTCATATTGGCGAGTTTCACTATCTTGAGGATCTCTCGCGCGCGCAAATCTACGAATTTTGCTATCTCGCGGCGACCAACAAGATCAAAGGCACGGCCGCGGGCTTCACCCTGCGGCCTTTGGCGATTCGTTGAGCAGAGAAGACAGTTTCTCCTTAATCCATGACCAGTCGCGTCCCGACCTGATCACCGCGCTGAAAGATGATGCGCGCATTTCCGGTGACCTTCGACGAGATCCTTGGTTTTCGAACCGCTCAGCCCCGATTCATCATGACGCTCTTCAGTCTCTTCGCGGCGCTCGGTCTCGCGCTGGCGATGGCCGGTATCTTCAGCGTTCTGTCCTACCTCGTCTCGATGCGGATACGTGAAATCGGCGTGCGCCTGGCTCTCGGCGCCCGATCACGCGACATTCCGGTTCTGGTGATGTTCGCGGGAGCCAGGCTGGCTGGCCTGGGCGTGGTCGCCGGGATTCTCGCCAGCCTCGGTGTGGCGCGCCTGCTAGGCAATCAGTTGGAGTTGTTCCAGGCAAGAGTGGTTGATCCCGTCTCGTACCTGGGAGTGATCGTGCTGCTCGGGGTGATCGCCGCCGCAGCCCTTGACGCTCTGCCTGTCTCTGGACAAAGCGCGAGAAGCTATTCTCGATGAAGAGCAAGAGCGTCCGTAAAGACAGATCAGCTAGCGAATCAAATCAATCTTAACGCCGATTTTCAACTTTGCCCATGCCTTTTCGGCCGTCACTACAGTATTGCGGCGCACCAGGCCCAGTGCCAGGCAACTCCGATCTCCCAGAGATAGCCCCAGTTTCTTTGTCGTCGGACGAAGTGCTGCGGCGATGTGAGCCAGATCGGCATCGAAACCGATCACCTCGACCCCCAAGAGGCCGGCGCTTTCCCGCGCGGTGTCTTCCGGCATTCCCGCGTCGATCAATTTGCCGAGAACTTCACAGTAATTGACGGCACTGATAACTGAGTCCGGGAGAAGGGGTCCCACTCGATCCTTGCCGAGCTCCTGGTTGAGCAGTGCCAGCACCGCCGAGGCGTCGAGCACGTACTTACTCACGCCTCGCCTCCTCGCGGCGTTCGGCGCTCAATTCATCCACCAGAGAGCGGCCCCTTTTCACATGCCGCTCGACCAGAGCCTGCGCACGTCTGACGGCTTCGGCACGGGTCAGAATCCGCAGCTCACCGTCTTCGAGACGAATGATCACTTCGTCGCCGGGTTCCAGCCCCAGCTCCCGCCTGTACTCGGCGGGAATCACCACCCGGCCGCCTTCCGTGATTTTTGCGCTCACGCCTTTCATGCCAGAACCTCCAAACAAATATTGTCACGATAGGAAATTCTACCATATAATGGTAGCTCTGCCATAGCTGAGTTGAAATGGCATGAAGCGTCAATATGTCAGAGAGATGATTATTAGATGCGACCATCCAGTGGTGTATCCGTTCAGTTGGTGGAAATCATAAAAATGGACAGTCCGAGATTTCGGCGCTCAGCTGAACATTCAAGATGTCAAAGCAAATGAGAAATCTCTGGATCGCAATCGGAATCTGGGTTCTGGTTGTGACAGCAACGGTCACTTTCGGCTTTATTGCATCAATCCGGAACTCCGGCCTGATATTGCAAATTAAGCTGTCACGTTGTAGCTCTCGGGGTTGGCCTAGTACCGGAACGGCCGTGTACGCTAAGTACCTGATTTCGGAATTACGGTGACGTATTTTTGTGAAATTCCCAGCGATTTTGCCAGTTTTTGATTGCTCATCTGTTTGGCGTTTCTGTCTCCTTCTCCAATCGAGTCAGCAATCG
>Ga0081539_10002968_pt1 | contig 22269 bp, 21 predicted proteins | sample TabmetS4T2R2_FD_71023 | JGI IMG/M metagenome (GOLD analysis project Ga0081539, IMG submission 71023) | Tabebuia heterophylla rhizosphere microbial communities from the University of Puerto Rico - S4T2R2 | ecosystem: Host-associated > Plants > Roots > Rhizosphere ...
GGACAGCAGCCCGGTCACCAGGCAGACGCCGAACAGGACGCCGACCGCGACCCCGAGGATGGCGGTGGCCCGCTCGCTCCTGGCCGGCGAGGTGAAGGTGGGACCCATGGGGACCAGGCTAGAGGGACGTGCGGCGCCTGGGAGCCGGCGTTCCCCAGGTTGTAAGGACTCTATCAGTGACCTGAAAGGCCCCCCTGACCGTTGGCCGTCGGCCGGCCGGTGGTCGAGGGCAGGCGGACGGTGAACTCGCAGCCGCCGGGGACATTGGCCACACCGATGCTGCCGCCATGGGCGTCGACCAGGCCACGGGCGATGGCCAGCCCCAGGCCGGCGCCCTTGGTCGAGCGGGCGGGGTCGCCCCGCCACAGCTGGTCGAAGACGCGGGGCAGGTCAGCCGCGGGGATGCCGCCGCAGCTGTCGGTGACCCGCAGGATGGCGCTGCCCGCACCGTCGGTGACCGCCACCCGCAGGCACCCGCCGCGGGGGGTGTGCCGGATGCCGTTGACGACCAGGTTGGCCAGCACCCGTCCGAGCTGGTCGCGGCCGGCCAGCACCGGCTGGCCGCCGTCCAACCGGCATTCCAGCCGGACGCCGGCCGCGGCCGCCTCGGGCTCGAACCGGTCCAGCACCTCGGCGGCCAGCTCGCGCAGGGAGGTCGGCTCGAGGGCGAGGGTGACGGCTCCGGCCTGGATGGCTGACAGCTCGAACAGGTCGTCCACCAGGGCGCTGAGCCGCTCCACGTTCGCGGTCAGCCCTGCCAGGTAGCGGCGTCGGGTGGCCTCGTCGGGAGCGAGGTCGTCGGCCAGGGCCTCGGCCAGCGCGCGCAGGCTGGCCAGCGGCGTGCGCAGGTCGTGGGAGGCCCAGGCGATCAGGTCGCGCCGTTCCTGCTCCATGCGCCGCTCCCGCTCGCGGGCCTCGGCCAGCCTGGCCGCGGCGGCGTTCAAGGTCTCGGCGATGAGCGCGATCTCGGCGGTCCCCTGGACCGGGGCCCTGGCGGACAGGTCGCCGGCCTCAAGCCGCCGCGCCGTCCCGGCCAGGGCCTCCAGGTCGGCCGCGACCTGCCTGGCCGTGGCCACCCCGTAGGCCACCCCGGCCCCGGCCGCCACCGGCAGCGAGGCGAGCACGACGGCCAGGTCGTGGCTGGAGACGAGCATCTGGGCGCTCACGGCCCACAGCCCGGCCAGGGCGACGGCGGCCGTCACCGCCGCGGTGAGGGCGCCCTGCCTGGCCACCTTGGCCCGCCGCCGACGCAGCCGCCCCTGGAGCCCGAGACCGGCCGCGACCACGGCCAGGGCGGCCACGGTGATGACGACCAGCAGTGTGCCCGTCTCGCCGAGCGGGATCCCGACCAACCCGGCGACCAGCGCGCTGCCGGCCAGGCCGGCCAGGAACCAGGCCAGTGGAGGCAGCCCGGCCCAGCTGCGAGTGCTCACGGCTCTACCGGGACGAACCGGTAGCCGACGCCGTACACCGTCTGCAGCCGCTGCGGGTTGGACGGGTCGTCCTCGACCTTGGCCCGCAGCCGCCGGACGTGCACCGTGACCGTCGAGGTGTCACCCCACCAGCTGTACTCCCAGACCTGGCGCAGCAGCTGGCCGCGGCTGAACACCTGGCGCGGATGGCTGACCAGGAAGGCCAGCAGATCGAACTCGCGGACGGTGAGGGATACCGGTCGATCGGCGACGGTGACCTCGCGGGTGACCGGGTCGACCCGGACGTCACCCGACCGCAGCGGCGGCGACGCACCTTGGCCATCGGCGGCCAGGGTCCGTCGCAGGACGCTCCGGACGCGGGCGACCAGCTCCCGGGGGCTGAACGGCTTGACCACATAGTCGTCGGCGCCCAGCTCCAACCCGACGATCCGGTCCGACTCGTGCCCTTTGGCGGTCAACATGATGATCGGGGTCGCGCCCTTGGCACGGACCTGGCGGCACACCTCCAGGCCGTCCACGCCCGGCAGCATCAGGTCAAGGACGATCAGGTCCGGGACGCCGGCGCTGAATGCCGCCAGCGCCGTCGGGCCGTCCTCGGCCGCCTGGACGCGGAAGCCCTCCCGCTCCAGGTACTGCTGGACGACCTCGCGGACCGTCGGCTCGTCGTCGACGACCAGGATCCGTTCCCCGGCCACGCACCCTCCCTCCGCCTCGACGGTGGCACATCCTCGGCGACCTCGCCATGTCCGTCTCCAACCCGTCACGAGTTCGTAAGCGCGGTCCGGTTGCTCTCTGGGCCGCGAGCCGGGCAACCTGGCCGATCATGCGCGTCCTGGTCACCGGCGGGGCCGGCTTCATCGGCAGCCACGTCGTCGACCTCCTGGTCGAGGACGGTCACGAGGTCATCTCCCCTCGACCGGCTGCATCCTCGCGCCCACGCCGGCCGGCCCACCTACCTGCGCGACGACGTCGAGCACGTCGACGCCGACCTGGCCGACGCGGCGGCCGCCAGCATGCTGGACCGTGCCCTGGACGGCGTCGATGCGGTCTGCCACCAGGCGGCCATGGTCGGCCTGGGCCAGGAGCTCGGCGACGTCGTCGACTACGTGCGCGACAACGACCAGGGCACCGCCGCCCTGCTGGCGGCCGTGGCCCGCCACCGCCGCGTCGGCAGGCTCGTGCTCGCCAGCTCGATGGTCGTCTACGGCGAGGGCGCCTACCGCTGCGCCGAGCACGGCCCGGTCCGGCCTGGCCCCCGGGCGGCGGCGCGGCTCGACACCGGCCGGTTCGAGCCGCCCTGCCCCAGCTGTGGCGCCGACCTGGAGCCGGTGGCGGTCGCCGAGGACGCCCCCCTCGACCCAAGCAACGTCTACGCGGCCACCAAGCTCCACCAGGAGCACCTGGCGGCCGCCTGCGCCCTGGCCGGTGGGCCGCCGGTCACCGCCCTGCGCTACCACAACGTGTACGGGCCTCGGATGCCCCGCGACACCCACTATGCCGGGGTGGCCGCGATCTTCCGCAGCGCCCTGGCCGCCGCCGTGGACGGTCCCGCGCCAGAGATCGCCGGCGGCTGGCGTGCCGGCGACGTCCGCCACGTGTTCGCCTCCCCGGCCCTGGCCGCCGCCCGACTCGGCTTCCGGGCCAGGATCGGCTTCGCCGAGGGCATGGCCGAGCTGGCCCGGGCCAAGCTGCGGGCGCCCGTCCCGGCAGGGACGCCGGCAGGTTAGCGGTGTTCGGGGTTGTCGGAGTCGAAGCGGCAGCCGGCGTCCCATTCGGAGCGCTGGTTGCCATGGGCGGGGATCCCGCCGGACCGCTTCAGCAGCGCTCCCAGGTGCATGAGGTTCCAGGTCGCGAAGGTGGTGTTGCGGTTGGTGAAGTCGTTCTCGGGGCCACCCGACCCCGGATCCAGGTACGACGGGCCGGGGCCGGCCTCGCCGATCCAGCCGGCGTCGGCCTGGGGTGGGATGGTGTAGCCGAGGTGCTGGAGGCTGTACAGCAGGTTCATGGCGCAGTGCTTGACCCCGTCCTCGTTGCCGGTCACCAGGCAGCCGGCGACCCGGCCGTAGTAGGCGTACTGGCCGGCGTCGTTGAGCAGGCTGGAGCAGGCGTACAGCCGCTCGACGACCCGCTTGGTGACCGAGCTGTTGTCGCCCAGCCAGATGGGGCCGCACAGCACCAGGATGTCGGCGGCCAGGACCCGCTGGTAGATGGCCGGCCAGGCGTCGGTGGGCCAGCCGTGGGTGGTCATGTCGGGCCAGGTGCCGGTGGCGATCTCGTGGTCGACCGCCCGCAGCACCTCGACGGCGACCCCGTGGGCTTCCATGATCGAGCGGCTGCGGTCGATCAGCCCCTCGGTGTGGCTGCGCTCCGGCGACCGCTTCAGCGTGCAGTTGATGTACAGGGCGCTGAGGTCATCAAACCGCCACTCGTCGTTGCCGGTGCTGATCTCCTGCGTCATCGAACCTCCTCGGGTCGGGGTCACCAGCGGGTAGCAAACAACACCTGGACCAGCAGTGTCTGGCCAACCAGCAACCCGACCACCACCGGGACCCGGACTCGCCAGGCCAGAAGCTGGCGGACCACCGGGACCAGCACCAGCGGCACCAGGAACTGGAAGATGCGCTCGACCTCGCCCTTGGTGAACCCCCAGGAGGCGGCGGCCACCAGGGTGGCCAGGGCGGCCGCGTCGACCGACGCCCAGGCGCGCTCGCGGACCACGCCGGCGGCCCTGACGGTCAGGGCGGCCAGCAACGGCACCCCGAGCATGCCCGCGAACGCCAGCAGGTCGCCGGGCAGCCAGTGGACCAGCGACCGGCCGGCCGACCCGGGGGCGGCCTGGTAGGCGTGGTGGACGGCCAGGACCGCGGCCGGCACGTCATAGCCAGTGGCCAGCCACAGGCAGCCGGCCAGGCCGACCACCATCGCGCTGGTCCCGGCTGCCCAGCGCAGCACCCAGCCGCGGTCGGCGCGGAGCTGGCCGGCGGCGCGGACACCCAGGAAGACCAGCAGCAGCACGGCCGCGTAGGTGAGCATCGAGGACGCCCAAAGCAAGGCCCCGCCGGCGACCGTCCAGGCGGCCGAGCGCCGTACCAGTCCCCGGTGGGCGGCCAGGGCGGCGCCGCCGAGCACGGCCGCGAACACCGCGTCGGCCGAGGTGGCCAGGTACAGGACAACCCCCGGAGCCACCACCCACAGGGCCAGGGCGAGGCGGCCACCCCGCTCGCCCAGCTCGTCGCGGGCCAGCCCGCCGGCCGCGACCGCACCCAATGACCCGATGGCGACCGTGACCAGCGCGGCCGCCGGCAGCCCGGGCCAGACCCGGGCGACCAGCGTGTACACCACCATCGCCCCGGCCGGATGGCCGGCGGCGTGGCTGGGCAGGCCGGGAAGGCGGCTCGGGAACTCGTGCAGGAAGGTGGGGACAGGCCCGACCCGACCGACCCCCGCCGGGTACTCCCCGGCGTAGTCGAACGGCGCCCACCACGCCGCCGGCCCGCCGGCCAGGGCGGCGACGGCCAGGGCCATCGCGGCGGCCAGGGCGGCGCAAGCAGCCACCCGCCAGGGCCAGGCGATCGGAGCGCGGTGCACGACCAGCACGGCAGCCACCACGACCGCGACCACCGGGAGCGCGGCCGCAGCCCATCCGGGCGCAAGCTGCGGGTGGGGGAACACATAGAACGGGAAGCTGAAGTACCAGGGCACGCTCGGGACCTCGAACCCGACCCGGCCCCAGCCACGCAGCCACAGCGTCCCCAACGTCCCGGCCACCAGGACCACGACCGCGGCCGCCGCCGTCGCGCTGGCGAACACCCGCTCGGGCCGGTCGCCGGGGAGGTCTCGGGTCGCGGGCGGCCGGCCGGTCCGGCCCCCACAGTCCGGCCGCCGCCGCCCGCCCGGCCCCCCCGGAGCTTCCAGCCCGCCCAGCCGCATGGGGCCAAGGCTAGCCGCGAGCGGTCCGGCCACGGGTGGTCCAGGGAGATCCGTCACCAGCCTGTAAGGGCGGCGCGAGCGGCTCGTCAGGGTTGGCCCCGACACTGGGCGCCATGGACCTGTCCCGTGTCACCGTCGTGCTCCCCGCCCTCGACGAGGCCGCGGCCCTGCCAGCCGCGCTCGGCTCGTTCCCACCCGGCGTGGATCTGCTGGTGGTCGACAACGGCTCCAGCGACGACACGGCCGCGGTGGCCGCGACCGCCGGGGCCCGGGTCGTCACCGAACCCCGACGGGGCTTCGGCGCCGCCTGCTGGGCCGGCGTGCAGGCGTCACCCGGCGCCGAGGTGGTGGCCTTCGCCGACGCCGACGGCTCCTTCGACGGCACCGACCTGGCCAGGGTGGCCGGGCCGGTGCTTGGAGGCCAGGCCGACCTGGTGGTCGGGTCGCGGACCATCGGCGCCAGGCAACCCGGTGCCATGACGGTCTTCGCGGTCGTGGCCAACCGGACGCTCGGGCTGGCCTGCCGCCTGCTGTTCGGCGTCCCGCTCTCCGACCTCGGACCCTTCCGGGCGATCCGCCGCGACACCCTGCTCGCCCTGGGCGTCCGTGACCGTGGCCAGGGCTGGCCGCTGGAGATGATCGGCCGCGCCGGCCAGGCCGGCCTTCGGGTGGTCGAGGTCCCGGTCCGCTACCGGCCCCGAGCCGGTGGCGCCAGCAAGGTATCGGGATCGCTGCGCGGCAGCCTCCGCGCGGCCGCGGCCATGGCCGCCGTCACCTGCCGGCTGCTCACCGAACCGTCCCGGCCCGGCGCGCGTCCAATTCCGGTGAGCGGCCGGCCGGCGGCCGAGACCCGGAACCGTGGCGCCGGCCGGTGACGCCGTCCGGGGCAGCGCGCGGGCAGGGCCGAGACGCGCTGGCCGTGATCGCCAAGGAACCGGTGGCCGGGCTGGCCAAGACCCGCCTGGTCCCGGCCCTGGGGGCGGCAGGGGCGGCCAGGGCGGCGACCGCGATGCTGGCCGACACCCTGGCCGCGGTCCGCGCCAGCGGCGCGGTACCCTGGCTGTGCTTCACGCCGGTCGAGGCCAGGGAGCGGCTGCGCCGCCTCGCACCCGGGTTCGGGCTGCTGGCCCAGACCTCCGGCGACCTCGGCGTCCGCCTCGCCGCCTGCCTGGCCGACCTCCTCGAGGCGGGCGCCGACCGGGTGGCCATTGTCGGCGCCGACACCCCCCACATCCCGGCCGCCAGCTACCGGCGGGCGTTCACCCTGCTCGACGAGGCCGACATCGTCCTCGGCCCGGCCCTGGACGGCGGCTACTACCTGGTCGCGGCCAAGACGGCCCGGCCCGAGCTGTTCGTCGGCGTCCCGATGGGCACCGAGGCGGTCCTGGCCGAGACGCTGACCCGTGCCGCCGGGGGCGGGCTCCTCGTCGCCCTGCTGCCCCCGCTGCGCGACCTGGACCGGGTCGAGGACCTGGCCGCCGCCCTGGCCGCCGGCGAGCTCGACGCCGCCCCGGCCACCCTGGCGGCCGCCAGCGAGCTGCTCGCCTCCGCCCGCACCGCGGTCCTGTGACCACGGCGATCTCGGACGACCTCCTCGGCACGGCCATGGTGGACTTCGCGGCCGGCCGGGGGTCGCCCCTGTGGCTCCGCGTCGCGCCCGGGCGCCGGGTCCCCCACGACCTGGCCGCCTACTTCGCGCCCGTCACCTCCCATGAACGGGTGCTGCTCGACCTGGCCGAGGGGCCGGTGCTCGACGTCGGCTGCGGGCCAGCCCGCCACGCCCGGCTCCTGCAAGCCTGTGGGCTGACCGCCATCGGGCTGGACCGCTCGCTGCCGGCCATCAGCTTCGCCCGGTCGCTCGGGCTGCGCCACGGGCTGCACGCCGACGCCTGCTCAGGGCCGCTGCCGCCGGCCCGCACGGCCCTGCTGCTGGACGGCAACCTTGGCCTGGCCGGAACCCCGGCTGGCGCCGCGCGGCTCCTGCATCGTCTGGCCGTGGCCTGTGGGCCGGGCGGGCGCCTCCTCGTGAGCGGACGCGCTCCCCGCCATGGGAGGCTCCGGGCCATGGTCATCCGGGACGAGTACCGGGATCGGGCCGGGCCGTGGGCGCGGTGGCTGCAGGCCGGACTTCCGGCCGTCCTCGACCTGGCCGCGCCGGCGGGCTGGCGGCTCCGGTACGCGGCCACGGCGGGCACAACGTACTGGGCCGCCCTGTCCCTCGACGCCCCTTGGTAGCGCCACCGGCTGGCCGGGGCCCGGTGTCGCTGCGCATCGGGTCGTTCCTGGCGGTGCTGCTTGCTGCGGCGGTCGCTGGCTGCTCGAGCACCGGCCCGCTCGGCGAGTACAGGGCCGCGCGAACGCTGCACCTGGCGCCGGATGGACGGCTGATCGTCACCGACCTGGGCTCGGGGAGGAACGATGGCGCGGTCGTGGCCGTGGAGGTGGCGAGCGGCAGGCAGACCGTGCTCATGCGGGACCTGCCGTCGACTCGCCACAGCGGCCAGGCCCACGCCGACCTTGCCGGCCCAAGCGGGGCGGCGATGGCCGCCGACGGGACCGTCTGCGCAGCCATCGGGGATGCCACCGCACCAGACGCCGGGTTCGCCGCCCTGCGCTGCACCAGCGGTCTGACGGTCGACCTGGAGGCGTTCCAGGCCAGCAACAAGCTGCCGAGCAATCCCTACGACGTCGTCTCCGACGGCGGTGAGGGTTGGTACGTCAGCGACGGAGCGGCCAACAACGTCGTGCACGTCGACCGGACTGGCAAGGTCGCGATCGTCGCCTACGTTCCAGACCTCGCCGCGAGTCGGCTCGGTGGCCGCCACGGCCAGGGTGTCCCGGCCGGGCTGACCCTTGGCCCGGACCACACCCTGTTCGTTGCCCTCTACGGCGGGGCGCCGTTCGATGGGCCCCCGGCGGCGGTCGTCTCCCTGGGCCCAGACGCCGCCACCCGGGACGATCAGGTCAAGCCCAGGCTGGTCGCGCTGGTGCCGCACCCGATCGCCCTGGCGGTGGCCCCCGACGGGCTGGCGGTGGTGGACTACGGCGGCGCCCCCGGCGAGCGCGGCAAGGGCGAGCTGCGCCTGCTCGCTGGCGTCGGCACTCCTGCGGCCGATGGTCCTGGGCCCCTCCAGCCGGTCGGCCGGAGCCGGCTGCTCGCCTCCGGACTCGACCGACCGACCGGCGTGGCCAGGCTGCCGGACGGTCGCTGGGCCATCGCCGAGACTGGCCACACCGGGCTCACGGTCCTGGGCAGCAGCCGCTCCTGACGAGCCGGCATCAGGCCCGCGAGGCAGCCGGCGCCGAGACCGGGTACTCAGCCGCTGGGGATCTGGGGATGGCCGGTTCCCAGCGCGCCGAGCACGGCCGCACCGTCCTCCAGCACGGCTTGGAGGTCGTCTGGCTGGGCGGTCTCACGTTTGGCGTCCTCCAGGACCAGCCAGAGGTGGTGGGCACAGGCGGCCCGCCGCTCGTGGCTGCCGGTGCTGGTGCCCACGTCGCTCAGGAGCTGGATCAGGCTGCGGGTCAACGCCGGCTCGGCGGCCCCGAACCGCCGGATCTGGGCGGTGCTGCGTCGCAGGTACTCGGCGAAGTCCGGCAACGGGACCGCCACCCGCAGCGCCCCCTGGCGATCGCGGCTCAGCCAATCGCCCAACCTTCGGCGCGCCAGGATACACAGCAGGACCGACAGATGGTGGACGGCCTGGATCGCGGTGTACGGATCGTTGACCGCCGGGGACAACGCCCGGTTGGCGATGTCGACCAGGCGGCGCAGGCCGAACAGGACATCCTGGACCATGGTGCGCTCGAACCCGACCTGGACGGAGTCGGCGACGGCCTCGGCCAGCACTTGGGGATCGGGCGGCCGCCGGTCGGGGGAGCGATGCCACGCCCAGGCGATCGGCGTGCCGGCGACCACGTGGTCGCCGACCCGTCTGGCGAGCCGGACGACCAGGTCGTGGCGGGTGGCGGCCTCGACCAGCGGGGCGGGCTGGACCGCCTGGATGTAGCCAGAGACGACAGCCGGCACGACCACGGCATGGGCCGGTGGGTCGGGGCAGCGCTCCTCGGACTCCAGGTCGCTGGCCGGTCGGGGGTAGACCTCGTCGATGACCTCGCGGGTCTCGCGCTGGATCTGGCTCATGATGCTGTCAATCTGGATGGAGCGGGCCAGATGGTGGATGAAGTAGATGAGCACCCCGACGCTGAGAAGGGCCAGGCCGAGGGACCCCGAGACGGCCAGCCGGGGCACGAAGGCCTGCTCGCCGGCGCGCTGGACGCCGACGGTGTACAGCCCGGCGATGCTGTAGGCGAAGGCACCCACGAAGACGCTGAGGACCACCTGGGTGCCGCGGTCGCGCATGAAGTTGCGCAGCAGCCGGGGCGAGTACTGGCCGGAGGCGATCTGCAGGGCGACGATGGTGAGGGCGAACACCAGCCCGGTGACGGTGATCATGGTGGTCGAGACCACGATCAGCACGTTGCGGGCGTCGTCGGCGGTGCCCTGGAAGGCCAGGGCCGCCAGCGCGGAGTCGTCGCTGATCGACACCCGCGACAGCAGCGCCCCAGCGGCCAGGAACACCAGGACCGACACGGTCGGCAGGACCCAGAGGGCGCCGGCAAGGTAGTCCCACAGCACCCGCCGCCGAACGAGCAGCTTCATCCCCGGGCCTCCGCCTCTCAAGAGCCTCTGGCTGGGCAGGTCGGATGGGTGCACCCCTGCCAACTGTGCACCTCTCTGCCTGCTGGCGGAAAGGCGCGGACCCCTGGGACGACGAATTGCCAATGAGCTGCCAGACCAGGACCCTCACAACACGCCAGCCAGGGGCTAGTGGTCGGTGCCCGGCTTGGAGGTGAAGATCGGCGAGAGATCAGGGCCGCGCTCCGGATCGGTCAGGGCCAGGATCTCATCTCCGGCACGCAACCTGGTGCTCCCGCCGACCGGGACAAGCTGGTCATCGCGGATGACAAAGCTGATCCACACGTCTTCTCCCACATCCAGGTCGTCGATCGTCCGCCCATCGGCTGGGGAGTCGGGGCCCACGACGTGACGGCGCAGCCCACGAGGCTCCTGACGGAAGCGCACGCCCAAGCTCCACGGCTCGGGCTCAACCGTCCGCATCGGCACCCCAAGCCAGGCGGCCACCGTGGGCACCAGGCCGCCCTGCACGATGACCGAGAACACCACCACGACAATGATGACGGCATACAGCCGCGAGGCGTCGGGAACCTTGGCCGTGAGCAGGAAGCTGCCGAGCAGGATCGGGACGGCACCTTTGAGCCCGGCCCACAGGACGAACAGCCGCTCCCCCCGGCCGAGCCGCACCGGCAACAGCACCAGGCCGACCAGGACCGGACGGACGACCACGGTCAGCAGCACCGCGAGGATGAGGCCCATCGGCAAGGCGTCGCTGTCAGGAAGGGTGTGGAGGCCGATGGTGAGGCCGAGGAACACAAAGGCCACGATCTCGGCAAGGCTTGCCAGGGCGCCGTGGAAACGTTCGATCTCTCCCTTGTACGGGGCGCGGGCGTCCCCGGCCAGGATGCCGGCGATGAACACGGCCAGGAACCCCGAGCCCCGAGCGACGGTCGCTGCCCCGTAGATCACCAGGGCGCTGGCCAGCACTCGCAGCGGATACAGGCCTTCGCTGGGGAGCGGGATGCGGCGCATGAACGCAACCAGCAGCACGCCGCCGGCCACACCGACCGCAGCGCCGACGGCCAGCTGGAGCAGGAATTGCGCGGCGACGCTGCCAGCGGCGCCGGGGCCCGCCGCCGGGCCGGCGGCCAGCAGGCTGGCTAACAAGGCGATCCCGACCGGGTCGTTGGCACCCGACTCGCCTTCCAGGATCGTCCCGCTGCGGCCGGCGACCGCCCGGCGCCCCAGCACCGAGAACACCACCGCCGGGTCGGTAGGGGCCAGTGCCGTCCCGAGCAGCAGCGCCGACCACCAGTCGAGGCCGAACAGGGCATGGGCGACCACGGCCATGGCGGCGGCGGTGACGAAGGTGCCAGCCAACCCGACCCAGACCACCGGGGCGGCCGCACTGCGGAACCGGCGCCAGCCGATGTGCATCCCGCCGTCGAACAAGATGACCACCAGCGCCACCGACACCACCCGCTGGACGGTGCTCACCGACAGCTGGCCCAACGTCGGCATCACGTCGGAGGCGGCGGCAGCGGCCAGCAGGAAGATCGCCGGTGCCGGGATCCGGATCCGCTCACTGATCCGGTTGGACAGCACCGCCGCCGTCATGGTGGCGCCAACAACCAGCACCAGCAGGGCGAAGTGTCCGACATCGCTCATGGCCGCGCTCCAGTTCGGTCGAATTGCTCGCCTCGATTGCGCATCCAAGCACCAACGGCGCGCCGCGTGTCCAGGCTGAGCTGACGCGGGTCGGTCGGCAGGGTCTGGGCGGGGGCTGGGCTGGGGCGCCGAACAAGGCGCGGAAGCTAGCATGCCTGCTCGTGGAGTACTTCTTCTACTGCCGTGGCCGGCCGGGGACCGAGGCCCTGCTCGACGAGTGGGCCGAGGCCCACTGGTCGTTCATGGACGGCTATGCCGAGGCGATGATCGCCAGGGGGCCGACGCTGACCCCGGACCGCACCACCTGGACCGGCAGCATGCACATGGTGGACCTGCCCGATGCCCAGGCGGCGCGGGTGTTCGCCTTCCAGGAGCCCTTCTGCCGGGCTGGCGTGTACGACGAGGTGCTGGTGCGCCGCTGGCGCAACACCCTGGGCCGCACGATGTGGGACTACCCCGCCGAGCTCGGCGATGACCGGCGCTTCCTGGTCGTCGGCCACGGCAAGCCGGGCGTGGAGGCGGCCCGCCAGGCCCTGGAGGCGGCGCAGCGGCGCTGGTTCGACGAGCCCGGCCACCACGACGGGTTCATCCTCCGCGGTCCCTTGCTGGCTGACGACGGCGCCGGATGGGTGGGCAGCGCGCTGCTGGTGCAGCTCCGCGACCGGGCCGCGGTGGAGGCCATGTGGGCCGGCGCGCCCTATGTGCAGGCTGGGCTGTATGCGAGCGCGGAGGTCCACGACTGGCAGTTCGGCGGACGCCACCAAGCCTGACGAACCAGCTCATCAGGGCCGCCTGAAGCCACCCGGCAGGCATCGAGCGGTCAACGTCGTGCGAACCAGCTGGCCGTGACGCGCTCAGCCGACGCCCGGGATGGTGGGCGCGCCGTAGCGCCCCGGCCTCGTCGGCGAGGCCGGGCAGCCGGCGGGGCTCGATCACGTCGGCCCCCAAGGGGGCAGGTCCACGGTCCCCGCCGACCTGCACCGGCCGGCGGGCGCCGGCCGCCACCCCGTCCTGGTGCTGCGCAACCCCTACGACCGCCGCGTCGCCCAGAGCTACCTGTTCGCCCACCCGAGCTGGTACGCCGCCCAGGGGTACGCAGTCCTGGTCCAGGACATGCGCGGCCGCTGGGGCTCCACGGCCGCTTCGACCCGCTCGACAACGAGGGCCGCGACGGCGCCGACACGGTCGCCTGGGCGGCCGAGCAGCCCTGGTCCAACGGCCGGGCTGGGCAGCGTGTTCCGCCGCTTCCGGCCAGGCCACCGGATCAGGGTGCAGGTGTCGAGCTCCAGCTTCCCCGCCTGGGAGCCGAACCTCAACACCGGCCACCGCTGGGCGTCGACGCCGTCGGGGACCGGGCGATCGCCACCCAGCAGGTGCTGCACACCACCGGGGCCGCCTCGTCCGTCACCTTGCCGCTGCTCGAGGCCGACCCGTGAGCCCGGCGGCTCAGCGCGCCGCCCGGACCAGCTCGACCGGGTGGTGGGCTGCCCGCCCGGTGCCGTGCGCGATCTGCTGCCGGCAGGAGACGCCGGTCGCGGCGAGCACGGTGGCGGCCGGTTCGGCCTCGACCGCGGGGAACAGGCGCAGCCCGCCGATGCGCATGGACAGGTCGTAGTGCTCGGCCTCGAACCCGAACGAGCCGGCCATACCGCAGCAGCCGGCGTCGACCTCTGCGACCTCGGCCCCGGGGATACGCCGCAGCAGGCCGACGGTCGCGGCCGTGCCGACGAGCGCCTTCTGGTGGCAATGGCCGTGGAACAGGATCCGTCGACCGCGGAGCGCCGACCCCTCCCGCAGCCGCAGGCCGCCGTCGTCGATCGCCTCGGCGAGCAGCTCCTCGACCAGCCGGGTGGCGCCGGCCACGGCCACGGCCCCCGGGTCGTCCGGCCGCAGCGCGACGTGCTCGTCACGCAGGGTCAGCAGGCAGCTCGGCTCGACCCCGACGATCGGCACGCCGCGCTCGGCGAACGGCGCCAGCCGCGCCGACATCCTCGCCGCCAGCTCGCCGGCCTGGTCGAGCAGCCCCTTGGAGATGCTGGCCCGGCCGCAGCAGGCGTCTGCCTCGACGTGCACCCGCCAGCCGGCCGCCTCCAACAGCTCGATGGCCGCGATCGGGACGGCCGGCTCGGTCCAGGTGGTGAACGAGTCGGCCAGGAACACGACCTCACCCCGGGGGAACGGCCCGGTCGGCGCCTGGCGGGCGGCCAGCCAGCGCACCAGGTGGTCACGGCGGAAGCGGGGCAGCGGCCGGGCCGCGGCCAGCCCAAGGGCCCGCTCGGCGAGCCCGCGGCCCAGCCGCGAGCGGGCCGGCAGGTTGGACAGCGGCGCCAGGGCCGAGCCGAGCGCGTTGAGCCGCCGCACGGCCGCGAACAGCCGGGCCCGCGGCGGCACGCCGTGGCGGTCGTGCCTGGCGGCCAGGGTCTCGGCCTTGAGCGCGGCCATGTCGACCCCGAGCGGGCACTCGCGCTTGCACGCCTTGCACTCCAGGCACAGGTCGAGGATCCCGTGCAGGCGGTCGTCGCCGAGGGCCGCCCTCGGGTCGGGGGCCGACAGGGCCATGACCAGCGCGTTGGCCCGCCCTCGGGTGGTGTGCTCCTCGTCGCGGGTGGCCATGAACGACGGGCACATGACGCCGCTGGCCGTCTTGCGGCACAGCCCGATGTTCATGCAGCGGTCGGCGGCCTCGCGCATGCCGCCCTCGGCGAAGCTGAGCCGGGTCGCCAGCGCCGGCGCCGGGCCCAGGGCGGGGTCGCGCAGGTGCTCGGTCATGGCGGGCGCGTCGACGACCTTGCCCGGGTTCATGCGCCCGTCCGGGTCGAACAGGCGCTTGAGCTCGCGCATCGCCTCGTACAGGGGGTCGCCGAACACCCGCCGGTTGAACTCGCTGCGGGCCAGCCCGTCGCCGTGCTCGCTCGAGTTGGCCCCGCCGTACTCGGCGACCAGCTCGAGCACCTCCTCGGCGACGGCCCGCATGGTGCCGACCTGCGCCGGGTTGGTGAGGTCGAGGAAGGGGCGGACGTGCAGGCAGCCGACCGAGCAGTGCCCGTAGAACCCGGCCCGGAGGCCGTGCCGGTCGAGGATGGCGGCGAGGCGTGCGGTGTAGGCGGGCAGGTCGGCCGGGTCGACGGCGGTGTCCTCGATGAAGGCGAGCGGCCGCCGGCTGCCGGTGCTGGCGGCCATCAGCAGCCCCAGGCTGGCCGAGCGGACCTTGAGCACGCCGGCCTGCTCGGCCGGGGTGACCGCCCGCAGGAGGTGGTAGCCGTGGCGGCCGCGCCGCCAGCTGGCCGCCAGCCGGTCCACCCCGGCGGCCGCCTCGGCCTCGGTGTCACCGAAGAAGGTGACGAACAGCAGGGCGTCGGGGTCGCCGTGGAGCGTCGAGCCAAGGTCGGCGTACTCCGGCCGCTGCCGGGACAGCTCCAGGATCGTCCGGTCCATCAGCTCGACCGCCGCCGGGCGGCAGGCGAGCGCGGCCCCGGTCGCCTCGACCGCGGCCTGGGTGGAACCGAAGTGCCCGACGCCGATCGCCCGGTGGCGGGGGGCGGGCACCAGCCCCACGAGCGCCTCGGTCACCACCACCAGCGTCCCCTCCGAGCCGACGACCAGCCGGGCCAGGTCGAGCTGCTCGCCGTCGGCCAGCCGGTCGAGCCGGTAGCCACCGGCCCGGCGCCAGGAGGCCGGGAACCCGGTCGCGATCGCCTCGCGGTGCCGTTCCAGCAGACCGGGGAGCTCCCGGTGGACGGCGCCCTCCAGGCCGGGCCGGCCGGCCCGCCGGGCCAGCTCCCGGGGTCCGATCGGCTCCAGGCGCGTCCGGGTGGCGTCGGCGAGCACCACGTCGAGGCCGAGCACGTGGTCGATGGTCATGCCGTAGCGGATGGAGTGGCTGCCGGCCGAGTTGTTGCCGATCATCCCGCCCAGCGTGGCCCGGTTGGCCGTCGAGGTGTCGGGGCCGAAGGCCAGGCCGAACCGGGCGGCGGCCCGGTTGAGGTCGTCCTGGACCACGCCCGGCTGGACACGGGCGCGGCGCCGGTCGGGGTCGATCTCCAGGATGGCGCGCAGGTGGCGGGACAGGTCGAGGATGACCGCGCTCCCCACCGTCTGCCCGGCCAGGCTGGTGCCGGCCCCGCGGGGCAGGACAGGCACGGCGAGCTCGGCGGCGACCGAGACCGCGGCGGCGACGTCGTCGGCGTCGCGCGGGAACACCACCCCGAGCGGCTCGATCGCGTACATGCTGGCGTCCCTGGAGTAGACCTGGCGCGTCCAGGCGTCGAAGCGGACCTCGCCGCGAAGGGCCCGGGCGAGGGCGGCCGCCAGCTCGGCATCGCCCGGGAGGGGCCGCGCGCTCACCCCGGCCCCCCGGCGGTCCGGCGAGGCGCCCGATGAGCCATCGCAGCGGTCGCCACTTCCTCCAGATCCCCGGTCCGACCAATGTCCCCGACCGGATCCTGCGAGCGCTCGCGGCCCCCACGATCGACCACCGCGGGCCCGAGCTCGCCTCGCTCGCCCGCGCCGTCCTCGACGGCCTCAAGCCGATCTTCGGCACCACCGGCCCGGTGGTCGCCTTCCCGTCGTCGGGCACCGGCGCCTGGGAGGCGGCCCTGGTCAACACCCTCTCGCCGGGCGACCGGGTGCTGGCGTTCGACACCGGCCACTTCGCCGGCCTCTGGGCGCAGATGGCCCGGGCCCTCGGTCTGGAGATGGACTACCGGCACGACGAGTGGCGCGTGGACGTGACCGTCTCCTGCTCCCAGAAGGGGCTGATGCTCCCGCCCGGGCTTGGCTTCAACGCGCTCGGCGAGCGGGCGCTGGCCGCCGCCGGTGGCGGCGGCCTGGGCCGGTCGTCCTGGGACTGGCGGGCCATGCTGGCGGCCAACGCCGACGGCCTCTTCCCTTACACGCCGCCGACGAACCTGCTCGACGGGCTGCGCGAGGCCCTGGCCATGCTCTCCGAAGAGGGCCTGGAGCACGTGTTCGCCCGGCACCGGCGCCACGCCGAGGCGACCCGCCTGGCCGTGCGCGCCTGGGGGCTGGAGGTGCTGTGCCAGGACCCGGCCGGTTACTCCAGCTCGCCCACGGCCGTGCTGGTCGGTGACGGTGACGACGCCGACCAGGTCAGGCGGGTGGCGCTGGAGCGCTACGACCTGTCGCCCGGGGCGGGCCTCGGCCGCGGCGGCGTCGAGGCCGCGCTCGACCACCTGCGCGGCGGCTGAGGCGGTACCGCTCATGCCAGCTGCCGCTCGACCCAGGCCGCCGCGGCCAGGAGGCGGGCGTCGCCGCCTGGCCGGCCGACGAGCTGGACGCCGACCGGCAGGCCGGCCTCGCCGCCGCCGGTCGGCAGGTGCACGCAGGGGGTGCCGAGCAGGGTCCAGGCCCGGTTGAAGCGTGGGTCGCCGGTCGAGTCCAGCCCCGCCGGCGCCTCACCGGGGGCACTCGGGGTCAGGACCAGGTCGTGCCGCTGGAACAGCGCCGCCAGCTCCTGGCGGCCGGCCTGGGCGAGAGCGAGGGCGTCGAGATACTCGGCGGGGGAGCAACCGGCCCCTTCCTCGAGCAGGTCGAGCAGCTGCGGGCTGAGCCGGTCGCCGTGCTCGCGGCGCTCGGGCGCGAACGACCGGGCCGCCTCGAAGGCCATCACCGTGGCCTGGGCCCCCGCCAGGTCGGCGAACCATCCCGGCAGCACGGCATCCGAGACGTCGCCGCCGGCCTCGGCCAGGCGGCGGGCGGCGCCGTCGAGCGCCGCCTGGGACCCGGCGGTCAGCCGTTCCCAGGCGGCGGACCGGTACACGGCAACCCGCGGCGGCTGGGCGGGGCCGTCGTCCACGAGCAGGTCGGGGCGTCCGGCGGCCACCGACACCAGCAGCGCCGCGTCGGCGACGCTGCCGGCGAGCGAGCCGACCGTGTCCAGCGACTCCGCGAACGGCAGGACACCGGACCGGCTGATCGTGCCGAAGCTCGGCTTGTAGCCGACCACGCCGCAGAACGCGGCCGGGCGGATGATCGACCCGGCCGTCTGGGTGCCGAAGGCGACCGGCACCATGTGGTCGGCCACGGCGGCCGCCGAGCCACTCGACGAGCCGCCGGGCGTGCGCCCGAGATCGTGCGGGTTGGCGGTCCGGCCGGGGCTGAAGTAGGCCAGCTCGGTGGTGACGGTCTTGCCAAGGACGACCGCGCCGGCCTCCCGGACGAGGGCGACACAGGCGGCGTCGCGGGCCGGCCGGTGGCCCCGCCAGATCGGCGACCCGTAGCCGGTCGGCATGTCGGCGGTGTCGATGATGTCCTTCACCCCGACGGGCACCCCGTGCAGCGGCCCGCGGGGAGGGGTGCGGTCGCGGGCGCGGGCCTGGACGAGCGCCGCCGCGGGGTCCACGTGCTCCCAGGCGCCGACGTCGCCGTCGCGCTCGGCGATGCGCTCCAGGCAGTGGCGCACGAGCCCCTCCGAGCGCAGCTCGCCGGCGGCGATCCGCCTGGCCGCCACCGCGGCGGTGAGGAGGTTGGCCGGCTCCATGCTCATGGCGCCGGCTGGTGCCGGCAGCGGTTGGCGAGGCGACCGATCCGCTCGATCTCGACGACGACCTCGTCGCCGTCGGTGAGGAGCCGCGGCGGGTCCCGGTAGATCCCGACGCCGGGTGGGGTGCCGGTGGCGATCACGTCGCCTGGTTCGAGAGTGAACGACGCCGAGCACCAGCTGATCAACTGGCTGACGGAGAAGTGCATGTCGGCCGTTGAGGCCGACTGCATCGACGAGCCGTTGACGCGGCACTCGATCCTGAGCCCGCTCGGGTCGGGGAGCTCGTCGGCGGTCACGAGGACGGGGCCCATGGGACAGAAGGTGTCCAGCGACTTGGCCCGGACCCACTGGCCGTCGGCGGCCTGCAGGTCGCGGGCCGAGACGTCGTTGCAGGCGGTGTACCCCAGGACATGGTCGAGCGCATCGGCGACCACTCGCCGTTGACAAAGCTCGCCTCGTCGGAGACCAGGAAGCGGATGACCTGCGCGACCTCGGCGGGGGCGGCGAACCGGCCCATCGGGTTGGCGCGCAGGATGCGCTCGGTCAGCTCGGTCACCCCCGGCGTGGCCAGCAGGTCGGTGTCGGTCAAGGTGGGCGCGAGGCAGTTGACCCGCACCCTGTACCTGATGCAGTCGCGCGACAGGTACCTGGTGAGGGAGATGAGGCCGCCCTTGGCGGCGGCGTACCCGGGTCCCATGGCCCCGCCGTTGACCCCGGCGATCGAGCAGCACTCCTCGAAGTAGGGCAGGGCGAGATGATGGATCACGAAGCGCAGGTCGGGGAAGTCGCGCGCCGCCTTCTGAGGCGACCGCTTCGTCGTCGCAGCGCCAGCTCTTGCCGTCGATGTGCGCGTTGTAGAACTTGAACGAGCGCGCCCCCATCTCCTCGACCTGGCGCCGCATCTCGTCCAGGCCCGCCGCGCCGTGGTAGGAGGGGTCGACACCGCCGCAGAACAGCACCCGGTCCGGGTAGGCGGACGCGAACTCGTACTGCGCCTGGACCGGCGAGAAGCCGTCCTTGAACCAGTCGAAGATCGGCACCGTCTGCGCCATGGCGAGATCGGTCACGGACCGCCCGAAGACCATGTCCTCGAGCTCCTCCAGGCGCCAGTCCTTGGCGAAGGTGGGGTAGAGGTCCTGGTTGGCCGGGGCCCTCGTCTGGGCGCCGAGACCGACGATGCTGTCCCGGCCCAGCTGGGCGTCGGGCCGGTCGAGCAGGTTCGCGTCGGCCATGTTGTAGGCGTGGACCACACAGTCGATGACGAAGACTCCCTGCAGTCCCAATCCCCTTCGTCCGGAGCTTACCGCCCTGCGAGACCCTGCTGGAGGCCCTGCGGCGGCTGGAGGCCGAGGGCCTCGTGCTGTTCCGCGAGCACCGGCGGGTGCAGGTCGCCCCCCTCACCGTCAGCGAGATCGCCGACACCTATGCGCTGCGCATCCTGACCGAGGGCTTCGCCGTCTCCGAGTCCATCCGCCGACGCCCCGCCGAGATCGCCCGCGACGCCGAGGTGATCCACCGGCACATGGAGCGCGACGCCTCGGCCGGTGACAGCGACGCCTTCTACCGGCATCACCTCGACTTCCACCGGGCCATCTATGCCGGCGCCGGGTCGCAGGAGCTGACCAGGGTCACCGAGGACCTGCGCACCAGGTCAGACAGGCACCGCCACGCCCACGCGAGCGTCCAGACGGCCAACCTACGCTCCACCGTCGACGCCCACACCGGCATCCTGGCCGCGGTCCGGGCGGCCGACCAGCATGGCGCGGCCAGGCTGGTCGTCGAGCACCTGTACGCGACCTCGGTCGAGCTGCTCGCCCAGGCCGGCGTGGACCGGTCGATGCTGCTCGACCACGCCCGCAGCGCCGCGCTCGACGGGCTGGGTGGCACCGGCCGCAGCCGGCGGGGTTGAAGGTGGCCCGGGAGTCGGACGGCGGCGGCCGGATCCGCCGACTGGTCATCGCCGAGGAGGTCGCGGCGCGGATCGAGGAGCTGATCGCCAGCGGCAAGCTTGCCGTCGGCGACAAGCTCCCACCGGAGCGGGAGCTCGCCCGCGAGTTGCACATCAGCCGCCCGACGCTCCGCGAGGGCATCCGCGCCCTGTCGGCGACCGGCACCGTCCGGGTCGAGCACGGCAAGGGCTCGTTCGTGGCCAGGCACCCGTCCCAGGCAGGGCGGGTCACCGCCGACGGCCTCGCCGCGCCGTTTCCCCGGGCCGTGCGGAGCCGCCTGCGGGCCCTGCTGTTCGCGGCGGCCGCCGCCCGGTGCCGGGCTGGTCCAGGCGCTTGGCGCCAGGGACCCGGGCGCCGCCTTCGACGCGGCCTTCAGCGCCCTGATGGAAAAGGGCGGCTGATCGAGGCCGTTACCCTGCGGCGCGCGTCGTCCTCGTGCGTGCGGCCGGTCCCCCGATCGTCATCTGCCAGTGTGCGGTGGTGCGGCGGGTAGTTGCACCGTGACGCGGAGCCCGCCAGCGGGGCGGGGGGTGAGGGTGAGGGTTCCGTCGTGTGCTTGGGTGATGCTCTTGACGATCGCCAGCCCGAGGCCGACACCTGCGTGGTCGGTGCGGATGCGTTGGGTGCCGCGCTGAAACGGCTCGACAAGTGTCGAAGCTGATGGTGGGGTGAGCTTCTCGCCGGTGTTCTCGACAGTGAGCACCACAGTCCTGGGGCGGACGCTGGTCGTGACCCACACGGTGCCCTGTTCAGGCAGGTTGTGGACGATCGCGTTGTGCACGAGGTTCGTCGTCATCTGCAGCAGGAGCGCGTGCGAGCCGATGGTCGGGGTGATGTCGCCGGCGGTCTCGATGGTGACGCCGTGCTTTTCTGCGAGGGGGAGAAGCGTCTCGCTGGCTTCTTCCGCGATCAGGGACAGGTCGAGGTGTCCTCGGGTGAAGGACCGCTGGTCGGCGCGGCTGAGCAGGAGCAATGCTTCGGTGAGGTCGATCGCTCGGGTGTTGACGACGTGGAGGCGGTCGACGAGGGCGCCGTTGTCGCGATCCGGATCGTTGCGGGCGACGTCGAGCAGTGTCTGGGTGACCGCCAGCGGGGTGCGCAGCTCGTGGGAGGCGTTGGCGGCGAATCTCTGCTGTTCGGCGACGTGTGCTTCGAGCCGTGCGAGCATGGTGTCGAAGGTGTCGGCGAGTTCGCGGAACTCATCGCTGCGGCCCGGTAGCCGGATTCGGTGGGAGAGCGATCCGGTCGCCGCCGCGCGTGTGGCGTCGGTGATGCGGGCCAGGGGGGCGAGCATCCGGCCGGCGAGAAGCCACCCTCCAAGCAGACCGAACACCAGCAGGAACGCCAGCACGATGGCCGCGGCCGGAGCGAAAGCGCGCAGGAGGAAGGAGCTGTTCCCAGGCACAAGGCGACCGATGGTGCTGATCACACCGTCGGGTACGTATCGCAGGAGGAGATCAAACGGTTGCCGGTACTGGCCGGCGAGCCACGCGGCGGCGAGCAGCAAGGCACCGGCGAGCATGAGGAAGCCGGCGTAGCTGAGGGTGAGCTTGAGGCGAACGCTCAACCCAGGCGCTCTATCCACGGTGTCCTCCCTCACGTCCGGTGCCGGGTGCTGTGTCGATGCGGTAGCCGACGCCGGCCACGGTGGCGATGATCCAGGGTTCGCCGAGGCGTTTGCGCAGGGCCGAGACCGTGATGCGGACGGCGTTGGTGAAGGGGTCGGCGTTCTCATCCCACGCTCGCCCGAGGAGCTCTTCGGCGCTGACGACACCGCCTTCGGCAGCGACGAGGACTTCGAGCACGGCGAACTGCTTGCGGGTGAGCGCGACGTAGCGGCCGTCGCGGTAGACCTCGCGGCGGAACGGGTCCAGCCGCAGGCCGGCGATCTCTCGCACGGGTGGCCTGTTGTGGGCGCGCCTGCGGTCGAGTGCTCTGAGCCGGAGCACGAGCTCCCGGAGCTCGAAGGGCTTGGTGAGGTAGTCGTCGGCGCCGAGCTCGAACCCGGTGGCCTTGTCGTCGAGCCGGTCGGCAGCGGTGAGCATGAGGATCGGCATGCCGCTGCCGGAGTGGACGAGGCGTTTGGCGATCTCGTCACCGGAGGGTCCGGGGATGTCGCGGTCGAGGACGGCGATGTCGTAGGCGTTG
>Ga0081539_10002969_pt1 | contig 22267 bp, 18 predicted proteins | sample TabmetS4T2R2_FD_71023 | JGI IMG/M metagenome (GOLD analysis project Ga0081539, IMG submission 71023) | Tabebuia heterophylla rhizosphere microbial communities from the University of Puerto Rico - S4T2R2 | ecosystem: Host-associated > Plants > Roots > Rhizosphere ...
CCTGCGAGCGAGGCGGCTCCGTAGGTCGCGGCATCGAGGCTGAAGCCCCGCGCGACGAAGTCGGGCGCGACGATCCGGGGCAGCTGGGCGGTCCAGCCTCCGGTCAGGGCGGGGCCGGCGCAGCCGGCCACGACCGCCACCGCGACCGCCACCAGGGCCGGCACGGCGCCGACGATCGCGGCGACCGCCGCCACGCCGCCCGCATAGACGGCGAGCGCCACGGCCAGCAGCCGCCCGGGCGACCGCGAGCGATCGAGGATCGCGCCGAGCACCGGCCCGCCGACGCCCGACGACACAGTCAGTCCCGCCAGCAGCGCGGAGCCGAGCGCCGGCGAGCCGGTCGCCGACAGGCCGAGCAGCAGCAGCGCCGGGCCGGACATCTCGTCGCCCGTCCGCGCGGCGGTCGCGCCCGCCAGGTAGTGCCGGAAGTTGTAACGGTCCAAGGCGATAAGCACGTTACACTTCGGGGGCATGCCCACGGACCTCGGCACCGCAAACGCCGCTCGTCGCGCCGCTGACCTCCTCGGCGCCCTACGCGCCGACCCGCCCGACCGCGAGGCCGTCGAAGCGGTCCTCGTCCATTACGGCGAACCCGAGCCGCCGCGCCTCACCGACGGCGACCTCCAGGCCCTCCGCCGCGCCGCCGCCAAGCTCATGCCGGTCTTCCACGCCGCCACGACCGACGAGGCCGCCGCCCTCCTCAACGACCTCCTCGCCGCGCACGCCGGCCCTCCGCGCCTGAGCGCCCACGACCAGACGCCCTGGCACCTGCACGTCGACGCCGCCGACGACGCCCCGTGGGACGAGTGGTTCCTGGCCTCCTCGAGCCTCGCGCTGGCCACCGTTCTCACCGACCGCCAGGCGCCACCCGGCGGCATCTGCCACGCCCACGACTGCACCCACCCGTACGTCGATCTGGGCCGGGGCGCCCAGCGCCGCTACTGCAGCGAGCCCTGCGCGACGCGTACCCGCGTGGCCGCGCTCAGGCGCCGGCGCCGTTGAAGGTCGCGCGCAGCCGCCGCCGCGCCGACGTCAACCCGAGCCGCTCCAGCACCTCGCCGGCCAGCGCCACGTAGTCCGCGCCCAGGTCGGGCCGGTGGTCGAGGATCGAGACCGCCCGCTCGGCCGACTCGGCATAGGCGATCGACTGGCGCACGACGGTGTCCAGGAGCTTGTCGCCCACGTGCTCGCGCAGCGAGTCGTAGGCCTCGCGCGAGTGGACCGTGCGCATGTCGGCGATGTTGAAGAGCACCCCGAGCCACTGCAGATCCGGGTTCAGCCCGTCGCGCGCGAGCTCGATGACCTGCAGGGCCTGCTCGACGCCCTGCAGTGCGAAGTACTGCGCCTCGGCGCTCAGCAGCGCCCAGTCCGCCGCGACCAGCGCGTTGACGGTGAGCAGCCCGAGCGCCGGCGGGCAGTCGATGAGGATGATCTCGTGGTCGCCATCGACGTCCTTCAGCGCCTTGCGCAGGATGAGCTCGCGCCCCATCTTGCCGGCCATCGACAGCTCCGCCTCCGCCAGCGCCAGGTTGGCCGGGATGATCCCGTCGTGCACCGCCTCGCGCGCCGTCGCGCTCCCCGTCAGCACGTCGCCGACCGTCGGCGACGCCTCGGGATCGACGTCGAAGTAGTCGGAGAGGTTGCCCTGCGGATCGAGGTCGACGGCGAGCACGTCGAGCCCGGTCCGGCGGAAGACATCGGTCAGCGTGCGGACAGCCGTGGTCTTGCCGGTGCCGCCCTTCTGCGAGAGGACCGCGATCTTCTGCGCCACTGCGCGCGAGACTAGTGCACGAGCGCTCGGGCGGAGAGGGCCCGGATCCCGCGCCCGGGCCCCTCCGTCCCTCTCCTCCGCGGGCCTCTCGGCCCGAGTCCTTGGCGCTACCCGGCCGACTCGAGCGGTGCCGCGACGGCGTCCACCTCGGACGTGTCCGCCGCCGCCTCCAGGAACTGCAGGCGGTAGCGGCCGACGACGATCTCGTCGCCGTCGTGGAGCACGCGCCACTCCACGCGCTCGCCGTTGACGAACACGCCGTTGAGGCTGCGATCGTCGAGAACGCGCACGCCGTCCGCCTGGCGCACGATCAACGCGTGGCGCCGAGACACGGTCGGGTCGTCGAAACGCACGTCGGCCGCCAGGCTGCGACCCACGCGCGTCCACTCCCGATCGAGACCGACGACGCGAACCTGATCGCCATCGGCCCAGGCGAGGTACTGACCGGGCGCCTCCATGCGCTCGCGGGCCCGTGCGACAAGGGCCTCGCGCTCCTGCGCGGTCGGCGCGTCGGCCGACTTGCGCTGGAATCGACCTCCGGCGAACAGCGAGGCGCGGGTGAACCGCGAGCCGCCGCAGCCGGGGCAGGCGGGCAGCTCATCGGCCGCCGCCAGGTTGACCACGTACCCGCACTCCTCGCATCGAAAAGAGCCGGTACCGGCCAGGGTGCCCGACATCATTGACTCCATCTCCGCTCCCTCTGACGTCCGCAGGAGGTTGGGGTCTTGCCCTCCTGCTTGTGACGATCATAACGACGCTGTCAATCGCTTCGACAGCGGAATTTGGCTTGTCTATCGGCCCTTTGGCCCCCGCCGGGCGGATTGCACGTACCCGACTTAGCGCACCGGAAAACGATCGTCAACGCAACCGCGACGAGCGGCGCGGGGCAGGAGCCGGGCGGCCGGTGGCGAACGCCACCCCCATGCTGCGACCGCTTCTGGGCATCTCCGAGCCCGACCTCGAGCGCCAGCTCCTGCGCAAGGGCGTCGTCCGCCTGGCCGCCGGACGCGCCCACTGCAGCGACTGCGGGCGCACCCCGTTGGTCGGCGAGCGCGTCCACCTCTTCGACGCCCGCGACCTCGTGTGCGAGCTGTGCCGCCCGCGGCGCAGCGGCGCGCCGGAGCGCTCGGTGACCGTGCACCACAGCGAGCGCGGACAGACCGTGAAGCGCCTGGCTGCATAGACTTCCCCCGCGTGGACCCCATCACGGTCGAGGTCAGCATCGCCCGCCCGCGCGAGGAGGTCTTCGAGTACCTCGCGGACATCGCCAACCACGCCGAGTTCAACGACCACTTCCTGGTCGACTGGCGTCTGACCCGCGAGGACACCTACGGCTACGGCGCCGGGGCGCGCTATCGGGTCAACGCGCCGCTGAACCGCTTCTCGTGGGCGGACTCGACGATCATCGAGGCCGAGCGGCCGCGCAAGATCGTCGAGGCGGGGCGCATGGGCAAGTACAACCGCATCCGCCAGCTCGGCGTCTACGAGCTCGAGCAGGGTGCCGCCGGCACGACGAAGGTCAGCTTCACGCTCGTCGTCGAGCCCAAGACGCTCAGCGACCGGATCATGGAGTCCTTCGGCGCGCGCGGCTGGACCAAGCGCAAGCTCAAGAAGGCGATGCGGCGCCTGCGCGACATCCTCGAGGAGGATCGCGCCCGCGGCACCCGGCCGACCGTCGCCGGCGGTGCGCGCAAGCCGGCGACGGGGGCTCCGTTCAGGGCCTGACGCCGATAGGATCGTCGCCTTCGATGCCCCGGCGCACCCTCACGTTGCTGCTCGTCGTCCTCGCCGCCTTCGCGATCGGCGCGTGCGGCGACAAGGAGGCCAAGACGCTGCACGGCGACACCGAGGGCTCGTACATCGACGTCGGGCCGATGAAGTACCAGGTCCAGATCTCGCGGCTGCTCAACCCGTTCGACCCCGAGGACCGCGGCTACCTCGTCGACCTGCCCGCCGGGCAGTCCCTCGGGCCCGACGAGGACTGGTTCGCCGTCTTCATGCGCGTCGAGAACGGCAGCGAGCAGGCGGGGCCCGTCGCCAGCCAGTACGAGATCGTCGACACGCAGGACAACAAGTACACGCCCATCCAGATGGGTCCGAAGAACGTGTTCGCCTATCGCGCGGGCACGCTCGGCGCCCACCAGGTGCTGCCGTTCGCCAACAGCTCGGCCGGCCAGAACACGATCCAGGGCGCGATGCTGCTGTTCAAGATCCCGGTCGCGAACTTCGCCAACCGGCCGCTGGTGCTGCGAATCATCCCGCCGGCGGGCGCCGGCACCGCGGTCGGCACCGTCGACCTCGACGTCTAACCGGTCGCCTTCAGGCCGGCGAGCAGGATCTGCTTGGCCGCCGGAGCGGCCGTGTCGCCGCCGGCGCCCGAGGCCACGAGCAGCACGCCCACGGCGATGTGCGGGCGCCCCCGCCCGGCCGGCGCGTAGGCGGCGAACCAGGCGTCGGTGTCGGTCGGGTCGTTCTTCTGCTCCTCGGCCGGGCAGCTCTCCGGGTTCTCCGGATCGGGGTCGCAGCGCTTGGTCGTCTTCAGCTCGGCCGTCCCGGTCTTGCCGGCCACCGCGACGCCCGGGATCGCCGCGTTGACGCCGGTGCCGCCGCGGACGACCGCGAGCATGAGCCGCTCCATCGTCTTGGCCACGCGCGCGCTCGTCGCCCGCTCTGTCGCCGCCCGGCCCTGCGCCTCGTCGTAGTCGAGAGTGAGGTGCGGACGCCTGCCGCGCAGGCCGATCGTCGCGGCGACCGTGGCCATCTGCAGCGCGGTCGCCTGCACCCGGCCCTGCCCGATCGCCGACGAGCCCAGCGCGAGGTCGTCGCCGATCTGGTCGGCGGGCGGGATCGTGCTCATCGCGGTGCCGGCGATGTCGGGCGCCCGATTGAAGCCGTAGCGCTCCGCGGCGCTGACCAGGCGCTTGGCGCCGAGCTCCACTCCGAGCGGCGCGAACACCGAGTTGCACGACTTCGCGAACGACACGAGGAGGTTGCCGCCGCAGTACTCGCCGTTGGCGTTCTCGAGCTCGACGCCCTCGAGCGTCGCCGAGGTCTGCACCGGATAGGTCTTCGACGGGTTGGTGATCCCGGCCTCGAGCGCTCCCGTGGCGGTGATCATCTTGAACGTCGATCCGGGCGGCTGCAGCCCGGAGAAGGCGATGCCGGCGAAGGCGAGGACCGCGCCCGACCGCGGATCGATCGCCACCGAGCCGCCGAGGCGATCGGTGAGCGCGCTGACCGCGGCCTGCTCGACCGCCAGCGAGATCGTCGTGCGCACCGCCGGCGCCTGCTCGGGCGCGGTGACCTTGAGGACGCGCTTGCCGGCCAGCAGCTCGCCGCCGGGCCTGCCGATCAGCCGGTCGTCGAAGACGCGCTCGAGTCCCGAGACGCCGACCTGGGCGTCGGAGGGAACGCCGAGCGCCGCGAGCTCGTGGCGGCGCTCCGGCGGGATCGGGCCGAGCTGGCCGACGACCTGCGCGGCCAGCGGCGAGGAGGACGCGCGGCCGTCGCCCTTGGCCAGCACGGTGCGGTCGCGCGCCAGCAGCGTCGCTCGCGGCGGCATGCGCGTGACGCGGCGCAGACGCTCGCCCGCCGCCAGCCCGGGGAAGAGCAGGGCGCGCGACCATTCGATGCCGCCGCCGGAGATCGGCATGACGACGTCGCCGGTGATCGTCCCGAACGCGCGCGTGGTGATGCTCACCGGGACGCGGTAGCCGCCGCCGTCCGCGCGCGGCTTGCCGGCGACCAGGCGCGAGGCCGTCGCCGTGCGCATCGTGTCCTGGTAGGCGGTGGCGAACTTCAGCCGCGAGATCCGCGCGCGGTCGTCGTCGGTGATCTGCGCGTACATCGCCGCGTAGTCGCCGCGCTCCCAGGCGGCGGCGAAGCGCTGGGCGCGGTCCTGCTCGGCGGGCACGTGCCGGGAGCCCATGACCACGCCGACGACGAAGGCGATCGCGCACACGACGAGCAGCACGATGCCGCGCCGGCGTCCGCGCTTGCGCGCCGCGGCCGCGCGCGACGGGAGGGGCCGCTCTTGCCGCCCCCCGCCAGACGTCGGGCGTCCTGCCCTTGGTCTTGCCACCCCCGTGCTCAAGTACCCACGCAGGGTAGCCTGCGCGGCGGCAGGTGACCGCCCCGCAAGTCCGCACGTCGTCAGGCGGTCGCTCAGCGCCGCCGGGCGGCGATCGCCACCCGTGACCGCGCTCGATTGGATCATCCTCGTCCTGACCCTCTTCACCGCGGCGGCGGGGTACTTCCAGGGCTTCCTCGTCGGGGCGGCGACGCTCGTGGGGTTCGCGGGAGGGCTGTTCGCCGGTGCGCGGATCGGGCAGGCGGTCTTCGCCTCCGGTTCGCACTCGCCCTACGCGCCGCTGTTCGGGCTCGTCGGCGCGCTGGTGGGCGGGATGCTGCTGGCCTCGCTGCTGGAGACGATCGGCTACGGCCTTCGGCGGCGCCTGACCGCGCCGGGCTTCGGCGTGGTCGACGGGATCGCCGGCGCCGGGCTCAGCGGCGCCGTCGCGCTGGGGATGGTGTGGCTCGCCGGCGCGGTCGCGCTGCAGGCGCCGCAGACCCGCGGCCTGCGCGACGACATCCAGCGCTCCTCGATCCTGCGCGCACTCAACGACCTGCTGCCGCCTTCGGGTCCGATCCTCAACGCGCTCGCGCGCTTCGATCCGTTCCCGACCATCAACGGCCCGCCCGTCGACGTGCCCGCGCCGCGCGCCGCGGTCGCCCGCGACCCGCAGGTGCGCGCGGCGGCGCTGGGCGTCGTGAAGATCCAGGGCACCGCGTGCGGGCTGGGCATCGAGGGCTCGGGCTGGATCGCGCGCGACGACACCGTCGTGACCAACGCGCACGTCGTCGCAGGGCAGGGCGACACCACGGTCCAGCTCGGCGGCGAGGGCCCCGGTCTCGCGGCACGCGCGGTCGTCTTCGACCCGTCCAACGACGTGGCGATCCTGCACGTCGAGGGCCTCGGCGGGCGCACGCTCCCGGTGGCGGCCGATCCGGCTTCGGGCACGTCGGCGGCGATCCTCGGCTTCCCCGAGAACGGCCCGTACGACGTGCGCGCGGGGCGCCTCGGCTCGACGCGCACGGTCATCACCCAGGACGCCTACGGCCGCGGGCCGGTGCAGCGCTCGATCACCTCGTTCCGCGGCACGGTGCGCCCCGGCAACTCCGGCGGGCCGATGGTCGACACCCGCGGCCGAGTGGTCACGACGGTCTTCGCCGCCGCGCGCGGCGGCACCCCGGGCGGCTACGGCGTGCCGAACGCGGTCGTCGAGCGCGACCTCGCACGCGCGGGAGGGGCTCAGGTGTCGACAGGCCCGTGCGCCCGCTAGGTGTCCGGGCAGCCGCTACCCTCCCGCCCTCATGGCCAAGACCCTCGTCATCGCCGAGAAGCCGTCCGTCGGGCAGGACCTCGCGCGCGTGCTGCCCGGGCCGTTCGAGAAGCACACGGGGGCCGGCGAGCGCACCACGCGCTGGCTGGAGGGCCCCGAGCACGTCGTGACCTGGGCGGTCGGCCACCTCGTCCAGCTCGCCGAGCCCGACGAGTACGACGACAAGTTCAAGAAGTGGCGCATGGCCGACCTGCCGATCGTGCCGCGCGACTTCAAGCTCGTGGTCCGCGACGAGCGCTCGCAGAAGCAGATGAAGGTGGTCAAGGACCTGCTGAAGCGCGACGACCTCGAGCTGGTCATCAACGCCTGCGACGCCGGGCGCGAGGGCGAGCTGATCTTCACCTACCTGTACGAGTACGTGAAGTCCCGCAAGCCCGTGCAGCGGCTGTGGCTGAACTCGATGACCAACGACGCCATGCGCGAGGCGTTCGGCCAGCTGCGCGACGGCGCCGACCTCGACGCCCTGCGCGACGCGGCCAAGTCGCGCTCGGAGGCCGACTGGATCGTCGGCATGAACGCCACCCGCGCCGCGACGATCCGCCTGCGCTCGTCGTTCGACGGCGCGGTCTCGCTGGGCCGCGTGCAGACGCCGACGCTGGCCATCCTCGCCCGGCGCGAGGAGGAGATCCGCGCGTTCAAGCCCGAGAAGTACTGGCTGGTCGACGCGAAGTTCGAGGCCTCAGAGGCGCGCCGCTACGAGGGCCGCTTCCACGCCGGCGCGCAGCCGCGGCTGAAGAGCGCCGAGGAGGCGCGCGTGATCGTCGAGGCCGTCCGCGGCCAGCGCGGCGAGATCACCAAGCTCGAGAAGACCAAGCGCAAGGAGCGCGCGCCGCTCCTCTACGACCTCACCTCGCTGCAGCGCGACGCCAACACGCGCTTCGGCTTCAGCGCGCGCCGCACGCTCGCCGCCGCCCAGCGCTGCTACGAGGAGCACAAGGCGCTGACCTATCCGCGCACCAGCTCGCGCTACCTCACGAGCGACATGGTCGCCGAGATCAAGCCGACCGCCGGCCACGTCGGGCGCCGCGACGAGTACCGCACGGCGGCGCGGTACGTGCAGTCGCTCGACCTGCTCCCGCTCGGGCGCGTGGTCGACAACGACAAGGTCGGCGACCACCACGCGATCATCCCGACCAACTCAGAGCACGACCTGGCCAAGATGAACGACGACGACCGTCGCATCTACGACCTCGTCGCGCGGCGCTTCCTGGCGGTCTTCCACCCCGAGGCGGAGTTCGAGAACACGCGCGTGGAGACCACGGTGCAGACCCACGTCTTCCGCACCCGCGGCAAGGTCCTGCTCGTCCCCGGCTGGCGCGGGGTCTACGGCGAGCTGCCGGAGGGCGAGTCGTCCGACGAGGACGAGGGCCGCGATCAGCAGCTGCCGCGCCTGGAGCGCGGCGAGGCCGTCGACACGCGCGAGGCCGAGTCGCTGGAGAAGGAGACCAAGCCGCCGCGGCGCTACAGCGACGCCTCGCTGCTCGGCGCGATGGAGACCGCCGGCAAGCTCGTCGAGGACGACGAGCTGCGCGAGGCGATGAAGGACTCGGGCATCGGCACGCCGGCCACGCGCGCCGCGATCATCGAGCGCCTCATCGACGTGGGCTACGTCGAGCGCGACGGGCGCTCGCTGGTGGCGACCGAGAAGGGGATCAACGTCATCCGCCTGCTCGGCGAGCACCCGCTGACCTCGCCGGCGCTGACCGGCGACTGGGAGCACCGGTTGGCGCGCATCGAGCAGGGCGAGGAGACGCGCGCGCGGTTCATGGACGACATCGCCAAGTTCGCCGGCGAGACCGTCGGCGTGCTGGACACGACGCTGAAGGACGTGCGCATCCCGCGCGCCAACCTCGGGCCGTGCCCCGTCTGCGGGCGCGACATCGTCGAGAACCGCAAGGGCTACTCGTGCTGGTCGCGCGAGGACCCCGGCTGCGGCTTCGTGATCTGGAAGTCGAAGGCCGGCAAGCAGCTGCCCGCGGCGGTCGCGCGCGAGCTCATCCAGAAGGGCTTCACCGCGGCGCCGGTGACCGGCTTCAAGGGCCGCTCGGGGCGCTCGTTCAGGGCGCGGCTGGCGCTCGAGCAGGGCGGCGACGAGGAGGCGCGGTGGCGCGTCGAGTTCGACGAGCCGTGGGCGAAGGAGGGGGCCAAGCCGCCCGAGGGCGAGGAGGCCGCGGCCGAGGTCGGGGCGGCGACGGCGGATGAGGGTGCCGAGGCGGCGTAGGCTCGCCGCCGCGGTGCTCGCGGCCGGCGCGCTCGCGGCGCTGCCCGCAGCAGCGAGCGCCGACGACGCCGGCTCGCAGACCGCCTCCGCCGGCGCGGTCACCGCCACGCTGACCTGGGGCAAGGCGCAGTTCGGCGTCGCCAATCCGCGCCTGGTCATCGTCCGCGCCGGCGCGACGGGGTTCGACGGGTCGCCGGTTGCCGCGAGCGAGGGCTGCAAGGACGGCTACTGCAGCTTCCTGCCCTCGGGCAAGCGCAAGCAGGCGCTGCAGGTCGTCGACCTCAACGGCGACGGCGAGCCCGAGGTCCTCGTCGACGCCTACACGGGCGGGGCGCACTGCTGCGCGGTCACCGAGCTCGCGGCGTTCAACGGCAGCGGCTACGCGGTGCAGGAGCTGTTCTGGGGCGACCCCGGCTACGAGCTGAAGGACCTCAACGGCGACGGCAAGCCCGAGCTCGTGAGCCTCGACGACGCCTTCGCCGGCGCGTTCACCTCGTTCGCCGCCTCGTTCTTCCCGCCCTACGTCGTCGACTACGACCCGTCGGTCAAGGGATCGCTGCGCGACATCACCGATCAGTTCGTGGCGCTCATCCGCAAGAACCGCGACCAGGCGCTGCGCGGGGTGCGGCGGGCGCGCAGGCAGCACTACGAGACGTTGGGCGCCGTCGCCGCGTACGTCGCCGACCTTTACCTGCTCGGCGATCACGAGGCGGTCCGGCCGTACCTGAAGCGCGCGCGCAAGCGCGGCGACCTGCGCACGATCAGCGGCGCCGCCCCGCGCAGCTTCGAACGCAAGCTGCTTGCCTTCCTGAAGAAGCAGGGCTACAGGTAGGGGAGATGCCCGCCACCCACACGCTCATCGCCTTCGCCCTGCTCGCCGCGGCGTTCGTCGCGATCCCGGGGCCCAGCAACCTCTATGTGATCGGCCGCGGATTGCAGAGCGGGCCGGCGGCGGCGGTGGCCGGCGCGGCGGGCTGCGCTACCGGCGCGTTCACCTACGTCGCGGCGACCGCGGCCGGGCTCTCGGCGCTCATCGCCTCCTCGCAGCTCGTCTTCGCCGGGCTGCACTACGCCGGCGCGGCGTACCTTTGCTGGCTGGGGATCGCGGCGCTGCGCTCGCCGGCGACCGAGGCGCCGCGCGCCACCGGCAACGGCTCGCTGCTGCGTTCCTACCGCCAGGGCGCGTTCGTCGAGCTCGGCAACCCGAAGGTCGCGCTGTTCTTCCTGGCGCTGTTCCCGCAGTTCGTCGACCGCGGGGCCGGGCACGCCGCGCTGCAGGTCCTCGTGCTCGGCGTGATCTTCGTCGTGCTCGGCTTCCTGTCGGACTCGATGTACGCGCTCGGGTCCGGGCGCCTGAGCAGGTGGCTGGCGCGGCATCCGCGCCGGTACCGGCGCCAGCAGCGCGCGACCGGCCTGCTCTATCTGGGCCTGGGCGGCTGGGCGGCGGCGTCCGGCGGTCGCTGAAGCCGGTTCAGCGGTCAGCCTACGCGTTCTGGTTAGCATCGCTGCGTGCTGCGTCCGGGGGCGCTCGCGGCGGTCCTCCTCGTGGTCGTCTCGACGGCGGCAGAGGCGCAGACGCCCCGGGTCCGGCTCGCTGCCGCGAGCGACTGCCAGCAGAATCGCAATTGCGCCCCGGGGCTCCGCCGCGTCTACGGCATCGACCCGACCGCGTCGCTGGTGCGGTTGAAGGTCGCCGACGCCGGCATACAGGCGCTCGACGACGGCCTGGCCGAGGTCGCCGTCGCGTTCTCCTCCAACCCGCAGCTGTCGCGGCCCGACGTCCTGGCGCTGCGCGACGACAGGCACATGATCTCCTCGGATCACATCGTGCCGATCGTGCGCACGTCGCTGCTCGAGCGCTATGGACCGGCGCTGCGCAGGCGGCTCGACGCGGCGTCGCGACTGCTCACCACGCTCCGGCTGCGCGGCCTGAACCAGGAGGTGATCGACGGCCGGCTGCCCGAGGCGGTGGGAGGCGAGTTCATGGACGCCAACGCGCTGGGCGGCGAGCCGGCGCACCGGCGTTCGGGCCCGCGGATCGTCATCGGGTTCCAGTCCTTCGCCGAGAACGAGACGCTCGCGCACATGTACGCCGCGGCGCTGCGCGGAGCCGGGTTCCGGGCGACCGTGCGCGACCTCCACGGCCTGCGCCCGAAGGCGGTCTCCGAGATGCGCGCCGGGCGCATCGGGATGTGGCCCGGGTACTCAGGCTCGCTGCTCGGCTACCTCGGCGGGACTTCGCTGAAGCGCGGGCTGGCGCGCATCGGGGCGCAGCCGCTGGCGCTGTCCCCCGCGCAGGACCGCAACGGCTTCGCGATGAAGCGCGACGTCGCGCGGGCGCTGGGGATCGCCAAGCTCTCCGACCTTGCCCGCTTCTGGGCGAAGGCGCCCGGCTCGCGTGGGGCGGCGCGGGCGCTCGCCGACGCCCGGCAAGGAGAGCAGTGGGCGGTCGGGCCGTCCAGCCTGCTCGACCTTCCCGGGGCCTGGAAGCTCTCGCAGGGAGCGGGCGTGGCCGTCGCCGTGGTCGACAGCGGCACCCGCCTCGATCACTCCGACCTCGCACCGAACGTCTGGACGAACTTCGGCGAGGTCCCCGGCAACGGGATCGACGACGACAACAACGGCTTCGTCGACGACGTCCACGGCGTCGACCTCACCACCATCGCGCCCCAGCAGGACCTCAGCGACGGCAACGGACACGGCACGCACGTCGCGGGGATCATCGCCGCGGCGGCCAACGGGCGCGGCGTGGTGGGCGTCGCACCGCGCGCGAAGATCATGACGGTCAAGGTCCTCGATGCGCAGGGCCGGGGCACCACGGGCGCGGTGGCCGACGGCATCCGCTACGCCGTCGCCAACGGGGCGCGCATCATCAACCTCAGCCTGAAGAGCGAGGCCCCGGACCCGCGGGTCGACGCCGCGATCGCCGAGGCGCTGACCGCCAGGGCGCTGGTCGTGGTCGCGGCGGGCAACGACGGCACGGACATCGATCGCACGCCGTCGTATCCGGCCTCGGTCCCGGCGCCGAACCTGCTCGCCGTCGCCGCCACCGCACCCGCCGAAGGACGCGGGCTGGCCGCCTTCTCCAACTACGGCGTGCTGAGCGTGCAGCTGGCTGCGCCCGGCGAGGAGATCCTCTCCACGTCACACGACGGCGGCTTCGTCGTGGAGTCGGGTACGTCGATGGCCGCTCCGATGACCTCCGGCGTGGCCGCGCTCATGGCCAGTGCCAACCGGAGGATCGGCGGCGTCGAGCTGCGCTCGCTGCTCCTGCAGAGCGCCACGCGATCCCAGCTGCCGGTCGCGGCGGGCTATGTCGACGCGCTGCGCGCCGTGCTCGCCGCGAGCACCGCGGTCGGCTACGACGCCTCGCAGCCGCCGAGGCTCCAGGTCCTGCAGGCGACGTCCAAGGGCGGGCGGACGCTGGTTCAGCTTGCCGCGCTCGGCTCGACCGCCGCCATCCGGCGCTACGTGGTCACCCTGGACGGCAGGCGCGTCGCGCGGATGGCCGCGCGCGCTTCGCCGTTCACCGTCGCGCTGCGACGGAAGGGCGCACGCGTCGGGGTGCAGGCTCTCGACGCTTCCGGACGAACCCTGGCGCGCGCGCAGCTGCGGGTGCAGGCGCTGCGCTCGGGCAAGCGCGGCGCCGGGAGGGGCGGCCGCGTGGGGACATGAGGTGGGCCGCCGCTCTCGCCGCGATCGCTGCGCTCGCCGGTGCGGCGCCGGCGCACGCGGCGCCCACGATCACGATGAGCGGCTCCGTGGTCACGCGGGCGCTTGTCGCCGATCTGGCCTACTTCTATCGCCACGCCGTCCGCGATCCGCCGCGCTTCGCGCTGGCCGGCGGCGTCAGCGCCACCGGGATCGCCGACGCCGAGCGCGGGGTGGTCAGTGCGGGTATGGTCGTTCGCGGCCCGCTTCCCGGTGACCCGGCCGATCTCGTGTTCACGCGGCTGGCGCTGAGCGGGGTGTGCCTCGTGACCAACCTCGCCAATCCGGTGCCCGCGATGACGCGCGCCGAGGTCCAGGACATCGTCGCCGGCCGGGTGACGAGCTGGAGCCAGATCCCGGGGTCGACTCGCACCGACGCGATCGTCCCTATCGGGCTCGCTCCCGGCGCCGGCACGTGGCAGGTCTTCCAGGTGTCGTTCGTCGACGTCGGGACGCCCCTGGCGTACGCGCCGATCACGCTGGCCACCGACCTGCAGGCGCGCGACTACATCGAGCAGACCCCCGCGGCGTTCGGGTACCTCGACCTGTCGATGACCGGAGCGGTGCACGCCATGCGCTACGAGGGCGTCGGGTGCACGCGGGCGGCGATCCGCTCGGGCGCCTACCCGGCCGCGCGGCCGCTCGGCGTCGTCACGCGCGGCCGGCCGCGCGGCGCGCTGGCCCGGTTCCTGCGCTGGGCGACGACCAGCCCTGTGGCGCGGCGCGTGATCGCGACGCGCTACCTGCCCGTCTAGCGCCAGAGGCGCCTGGTCGACAGCTCCGCGCCCTGGGCGAGCGCCTCGAGCTTGGCCCAGGCGATCTGCGGATGCACGCGCCCGCCGAGGCCGCAGTCGGTCGAGGCGACGACGTTCTCGCGCCCGACGACCTCGGCGTAGCGGACGATCCGGTCGGCGACGACCTCGGGGTGCTCGACCACGTTGGTGGCGTGGCTGACCACGCCGGGCAGGATGACCTTGCCCTCGGGCAGCTTGGCGTCCTGCCAGACCTTCCACTCGTGCTCGTGGCGGACGTTGCCGGCCTCGAACGAGTAGGCGCCGGCGTCGATGGCGAGCATGACGTCGACGATGTCGGCCATGGGGATGTCGGTGACGTGGGGGCCGTGCCAGCTGCCCCAACAGAGGTGGAAGCGGATGCGGTCGGTGGGCAGCCCGCGGATTGCGTGGTTGAGCGCCTCGACGCGGATCATCGTGAAGCGCTTGTAGTCCTCGACGCTCGGCGCGGGGTTGATCTGGTCCCAGTTCTCGGCGATGGCCGGGTCGTCGAGCTGGAGCATCAGCCCGGCGTCGATGATCGCCTGGTACTCCTCGCGCATCGCGTCGGCGCAGGCGTAGAGGAGCTCCTCGTCGGAGTCGTAGAACTCGTTGCCGAAGCGTCCGCAGCTGCCTGGGGCGACCGAGTTGAGGTAGCCGTCCTCGAGGCCGGCCGCATCCAGCGCGGCCTTGAAGTTGGCGATGTCGCGCTGGACCGCGTCGTGGCCCTGGTAGGTGATCGGCCCGCGGCAGATCGGGGCGAACTGGCGCTGGCCGGTGTCGGGGAGGGCGGCGCCCGAGCTGGGATCGGCGTAGGCGTCCTTGAACTCGTTCCAGTCGCGGCGCTCGTTGAAGCTGGCCAGGCGGATGCCGCCGTCCTTCGGGCCGGCCTGGGGGAGGTCGAACATGCCGATCTCGGCGATCTCCAGACCGCCGAGGCGCTGGAAGACGTAGGTCCACCACGAGCCGTAGTCGTAGCGGTGGCCCATGGAGTGGCCGTACTCGCCGTCGTTGACGAGGTCGATGCCGGTTTGCTTCTGGCGGGCGACGAGGTCGATCACCGCCTGGCGCAGTGCGTCGTCGTAGCCGTCGACGCTCGCGTCGCCCTCCGCGCGCCGGCGGTTGAGCGCCACGAGCTCCTCCGGGCGCGGCAGGCTGCCGGCGTGGCTGGTCAGGACCCTCTCCTCCGAGATCATCGGAAGCCTTATATCCGGTCGGTGGAGGCGAGGGCAAGCCGGCGCGTTCGGACGGTGTGGCCGCGGCGGCGAGCGGTCGCCCGCGCGGCCGCTACGCCGCCGCCCGCGCGGGCCGGCTCTCGAGCTGCTCGCGCAGCCGCTCGAGCGACTTCGCGTTCTGGCGGCGCAGCCACGCGCGGCTCAGCGGCCACAGCGGGCGCTCGGAGCGCGGGATCGCGATCGGGGCGATCTCGAAGCGGACCTCGGTGCGGCCCGCGTCGATCGCCTGGAGGCGGTAGGTGCCCCGGGTGCGCCGCCGGCCTCCGGCGCCGACGGTCTCCTCGACCGTGCGCACCGGCCGCTCGGCCTCGATCACCGTCAGCTCGACCTGCTCGGTGCGGCCGAGGGCGCGTACGGTCATCGTCACGCCGGCGCCGACGCCCGAGCGCGGGCCGTGCAGCCGCCAGTCGAAGAGGAAGTGGTCGGTGAACGCCTCGTGGTTGGCGAGGACGTCGAGGTGCTCGTAGACCTCGGCGATCGGGCGGCGGATGAGGGTGGACACCTCGACGGGCTTCATGATCATGGCTCCTGCGGAAGTTTGTGACACGACGTCGCAACAAGCGTGGCAAGATTGCGACACCGTGTCAACACAGAGGCAGACGCGCGTTCCCGCCGCCGAGGCGCGCCGGCGCATCGAGGAGGCCGCCGCCCGGCTGCTCGCCAGGCGACCGTTCCGCGAACTGACCGTCGACATGGTCATGGCCGAGGCCGGCCTGGCGCGGACCGTCTTCTACCGCCACTTCGCCGGCCTGCCGCACCTGCTCGTCGCGCGCCTGGAGGACCTGCGCGAGGCGCTGACGCGCGCCGGCGATCCGCTGGCGCCCGGCTACACGGAGGCGGTCCTGCGCCGCGCCGTCGAGGTCTTCGCCGAGCACGGCGCGATCCTGCGCGCCATCGACGACGCCGCGCGCCGCGACGCCGACGTCGAGGCCGCCTACCGCGAGTTCACCGAGTGGGCGATCGGCGCGACCGCGCAGCTCTTCGATCGCGGCATCGAAGCCGGCAACCTGGAGCCGTTCGACACCCGCAACGTCGCCCGCGCGCTGACGCTGCTCAACCGCGCCTACCTCCTGGATGCGCTCACCGGCGAGCAGCCCCACGACCGCGAGCGCGTCGTGCGCACGCTGATGACCGTGTGGACCCGGACGCTGCAGGTCGAGAGCTGAAGCGGCCCCGCCTTTCAGCGGGGCCGCAAACTTTCAGCGCGTGGTCGTCTGATCGACCTCGCCGCGCCATTCGCCGGTCTCGGCGCCGCGGGTCTCGATCATCTCCTTGAAGCGCTCGAGGTCGCCCTTCACGCGGCGCTTGAGGACGCCGAGCGCGTCGCCGACCTTCTCGACCGGGCCCTCGGGCTCGGCCTCGAGCTGGAGCATGATCCGGGTGTGCTCGTCGTCGACGCGGTGGAAGGTGACCACGCCCGACTGCTGGGCGCCGCGCCTGGCGTCCCAGGCGATGCGCTCGTCGGGGCGCTGCTCGGTGATCTCGGCGTCGAACTCCTGGTCGCGGCCGCCGACCTTCGTGCGCCAATGAAGGTGCGTGTCGTCGAGCTGGCGGACCTCCTCGACGCCTTCCATGAAGCGCGGGAACTCCTCGAATTGCGTCCATTGGTTGTACGCCGTCCGCACGGGCACGGCGACGTCGATGCTCTGCTCGATGGTGGACATTCGGTGGCCCTACCCGGGCGTTCGACGCGGAAACGGGCAATGCCGACCGCGCCGTGAGCAACCCTGTGAGGTTCCGTGCCACTCACCCTCGTCACCGGTCCCGCCAACGCCGAGAAGGCCGGCTACGTCCTCGCCGCCTACCGCGCGGCGCTCGAGGACGAGCCCCTGCTCGTCGTGCCGACGTTCGCCGACGCCGACCACTACCGGCGCGAGCTCGCGGGCGCCGGGGCGGTGTTCGGCGTGCGGGTCACGACGTTCTCCGGGCTCATGGGGGAGATCGCCAAGCGCGCCGGGGTGGGCGGCCGGCCGCTCGGTCGCCTTGCGCGCGAGCGCGTGGCCGCCGCCGCGATCGCGGGGACGCGGCTGCGGGCGCTGTCGGCGTCGGCCGCCACCGCGGGCTTCGGGCAGGCACTGCTGCGCCTCGTCGACGAGCTCGAGGAGCGCAGGATCGCTCCGGGCCGCTGGTGGGCCGCGATGCGCGAGTGGGGCGAGCGCGAGCCGGCCCGCGCCGCCTACGCCGAGGAGCTCGCGCGGCTCTACGGCGCCTATCGCGATCGCCTCGAGGCGCTCGGCCGCCGCGACCGGGTGCTGCACGACCAGGCCGCGCTCGACGCGCTGCGCCTGGAGCCGGCGCGCTGGCGGCGCACGCCGGTGGTCTTCTACGGCTTCGACGACCTCACCCCGCGCCAGCGCGACGCCGTCGAGACGCTGGCCGTGCACGCGCAGGCGCCGGTGACCGTGTCGCTGGCCTACGAGCCGGGCCGCGTCGCGTTCGCCGGCCGCGGCGAGACCTTCCAGGAGCTCATGGCGCTCGGCCCCGAGCACGTCGAGCTCCCGCCGCGCGCCGAGCACTACGCGCGGCCCGCCCTGCACGCGCTCGAGCGAGGTCTCTTCGAGCCGCCGCCGGCCAGGCGCCCCGACCCGGGCGACGCGCTCCTGCTGCTCGAGGGCGGCGGCGAGCGCGCCGAGATCGAGCTCGTCGCGGCCCACGTCGCGCGGCTCATCCGCGAGCACGGCTACGCGCCCGAGGACATCGCCGTCGTCCTGCGCGAGCCGCGCGATCACGCGGCGCTCATCGGGCAGGTCTTCACCGAGCTCGAGGTCCCGTACTCGCTGGAGCGCTGGATCCCCGCCGGCCACACCGCGCTCGGGCGGGGCGTGGTCGCGCTGCTGCGCTGCGCGGTGGCGGGCGGCAGCGCCGACGACCTGCTGACCTGGCTGCGCACGCCGGGCAAGCTCGCGCAGCCGGCGCTCGCCGATCGCCTCGAGCAGCGCGCGCGGCGCGCCGGCGCGGTCAGCGCCGGCGCCGCGCGGGCGCTGTGGGAGGAGGACCACCCCGACTTCGTCCTGCACGAGCTCGATCGCCTGGCCGCCGCGAGGCACGACCCAGCCGCCCTGTACAGGAGGCTGGCCTTCGAGGCGTCGGCGCTGTTCGCCGCGCCGCACCGCCGGCGTGCGCGCGTGCTCACCGGCCCGGAGGCGCTCGATGCGCGCGTCGCCGGCGTCCTGCGCTCGACGCTGGCCGAGCTCGAGCGCCTCGCGGCCACCGACTCCGGGCTGGCGCCCGGGCCGGCGGAGCTCGCGCAGGTGCTGGCCGACGTCGAGGTCCGCGACGGCGACCGTCGCGTCGGCGTGGTCGAGATCACCGGCCCTGGCGCCCTGCGCGCGCGCCGCGTACGCGCCCTGTTCCTGTGCGGTCTGCGCGAGGACGCCTTCCCGCGCCCGCCGACGCCGGAGCCGTTCCTCGGCGACGACGAGCGCCGGGCGCTCAACGCGGCCTCCGGCCTGCGGCTGCGCCTGCGCGAGGACCGCCTCGACGCCGAGCGCTACCTGCTCTACGCGGCGGTCAGCCGTCCCACCGACCTGCTGGCGCTGAGCTGGCCTGCCGCCGACGACGAGGGCGAGCCGTGCGTGCGCTCGCTGTTCGTCGAGGACGTCCTGGACGCGTTCGCGCCGAAGGCGGCCAAGCGCGTCGAGCGCCGGCCGCTGGGGGCAGCGGGCTTCGACGAGTCGCTGGCGCCGACCGAGCTCGCGCTGGCCCGCGCGCGAGTGGCCCGCGGCCCGGGCGCGCCCGAGCCGCCGCTGCGTCACCTGCGCGACCCGCGGGTGCTCGGCGAGCTGCGCGGGCGCCCGACGTGGTCGGCGTCGGGGATCGAGGCCTACGCGTCGTGCCCGGTGAAGTGGTTCGTCGAGCGCCTGCTTCGCCCGGGCACGCTCGAGCCCGACCCCGAGCCGATGCTGCGCGGCGAGCTGGCCCATCAGGTGCTCGAGGACGCGCTGCGCGCCCTGTCGGACGGCGGCCCGCTCACGCCGGCGCGTGTCGACGAGGCCCGCGCGCGCGTGCGCGCCGCCCTCGACGCCCACGCCGACGACGCGACGATCTCGCCCAACCCCGAGCGCCGGCGGGCGGCGCTGCGCCGCCTCGAGGCCGACCTCCTGCGCTACGTCGAGCAGGCCTCGCGCGCGCATTCGGCCTTCGCGCCCAGCCGCTTCGAGTTGCGCTTCGGGGGCGCCGACGACCCGCTCGGTCCGGCGGAGCTGGCCGATGGCGAGCTGCGCCTGGAGGGCCGCATCGACCGCATCGACGTCGGGCCGTCGGGCCGCGACGCGATCGTCTACGACTACAAGGGCAAGGGCGCGCCGCCGCAGGCCAAGTGGCTCGACGACGCGCGGCTCCAGGTGGGGCTGTACCTGCTCGCGCTCCCGAACCTGCTCGAGCTCGAGCCGGTTGGCGGGCTGTATCAGCCGCTCGGGCGCGACGACGACGGGCGTCCGCGCGGCCTGCTGCGCGACGGCGCCGATCCGGGCCTGGCCAGCGTGGGGACCGATCGGCTCGCGCCCGAGGAGTTCGACGAGCGCCTGCGGCAGGTGCTCGACGCTGCGCTCGAGGCGATCCGCGGCATCCGTTCGGGCACGCTGGGCCCCGCACCCGACGCGTGCGCCTACGGCGGCGGCTGCGCGCACCCGACGATCTGCCGCTGCGATCAGTCGTGACGCGCGCGTTCACACCCGAGCAGGCCGACGCCATCGCGCGGCGCGACGGCGACCTGATGCTGTCGGCGAACGCGGGGTCGGGCAAGACCTCGGTGCTCGTCGAGCGCTTCGTCGCGTCGGTGGTCGAGGACGGGCTTCGGCCCGATCAGGTCCTGGCCATCACCTTCACCGACAAGGCCGCGGGCGAGCTGCGCTCGCGCGTGCGCGCGCGACTGCTGGAGCTCGGCGAGCGCGAAGGCGCGCGCGAGGCCGAGGGCGCGTGGATCGCCACCTTCCACGGGTTCTGCCAGCGCATCCTGCGCGCTCACGCCGTCGCCGCCGGCCTGGATCCGGCGTTCAGGGTGCTCGAGCCGGCCGAGGCGCGCGCCGCGGTCCGCGAGGCGTTCGACGCCGCGCTGGCGGGGTTCCTCGGCGAGCCGCGCGCCGACGCCCTCGACCTGGCGGCCGCCTACACGGTCGATCGCCTGCAGCGCATGGTCGTCGCCGCGCACGACGCGCTGCGCTCGCGCGGGCAGACGCGGCCGCATCTGCCCGCGCCGCGGCCCGCCGATCTGGATGCGGCGGCGGTCGAGCTCGAGCGGGCGCGGGCGGCGCTCGCCGACGAGCTGGCGGTGGGCGGGAGCGGCGCGAGCGTCGACGCTGCTCGCGAGGCGCTGGAGACCTGCGGGGCGCGGCTGGCCGGCGGCGGCGAGGTCGACGTCGGCACGGTCAAGGTGGGCCGGACCGCGGCGGCGCTGAAGACGCCGGCGGCCGACGCCTACCGCGAGGCGTGCGAGCGCTACGGGCACGCCCTCGCCGACCGGCGCGCGGTCCCGACGCTCGCCCTGGTCGACGAGCTGCTCGGCCGCTACGCCGACGCCTACGCCGCGGCCAAGCGCGCGCGCACGGCGGTCGACTTCGACGACCTCGAGCTGCTGTGCCGGGACCTGCTCGTCGCCGAGCCGGGCATCGCCGCGGGGTATCGCTCGCGCTTCGAGCGGATCATGGTCGACGAGTTCCAGGACACCAATCCCCTGCAAATGGAGCTGCTTGCGCTGATCGCGCGCGACAACGCGTGCACCGTCGGCGACGAGCTGCAGGCGATCTACGCCTTCCGCCACGCCGACGTCGAGGTCTTCCGCGCGCGCCGCGACGCGCTCGCCGCCGCGGGGCGCGCGGCGACGCTGGCCACGAACTTCCGCTCGCGCCCGGAGATCCTGCGGGCGCTCAACGCCGCGTTCGGGCCGTTGCACGAGCACTGGGTCGATCTGCGGCCGGGGCGCGACGATCCGCCCGCGCCGGCGCCGGTGGTCGAGCTGCTGGTCACCGATGCCGACGCCTGGAACGGCGACGCGCCGTCGGCGCTGGGGGTCGGGCTGCCGGCGGCGAGCGCGGTCAAGCAGGCCGAGGCGCGGCTCGTTGCCCAGCGGGTGGGCGAGCTCGTGCACGAGGAGGGCGTGGCGCCGCGCGACATCGTCGTGCTCCTGCGCGCGTCGGCGGAGATGGGGCTCTACGAGCGCGCGCTCGAGCTGGCGGGACTGCCGACGCTCGCCGGCGGCGGGCGCGGCTGGTGGGCGCGCCAGCAGATCCGCGACCTCTGCCACCTCCTCGCCGCGCTGGCCAACCCCCGCGACGAGGAGGCGCTCCTCGGCCTGCTCGCCTCGCCGATGGTCGGCCTGTCGAGCGACGCCCTCGCTCTGCTGGCGCTCGACGCGCGGGGGAAGCGGGCGGCGCTCGATGGCGCCGCTCCGGGCGAGCGAATCGCTGCGCGCGACCCGGCCGCTGCGAGCGAGCCGGCCGCTGCGCGCGACCCGGCCGCTCCGCGCCCGAGCCGCTCGCTCTGGGAGGCCGCCAACGACCCCGCTCTGGCGCTTCCCGCCGAGGACGCCGAGCGGCTCGCCGCCTTCCGCGCGTGGTTCGCCGCCGAGCGCGAGCGTGCGCCGCGGCTCGGGCTCGACGAGATCCTCGCTCGGGGCCTGCGGCGCACGCGCTACGACCTGCACGTGCTCGCGCTGCCCCGCGGAGCGCGGCGGCTGGCCAACATCCACAAGCTGCTGCGGCTGGCCGCCTCCTACGAGGCGCGGCGCGGTCGCGACGTGCGCGGCTTCATCGACCTCGCCAACGCCGAGCTCGAGGCCGACGCCCGCGAGACCGATGCGCCCGTCGACCTCGGCGGGCTCGACGCGGTGCGGCTGATGACCATCCACGCCGCGAAGGGCCTCGAGTTCCCCGTCGTCGTGGTCGCCGATCTCGGCCGAAAGGGCAACCTCAGCCCGCCCGACCTGCACGTCGACGGCGATCGCGTCGGCATCCGCCTCGTCGACCTGGAAGCCAAGAAGACGAACGCGCTGGACTTCGACGCGATCGAGGCCGAGCGCCGCGCCGCCGACGAGGCCGAGGAGCGCCGCGTCATGCACGTCGCCATGACGCGCGCCGAGGAGCGCCTGATCCTCAGCGGCGCAGCGCGGCTTGGCGAGCACTGGCCGCAGCCGGGGCCCGGCGCGGCGCCGATCAGCTGGA
>Ga0081539_10002970_pt1 | contig 22262 bp, 20 predicted proteins | sample TabmetS4T2R2_FD_71023 | JGI IMG/M metagenome (GOLD analysis project Ga0081539, IMG submission 71023) | Tabebuia heterophylla rhizosphere microbial communities from the University of Puerto Rico - S4T2R2 | ecosystem: Host-associated > Plants > Roots > Rhizosphere ...
GCCTGCAGCAGCTCGGCATGGCGGTCGCGCGGAACGACCTGGGTGGACACCGGCTCGGCGGCGAGTCCCAGGCGTGCGAGGACCGCGGCCTCGAACGACGGCGGGTGCGACGCGTACGTCCCGACCGCGCCGGAGATCGCGCCGACCGCGGCCTGCTCGAACGCCCGCTGCAGGCGCTCGGCGTTGCGGTGCGCCTCCATCGCGAAGCCCGCGAGCTTGATGCCGAACGTGGTCGGCTCCGCGTGCACGCCGTGGGTGCGGCCGACGCAGACGGTGTCGACGTGCTCCCGCGCACGGTCGGCCAGTGCCGCGGCGAGCCCGCGCGCCCCGTCGACGACGATCGCGCCCGCGGCCTGCAGCTGGAGGCCGAGGGCGGTGTCCAGGACGTCGGAGCTCGTCAGCCCGAAGTGGATCCAGCGCCCGGATGGCCCGGCGCTCTCCGCGAGGACGTCGACGAACGCGGCGACGTCGTGGTCGGTGACCTCCTCCCGGCGTTGCACCGCGTCGACCGTGAACGTCGCGGCACGGATCGCCTCCAGATCCGCCGGCGCCGGCCCGTCCATCTCCTCGCAGGCGGCGACCTCGACCCGCCGCCAAGCCTCCATCCTGGCCTGGTCGGTCCAGATCGCGCCGAGCTCAGGACGGGTGTAGCGCTCGATCACGGCGCGCCGTCACGCACACAGGATGCGCACGGCGAGGTGCGCGGCGTTGCGCGCGTTGTCCAGCCCGACGCAGCCGACGGGCACGCCGGGCGGCATCTGGGTGATGGAGAGCAGGGCGTCAAGCCCGCCGAGCGCCGACGTCCGGCTGGTGAGCGGGACGCCGATCACCGGGAGGTCGGTGTGGGCGGCGGCCGTGCCCGGGAGCGCCGCCGAGAGCCCCGCGCCGGCGATGATGACCCGCAGGCCGCGCATGCGCGCGTTGCGGCAGTACTCGGCGACGAGGTCGGGCTCGCGGTGGGCGGACATCACGCGCACCTCGAAGTGGACTTCGGCCTCCTCGAGGACCTTCTCGGCCGCCTCCATGGCCGCCGCGTCGGACTTCGAGCCCATGATGATCCCGACGCGCGGCGCGTCGATGGCCACTTCGTCCAGCTGGGCCACCGCCTGCGTCGCGGTCGACGGTGCGTCGGTTTCCTCGTGCTCGCTCATGTCCGCCCCACGGCCCGCAGCGCGATGTCACGGCGCAGCTGCCGGCCCTCGAAGGTGATCAGGTCGGCGGCAGCATAGGCGGCGTCTCGGGCGGCGGCGACGTCCGCGCCGAGACCGGTCACGTTCAGAACGCGCCCGCCTGCCGTCACGATCGCGCCATCCTCGCGCCGTGCGGTTCCGGCGTGAGTGACCTCCACGTCGTCGGGGACGGCGTCCAGGCCGGAGATGACGTCGCCGCTCGAGGAGCTCGCGGGATACCCCGCGCTGGCGAGCACGACCGTGACCGCGGCCTCCTCCGCGAACTCCAGCTGCGCGCCCTCCAGCCCACCGGGCTCGGCCGCGCGGCGCATGAGGTCGAGCAGGTCGCCGCGCAGACGTGGGAGGACGGCCTGCGTCTCGGGATCCCCGAAGCGGGCGTTGTACTCGATGACGCGCGGGCCGTCGGCGGTGAGCATGAGCCCGGCGTACAGGACGCCGTGGAACGGCGTGCCGCGACGGCGCAGCTCGTCGATCAGCGGCTGGTGCACCACGGCCGACAGCTCGGCGGGATCGCCCGCTCCCGGGACCGGCGAGTAGGAGCCCATGCCGCCGGTGTTCGGCCCCGTGTCGTCCTCCCCGATGCGCTTGAAGTCCTGCGCGGGCGCCAGCGGGATGGCGCGCTCGCCGTCGCACAGCGCCAGGAGCGAGAGCTCCTCCCCCTCGAGATGCTCCTCCACGAAGACCCGCGCGTCCCCGAAGCGGCGCCCAATCAGGAGCTCCTCGAGCGCCTGGCGCGCATGGGCCTCGTCGGCCGCGATCACGACGCCCTTGCCGGCCGCGAGCCCGTCGTACTTCAGGACCGCGGGATAGCTGCCGGCGATCGCCTCCAGCCCCTCCTCGACGCTGCCGGCGATCGAGAACGCGCCGGTCGGCACGCCCGCGGCGGCCATGAGCTCCTTCGCGTGGACCTTGGAGCCCTCGACGCGGGCGGCGGCCGCCGTCGGCCCGAACGCGAGGATGCCCTCGGCGGTCAGGGCGTCGACGAGGCCCGCGACGAGCGGCGCCTCGGGACCCACCACGACGAGGTCGACGGCGTGCTCGCGCGCTGCCGCGACGAGCCCCGGGACGTCGGCGGCTGCGACCGGCACGAGCGCCGCGTCGCGCTCGATGCCCGGATTGCCGGGCGCGCAGAGGATCTCGGGCGCCGAGGCCGAGCGCCTGAGCGCCCGGACGATGGCGTGCTCGCGTCCTCCTGCGCCAACGACGAGGACCCTCACAAGGTGGCGATGAAGTCGTCGATCGGTATCGCGACCATCGTCTCCCACTTGCCGGTTCCGCGCGAGCCCAGCTCCAGCGACACGCGCGCCATCGTCTTCTCGTCGGGCGCCTCGACCACGTTCACGAAGTCGTAGTGGCCCAACGTCGCCCACTGGGCCTTGACCGTGGCGCCCAGCTGCTCGAGCTCCTGGTTGACCTCGCGGATGCGCGTCGGATTGGTCCTCAGGGTCTGCACGCCCTCCGGCGTGAGCGTCGAGAGCATGATGAAGGTCGGCATAGACGGATCTTCTACTGCAAGAGCGGCGAGCGACGCCGCCCGGTGCGCTACGGTCGCCGCCCAGATGCGCTGCAAAACGGGGTTCCTTGCAGGGTCGGCCGCCGCGGCGTCGCTGGCCTGCGCGGCGCTCGCACCCGCCCGCGCGGGGGCCGCAGCGGTGGAGCTCAACCGCGCGTGCTATCTGGAGGGGGCACGGGTGGGCGTATCGGCGACGGGCTTCGCGCCCCGCAGCCAGGTCTCGGTCCGGCGCGACGGCACGCTCATCGGCTCCGCCACCGCCGACGACGTCGGCGCGGTCCAGGCGCGCTTCGACGCGCCGAGCCTGCCGTCCGGCCGTCGCGAGGCGAGCTACGTCCTCGAGCTCGGCGACGGCGCCACCACGGCTTCCACCCGGCTCCCGATCACGCGGTTCCGCGCGAGCTTCTCGCCCGCGACGGGCGACCCCGCGACGATGCTCGTGCGCTTCGCGGTCGACGGCTTCGGCCTGCTCGACGCCCAGCCCGACGTCTACGTGCACTACGTGGCCCCGAACGGAGCACTGCGGACGACCGTGCAGCTCGGCCAGGCGCGCGGCGTCTGCGGGCACCTGCGCACCCCGACGCCGCGTCGCCTGTTCCCGTTCCGCGCCTCGCCCGGGACGTGGACGCTGCAGTTCGACACGCGCCGCACCTACCGGCGCGGCCGCGTCGACCGGCCCAACTTCCTGTTCTTCACCCGGCGCGTCCGCGTCGTCGCCAACTAGCGAGGCTGCCCGTCATCGGCGGCGGCGTTTGAGCAGTCCGAAGACGCCGCGGATCAGCTCGCGCTGCAGCTGGCGGCCCGCGCTCGAGGTCAGGAAGTCCCCGATCCCGCCGTCCGGCGCGGGCGCCGGGGCCGGCGCGCGGCGCCGCCTCGCGCGCGACGGCTTGGGGGCCGGCACCCGCTCCGCGTGCGCCGCCGCCTCGTCGACGCGCCGCGCCAGGATCTCGCGCGCGCTCTCCGCATCCACGCGCGTCCCGTAGGTGGCCATCAGCGGCGACGCGGCGGCTGCGGCCGCGACGTCGTCGGTGGGGGCCATCCGCGACCGCGGACCGGGCAGGCGCGCGTGCACGACGGGCGTCGGGACGCCCTTCTCGTTCAGCAGCGTGACCGCCGCCTCGCCGATCCCGGTGGACGTCAGGAGCTCCTCGACGTCGTAGAGCTCCGAGGTCGGGTACGTCTTCACGGCGGCCTCGAGCGCCTCCTGATCCTCCGGCGTGAACGCGCGCAGGGCATGCTGCACACGGCTGCCGAGCTGGGCCAGGACGTCGCCCGGGATGTCCTTGGGGGACTGGGTGATGAAGAAGATCCCGACGCCCTTGGAGCGGATGAGACGCACCGTCTGGACGACAGAGGCGACGAACGCCTTGGACGCGCCCGTGAAGAGGAGGTGCGCCTCGTCGAGGAAGAAGACGAGCTTGGGGCGCTCCACGTCGCCGACCTCGGGGAGCGTCTCGAACAGCTCGGCGACGAGCCACATGAGGACCGTCGACCACAGCAGCGGCTTGTCCTGCACGGCGGGCAGCTCGAGGCAGGAGACGATGCCGCGCCCGTCGTCCGCGGTCCGCATGAGGTCGGACACGTCGAGCTGCGGCTCCCCGAAGAACTCCGTGCCGCCGCCGGTCTCGAGCGCCACGAGGCGGCGCAGGAGCACGCCGATCGTCGCCTTGGAGACCCCGCCGATGCCCTCGAGCTCCGCCTTCCCGTCCGGCGAGGACAGGAACGTCAGGAGCGCGCGCAGGTCCGAGAGGTCCAGCAGCGGCAGCCCGCGCTCGTCGGCGAGGTGGAAGACGAGCGCAAGGCTCGACTCCTGCGTCTCGTTCGCGTCCAGGATCTTCGCCATGAGCTGCGGGCCGAAGTCCGACACCGTGGCGCGGATCGGCACGCCCGGACCGATCCCCCCGATGGAGAGGAACTCGGTCGGGAAGCCGCTCGGCTCGTAGGCCATGCCGAGGTCCGCGGCGCGCTTCGCCCCCGGGCCGGCGGGATCGCCGGGGTCGGCGATGCCCGACACGTCGCCCTTCACGTCGGCGACGAACACCGGCACGCCCTGTGCCGAGAGCTGCTCGGCGATGACCTGCAGCGTCTTGGTCTTGCCGGTGCCGGTCGCCCCCGCGATGAGCCCGTGGCGGGTCAGCATCCGCAGGGCGACCTGGACGGGTGCGTCTCGATGCAGCGTCCCCTCGTGCACGCCGCGACCGAGATCGACGGCCGGGCCGTCAACGGCGTACGCGGCGGCGATCGACTGCGCGAAGTCGCTCACCGCCGCGATCCTAGACGTGCGTCCGGCCCCGGGGAGTCCCCGAGGCCGGGCGGGGCGGCTACGCCGACGCCGGCTCGAGGACGAAGCGGCCGACCAGCCGCTCCAGCTCCTCGGCGGTGCGCGACAGCTCCTGGGCCGACGCGGCGATCTGCTGCGACGACGCGGACGTCTGCTGCGTCGAGGCCGAGACCTCCTCCGTGGACGCCGAGGACTGCTCGGCGACCGCGGAGACCTCGAGCATGTCCTCCTGCATCTGGCGCGAGCTGGCGGCGATCTGCTGGACGGCCGAGGCGATCTGATCGACGCGGTCGTTCATGTCGCGGACGGCAACGCCGATCGCGTTGAAGGACGCGCGCGCCTCGTCGACCGTCTGCACGCCGTCCTCGGTGCGCTCGGCGCCGAGCTCGACGACGGACACCGCGTGCGCCGTCTCCTGCTGAATCTCGCCGATGAGCCCGGCGATGGTCGCGGCGGCCTGCTGGGACTCCTCGGCCAGCTTGCGGACCTCGTCGGCCACGACCGCGAAGCCGCGGCCCTGCTCGCCGGCGCGGGCGGCCTCGATGGCCGCGTTGAGCGCCAGCAGGTTCGTCTGCTCGGCGATGCCGGTGATCGTGTCGACGATGCCGCCGATGCGCTCGGACTTCTCGCCGAGGCCGCGGATCGCGACGGACGCCTGCTCGGACGCGTCGCGGACGGCACTCATGGCCTCCGACGCGCGGCCGACGACCTGAGCCCCGTGCTCGGCGGCCTGCTGGGCGGTCTGCGCGACCTGGGTCGCCTCGCCCGCGCTCGCCGCCGATGCGGACGTCGCCACGGTGACCTCCTCGGCCACCGAGCGGGTGCTCTCCAGCGACTCGACCTGACGCTGGGCGCCGGTGGCGATGTCGTTGACGGCGCCGGCGATCTCGCCGACGGCGCGGCCGGTCTCCTCCGACGTGGAGGCCATCTGCTGCGACGCGGCCGACAGCGTCTGCGCGCTCTCGGTCACGGTGCCGATCATGCCGCCCAGCTCCCTGCGCGTGTCGTTGTAGGCCTCGATCGTCGCGACCATGTCGTCACGGATCGTGTTGACGGTCTGCGCGATGTCGCCCAGCTCGTCGCCGGCGATGCGCTCGATCGGCTGGGTCACGGGCACGGCCTCGCTGGTGAGGTCGCCCCGCGCGATGCTCGTGATGCCGTCACGCAGGCCGCTGACGCAATTGCCGCTGAGGCTGCGCAGGCGGTCGAGCACGTCGGCGACGCTGCGCTGGATGCCGCGCGAGATCAGGAACGCGATGCCGAAGCCGAGGATCGCGCTCGCGATGATGAGGACGAGCAGGAACCGCATTGCGGAGATCTCGATGGCGTGGATGGCGTGGAAGCGCTCCCGGGCGCTCTCTCGGACGTCGTCGCGGACGACGTCCGCGGCCTCGATCGCCACGTCGACCGCCTTCTTCTGCTCGCCGTTGAAGAGCGCGACAGCGGCCGGGATGTTGCCCTTCGCGGCGAGCCGGCTGCCGCGCTGGAAGATGGCGTCCTGCTTGTGCCAGGCGGCCTCGAAGGCGGCGAGGTCCTTGCGCTCCTTCGCGTCGAGGTCGCCCTGCTCCTTGAGGTTCTTCAGGCCGTCGACGATGGACTTGCGGACGTCGGCGAGCTGCGCATCGAGCTTCTCGGCAGCCTCGGGCGACGGATCGGCGGCCGCGATGGCGGCGTACACGAGGTTCTGCTGGACGTTGAGGGCGAGCTCGAAGTCGCCGGCCCAGTCGGAGCCCCGGAAGTCGGTGGTGTACAGCGACTCGCCGTGCTCAGCGACGGTGGAGACCTTCGCCTCCGCGACGAGTCCGACGACGATCATCAGACCGATCAACAGGGCGGCGCTTCCGAGCAGCTTCACTCGGACGGACAGACGGCGTGGCAGCATGGGGAAAGGGGCTCCGGGGGATTGGGGAGGGGGATGGAGGTCCCTCGTTGATCGGCCGTCCCCGACCCCCCTTGAGCCCGGGCCCTGCTAGCTGGCCGGAATGGCGACCTCCGCCCGCGTGAGCACGAGCTCGCCGTCCGCGGCGTCGACCGCGATGTGGTCCCCGTCGTGGAACTCGCCTTCCAGCAGCGCGAGGGCCAGTCTGTCGACCAGGCGCTTCTGGATGACGCGCTTGAGCGGGCGGGCGCCGTAGGTCGGGTCGTAGCCGAGGTCGCCGAGCAGGTCGAGCGCCGCCGGCGCGACGTGCAGCTCGATGCCCCGCTCGCGCACGCGCGCTGCGACGCTGCGGAGCTGCAGCTCCACGATCTCGCGGATGTTCTCCCGCGACAGCGCGTCGAACTCGACGATGTCGTCCAGGCGGTTGATGAACTCCGGCTTGAACGTGATCTCCGCGCCGGGCCGGCCCCCCGGGATGTTCGAGGTCATGATCAGCACGGCGTTCTTGAAGTCCACCGTGCGGCCCTGGCCATCGGTGAGCCGACCGTCGTCCATCACCTGGAGCAGGATGTTGAAGACATCGGGATGCGCCTTCTCGATCTCGTCGAGGAGCACCACGGAGTAGGGCCGGCGGCGGACCGCCTCGGTGAGCTGGCCGCCCTCGTCGTAGCCGACGTAGCCGGGAGGCGCGCCGACGAGGCGCGACACCGCGTGCTTCTCCATGTACTCGCTCATGTCGATGCGGACCATCGCGTCCTGCGCGTCGAACATGAACTCGGCGAGCGCCCGGGCCAGCTCGGTCTTGCCGACGCCGGTCGGCCCGAGGAACAGGAACGTGCCGATCGGCCGGTCCGGGTCGCTCAGCCCGGAGCGTGAGCGGCGCAGCGCGTTGGACACCGCCTCGACGGCGTCCGCCTGCCCCACGACCCGCCCGTGCAGGCGCTCCTCCATGTGGACGAGCTTGGAGACCTCGCTCTCGAGCAGGCGGGAGAGGGGGATGCCGGTCCAGCGGGCGACCACCTCGGCGATGTCCTCCGCGGCGACCTCCTCCTTTAGGAACCCGGCGTCGCCGTCCGAGCGCGACTCGGCCTCGGCGAGCTGGCGCTCGAGGTCGGGGATCTCGCCATAGCGCAGCTCGGCGGCACGCTGCAGATCCGCCTCGCGCTCGGCGCGCTCGGCCTCGCGGTGCGCCTGCTCGAGGCGCTCCTTGACGTGCTGGATGCCCTGGATCGCGTCCTTCTCGGCCTGCCACTGGGCCTTCATGCCGTTGGCGCGCTCGCGCAGCTCGGCGAGCTCCCGGTCAAGCGCCTCCAGGCGCTCGGCCGACGCCTCGTCGCGCTCTGACTCGAGCGACGTGCGCTCGATCTCGAGCTGCATGACCCGGCGCTCGACCTCGTCGATCTCCTCGGGAAGCGAGTCGATCTCGATGCGCAGGCGCGAGCCGGCCTCGTCGACCAGGTCGATGGCCTTGTCGGGCAGGAAGCGGTCCGCGATGTAGCGGGCCGACAACGTGGCGGCCGCGATGAGCGCGGAGTCCTGGATCCGCACGCCGTGATGGACCTCGTAGCGCTCCTTGAGTCCGCGCAGGATCGCGATGGTGTCCTCGACCGAGGGCTCGCCGACGTAGATCGGCTGGAAGCGGCGCTCGAGCGCGGCGTCCTTCTCGACGTGCTTGCGGTACTCGTCAAGCGTGGTGGCGCCCACCGCGCGCAGCTCGCCGCGTGCGAGCATCGGCTTGAGGAGGTTGGCGGCGTCGACCGCGCCCTCCGCGGCGCCGGCGCCGACGATGGTGTGCAGCTCGTCCATGAACAGGACGACCTGGCCCTCGGCGTCCTTGATGTCCTGGAGGACGGCCTTGAGGCGCTCCTCGAACTCGCCGCGGTACTTGGAGCCGGCGAGGAGCGACCCGATGTCGAGCGCGACGACGCGACGGTCGCGCAGGGACTCGGGCACGTCGCCGGAGACGATGCGCTGGGCGAGGCCCTCGACGATCGCGGTCTTGCCGACGCCGGGGTCGCCGATGAGGACCGGGTTGTTCTTGCGGCGGCGGGAGAGGACCTGGACGACTCGGCGCACCTCGTCGTCGCGGCCGATGACCGGATCGAGCTTGCCCTGGGCCGCCTCCTCGGTGAGGTCGCGGCCGAAGCGCTCGAGCGCGTTGACCTTCTCCTCGGGGCTCTGGTCGGTGACGCGATGGCTGCCGCGCACCTCGGCGAGCGCCTTGAGGAGCGCCTCCTTCGGGGCGCCGGCGGCGCGCAGCGCCTCGCCGGCCTTGGAGTTGTGGCCCGCGAGCGAGAGGAGGAGGTGCTCGGTGGACACATACTCGTCGCGCAGCTCGCGCATCTCGTGCTCGGCGGCGCGCAGGACCTGCATGAGCTCGGGCGCCGTGGTCGGCTCGGCGGCGGAGCCAAGCGTGGGAAGGCCGTCGAGCGCGGCGCGCACCTGGCCGCGCAGGCCCTCGACGGCGACGCCGAGCTTGCGCAGGACGCCGGGGACGACGGAGTCGCCCTGCTCGAGCAGCACGGCGAGCAGGTGCTCGGGCTGCACCTGGGAATGGCTGTTGGCGGCGGCGAGATCGATCGCCGCTCGAAGAGCCTCCTGCGACTTGATGGTGAATCTGTCTGCCTGCATCAGCTTCCTGGTTCGGGCGGGAGACGTGCTTGGGATCTCAGTGTAGGCGACTGAGATTTCCTGTCAACTCAGTATAGGAGCCGAGGACGTTTGTGGCGCCGGTTGGCAGGGGTACGCCGATGCCCATGCGCACGCGTACGTTCCTCCTCGCCGCAGCCTTGTTCTTCCTCGTCGTCGCGGTCGTCGCGGCGATCGCGGGAGGCATCGAGTGGGCGATCCCGATCGCGATCCTCGCGCTCATCGTGATGGGTTACGCCCTCGTCAACAAGGGCCTCGAGCAACGCGAGCTGAGCACCCACGGAGGCGACGCGAACGAGGCGCTGCGCGACGCGTCCGAGGGCGGCCTGCCCAAGGCGCACGTGATCGGCGACGAGCACACGGCGCTGGGCGACACGCCGGAGGTGCACGGCGAGGTCAGCCCGCACGACATCCCCAAGGGCGCGCCGGAGCGCGAGGCCGCCGAGCGGATGGCGGAGGAGCGCGAGGCCGGGGAGCAGACCACCACCGGCCACGACGATCCGAGCGAGCGCGAGGGCCGGGTGACGCGCGAGACCCCGAGCGCGGAGACCAGGCAGGGCTCGTAGGCTTCGCGCGGTGATCCGCGCGCTGGTCTTCGACGTCTTCGGCACGCTCGTCGACTGGCGCTCGGGCGTGGCGCGGGCCCTCGCCGCCGCCGGCGTGCCCGGCGATCCGGCGCAGCTGGCCGACGACTGGCGCAACCGCTACCGGCCCGCGATGGACGAGGCCAACCGCGGCGAGCGCGACGCGCCGACGTTCGACGCGCTGCACCTCCAGACGCTCGACGAGCTGCTCGCGGAACGGGGCGTCGAGGGGGTCGACCCCGCCGCGCGCGCCGAGCTCGTCGAGGCGTGGCACCGCCTGGACCCGTGGCCCGACGTCCGCGAGGGCTTGGAGGCGTTGCGGCGCGACCACGTGACCGCCACGCTGTCCAACGGCCACGTGGCGCTCCTCGTCGACCTCGCCCGCCACGGCGACATGCGCTTCGACGCGATCCTCTCCGCCCAGATGACCGGCGCGTACAAGCCGGCGCCGGAGACGTACCGCATGGCCGCGACGTTCCTCGACGTCGAGCCCGGCGAGCTGATGCTCGTCGCCGCGCATCCCTGGGACCTCGCGGGCGCCCGCGCGGCGGGCCTGCGCCGCGCGTTCGTCGAGCGGCCGCTGGAGTACGGGCCTGGCTCGCCGGCTCGGTCGGACCCGGAGGCGGACGTCTCCGCGTGCGACCTCCTCGACCTCGCGTCGCGCATCGCGTGACGGTCCTGCAGGTATGTCATGCAGAACCGTCACGCGACGGGGCGGAGCTCCAGGACCAGGTCGATCTCGTCGCGTATCGGGATGCCATCGTTACCCGTCTGGGGGATCGACGGCTTGAGCCGGCTCCGCGCCGCGTCGACCGCGCCGGGGCGCAGGTCTACGAGGCTGAACCCATGGCGCTGGTAGAGGCGCAGCGCCCTGGTGTTGTCGTTCGTCGTCATGACGCGGACTCGCGCGGCACCATCGGCGCGCGCCTGCTCGACGACCGCATCGACGAGCGCGCCGCCGGCGCCCGCGCCCTCTCGCAGCGCGTTGAGCGTCAGCATCTCGACGAGGTCGCCCTCGCGGAGATATGTGGCGATCCCGATCCGCTCCCCGTCGTCCGCCTCCGCGACGAGCGCCGGCAGCTCATGGGGCCGGTACACGCGCCCACGCCCGACGACGACATCGGCGTGCCAGCGCTCGGCCAGCGTCGCGCGCAGCCAGGGCCGCTCCTCCTCCCGCAGCGAGCGAACCCTCACAGGGCCGACAGCGCCGCGTACAGCTCCCGCGACGCGCGCTCGCCGGCCTCCAGCGAGCTGAGGCGGAACGACTCGTTGGGCGAGTGGATCGCGTCGTCGGGGAGCGCGAAGCCGCTCACGATCGTCGGGATGCCCCGGTGGCCGAGCTCCGCGACGGCCGGGATCGACCCGCCGCTGCGTATGAGCACGGGCTCGAAACCCGTCGCACGCTCCAGGGCCTGGCTGGACAGCGCGACGCTCGGGTGCGACGCGTCGAACAGCGCGGGATCGGCGCAGTGTGTGGCGATCGTCACCTCGGCGTACGGCGGCGCCGCGCCGCGGAGCAGGCCGCTGAGCGCCTCGGCCATGCGCTCGGCGTTCTGGCGGGCGGCGAGCCGCAGCGAGAGCGTCGCGTGGGCGACCGCCGGAACCAGCGTCCGCGGCTCGCCCCCGCGTAGCTCGTTGACGTCGAGCGACGCGTCCGCCCCCGTGCGCAGGTAGAAGTCGGCCGGGTCGCCGACCGGGTTCGCGCCGGTGCCGGCGAGCTCGGCGGCACCGCCGGGAAGGCGCTCCCAGGCCGCGAGCTCGGCAGGATCGGGCGGCACGATGCCCTCGCGCAGCTCCTCGCGCACGCGCCCGTCCGGGCCGGGCAGCACGGCGGCCAGCATGCCGTGCAGGACGTGGAGCGCGTTGGCGACCGTGCCGCCGTAGAGGCCGGAGTGCAGATCACGCGGGGCGACGCGCACGTCGACGTCCGCGAACACCATCCCGCGCAGCGCGAGCGTGATCGCGGGCGTCCGCTCGTCGGCCATGTCGGCGTCGAAGACGATCGCGCAGTCCGCGCGGCGCTCGTCCGTGCGGATCCACTCCGTGACGGCGCGGCTTGACGCCTCCTCCTCCCCCTCCACCAGCACGCGGACGTTGACGGGCAGCGAGCCGGCGCGCGCCAGCGCGCAGGCGACGTGCAGCAAGGGCAAAAAGTTCCCCTTGTCGTCCGATGCGCCGCGCGCGTAGATGCGGCCGTCGCGCACCTCGGGCTGGAACGGCGGCGAGCTCCACAGCGCGAGATCGCTCGGGCCCTGCACGTCGTAGTGGCCGTAGATGAGCACCGTGGGCGCGTCCGCCGTGGCGGCGCGCAGCTCCCCGACGACGAGCGGGTTGCCGCCGTCGATGCGGACGAGGTCCACGTCGCCGCCGGCGTCGCGCACGCGCTCGGCGGCCCACAGCGCCGCGCGCTCGATGTCCTCGGCCCGGCCTCCGCCCGTCGAGATCGACGGGATGCGCAGCCACTCGACCAGCTCGTCGAACAACGTCATGCCCATGGAATTCCTCTCACGTCGCGAGACCGTCGCCCTGCGACGCGGTCGAAGTCATCTCGGCCTCCAGCGCGGTGTCGAGCTCGGGGGATACGGCGATCCCGCGCGCGCGGACCTCGTCCATGGCGCGCAGCGCGCGGTCGTTCGGCGCCCGTACTGCGACGGCGGGATCGGCGGGCCGCGCGGACCGCACGCGCTCGAGCAGCTCGGCCAGCCGCGCACGGATGTCGTCGGGATCTCCGAAGAGCGCCGGGTCGAACGCCAAACGCCTTCACGGCGCCGCCGAGGGCGGCGGGCGCATGGGTGGTCGGGTTGCCGTCGGCGTCGAACGCCAGGCCGTCGGGCAGGGGACGGCCCTCGAGGCGGCGCAAGCGCAGGTCGGCATCGATCAGCGACGCGACGCTGATGTCGACCACGAGCGGCGCTCCCGTCGTCAGCATGGCCACGCTGAGCGGGTCGGTGCCGAAGACCGCCTCCGAGGATCCGTGCGGCGCGACGACCGGCGTGAAGTTGTTCACCATGAGCGCCACCCAGCCCTGTTCGGCCAGCGGTTCGCGCGGACCTTCTCCGCGCAGATCCCCACCATGCGCAGCGCCGTGACGTAGCCGAGCGCGCGGCCGGAGAACGGGCCCTCGTGTTCCACGAGGACCGCCGCGGCGATCGCACGTCCCTCCTCGACGGAGATTATTCGCCCGCCCATGGCGAGGCATCGTACGACCGAGGGTTCATCGCACCACTGCAGGCAGCTCGACGGCCATGGCGGTGCCGGCGCCGGAGGGGCTCGTGAGCTCCAACGTCCCGCCCACCGCCTCCACGCGGTCGATGAGCCCGACGATCCCGGAGCCGCGGGCCGGATCGGCGCCGCCGGCCCCGTCGTCGCGGACCGCGATGTGCAACCGCCCGCCGTCCAGCCGCACGTCCACCCTCACGACGGACGCGTTCGCGTGCTTGGCCGCGTTCGTGAGCGCCTCCGAGACCGCGTAGTAGGCGGCGACCTCCACGGGCGGCGGCAGCCGACCGAGCGCCCCGACGTCGAGCTGCACCGGCGCCGCCGAGTGCCGGGTCAGCGCCTTGAGCGCGGGGCCGAGCCCGCCCTTGGACAGAATCCCGGGATGTACGCCACGCGCGATCTCGCGGAGCTCCTCGATCACGGCATCGAGCCCGGTCTGCAGGTCGGACACCAGCGCCCGTAGCTCCCGGCCGTCCGCGGGGACGGCCTCGGCGAGGCCGCGCAGGCCCAGCGCGAGCGCCACCAGCCGCTGCTGGATCCCGTCGTGCAGATCGCGCTCGATGCGGCGCCGCACGTCATCCGCGGTGGCGACGATCCGCGCCCGCGACGCGGTGAGCTGCTCGCGCGCGGCGCGCTCGTCGTCGACCACACGGAGCATCCGCATCGTCATCGACGTGACACGCGCCATGCCGTGCAGCAGCCCGGCCTCCTCCGGGTTCATGCCGTCGGATCCCGCGCGCGCGACGACCATGGTCGCGCCCGGCGGATGGTCGAGCGGCACGCAGGTCGCCGGGCAGCTCCCGACGCCTGGGATCCACAGCTCGCAGCCCGTGCCGCCGAGGGCAACCGACCGGAGCTCGGAGACGGGCGCGGCGTCCTGCGGGTATCCGACGGAGGCCACCAGGCCCTCCTCGCCTACAAGGGCGACGACCTCGACGTCGAGCGCCTCGGCGGCCCGCTCGACCGCAGCGAGGGCGGCCGACGCCTCCGTCTCGCACGCCGAGACGGTCGCCAGGAACTCGGCCAGCTGCTGAGTGGACCAGGCCGAGACCGGCACGTCAGCCGATCGAGAGGACGACGAGTGTCTGGTTGTGGAAGCCGCGCATCCCGCGCGTGCGGGCGATCTCGCCGTACGTGTAGAACCCCGCGACCGGCGCCCCGTCGGCGCTCGCCGCAAGCCGGTGGATCTCGGTCTCGACCCCGGCGTCGTCGAGCACGCCGCGCCGGGCGATGCAGTCGAACGCGAGGATGCCCAGCGGCGGGCGATCCCCGAGCGCCGAGAGCGAGTCGCCGCAGGCCGCGTCGGTCGCGTCGAGCACCGAGTCCGCGTCGCCCTCCATGATCCAGACGAGCGCGGCCTGGGGGACCTCCGCGATGCACGACAGCGAGCGATCGCCGAAGTCGGCGCCGCCGATGAAGCGCACCTGCTCCTCGCCGTAGGGGCGGCTGAGCCCGAGCGGGTGGGTCAGGGCCAGACGCGTCAGCCCCTCCTCGGTCAACCGGTCCGGTTCGGCGACCTGCAGATGCTCCAGGTAGGCGTCGAGCGCCGGCCGGTCGTTGAGCGTGTACACCCGGTTGCCGCCGCTGCTCGTCACCAGCATCGGCTCGCCGACCCTGCGCCACCCGTGTCGCACGCCGATCCCGATCGGTGCGTCGGAGGCGATGCCGGCGGCCACGACGGCGTCCGTCAGGACGTGGTCGTCGTAGAGCTGGAACGTCCTGGTCATCCGCAGGTCGTCGCCCGCACAGCCGCCGACCAGCGGCACGCCGGCCCCGAGGACCCCGTACGCCCCGCGGACGATCTCCTGCTGGTCGCCGGCGAGCCCGTCGGTGAGCAGCAGCAGGGCGCGATGCGGACGGCCCGCGGACGCGGGCACGCAGCGTGCGACGCGGGCTCCCGCCGCACGCAGGTCGGCGGACGCGGTCGTGGCCACAGCCGTCTCGATCTCGAACCCGTCCCCGCCCAGCGCACTTACGACGATGCGGGGCTGGCCAGGGGCGCTCGCGGCGATCTCCCCCGCGGTCGTGCAGCCGATGAGCGGGACGCCGTCCGAGCGATCCCGGATGGCTCGGACCACGGCCTGGAGATCCTGCGCATGCGAGCAGAAGACCACGAGCAGCTTCGCGTCGCCGCGCACAAGCGCCTCATCCGCCGCCCGTGCTCCGGCCTCCCGGCCGCATCCCTCGGCGGATCCCACCGCGAACCAGCGAGAAGGTGGCATCGATGTCGCTCTGCGTGCCTGTCCGCATTCAGGCTAATCGACGCGGCTCCCGCGCGCCAGCGTCACCCTCGCCGTGGCGCTTCTCAGTCCGCTGTTGCCGCGCGCCGCTCCGGCGGCTTGAGCGCGTCGGCGAACTGGCGGTACGGGATGATCTCCGCCCGCACCTCACGCCGGACCGCCTCGAGCCGCGCGATGTCCGCCTCGAGCTGCGCCTTTCGGCGCTCGAGCGCGTCGACCTTGCGCTGCGCGCGCTCGAGCTGCTCCTCCAGGTCGAGGACGCGCTCGACGCCCGCGAGGTTGAGGCCCAGCTCGACCGTCATCTGCTGGATGCGCCGCAGGCGCTCCACGTCCGCGTGGCTGAACAGGCGGGTCCCCTTCGGCGAGCGCTTGGGCTCGATGAGCCCGCGCTGCTCGTACATCCGCAGCGTCTGCGGGTGCATCTCGGCCAGCTCGGCGGCCACCGAGATCATGAAGACCCCGCGGTCGGACGCGACCTCCACGCGTGCCGTCGTGCGGCGCCGGCTCGCCATCGCTACGAACCCCCCTTCGCCTGTGCGAACAGCCCGGACCGCGGGTTGCCGTTCATGACCCGCGACAGCTCGTCGACCGCCGCCTGCTGCTCGCGCGACAGCGAGCTGGGGACGTCGATCGTGAAGCGGTAGTGGATGTCGCCGCGGGGTGGGTGGGATCCGGTTGCCCCGAGCTTCGGCGGCCCCTCGCCGCGCAGGCGCTGGACGGTGCCGTGGCGCGTGCCGGCCGGGACGCGCAGCGTCTTGCGGCCGTTCAGCGTCGGCACCTCGATCTCGGCCCCGCGCATGGCCTCGGGCACCGTGAGCGGCACCTCGACCTCCACGTTGTCGCCCTTGCGAGCGAAGATGGGCGACGTCTCGACGTGCACGGTGATGAACAGGTCACCGGGCGTGCCGCCGCTCGATCCGGGCTCGCCCTTGCCGGGAAGCCGGACCTTGCTGCCCTCCTTCACGCCGGCGGGGATGTTCGCCCGGAAGCGCTTGGTCGTGCGCAGCCGGCCCTCGCCGCTGCAGGTCGGGCAGGGGTCCTCGATGATCGTCCCGGAGCCGCCGCAGCGCTGGCACGGCTGGGAGATCGAGAACAGGCCCTGGCCCTGGGACTCGACGCCGCGCCCCTGACAGCGCGGGCACACCTTCGGGCTCGTGCCCGGCTTGGCGCCCGTGCCGTTGCAGGTGGCGCAACGCTCGGTGGTCGGCACCACGATCGGCACCTGCACGCCCTCGATGGACTGGGGGAAGGTGATCGTCGTGTCCACCTCGAGGTCGCGGCCGCGCTCCGGCCGCGGACCGCCGCCCCGGCCGCCGCCGCGCGCTCGCCCGCCGCCGCCACGCCCGAACAGGTCGGACAGGATGTCGCTGAACCCGCCGGCGTCGAAGCCGCCGAACGGCCCGCCGCCCTGGGCGCCGCCGCCGGCCGCGGTGAAGCCGCCGCGGTCGTACGCCTTGCGCTTGTCGGGATCGGACAGCAGGTCGTAGGCCTGCTGCACCTCCTTGAAGCGCTCCTCGGCCTTCTCATCCCCCGGATTGCGGTCGGGGTGGTACTGGCGGACCAGCTTGCGGTGGGCCTTCTTGATCTCTTCGGCCGACGCCGTGCGCTGAACGCCGAGCACCTGATACGGATCACGCTGCTGGGCCACCGTCGACTCCTAGATCACGCGGCGACGACGACCCTGGCGGGCCGCAGGATCGTGTCGTTGAGCCGGTAGCCCGGCTGGTAGACCTCGACGACGGTGCCGGACTCGGCGCCCTCGACCTGGTGCTGCGCCATCGCCTCGTGCTGGGTGGGGTCGAACGGCTCGCCCTTGGGGGCGTAGCCCTCGATGCCCAGCCGTGCCAGCGCGGCGGTCAGCTCGGCGTGCACGAGCCGGAAGCCCTCGGTGAGGCCGTCCTGGCCCGCGGGCGCGGCGGCGATCGCGCGATCGAGGTTGTCCAGCGCAGGCAGCAGCTCCTTGGCCAGGCGGCTCACGCCCCGCCCTTCGGCGAGCGAGACCTCCCGAGCCATCCGCTTGCGGTAGTTCTCGAAGTCCGCCTGCGTCCGCTGCGCGATCGCCAGGTACTCGTCGCGCTGCGCCGCCTTCTCGCGCAGCTCGTCGAGGTCCGCCGTGACGGCTGCCGCGTCGGTCTCCTCCTCAGAGACCTCCGGCTCCAGGACGGCGTCGGCGGTGGCGACCTCCTCGGCCGCCACCTCCTCCGTGTGCTCGTGGTGGGTCATGACCTACCGGCCCTCGTCCACGACCTCGGCGTCGACGACGTCCTCCTCGGCGGCGCCGTTGGCCGACGCGCCGTCGCCGTTGCCCGAGGCCGCCTGCTCGGCCGCCGCGCGCTCGTACATGGCGCTTGAGACCTTGTGGAACGCCTCCTGCAGCTCGGTCGTCTTCGCCTGGATGGCCGAGGCGTCGTCGGACGTGACGATCTCGCGGACCTCCTTGATGAGGCCCTCGATCTCCGTCCGCGAGCTCTCGTCCACGGCGTCCCCGAGGTCCTTGAGCTGGCGCTCGGCCTGGTAGGCCGCGTTCTCCGCGGTGTTGCGGGCCTCGGCGAGCTCGCGCAGGCGCCGGTCCTCCTCGGCGTGCGACTCGGCGTCGGTGACCATGCGCTTGATCTCGTCCTCGGACAGGCCGCCGCCCGCGCGGATCTCGATCTTCTGCTCCTTGCCGGTGCCCAGGTCCTTCGCGGACACGGAGAGGATGCCGTTCGCATCGATGTCGAACCCGACCTCGATCTGCGGGATGCCGCGCGGCGCCGGCGGGATGCCGGTGAGCTGGAACTTGCCAAGCGACTTGTTGTACGTCGCCATCTCGCGCTCGCCCTGCAGGACGTGGATCTCCACCGACGGCTGGTTGTCCTCGGCGGTCGAGAAGACCTCCGACTTGCGCGTCGGGATCGTCGTGTTGCGCTCGATCAGCTTGGTCATGACGCCGCCCTTGGTCTCGATGCCGAGGGTCAGCGGCGTGACGTCGAGCAGGAGGACGTCCTTCACGTCGCCCGCCAGCACGCCGGCCTGGATGGCGGCGCCGACGGCGACGACCTCATCCGGGTTGACGCCGCGGTGCGGCTCCTTGCCCGTGAGCTCCTTGACCTTCTCCTGCACGGCGGGCATGCGGGTCATCCCGCCCACCAGCACGACGTGATCGATCGTGGACGAGCCCTTCTCCTTCGCGTCGTCCAGCGCCTGGCGCACCGGCGCCACGACGCGGTCGAGCAGGTCGGCGGTCAGCTCGTTGAGCTTCGCGCGCGTGAGGCGCACGTCGAGGTGCTTCGGGCCGCTCTGGTCCGCGGTGATGAAGGGCAGGTTGATCTGCGTCTCCTGCGAGGAGGACAGCTCGATCTTGGCCTTCTCGGCCGCCTCGTAGAGGCGCTGCAGCGCCATCGGGTCCTTCGTGAGGTCGATGCCCTGGCTCTTGCGGAACTCGCCCGCCAGCCAGTCGACGACCGCCTTGTCGAAGTTGTCGCCGCCGAGGTGGTTGTCACCGGCGGTCGACTTCACCTCGAAGACGCCGTCGCCGATCTCCAGCACCGACACGTCGAACGTGCCGCCGCCGAGGTCGAAGACGAGGATCGTCTGGTCGGTCTCCTTGTCGAGGCCGTAAGCGAGCGACGCGGCGGTCGGCTCGTTGATGATGCGCTTGACGTCCAGCCCGGCGATCTTGCCGGCGTCCTTGGTGGCCTGGCGCTGGTCGTCGTTGAAGTAGGCGGGGACGGTGATGACCGCGCTGTCGACGGTGTCGCCCAGGTAGGCCTCGGCATCCGCCTTGAGCTTCGCGAGGATCATCGCGCTGATCTCGGGCGGGCTGTACTCCTTGCCGCCCGCGGACACGCGCGCGTCGCCGTTCGCGCCCGAGATCACCTTGTAGGGGACGATCGCCTCCTCCTCGCGCACCTCGGCCTCCTTGCGGCCCATGAAGCGCTTGATGGAGAAGACGGTGTTCTGGGGGTTCGTGACGGCCTGGCGCTTCGCGACTGTGCCGACGAGGCGCTCGCCGGACTGCGTGAACGCGACGACCGACGGGGTGGTGCGACCGCCCTCGGCGTTCTCGATGACCGTGGGCTCGCCGCCCTCCAGGACGGCCATGCACGAGTTCGTGGTACCCAGGTCGATGCCAATGGTCTTGGCCATGGAGTTGGGGGGCTCCTTCAGCTCGGTTTACGAAGAAATCTGCGTCACAGTATGGCAGATCTTTCGCAGGGTCCAAGATGCTCGGTCACGACCTGGCGACGGGCCACCCGCACCGCACCTGGTTACATCGAGGCTCGTGCAGCAGGTCCTCGCGCCGCCACGGGCCCCAACCGCCGCGCCGGCGTCCCCGCCTCGACGGCGCGGGACGTGGGCGACGTGCGTGGCCGGCCCGACGGCGGGAGCGCTGCTCCTCGCGCTCGCCTGGCTCGTCGTCAGCCCGGCGACGGCGGATCTCGCCGCCCAGGAATACCGGACCGGGCTGTGGCGTCGCGAGGGCTTCGCGATCTGGGACGCGCAGTGGTACGGCGGGCATCACGAGCCGGGCTATTCGCTGCTCTTCGGCCCGCTCGCCGCGCTGCTCGGGCCGCGGCTGCTCGCGGTCGTCGCCGGGGTGGTGGCCGTCGCCGCGCTCACCGTCATCGCCCGCCGCGAGTCGCGCTGGCCGGTCCTCACCGCGTGGCTGTTCGCCGCCGGGGTAATGACGAACGTGCTCATCGGGCGGGTGCCGTTCGCGCTCGGCATCGCGCTCGGGGCGTGCGCCTGGCTGTGCGCCGACGCCCGGCGCGGGCGGGGCGCGATGCTGCCGCTCGCGGCGCTGCTCGCGGTCGCCACGGTGTGGGCGAGTCCACCCGCCGGGCTGTTCCTCGCGCTGGCCGGCGCGGCGCGGTACCTGAGCCGATCCCGCGCGCTCCGGCGCGACGGCGCCGCTGCCCTCGCGCTCGCCGTCCCGCCGGTCGTCGGCGGCCTCGCCGTCGCGGCGCTGTTCCCGGAAGGCGGGCGCGACCACTTCGCGGCGACGACGTTCTGGCCGACGTTCGGACTGGGGCTCGCGGGCCTCGCGCTCCTCGACCCGCGGCGCCGGACCGTGCGCATCGCCACCGCCGCCGCCCTGGCGCTCCTCCTGGTCGCCTTCGTGCTGCCGACGTCCGTCGGGCAGACGACCGCGCGCCCGCTCGCGATCCTCGGGCCGGCGATCCTGGCCATCGGCATCCGGCCGGGGCACCGCGCGGCGGCCGCGGGCGTGGTCGTCGGGCTCGGGCTGCTGTACCTGCAGTGGCTGCCCGCGGTGCGGGCGATCGCCGAGGCGCAGGGGGATCCGTCGACGCACGGCTCCTACTACTCGGAGGTGCTGAGGATCGTCGACCGCGAGCGCGCGCCCGGACAGCGGCTCGAGATCCCGCTCACCCGCAATCACTGGGAGGCGGCCGTCGTGGCCCCGCGCATCCCGCTCGCGCGCGGGTGGCACCGCCAGCTCGACGAGGAGGCCAACCCGCTGTTCTACGACCACCGGGGGCTCACGTGGGCGCGCTACCGGCGCTGGCTCGACGATCGCGCCGTCCGCTGGGTCGCGCTGCCGAGCGTCCCGCTGGACTTCTCGGCGCGGCGGGAGGCGCAGCTGCTGGGAGAGGGCGTGCCCGGGATGCGGCTCGTGTACAGCTCGCCGCGCTGGAGGGTGTGGGAGGTGCTGCCGGTGCCGCCGGCCGCCACGGGTCCCGCCCGCCTGACCGGCGCGGGGACGAAGTCCTTCGAGCTCGCAGTGCGGGCACCAGGGCGGATCCGGGTGCGGGCGACCTACACGCCCTACTGGACGGTGACGCGCGGCGACGGCTGCGTGTCGCGCGCGGCCGACGGGCTCACGGACGTGATGGCGAGCAAGGCGGGGACGCTGCGGGTGGAGGCGAGGCTGACGTGGCGCGGGGCGCTGCGGCGGAAGTCGTCGTGCGGGTGAGAATGGCTCAGGCGCGGCGGAGGGTCTGAACACCGGGTCCGTGCTGAGTTCGCGTCGAATAGCGCGAGTCACATGACACGGGAGGCGAGGATCGCCCCCGGTTGGTTCCGCCTGCGCGCCCCGCGCCGCCAGGGCTGGGGCGCGGGGCGTGGTTCGCGCACCACTCGACCGTTCGCGGTTGTCTCGGCGTCTGCATCGTCCAGCGCGACCGTGGCTGCGGTGCGTGGCGTGGTCGGGTCGGCACCGAGGGGACACCGGTGTGGCTGGGGTTCGGGCGTTGGTCGGCCCTCTCGGCCACGCGGTCGCCGTCTTGCATCTCTGCGATGCAGGTCGACCGGGCGAGGGCTCAGCTCGTCGTGTGTCGTTTGACTACCGGGATGCGACAGTCAGACGACACGGGAGGCGAAGACCGCCGCCGGTTGGCGCGGCCGCCGCCTCGTCGTGCCGTGCGGATCGCAGCGCGGCCCGGCGTGCCTCGCGCCCTTCCGGTTGCGCGCCCCGCGCGGCCGCGGCCGGGGCGCGGGGCGTGGTTCGCGCACCACTCGACCGTTCGCGGTTGTCTCGGCGTCTGCATCGTCCAGCGCGACCGTGGCTGGGGTGCCGGCGTGGTCGGGTCGGCACCGAGGGGACACCGGTGTGGCTAGGGTTCGGGCGTTGGTCGGCCCTCTCGGCCGCCCGGTCGACGTTTGCCCTGTATCGCAGGGCGAAGGTCGACCGCGTGCTGCGGGGTCACGTCGGTAGAAGTGGTGTAGGAGGCGCCGCGGGCGTCGGGCCGTGAGGTTCCGACCAC
>Ga0081539_10002971_pt1 | contig 22249 bp, 17 predicted proteins | sample TabmetS4T2R2_FD_71023 | JGI IMG/M metagenome (GOLD analysis project Ga0081539, IMG submission 71023) | Tabebuia heterophylla rhizosphere microbial communities from the University of Puerto Rico - S4T2R2 | ecosystem: Host-associated > Plants > Roots > Rhizosphere ...
GCGGCGCGGCCTGCTCGCGCACCGCGACGCCGCGCGCGTGCTGGCGGCGACCGCCCCGTTCGGACCGCGGCGCCTGCGCCACATCGAGGCGATGCTGCGCATCCTGCGCGCGGCCGGCCTGAGCGGCCGCGACGCCGCCCGCGTCGCCTATCACGCCAACAACTTCGTCACCGAGTTCGCCGCCGACGAGGCGCGCTTCGCCGCCATGGCCGCCGCGGCCGGCGGCAACGGCCGCCGCATGATGGCCGACGCGCGCCGCCAGTTCCAGTCGCTGCCCAAGGACGAGTACCCCACCATCGTCGAGCTCGCCGAACACCTGACCGAGAACGACAGCGACGCGCTCTTCCAGTCCGGCATCGACGTCTGGCTGCGCGGCATCGAAGCGCTCGCGGCGAAAAGCCAATCGCAGAGAACGCGGAGATCGCCGAAGAGAAGTTAGGGTTTCCCGAGGCGCGCGGCCTTCATGCGCAGATCGCGCTGTTCGGGAATGCTCGCCGTGCGCTCTGCCGCGGCCAGATAGTTCGCCGGCTATTCCGATCGCAGCGCCTGCACCACGTCGACGCGGGCGGCGCGGGCCGCCGGCATCAGCGATGCGAACACGGCTGCCGCGACGAGCGCCGTGGCCGCGCCGACGATCGGCAGCGCACCCGGCACATGGACTTCACCCACGTAGCTGGCGACGGCCTTCACGAGCACGAACCCCGCCACCGCGCCGACGGCGATGCCGCTGCCGGCGATCGCGGCGCCTTCGCCGAGCACGCGTCCCAGCAGGTCGCGCGGCGCCGATCCGATCGCCAGGCGGATGCCGAATTCACGCGTCCGCGCGCTGACCGAGAACGCCAGCACGCCGGCGACGCCGACGACGGCGATCGTCAACGCCACCAGCGCGAAACCGCCGAAGACGAGCGCGTTGAGCCGATTCGGCGCCAGCACTTCGGCGCGCACGTCCTCGAGCGTGGCGGCGCGCTCGACCGGCTGGTCGCTCGATAGCTCGCGCACGATGCGCGTGATCGGCGGCACCAGCGCGTACGGATCGGTGCGCGCCCGCACGAACAGGCGCCCGCCGAAGATCTCCTGGCCGAACGGGTGATACACGGTCATCACCGCGCCGGGCACCACGTTCTCGTCGTCCACGTCGGCGACGATGCCGACGATCCGCCGGGGGGCGTTGCTGACGTCGATGAATTTCGTGACCGGGTCGGTCCACATCAGCCGCCGGTTCAGCGCGTCCTGATTCGGAAAGAGGCGCTGCGCCAGGCTCTGGCTGACGATGACCACGCGTTCCGCGTCGCGCGTGTCGTTCTCCGTGAAGTCGCGTCCGGCGATGATCGGCACGCCGAGCGAGGCGAAGAACTTCGGCGAGACGTTGCGGAACTGCGCGCGCGGATCTTCTTCGCCGTTGGCTTTCACGTAGCCTTCGACGGCGAACTGCGCGGCGAAGAGACCGCTGTCGCGCCACGGCACGTTCGTGGCGGTGGCGACGCTCTCGACGCCCGGCAGCCGCTCGATGCGGCGGATCGCTTCCTTGTAGAAGCCGATGATCTCGGCCGGCTTGCGCGCATACGACACGATCGGCACGTTGATCGCCAGCACGTTGTGCGTGTCGAGGCCGGTCCGGGTGCGCTGCAGGACGAGCAGCGTGGTGATCAGCGTGCCCGCGCCGGCGAGCAGGACGAACGACGCGCCGATTTGCGTGACGGCGAACAGCCGCAGCCGGCGGTTCGTGCCGGACGTGATGCGGACGCCGCCGCTCGACAGGCCGAGGCCGTTCGCCGCCTCGGCGGACGGCAGCCGCGGCACGAACGCCAGCAGCACGGCCGCCGCCAGGGCGAGGCCGATGCCGACCCAGAGGAGGCTGGCGTCGACGGTCACGTCCAGAGCGCGGACCGAGAAGCGCGCCGCATAGCGCGCGAGGATCGCGACCATCGGCCGCGCGATCGCGATCGCCAGCAGCGCGCCGGCGCCGCACAGCAGCACGCTCTCGGCGAGCAGCGTGCGGCGCAGCGCGCCCGTGCCGGCGCCGAGCGCGGCGCGCACGGCCAGCTCGCCTTCGCGGCGGACCGAGCGCGCGAGGATCAGGTTCGCGACGTTCGAGCAGGCGACGATGAAGACGAGCGCCGACGCGGCGAGCAGCACGAGTAGCACTGTCCGCGCCGGCGAGATGATCTGATCGCGGAGGCGCACCGCATCGATCCGGAAGTCGGCCTTGCGCGAGTACGCCTCGGGATGCTCGTTCAGCATCGCCGTGTGGGCCGTCCGCAGCTCCGCGCGCGCCGCCTCGAGGTCGCTGCCCGGCGCGAGCCGGCCGAACAGGTCGGTCATCCGGTGGACACGCCCTTCCACCATCGTCGCGTCGAGGTGGTGCGGGCTCGTGACGACGTTCGCGATGATCTCGGTTTCCGTCGGGTACGGAACGGACGGCTCGAGCACGCCGACGATCGTCGCCGTGCGATCGCTCAGCCGGATGGTCTTGCCGACGACCGACGGATCGGCCTGGAACGCCGTCGTCCAGAAACGATGGGTGAGCACGGCCGCGCCCGCGGCTTCCGGTCCGTCGTCGTGCGCGTCGAGCAGCCTGCCGATCGACGCGCGCAGGCCCATGACCTCGAAGTAGGTTCCGCCGACGACCCCGGCCCGGATGACGCGCGGCTCGCCGAGGCCGGTCATCGTGAACTCGATGGTGGAGAAGTCGCCGAACGCCGACAGGCTCTTGACGCGGGCGCGCATGTCGCGAATCTCGGGCACCGAGAACTTCGCGTTCTCGATGTGCAGTCCCTCCGCGCTCTGGCGGATGTAGATGAGCCGGTCCTGGTCGCGATTGACCAGCGGCCGCAGCAGCACGCCGCGGACCACGCTGAAGATCGCCGCGTTGGCGCCAATGCCGAGCGCCAGCGTCAGGACGATGGTGAAGGTCAGGCCTTTGGCCCGGGACAGCGAACGGAGAGCGAATCGAAGGTCTGCCAGCATGCTCATACCCGTAAGTCGAAACAGAGTCGTCGAAATCGACAATCGCTCGGCTGAAGCCTTCGCGTTCAGACAACCGTCGGATGGAGCGCTTTACCCGAGCGATTATCGAACCACAGGCGCAACGTTTTCAAAAATCCGGTCGCTGAACGACGGAAATGACAGATCGAAGCTGGTCACTTCCGCAATCGGGCCGCGCAAATGATACAGATCGACGCGGGACGCCCAGGGCGCGTCCACCGGAAATGATTGCACGAGCTCGAAATCGGGCCGTTCGACAGTCTGGCGGAGGAGCCGCGCCGTTTTCGCCTGCCGCGCCAGGGGACCGATCTCGACGGCGATCCACGGACACCCGCAGCGCTCGCGCAGCGCTTTGACGACCTCATCGGCGGTTTTCAGTTCCGACGTCTCGACCCAGCGGAACGAGCGTGTCTGGCCATAGTGATAAAGGAGGGAGCCGCCGCGCACCATCCGCCGCTCGAAGAGTGGGTCGCGCGCGCGGAGGTAGAAGCCCAACACGCCGTCGTAGAACCCGTCGTAGAGGACGGCCTCACGCGGCGCCCGCCGATCGAGAAAGTCGGCAATCTCGCGAAGCCCGGTTGCATGCGGGACCGACACGCGCGACGCGATCGCGAGGCCGGCGATCGCGCATGCAGTGAGCAGGATCCCGCGCCACCGAGCGTCGGCCGGGAAACGCTCGCTTGCTGTGCGAAGAGCCATCGCGACGGCGACGACGAACGCCGGCGCGACGGTCAGGATGTAGCGCACGTCGCGCGCCGGCAGCAGTGTAAACGATAGAAGAATCGCCGCGATCCATGTGGTCAGAAACGCCGCCTCGTGCCGCCATCGAGGATCGCTCCAGCCGGCGGCGAGGCCGATCGCGCCAAGCGTGAGCGCGACGAAGCCGGTCACCTGCGGCAGCAGCGCCGGATAGAACGTCCATGTATCGAGGCGCATCAGCCTCTCGACACTCGGCAGATGCCGCGTCAGCTGCACGGGGGCGATGTAGATTGCGAAGAGCAGCGGCACCAGCGCGAGCAGCGCGCCGGCGCCGAGAATCGAGAGCTGCCGCCAGCCGAGGCGCGACCGCGGATCGAGCAGCACGAGCCAGATCGCGCAGACCAGCGCGATGACGGCGGTCTGGTAGTACGTCAGCAGCCCCGCGATCAGGAATGCGACGGCGAATGCCAGTTGCCGCGGTTCGCGCGATTCGAGCCAGCGGCGCACGTGATAAAGACACGCCACGCTGAGGGCCATGGCCGGAACGTTGAGCATGACGACGTTCGACCACATGACGACGCCGGGCAGGAGCGGAACGAACGCGCCGGCCCATCCCCACGCCGGCCCGATCCATCGGCGTGCCCACCCCATCGTGTACACCGCGGTGACCGCGGTGAACGCGAGGATCAATGCCTTCGCCAGCTCTCCCGACGGACCCAGGATCTGAAAGGCGGCGCCCTCGAGGAGGTAGAAGAGAGGCGGATAGGTCGCCGGTGCGATGACCGGATAACGCGCGTAGTAGCGGATGGCGTACGCGATCGGGCTCCAGACCGAGCTCGAAGGCAGCGATCGCAGCCAATCCCACACGAACAGGCCATTCACCGCGTGGCGAGGCGCGTCGCCCTGAAACCACAAACCGTCGTTTGACGCGTGCAGCGCGGCGACGAACGCCACCGCCACGACGACAGCCACGACCTGCGGCAGCCTCGCCTTCACGTCAGCCATCGTTACACGTCCGACATGGCACCGCCATGCGTTTGTCGGTGCGTCCCTCGCGGTCGGAGCCGTCCGACACTTTTCGCGCTGCTCCCCGCCGCCACTTTCGCGTTCGGGATGGCGCTCGTGCGGTTTCTGTACTTCGAATACTGGTGAGCTAACACATTCGTAAGTCCGCGTTTCGCGTGCGTGAAGCCCCGTCGGCGGGGCCGCGCGCGCTGTAGTATTGGTGCGCATGACGATCGCGAGGTTTCCGACGCCCGATGCGCCAGTCGTGATCGTCGGCGCCGGTCCCGGCGGCCTCACCGCGGCGCTGGAGCTCGCGCGCCTCGGGCTGCCTGTCGTCGTCGTCGAAGCCGACGAGCGCGTCGGCGGACTCGCCCAGACCGTCGAGTACAAGGGCTTCCGCTTCGACATCGGCGGCCATCGGTTCTTCACCAAGAACGCCACGGTGCTGGAGCTGTGGCGCTCGATGCTCGGCCAGGATTTTCTCAAGCGGCCGCGGCTCTCCCGCATCCTCTACGACGGCCGGTTCTTCGACTACCCCCTGAAGCCAATCAACGCCCTGATGAACCTCGGTGCGCGCCGCAGCGCGGGCATCCTGGCGAGCTACGGCTGGATCAAGCTCCGGCCGATCCGGCCCGAAGTGAGCTTCGAGGACTGGGTGACGAACCGCTTCGGCCGGCAGCTCTACCGGATGTTCTTCGAGACCTACACGGAGAAGGTGTGGGGCATTCCCGGCCTCGCGATCAGCGCGCGCTGGGCGCGGCAGCGGATCCAGAATTTCTCCCTCGGTACTGCCATCGTCCACATGCTGGCGCCGTGGCGGAAGAACGGCGCCGGCCGCGTCAAGACGCTGATCGAGGAGTTCGAGTACCCGCGCCTCGGGCCCGGCATGATGTGGGAAGTCTTCGCCCGGGAGATCGAGCGGCTGGGCGGCAAGATCCTGCTGAAGACGCGCGTGACCGGCTTCGACCATGACGGCCGTCAGATCGCCGCGGTCCGCTGCGCGCGCGACGGCGTCACCTTCGAGCAGCGCGCCTCGAGCGTCGTTTCGACGATGCCGATGCGGCATCTGGTGCAGAGCCTCGGGCCCGCGGTGCCGGACCGCGTGCGGCAGGCCGCGCTCAGCCTCAAATACCGCGACTTCCTGACCGTCGCGCTGATCGTCAAGCAGCGCGACGTCTTTCCCGACAACTGGATCTACATTCACGACGCGACGGTCAAGGTCGGACGCATCCAGAACTTCAAGAACTGGAGCCCCGACATGGTCCCTGATCCGTCGATGACCTGTCTCGGCCTCGAGTACTTCTGCACGCCGGGCGACTCGATCCGGTCGCTCTCCGACGCGGAGCTCGTCGACCTCGCGACGCGCGAGCTGGCCGCGATCGGCCTCGTCGATCCGTCGCTCATCGTCGACGGCACGGTCGTGCACGCGCCCAACGCCTATCCGATCTACGACGACGGCTACGCCGACGCCGTTCACCGCATCCGCCGCTACGTCCACACGTTCGAGAATCTCCAGACGATTGGCCGCAACGGCATGCACGCCTACAACAACCAGGACCACTCGATGGTCATGGCGATGCTGGCGGTCAGGAATCTGCTCGGCGAGGCCCATGACCTCTGGGCCGTCAACGCTCACGACGAGTACCTCGAGGAGGATGGCGGCGACCGCAGCCGCTGGCCCGCCGAAGTGCACGGCCTGTTGTCGACGCAGCCCCTGGTGCCGACTGCCGTCCGTTAGTCCCGATGGCGCCGCGGCTGTCGGTCATCGTGCCGTTTCGCGAGCGCAGCGCGTCCCTGTCGCAGGCGCTGGCTGCGATCGAGCGGCAGCTCGGGCCGGATGACGAATTGCTCGCCGTGCCGGACGGCGATGGATCCGGTCCGGCCGTCACCCGCAACGCCGGCGCCCGCCAGGCCCACGCTCCGCTGATCGTCTTCGTCGACTCGGACGTGGTCGTCGCTCCCGGCGCGCTGGAGCGCCTCGCGAGCCGTTTCGTCGAGCGGCCGGAGGTTTCGGCGATCTTCGGCGCCTATGACGAAGCCCCAGCCGATCCGGGCTTCGTCTCGCAGTACAAGAACCTCGCGCATTCCTTCGTGCACCAGTCGTCGGGCGGCACGGTCGCGACGTTCTGGGCAGGCTTCGGCGCGGTGCGCCGCGAGGCGTTCTTCGCCGTCGGCGGTTTCGACGAACGTTTCACCCGTCCTTCGGTCGAGGACATCGATCTTGGATACCGCTTGACGCGTGCAGGCTACGAAATCCGGCTCGATCCGTCGCTGCAGGCCAAGCACCTGAAGCGCTGGACGCTCGCCTCGATGATTGTGTCGGACGTGCGCGATCGCGGAATCCCGTGGACGCGGCTGCTCTTACGTTACGGCGCGCCGCGGGACGGTCTGAATCTGCGCGCCGAATACCGAATCAGCGTGGTGGTGGCGTACGTGGCTGCCGTCTCGCTCGTAGTCGCGGCATTCGATCGGCGCTTCTTCGCGGTCACGGCCGCTGCGCTGGCGGCGCTCGCGGCGCTCAATCGCCGCTACTACGCCTTCTTCTACACGCGGCGAGGTGCCTGGTTCGCGGTGAGAGCCTTCGCCCTCCACACGCTCCATCATCTATGTAACGGCGTGTCCTACGCGGTCGGGGCGCTCAATACTCCGAGAACATCCGCTGGATCTCCGCCGGATCGCTCGTCCGCGCCAAGGCGAGCATGAGGAGGACGCGCGCCTTCACCGGCAGCAGATCTTCGCCGGCGATGCGACGGCGCTGCTCTTCGGGCGTCAGCGGATTGGGATTGTTCGGGTTGGCCGCCGGCGGCGGCGCGTTCGGATTCCGCCGCGGCGGCGCGATGCGGCCGCTGCCGGTGCGCGTCGTCGTGACGACGAAGACGCCCTTGCGCAGCGCGTAGGCGATCCCGTCCTGCTGGGTGCCGCTGGTCGCGCCGGCGCCGGCGCCGGCGACGACGATCCCCTTGGCGCCGTGATCGACCGCGGCTTTGATCAAGTCGCCGTCGGCGCCCTGATACACCATGATGACGTCGACGCGCGGCAGGCTCGACACGTTCGACAGGTCGAACTCGCTCTTCGCCGTGTGCCGCTTGACGACGCTGCGGAAGAACGCCACGCGATCCGCGTCGACAACGCCCAGGACGCCATAACCGCGCGACTGAAAGGTATTCAGCCGCAGCGCGTCGGTCTTGGTCACTTCACGCGCGGCGTTGATCTCGTCGTTCAACACCACGAGCACGCCCTTGCCCCGTGACTCGGGCGCGGCGGCGACGCGAAATCCCTCGAGCAGGTTGGCCGCGCCCTCGTAGCCGAGCGTGCTCGGATTGCGCATCGATCCGACGACGACCACCGGCTTCTCCGTGCGCACGGCGAGGTTCAGGAAGTAGGCGAGCTCCTCGAGCGTGTCGGTGCCGCTGGTGACCACGACGCCTTCGATGCCGGCGTCGGTGGCGAACAGCTCGTTGACCCGCTTGGCCAGACCGAGCCACTGGGCCAGCGTCAGCTCGCTGCTGGCGAGGTTCGTGAACTGCTCGAACTCCGGCGCCGCGTAGCGCTCGATGCCGGGCATCGACTTGACGAGCTCTTCGGCTGAGAGACGGCCGCCGGTTCGGTTGGAGATCGTGCCGCCGGTCGCCACGAGGCGGACGCGCGGCGGCGCCGGTGTCTGGGTGGCCGCCGCCGTTCCCAGCGCAAGGGTCACGGCAACTGCCGCGATCAGGCTATTTCGTCGACGGGCGCATGTCGGCATGGAAAGGATCCAGATTCCAGTCGAGGAACGTCCAGACGCGGTTCCACGAATCGCGCTGCTCGCGCGTGTTCTCCGGCTGCCACGTCTTCGGATCCACCCGGCGGTCGAAGGTGTGGCCGCCCGGCGGATTGTCGTAAATCATCGTCTCGGCGAGGTGCGGCTTGCGCGCGCGCAGCGCGTCGACCAGCTGCATGTCTTCCTCGATGTTGACGTCCTGGTCGTTGCGCGTGACGCCGACGTAGAGCGGAATCTGCAGCTTGTCGACGTTGTAGAGCGGCGAGCGCTCCTTGTAGACCTCCTGGCGCTCGTGCGGCAGGCCGCCGTAGCGGTTCGCCGGATCGATCAGCTCGTGCTGCCGCTCGACGCCTTTCCAGGCCAGGCGCTGGAACAGGTTGGTCACCGGCACCATTGCGACCGCCGCTTTGAACATCGTCGGCTGCCGCATGATCGAGAGGAGCGTGATCATGCCGCCGTGGCTCCAGCCCATGACGCCGATGCGCGCCTGATCCACTTGCGGGTACTTCTTCTTCAGCACGTCGACCGCCGTCACGACGTCGTCGACTTCGGTGCCGCCATAGTCGATCGCGTCGTAGAAGGCCTTGCCGTAGCCGATGCTGCCGCGATACTCGGGGGCGATGACGACGTAGCCCTTTGCCGTCGCTTCGCGAATATAAGGAATGTAGTGCTCGTAGAGGTGACCGCGAATGTTCTCGTGGACCCAGACGATGGCGGGATGCCCGCCGGCGCCGCGCAGCTTCAGGGGCTGGAACACGAACGCCGGGATGTCGAGATCGCCCACGCGGCTGCGATAGGTGATCTTCTCCATCTGCATGAAGCCGGCGCTGGCCGCCTGCCACGTCTTGTCGGTCTCGGCCTGCTGCTGCAGCATCCGATCGAAATCCGGCGGCCGCTGCTGCAGAAACTGTCCGCGAAGAGTGCCGGACGATCCGGCGACGATGACGACGGCGGCGAGGATGGCGATGAAAAAACGGGAAACGAGGGCGTTCACGCCCCAATCCTACACTGTCCCTACCAGGCTGCTGAAGAACGCAGCCTGAAGTGAGAAGTGAGAAGTCAGAAGGTCCGAAGGCGACCTGCTAGACGGTGCGGGTCGGCGTCGCCTGCTGGTGCGCGCGCGTCAGCCAGTCGCACAGCTGCTGAACCGCTTCGGCGGGCGTGCGGCCGTAGAACGGCATCAACGCCGTCGGCACGCCGGGAATTCTGACGATGTAGGCGCGCCAGCGATCGCGCGAGACGGGCGTCGCTTCGATGAGATAAGAGCGTCCTGCGATGGATTCCTGAAAACGTTGGACGTCAGCAGTCACGTGTTGTCGGCGAAAAAGTTTGTGATGGGAAACGGGAGGGAATTGTACGCGTTCGTCGCCGTTCTTCAAGCGAAGCTGCGCGCGAAAGCGGCGCGCGCGTCCGCCGTTCACTCGGGAAAAAAATTTCGTTCATCGCTCCGTGCACAGGAAATGCACCATGCGTCCACAGGATTTCCACAGCCCGCCATCAGCTTGATTTGTGGGGACCGGGAGCTTACGCTTGACACGGTCCATGCACAAGGGAACGGTGGCGGCCGCGCTCCTGGCGGCCGTGCTGCTCGTGCCGGCGTCGACGCGGCCGGCGGCGGCCGCTGGTGGAGCGCCTGGCGGCAACGACGAGAGCGCCACGCTCCTGCGGGTCTTCCTGCGCGACGGCACCTCGGTCGTCAGCTACGGGGAGCCGGCACAGGTCGGCGATCGGGTCGTGTTCTCGATGCCGACGGCGACCACGCCGAATCCGCCGCTCCATCTCGTCAACCTGCCGCTCGACAAAGTCGACTGGGTGCGGACCGATCGCTACGCCGCGGCCGCACGGCGGGCGCACTACCTCGCGACCCGCGCGGAGCTCGACTATACGGAGCTCTCCAACCGCCTGGCTCAGACGCTGACCGACGTCGCGAGCATGAGCGACTCGACGCAGCGCCTCGCGACCGTCGAGAAAGCGCGCGCCGCGCTGACCGAGTGGCCCGAGGCGCACTACAACTATCGGCAGAGCGAAGTCCGGCAGATGCTCGGGATGCTCGACGAGGCGATCGCGGACCTGCGGGCCGCGTCGGGCCGCGGGCGCTTCGACATCAGTCTGTCGGCGTTCACGGAGCCGCCGCCGCCGCCGACCGGCGAGCCGCTGCTGCCGCCGCCGACGCTGATGGAGTCGATCCAGCAGGTGCTGTCGACCGCTCGTGCGGTAGACAATTCAATCGAGCGTGCGGCGTTGCTGTCGGCGGCGCTCGTCGCCATCGATCGCGACAAGGACGGCCTGCCATCGGACTGGGCGACGGCGACGCGCGCCGCCATCCAGCAGACGCTGGCGGCGGAGCGGAGCGTCGACGCGTCGTATCGCGGTCTCACGACGTCGACGCTGGCCGTCGCGGATCGGCGCGCCCGCGTGGCCGACGTGCGCGGCGTCGAACGGCTGCTGTCGCGCGTGCAGCTGCGCGACCGGGAGCTGGGCACGCAGCGGCCCGAAGCGGTGGCGTCGCTCGTCGCGGCACTGGAATCGAAGCTCGACGCGGCGCGGCGGCTGCGCCTGGCGCGCGATCGCTGGGAGCTGCGGCTGCCGGTGCTCGTCGAGTACGGCACGGCGATTCGCGCGCCGATGGCGCTGTTCATGCAATTGAAGCCGGCGCTCGAAAACATCAAATCGCTCGCCGGTTCTTCGCCCGCGTCGCTGCGACTGCTCCAGGACGGCGCGACGCGCCTGACCGGGCTGCTCCAGGCGATCTCGCCGCCGGACGAGCTCTCCGCCGCGCACGCGCTGATGTCGAGCGCGGCGCAGCTCGCCGCCAATGCCGTCAGCGTCCGCCGCGAGGCGGTGATGGCCAACGACATGGACCGCGCCTGGAACGCCTCGTCGGCCGCCGCCGGCGCCCTGATGCTCGGTACCCGGGCACGGACGGAAATCCTGCAACTGTTGAGGCCGCCGCGGCTGCAGTAACCGTCGAGAGATTCGGAACTGCCACGAAGACACGAAGACCACGAAAACAATAAGTACTAAGATGATCTTCGTGCCTTCGTGTGTTCGTGGCTGATCGAGAACGCTCGATGATTACGCCGCGCCGGACTCGTCTCCTTCGCGTGCCCGGCCTTCGCGAATTTCGCGCGGTCCTGTCGTCGCTTCCCCGGGAAGCCATCGTCGTCGTGCCGACCCGGGCGGCCGCGGCGCAGCTGCCGGCGCCGCTCGTCGGCGTCACCCGCGACGAGCTCTACGATCTGCTGCACGCGCGTCTGGCCAGCCCGCCGCGCCGGCTGACCTCGATCGAGCGCGACGTCATCGCGCAGGCCGCGGCGCGGGCGGCGGCACCCGGCCCGGACACCGAGCCGCTCACTTTCCAGCTGCGGCCGGGACTCGTCGCCGAGATGCTGCGCTTCTACGATCAGCTGCGGCGTCAGGGTCAGCAGGTGACGCGCTTCGAAGAGCTGATCACCGCGGCGCTCGGCTCCGGCGAAGAAGATTTCGAAGAACGTTCCGAAGAACATTCAGAGAACGACGAGATTGATCGCGGTGCCCGGCGCATGCGGCGGCAGACGCGCTTTCTCGCCGCGGCTTTTCGCGGCTACGAAGCGCGGGCGCGCCAATCGAACGCCTGCGACGAGCACCTCCTGCGCGCGCGGCTCATCGCCGAGCCGGCCGCCGAGCCCGTTCCCCACATCGCCGTGACCGTTGGCGACTGGATCGCCGACGACAACGGTCTGTTCGTCGCCGATTTCGATCTCCTGGCGCGCATTCCGGGGCTCCAGTCGATCGACATCATCGCGACCGAGTCGCTGTTGCGATCGGGCTTCCACGAGCGTCTCCATCGCTGGCTTCCCGGCATCGAAGAAGTCGAGTGCGGCGCTCTTGATGCGGGACGTCCCCGGCTGATCGTTCCGGCGGCCGCTGCGAACGATGACTTGTGGTGGACGCTGCGCGATCGCGAAGAGGAGCTGGTGGCGATCGCGCGACGGCTGAAGGCCGATGCGCGAGACGGCGAGGCCGTGCCGCTCGATCGCGTGGCCGTGGTGTTCAAGCGGCCGCTGCCGTATCTCTATCTGGCCGACGAGGTGTTCGGCGGAGCGGGCATCCCGTTCCGCGCTTTCGACGCATTGCCGCTGGCGGCCGAACCGACGGCCGCGGCCATCGATCTCGTTCTCGAGGCGGTCTCGGCAAACTTCACTCGCGACGTGCTGGTGGCCCTCCTCAGATCTCCACATCTGCTGTTCGTCGTGGACGATGCCGAGGTGTCGCCGCAGTCGGTCAGCCGGCTCGATCGGGCGTTGAGCGACTTCCGTTATCTCGGAGACGCCGCCCGGCTGGAAACGCTCGCCGATTCGATGCCGGCGGCGGCGGCGCCGGCGTTCCGCGCCGCGCTGACGGCCGCGCAGACCCTCGCGCCGCTCGGCGAGCCGGCGCCGGCATCGGTGCAGGTCGAACGGCTGCTGACGTTCTGGACGTCCCATCTGAGGCCAATCGAGGAAGCCCACGCGCAGGCGCCACGAGAGCGGCGCGCCCGCTCGGCGATTGCCGAAACGCTGGCGGCGCTCGGCGCCGTGCACGCGGCACACGACGATCCGCCGTGGCGCGTCGACGACCTCGCGCTGGCCGTCCGGCGCTGGATCGGCGAGCAGACGTTCGAGACGGAGCCGTCGGCCGCGTCAACCGCAGGGATCCGGCTTCTCGACGACACGTCGGCGCGCTTCGGCGCCTTCGACGACCTCGCCATCGTCGGTCTGGTTGAAACCGAGTGGCCGGAGCGACAGCGGCGCAACATCTTCTATCCGCCCGCCGTGCTGAAGTCGCTCGGCTGGCCCTCCGAGCAGGATCGCCGCGCCGCCGCCGACGCACGCCTCCTCGACCTGGTGGCGTCCGCGGCGCGGCGCGTCACCCTCTCGACGTTCACGCTCGAAGACGATGCGCTGGTTTCGCGATCGCTGCAGCTGGACGAGATTCCGCGTCTCCAGCTCTCGGCGGTGGCCGCGGCTCCGTCTTCGGCGGAGCGTGTGTTCGTCGAGGAAGCGTTGTCCCTCGATCCGGTAGCGCTGGAATCGCTCGACGCCGGCGCGAAGTCATGGGCGGAGCTGCGGCTTTCCCGCAGCGGTGCGGACGACGTGCGCTTCCATGGCGTCGCGCCGGGTTCGCCCTCGCCGACGGCTGCGGCGAAACAGCCCTTCTGGTCGGTGAGCGCTCTCGAAACCTATCTGGGATGTCCCTTCCGATTCTTCGCGCAGCACGTGCTCAGGCTGGAAGAGGAGCCTGACGACGAGGAGGTGATGGATCCTCGGCGGCAGGGCCAATTCGTCCACGAGGTGTTCGAGCAGTTCTTTCGCGAGTGGCAGGGCGCCGGGCATCGCGCGGTCACGGCGGACAACCTGGATGACGCGCGCGCGCTGTTCGCGGACGTGGTCGATCGCGCGGTCGAGCGGCTGCCGGAGGCGGAAGCCGGCCTGGAGCGCACGCGGCTTCTGGGCTCTCCGGCCGCCGCCGGATTGGGCGAGGCCGTTCTGCGCATGGAAGTCGAGCGCCGGGTTCCTGTCGTCGAGCGCCTGCTCGAGCATCGCCTCGAAGGGCGCTACGTGTTCAACGGCGAGGACGGCCCGCGGACGGTGGCGCTCAGGGGGAAAGCAGACCGCCTCGATCTGCTTTCGGACGGCACGTTCCGCGTCATCGACTACAAGCTTGGCTGGCCGCCCGACCGCAGCACGGCCCTTCAGCTGCCGATCTACGCGCTCTGCGCCGAACAGCAGCTCGCGGCGCGCGGCCGCGCCTGGACGCTGGGCGAAGCGGCCTATATCGCGTTCAAGGGACCTCGGCGGATCGTGCCGCTCTTCAAGGGGCCCGACGATCGCGACGAGGTGCTGACGAAGGCGCAGCAGCGGCTGGTCGCCACCTTCGACAAGATCGCCGCCGGGGAATTTCCGCCGACGCCGGACGACGTGTATCGATGCGAGACCTGCGCCTACGCGCGCGTGTGCCGGAAAGACTATGTCGGCGACGTTTAACGCGCGGCTGCCGTTCGATGAGATTGAGACGCCGTCTCCAGAAGATCCTGGCGCGCGAGAAATTCTCAACCCATCCGACCCACGCGACCCTGACCCAACGAACCTACGCGACCCACGCGACCCGCGCGACCTGCGCGACCCACGCGACCTGGCCTTGCCCGACGCGGCGGCGAGAGCCGTGGCGGTCGACCCGACGCGCAACATCGTGCTCGAGGCGTCCGCCGGTACGGGCAAGACGCGCGTGCTCGTCGAGCGCTACGTCAATCTGCTGCGCGCCGGGGTCCAGCCCGATCACATTCTGGCGATCACCTTCACGCGCAAGGCCGCGGCGGAAATGCGTCAGCGCATCATCGAACGCCTCCGGGAAGCGAGCCGGCTGTCGCAGTTCGATGCCGGCACCTGGCGCGCGCTGAAGGAGCGGCTGGACGACATTGCGATCTCCACGATTGACGCCTTCTGTCTGTCGCTGCTGCGCGAATTTCCACTGGAGGCCGACGTCGATCCGGGCTTCGAGCTCGCCGACGACACGCAGGTGCCGCGGCTCGTCTCGGAATCGCTGGACGCCGCCTTCAGGATCTGCCGGGCGCTGGCCGGCGATGACGAGGACATCGCGCTGGTGTTCGCGCAGCTCGGCGAGCGCCGGCTGCGTACCGGCATCGCGGCGCTGCTGGCGAGGCGTCTCGTCGCGCCCGAGGCGCTGCGCCGCTTTCTCGCGCGCGGCCCCAAGGACCTGACCGCCGACGTCGCATGCCGCCGCGCCGCCGATCGCCTCCGCGACATCTTTGCCGGCGTCGCCTGCCCCGGCGGCCTCGAAGCCTTCCTGCGCGACGGCCCGGCCGGCCATGCCCAGTTCGCCATGCTGGCGGCGGACATTAGACAACTGACCCGCGCGGCGAATCAGCAAGTGGACAACGCCGCCTTTCGAAACTTCATCGATCGGCTGCGGGCGTACTTCCTCAAGCAGGACGGCGACCCGCGCGGGAAGAACTTCACCGGCACGATTTTCAAGGCGGCCGATTGCCACACCGAGGACGCGTGGAAGCGGCATCGCCAGACGGCGGCCGCGCTGGCGCCGGCGATTGCGGAGGCGATCCGCGCGTTCCGCCGCGACCTGAATGTCGTCATGGCGCGCGGCGTCTGGCGGATCTACGGCATCGCCGTGTCCAGCTACGAGAAGACGCTCGCCGGCCATGCGCTGCTCGACTTCGACGGCGTGCTGGACCGCGCGGTCACGCTCCTGCGCGAGCTCGACGAATTCGCCGAGACTCGCCCCCGGCTGGAGGCGCGACACCGCCACGTCCTGGTCGACGAGTTCCAGGACACCAGCCGCGCCCAATGGGACCTCGTTCGTCAGCTCATCCGCAGCTGGGGCGAGGGCTTTGGCGCCGCAGACGATGCCATCCCGCCGTCGATCTTCATCGTCGGCGACCGGAAGCAGTCGATTTACGGCTTTCGAGACGCCGACGTCTCGCTCGTCGACGAGGCCGGCGGCTTCATCGACCAGCTGCGTCCGGAAGGCTCGGGCCCGTCGCGTCAGGCCATCACCGTCAGCTTCCGCTCGGCCCCCGAAATCCTCGCGTTCGTCAACGACCTGTTCGTCGCCATCGTCCGGGCGGGTGACGCAACCGAGCGCCGTGATGCGTTCCGCTACGACGAGCGCGACCGATTCCCTCTCGACCCTGGCGCTGAACCCTCATCCCTTGACCCTAGCCCTCAGCCCTCAGCCCTCAGCCCTTCCCCCCTGGGGATCGTCGTGGCCGACAGCGTCCAGGCGACCGCGGAGATCGTCGCCGGTGAGATCGTCGGCCTCCTCGGCCACGCGCTCGTGCGCGACCGGACGACCGGTCTTCATCGTCCGGCGAAACCGGCGGACGTCGCGATCCTCTTTCGGTCCCGCGACAGCCACCGCGACTTCGAGTCGGCGCTGGAGCGGCGCGGCGTCGCCACCTACGTCTACAAAGGCCTCGGTTTCTTCGATTCCGACGAAGTGCAGGATGCCGTCGCGCTCCTGCGCTATCTCGCGGATCCGCTGTCGCCGCTCCGCGCGGCGGCGTTCCTCCGCTCCCGCATCGTCCGGCTCTCCGACGCGGCGATTGCGGCGCTGGGCTCGTCGCTCACGGCCGCCATCCTCGACGCGGATCCGCCGGCGTGCCTCGCGGCCCTCGACGCCGAGGACCGCCGCGTGCTCGAGCGGGTGCGCGAGAGCGTGCCAGTCTGGGTCGATCGCGTCGATCGGCAGACCCCTTCGGAACTGCTCGACGGCGTGCTCGCCGAGTGCGCCTACGCCTTCGAGCTGCGAGGCTCGCGGCGGCTGCAGGCGCGCGAGAATCTCAAGAAGCTGCGCGCGATGATCCGGCGCGTGCAGAACCGCGGCTACGCCACGCTGGCGCGCATCGCGGATCACCTGGACGAGGTCGCCGTCGGCGACGAATCGAACGCGGCGATCGACGCGATCGACGCGGTCAGCCTCATGACCGTGCACGCCTCGAAAGGGCTCGAGTTCCCGATCGTCTTCGTCGTGAACATGGGCCGCGGCACAGGCGGCGTGCGGCTGCCGATCCGCGTCGCGAGCCTGGCGGCGGCGGACGCCTCGGTATCGATTGCCGACTACCAGTCGGAGGCCGACGAGGACGCGACAGCGCGCGATCGGGAAGAAACCAAGCGGCTGCTCTACGTGGCGCTCACGCGCGCCCGCGACCGCCTATATCTGTCAGCGGCCTTGAAGGACGGCAGGTTCCGCCCCGGTCCGGGGAGTCTCGGGCAGGTGCTTCCGGAAGAGGTGCGGCAGCTGTTCGTGCGGGCGGCCGCCGAGGAACGCCCGGTGTGGATTGGCGCCGGCGGGGCGCGACACGAGCTGTCCGCGAGGCGTCTAATCGGGTGAGCGCTCGGCCCAGCGGCGGGCCCGGGCTTCCGCTTCCTCCCGGCTCGCGGCCACGAGAACCACGGAACCGTCCGGCTTACCGCTGCCGTCCCGGCTGACCCACGCAATCCAGTGGGGGCCGCGTGCTTCGCTGTGAATTTGGAACGATCCAGGGGCCATTTCGGGCAAATCTACCAGATTTCGGCGCAATTTACATTGCGCGGGCCCCGGCCATTACATAAAATCGTTAGCTTGAAGGAGTCATACGTGACGTTGACCTGTCCGAACTGCGGCAATGACCGGAACTTTCAGGTCAAGACGCTGCAGATGCACGTGGTGAGCATCGATGGCGGCCGCGTGGAAGTGACCGAAGAGAGCCGTCCGGCGGTGTTCGAAGTCCTGTGCGACGAGTGCGAGACCGAATTGAAGTTTGCTGAGTTCGAGGATACGCTCCGCAAGGAAGTTCTGCTCACGATCGGCGCGCGCTAAGCGGGCGCCGGTCCCTCCTCGGCCGTTCGTCAATCGTCTTTTTCCGCTTCCTCGAAATAGTCGCAGTCGGCACATATCCACTCGCGCGACGCGCGCGTCGTGGCATTCGGATTGCCGGGCACTTGCACGGTGCTCTCGGTTTCACGCAATCGCATCGTGCCGCCGCAGAGAGGACATTCACGTGTTGCAGGCATGGATCTTGGTTGAGATCACTGTGACTGTAGCGCGCCGATGCTGCCTTGACAAGCATCGGATCGACTCCTATCGTTAGTTGGACTTCGATGCCTCACGAGTGTTTCGCGGACGAGATCGCGATCGATTTTCCGGCGGTTGGACGCGTCGTCGAACGCATGCGCGATCGCTTTCTCGGCGCGAGCGGCGACGCGCCGGTCGACGCCGTCCTCAGCGCCGACGTCTCGCTGTCGCCGTTCGAGGCCTGGAAGGGCCACGTCGTGCCGATCGAAGTGCCGATGCGCGCCACCTGCGCGCGCTGCGGCGGCCGCGGCGAGACGTGGACCGAGCCGTGCGCCGACTGCGCCGGCACCGGCACGTCGCTCGTGCACCACGAAGTCCGCGTCTCGGTGCCCGCGCGCATCGCCGACGGCGCGCGCCTGCGCTTCCGCCTCGTCGGCCCGGACGCCACCTCGATGCGCGTCGAAGTGCGCATCGCCATTCGCTCGGCCGTCTAGCAAGTCACAAGGCTCAAGTTTCAAGTTTCAAGTCTCACAAATCACGCTGTTCCACGAATCCCAAATCCCAAATCACCAATCCCCCCCGATGTCGGCACAGCTGGATTTCCTCGGTGTGCTCTTCATCGTCTGGGGTCTGCTGACGACGCTCGTCGGCGTGTCGACGCTGGCGCTGGGATTCGGCGCGTTCGCGCTGATTACGTCGGCGGCGCGCGGCGGCGGCGAAGTCGCGGCAGGCGTGACCGCCGCGCTGTTCTCGCTGCTCGCGATCATCGCCATCGTCTGGGGCGCCGCGCACACCGTCGTCGGCGTGCCGCTGCGCCGCCGCCGTCCGTGGGCGCGCCTGATGGCGCTCGCGCTCGGCTCGGTCGATCTGCTGCTGCTGCCGTACGGCACGGCGCTCGGCGTGTATGCGTTATGGCTGCTGTTGGCTGAGGAAGGAAAAGCGCAGTTCGTGGCTAGAAGCGATCTGCGTACGAGCTGACACGCGGAATGATCAATCGCCCGCCGTTGACGCCCTTCAGGATGGCAACGACGTGCACAGCGAGGATGCCGACCCAGGCGAAGATCAGCATCATCACCAGCACGAAACCGAGCGCGAAGGCGGCCAGGCTGACCACGCTCGTCAGCGTCATGTAGACGAACAGCAGCACGAGCTCGGCAACCGTCAGCACCAGACCGTGCTTGGCGTGCCATCGCACTTCGGCGTCCTTGTCGTCCAGGAGCAGCGGGATGAGCGCGAGCAGCCAGAGGTACGCCAGTACGATCATCACGCTCCGGTTGGGCGAGACCTCGGACATCGCGCAGGAGTGTACGTTATTCTTGACGGTATGCAAGCGGAGCAGGGCAGCGTGGACAGCATCCTAGAGGCGTTGAAAGCGGTCCGCGATCCGGATTTGCACCGCGACATCGTCAGCCTGGGATTCGTCAAGGACGTGCGGATCGACGGCGGTCGGGTCGCGTTCACGATCGAGCTGACGACGCCGGCGTGTCCGGTGAAGGATCAAATGCGCGACCAGGCGCGCGCCGCGGTCATGCAGCTGCCCGGCGTGTCGTCCGTCGACGTGACGATGAGCGCGCAGGTCCGCTCCGCGGTCGACGCCGACGGTCCGCGTCAGTCGCTGCCCGGCGTGAAGAACGTCATCGCCGTCGGCGCCGGCAAGGGCGGCGTCGGCAAGACCACCGTCGCCGTCAATCTCGCGATCGCGCTCGCGCGCTGCGGCAGCCGCGTCGGCATCATCGACGGCGACATCTACGGACCGAACGTGCCGATCATGCTCGGCATGAAGCAGCCGCTCGTCACCGACGGCCAGAAGATCGTGCCGGCCGAGAAGTACGGCCTGCAGGTCATCTCGATGGGGTTCCTGACGCAGGACGATGCGCCGATCATCTGGCGCGGTCCGATGCTGCACGGCGCGCTGCAGCAGTTCTTCCGTGAAGTCCGCTGGGGGGCGCTCGACTATCTCGTCGTCGATCTGCCGCCGGGCACCGGCGACGTCGCGCTGAGCCTCAGTCAGACCGTGCCCGTGGCCGGCGCCATCGTCGTGACGACGCCGCAGCAGGTGTCGCTCGCCGACAGCCGCCGCGCCGTGGCGATGTACAAGAAGCTGAACATCCCGACGCTCGGCGTCATCGAGAACATGAGCTACTTCTCGTGCCCGAACTGCGCGCACGAGGCCGACATCTTCGGGCACGGCGGCGGCGAGCAGATGGCCGCGGATCTCGGCGTGCCGTTCGTCGGCCGCATTCCGATCTATCAGCCGATCCGCGAGGGCAGCGACGCCGGCGTGCCGCTGATGATCGGCGAGCCCGAGTCGGCCGCGGCGCGCGCGTTCATGGCCGCCGCCGAGCGCACCGCGGCGCAGGTGTCGATCGCCAGCTACACGCGGCCGACGATTCCGTTGACCGTCGTCAGGTGAGGAGACATATGAAGCTGCCACGAAGACACGAAGGCACGAAGTCAAACTTGTACAAAGCGTTCTTCGTGTCTTCGTGTCTTCGTGGCGTGTTCCCGGTGTTGATGATGGTCTCGGCCGCTTGCGCCCCCACGGTCGGCAAGACGCCCGACGCCGGCTCGGTGATGCCGGCGTCGATTGTCGAGCCGTACCTGCAGATCTGGGATGCGCTCGCCGACGACAAGCTGAACGACGTCAAGGCCAACGCCGGCAACATCGCGAACGCGTCGACGGCGCTCGGCGCGCCGGCGATGAAGATCTCGACGTCGGCGCTGTCGCTGGCCGGCGCGGCGGGCGGCGCGGAGCCGGACATCGCGGACGTCCGCCAGAAGTTCGGGGCGCTCAGCGAAGCGATCGATACCTACATGACCGGCCTCAATCTGAAGGCGCCGGAGGGCGTGCGCGTCGCCGTCTGCCCGATGGTTCACAAGCCGTGGCTGCAGAAAGGCGACACGATCGCCAATCCGTACTACGGTCGAGAGATGCCAACCTGCGGCAACTTCCGGTGACGCTCTCCTTCACCAAGCACACGCTGGCGAACGGGCTGGACGTGTTGCTGCACGAAGATCACGCCTGCCCGATCGTCGCCGTCAACATCTGGTATCACGTCGGATCGAAGAATGAGCTGCCCGGCCACACCGGCTTCGCGCACCTCTTCGAGCACTTGATGTTCGAGGGGTCCGAGCATCACGACCACGGCTACTTCCAGCCGCTGCAGGGCGCCGGCGGCACGCTCAACGGATCGACCAACGCCGATCGCACCAACTACTGGGAGGTCGTGCCGGCCAACGCGCTCGAGCTGGCGCTGTGGATGGAATCCGACCGCATGGGATTCCTGCTGCCGGCGCTGACCGAGGCGAAATTCTCCAATCAGCGCGACGTCGTGCTGAACGAGCGCCGGCAGAACTACGAGAACCGCCCGTACGGCCTCGCGTCGATGGCGATGCTGGCGGCGCTCTTTCCGCCGGACCATCCCTATCACTGGACGACGATTGGCGAGGTTGCCGACCTCGAGGCGACGCGGCTCGACGAGGTTCACGCGTTCTTCCGCCGCTACTACCATCCGGCGAACGCGTCGATCGCGCTGGCGGGCGATCTCGATCCGGCGGAGGCGCTGGCGCTCGTCGATCAATATTTCGGCGAGATACCGCCAGGCGAGCGGGTGACGCCGGTGCGCGCGACGGCGTCGCTGGCGCGCGACGTCCGCCTCGTCTTCGAGGATCGCGTCGAGCTGCCGCGCCTCTACGTCGGCTGGCTCACGCCGGCGATGTTCGCCGCCGGCGACGCGGATCTCGACCTGGCCAACGATCTGCTGGCCAACGGCAAGACTTCGCGGCTCTATCGCCGGCTGGTCTTCGAGCAGCGGATCGCCACCGACGTCTCGGCGGCGCAGAATTCGCGCGAGATGGCCGGCTACACGCAGATCGTCGCGACGGCGGCGCCCGGCCATCACCTCGACGAGATCGAGGCGGCGATTCTCGAGGAGGTCCGCCATCTCGTCGACGCCGGTCCGACCGCCGACGAGATGGATCGCGGCCGCGTCCAGGCGGAATCGCAGTTCATGTTCAGGCTGCAGACCGTCGGCGGCTTCGGCGGCAAGTCGGACCAGCTGAACGCCTACAACATGTTCGTCGGCGATCCGTCCTACTTCGACCGCGATCTCGAGCGGTACCGAGCCGTGACGCCTGATTCGATGCAGGCGGCGGTGGCGCGCTACTTCACCCCGGGCGGGCGCGTCACACTCAGCATCGTGCCGCGCGGCCGTCCCGATCTCGCGGCGGCCGGCTCCGAGCCGATCGCGG
>Ga0081539_10002972_pt1 | contig 22244 bp, 18 predicted proteins | sample TabmetS4T2R2_FD_71023 | JGI IMG/M metagenome (GOLD analysis project Ga0081539, IMG submission 71023) | Tabebuia heterophylla rhizosphere microbial communities from the University of Puerto Rico - S4T2R2 | ecosystem: Host-associated > Plants > Roots > Rhizosphere ...
TTCCGCCCGCATCATCGGATCGTATCGTTCGCGAACGGCGCTACCGCAGAAGGGTTGAGCGGGCGGTTCGGCTGCGACGCGCCAGACGTTTAACGGCCAAACTGCCCGCTCAACCCGCGTAGGCGCCGTTCCTGGCCGCCAGTTCGGCATCGAAGCGGGCGTCGAACTCAGCCAGCACGGCCGCGACATCGGGGCGGTACAGGGTGTTCCGGACCCGAGCGGCGCCGTCGGCCACCTCGTCGGTATCGGGACGGTACAGGGTGTTCCGGACCCGAGCGGCGCCGTCGGCCACCTCGTCGGTATCGGGACGGTACAGGGTGTTCCGGACCCGAGCGGCGCCGTCGGCCACCTCGTCGGTGACCTCCTGTTGGTCTTCCGGCTCGTCCCGGTCCACCAGCCGCCGCGCGAAGTCCACCGCGGCTGCCCGCAGTTGGCGGCGGTGCGAGAGGGCGTCCCGGAGAGCCTGTTGGAGAAGACGTAGGTTCACCCCGAGGACCGCTTCGTCGAACGCCGACCGGATTCGCTCCGCCTCCTCATGCAGGGCCTTGCGATCGCCGTCCTGCAGCCCGCCGAGGGACAGGCGCCGATGCACGGTGCGGCCCAGCAGCAACACGCGCATGGCGTCGTTCGGAACGCCTCGCACCGCGCCGAAAACTGCGACGTACTTGCGCGCCGGGAAGAAGAGAATCCGCCGCGGCACTGAAGCCACGTATCGCGCCGCCGCCCGCAGTCCGCCCTCAACGTCCCCGTACAGCGGCTCTACCGCCGACGTGGGGTAGCGCCGACCGTGTGTGCGCAGGGTCCGGGCGACGGCGATCCGGGTGGCGCGTTCCCGCACCGCGTCGTCCAGCAAGGGCACGGGCACGAATCGCGCCGCCGCGGCAGCGACCGCGCACACCGCCCACTCTCCAACCAGGTGGCGGGGCGGCTCCTGCGGATCGGTCACGCTCTCAGCGTGCCATGGCCGGCCGTCACTGCCAGATGCCGTGGTAGCGGACGGGCCCCACGATGATCGCCACCCCTGGCCTCGGGACAGGGGCGGGCGCCGGGCGGACGTTCACCCGCACCGGAATAGGCGCCGGGTCCGGTTCACCGTCTCGTTCGAAGGCCCGTCCGGCGTCCCGGTCGTGGCGCGCCCGCTGGGCCGGATCGCGCAGGAGCGCGTACGCAGCCAACACCCGCGCCAGCCGGTCGGGATCGGGGTCCCGGGCGCCGTCGGGCATGCCGTGCGTGTCGGGATGCAAGGCGCGTACCAGCTGTCGGTAGGCGGCCTTGATCTGCGCGTCGCTCGCGCCGCGTTCGACGCCGAGTGTCGCGTACGGATCAGGACGTTCCGCGCTCACCGGGCTGGTGTGGCGTGTCGATCAGCAGGCGGTGATCGACCCGGCTGAGGCCGTGTCGATCACCGCCGCACATCGGCTACGCCTTGATCTGCCTGGCCTCGTCGCGCCCAGCCACGACGATCTTGCGCGGTTTCGCGTGCTCGGCCACCGGAATGCGCAGAGTCAGAACTCCGGCGTCATAGGTGGCCTCGATCCGGTCGGCGTCCAGGAGCTCACCGAGGAACAACTGACGGCTGAAGACGCCGCGCGGCCGCTCTGCGACCTGGGCCTCGGCATCCTCACCGAAGGCGGCCTTGCGTTCCGCCTTCACGGTCAGCACGTTCTGCTCGACGTCGAGATCGATCGACTCGGGCGACACGCCGGGGAGGTCGAACTGGACGACGAACTCCTCGCCCACGCGGTAGGCGTCCATCGGCATGACTGCCGGTCGGGACCAGGTGCCGTTGTAGCCGAAGAACTGCTGTGTCAACCGGTCCAACTCGCGAAACGGGTCGGTCCGCATCAACATCGTGACCTGCCTCCTTCCACAATCGTCACGGTGTCGGTGCCAACGAAATCGTCAGATGCGGGCGCCAGCGGGACGTCGTGTTCACTGCGCCACTAGACGCGAGGGCAGCGCACCAGGGCTTCGCCACATCCACACCGCGACTCCCGCGGCGCCCGCAACCAGAATTGGGAAACTGCCGTTCGCGCTTCGGGTATCACCTCCTCGTGCTCACTCACCGCAGAATCGCCGAGGCTACGGGGGCGCGCGCTGACGCCTCCAGGCACGTGGAACCCATTCACGGAAAGCGCGCAGTTGTGGGCGCTTCCAGGAGACTCGCGGCGGATCCGGCCGCCGAGCCGGTCGGTCGAACCACGCCCGAGGCCGGCTGGCCGCTCCCCCGCCGGCGAAGTTGGCCTCGATGATCGCATCGAACTCCGCGCGCAGCCACTCCTCGTCCGCCGTAACGAGATCCGTGAAGAGGTCATGGGCCGAGGAGGTCACGTCCGAGGCGCTCTGCGACAGCATGACGCAGGTTCCGGGGAGAGAAGCGTCGACCCGGAATTCCTCGCCGCACAGTTCGTCTTGCACCGCGATCACTCCCGGCACCAACAAACCCTGCACCAAGTCACCTGAGCAACTGCGCTTATCCATATAGCTCCGTAGCAGGCGGATGTCAAGACCCGTAGCTCATGCGCTGTGGCCGTAAGTTTGGGGCGCTCAGGACAACGTCGCCCGGGGAGGACGCGGGTGGATATCCGGTTCGTCAGCGCGGAGGAGGTCATGGCTGCCCTGACACCGGCCCGTGCCGTGGCGGCCGTCCAAGCAGCTCTGCGTGGCGGATTCGAGCCCGCCGATGACCCCCCTCGCACCGCCGTCCAGGCCGGCGAGGGCCAACTCCTCCTCATGCCGTCGCGGGGGCAGGGTGGAGTCGGTGTGAAGATCGCTACGGTGGCGCCGAACAATCCGGCAGCCGGGCTTCCCCGGATCCAGGCGCTCTACGCGTTGTTCGACCGGGACACGCTGAGCCCGCGTGCCGTCATCGACGGCGCGGCACTCACCACGCTGCGCACGCCGGCCGTGTCCATCGCGGCCGTCCTGCCCGCGCTCCTTCGGCGCGAGATGCCGTTGAGCGTCGTCATCTTCGGCGCCGGGCCGCAGGGCGTCGGCCATGCGGACACGCTCGCGGCGTGCCTGGGCGACCGCGGCGTGTCCCGGACCACGTTCGTGGTGAGATCTGCGCTGCGTGCTGCGCCAGAGGTCGCCGAGCGGGGCGACGTGGTGGAGGCCGATTCGCCGGCGGCGTCCGTGGTCCTGGCCGAGGCCGACGTCATCGTCTGCGCGACGACGTCCCGCGTCCCGCTGTTCGACTCCACGGTGGTGCGCACGAATGCCGTCGTCATCGCCGTCGGCTCGCACGAGCTGGACGCCCGGGAGATCGACTCCGCGTTGATGGGCCGGGCACAGGTGATCGTCGAGGACGTTGCCACCGCCCTGCGTGAGTCCGGCGACGTGATCCAGGCGATTCGGGACGGCACGCTGTCCGTGGAGCGACTCCTGACCATCCGGGACGTGGTCAATGGGGCCGCCCCGCTCGACACGCGGCGGCCAATCGTCTTCAAGAGCTCGGGCATGGCCTGGGAGGACCTGGTGGTCGCGCAGGCGGTGATCGACGCACTGACGCGATGATCACGCGTCCGTCGGAGTGGCCGTGGCGGTGGGGGTCGCCGTGGGCTCCGGGGCGGGGCCTTCGGTCGACGTCGGCATCGGGCACGTCGGCATCGGTGATGCGGGTGCGGTCGGTGTCTCGGACGGCAGCTGCGACGGTGTGTCGGACGGTGTGGGCTCGGTTGGTGTGGGCTCGGACGGTGTGGGCTCGGACGGTGTGGGCTCGGTTGGTGTGGGCTCGGTTGATGTCGGCTCGGGCGCCGGGTCGCTCGGCGTGGGCTCGGGCGCCGGGTCGCTCGGCGTGGGCTCAGGCGCCGGGTCGCTCGGCGTAGGAGTCGGCGCCTCCGTACTCGGGCTAGGCGTCGGTCCCTGCGTGGTGGGTGCGGGCGTCGGTGCCTGTGTCGTGGGCGTGGGCGTCGGCGCCACAGGTTCTGGTGCCACAGCTTTCGGTGCCGCAGGTTGTGGTGCCGCGGGTTTCGGCGCGGCGGGTTTCGGCGCGGCGGGCTGCGGTACGGGCGGCGCGGGTTGGCTCCACATCGGTAGGGCGTTGGGAACCCACGGCTTGAGAGCAGGTGGCGGACCGGCCGGGCTCGCCGGGCCGTCGAGCATCCGGTCGCCCGTGAGCCGCGGGATTTCGCTGCCCGGCGGCACCGTGAACGGCGTCACGCTGCCGGTCGCGTACGTGCGCGCCAGCGACAGGACGAGGGAGACGTAGGAGTCGGAGTGGTTGTACCGATAGATGGCGGCCCATCGACCGGTCAGCGTGTCGAAGTGGGCCGAGCCCGCGCAGAGGTAATTGGCGGCGGCGAGTGCGGCGTCGTCGATGTCCTGTGGATCGACGCGACCGTCACCGTCGGCGTCCATCGCGAAGCGGCTGAACGTCTGCGGCAGGAATTGCATGGGGCCGACCGCGCGGTCGAATGAGCCGTCGCGATCGAGGCGGCCGCCGTCGGAGTCGCGGATCACCGCGGTCCCGCGTCGGCTACCGTCGAGCCGAATGCCGTACACCGGTGGCGTCGCCCGGCCATCAGCGCTGAGCGCGGAGCCGGCGAAACGCCCGTGGTTGCTCTCGACTCGGCCGATCCCGGCGAGAATGGGCCAGGTCAGCCCGCATGTGGGATCCCGGCGGGCCACAGACTCGGCGGCAGCGACGTACGCCTGGTAGGCCCGCACCGGGATGCCCGACGCCGTCAGCGCGTTGACTCCCGGGATGCCGTAAGGCCGCCATCCCACCTGCTGGGCGGTCACCGATGTTCCGCCGATCGTCCGCGGCGAGGGCTGAGCCATGGGGTGGATGCCCGGTGGGCGCAGGGGATCCACAGCGCTCGGTGGGAGTCCGGCCCCGCGCGGCTCACCGACGTCGGCCCGGTCGGCCGAGCCCGGATTCGGGCCCGAGGTCATTGCCATGTAGCCCCAGCCCCCGACGGCCGCGGCGGTGACGACGGCAGCCGAGAGCAGGGCGAGCGGACCCGTGCCGGGCCGCCGCCTGGGCGATCGCCTCGGCATGTCGTCTGCTGCCTGCCACCATCCACTGTTCTGCGACATGCCTGTGGTTCGTTGCGAACCTCGTGGCGGTTTGGCGGCAGGCCGCTAGCGGTTACCCCCCGGCCGGCGGCGGGAGGGTCGGGAACATGTTCAGGACGGCGAACGGCATGTCACCCTTGTCGGGGATGCCGATCCTCTTGAGCTCCGCGAGAATTTCCGGCGTCTTGATCAGTCGCTTGCCCTCGATGCCGATGAGGAACACGCGCTTGTCCGGACCTGGCACGCTGGCGATGAACATGTCGGTGTCCGATCCATGCTGTGGGTGGACGCTCGGTGGGACGGCGCAATACCAGGCGATCGTACGACCCCGGCGTACGCACGAGTGAGGGCTTTGACCCCGGCCAGGAGCTTCCTCCCGCCGAAATGACCCGCCAGACGGGTCACTTCGGCGGGACGAGCGAGAGAGACTCCCACGGTGACCCGGCGCGACCGGGCACTATGGCGTCGGGCGTTGCTTGATCCCGGCCTCGAGGAGTTGGATCATCTCGCTGATCCGCTGCGCGCGTAGGTCTGGGCGGCGCTTGGTGCCGTCGATCCAGCGGAGGTAGGCCCGGCGGTAGAACTGGGCGAGGGAGTCGAAGAACGCGCCGGCGCTGGGATTGGCGTCCAGGGCGGCCGTGATGTCGTCGGCCAGGTCATCGCGTTGCGGTCCCTCGGGGATGACTTCGACCGTAACGATGTCGCCGACGGTGATGGCGCGGCAATCACGCAGCCAGGCCGGCCCGAGAGTGAACCCGCGCTGGCCTTCGTGATTCTCGATGATGGCGCGGATGCGGGTTCCGTTGACGGTGCCGGCGATGTGGTGGCGCGGCTTGGGGCGCCAGACCTCGTCAGGGTCGAAGGGCACCGGGAGGAACGCGCCGCCTCGAGGTCCGGCGGCGATCTGGGCGGTGAAGCGCTGTGGCCGCACGGCGCGATCCTCCCACGAGGTAGCGCTGGGAGGCTGCTGAACATGACGCCGACCCGCCTAGGCGGTTGGTCACCAGGTTCCTAAGCGTTGGGGCAGGTCTGCCGGTATTCCTGGACGGCGGGCCCTTGCGGACCGGGGCAGAGGAACTCCTCGTAGCGGGTGTCGTCGTCCACGAACCTCTTGAGCCACGCGACGGCAGTGGCCGCCTCCAGGTCGTTGCGGGAAGCCGTGAAGTCGTGAAGGGCGTTGTTGATCTCCAGATACGCCTTGTCGGGCGTCGCCGTCAGGCCCGCGTAGAACGGCTCGGCGTACCAGGCGACGGGCGCGACGGCGTCGTTCTCGGCTCCGATGATCAACGTGGGGACCCGGTCACCGGACCAGTTCGTGATGTAGTGCCAGGGGGCGATGGGGATCGCCGCCCGCAGCGACGAGCGCAGTTGCGCCGCCTGCAGGGCCCCGCCACCGCCCATGGACCAGCCGGCCACCGCCAGCCGATCGCGGTCGATCCGGTTGTTGACCCGGGGGTCGGACACCAGATAGTCCAGCGCGGCGAGCAGCTCGACTCCCCGGTGGTACGGGAAGTCGTAGGTCGAGGTCATCTCGACGCCGAACACCACGAAGCCATGTGAGGCGATGCGGGGGCCGAGCCAGGCGATCCGGGACCACGTGGAGCCGAAGCCGGGGGCGATGGCCACGGCGCCGAACCTGCCGGCGGAGGAGTCTGTCGGGTAGTAGATCCGGCCGCCGCCGAACGACCACTGCCGGCTCACGCCGAGTTCCGCGGTCGCGAACGGGCCGCGTTCGGCGTACAGGCCGGCGAGGGTGGGCGCCGGCCCGCGCTGGTAGCCGATGTCGGCCTGCGCTGCGGGGGTGGCGGTGATGCTTGCGACTGCCAGGCCGAGGACGGCGAGCACCCGCGCGGGGGCGGCGAACACTCGGCGGTGCTGATCAGAAGAATGGCCGGAGGAATGGCGCGGGCCGGAGGGTGGATGGTCGGAAAGCTGGTCGTCGGATCTGCGCAGGGATAGCACGGCGCCGTACTCCCGTCGTCAGGGACCGCGGGACGGCTCCCGCGGCTTCCGGGGTGTTACGGGCTCCGCCGGCCGCGGCTGAGGCCGGCGGCGCAAAAGGGATAATGCTCTCGTGACCGGGGCGGTAACAAGGGTCTTGCGAGGCCTCAAATGCTCACGCGGTCCCGCGGATCACCAGCTCGGTCGGGACGACGACGTTGACCGGCGTCTCTCCGTCCAGCATCCCCTGCAGGACCCGGACCATGTGGGCGCCGATCACCTGCAGCGGCTGGCGCACGGTGGTCAGCTGAGGGTCGGTGGTCACGGCGACCGGTGAGTCGTCGAAGCCGCCCACCGCGACGTCGTCGGGCACCGTCCGTCCGGCCCGCCGCAGGACTGCCATCGCGCCGGCAGCCAGCAGGTCGGAAGCCACGAATACGGCGTCGAGGTCTGGGGATCGCTGGAGCAACTGCGTCATCGCGGCTTCCCCCGCGGCGTGGCTCCAGTCCGTCGCCGCCGCGATCATCGTCTCGGGAACGTCGTGCCCGAGGATGTCGCGATAGCCCGCTAGCCGCTCGATGCCGCCGGGCGTGTCCATCGGCCCGGTGATCGTGGCGATCGTCCGGCGGCCCAGCCCGCGCAGGTGTTCCGTCATGATCCGGGCCCCACCGCGGTCATCGGCGGCGACGTACGGTACGGCGCCCTCGACGCCGAGCGGCTTGCCGCAGGAGACTGCCGGCACCTTGGCGTCGAGCAGCTCACGAACCACCGGATCGCCGGAGTGGGTCGAGATGAGCAGAACGCCGTCGACGTGCCCGGCACGTACGTACCGAAGGACGCGGTCGCGCGCGGGTGCCGTGCCGGCGAGCATCAGCACGAGGTTGGCGTCCTTGGTGGCGAGCTCCTGCGTGCACGCCCGGAGCAGCACGCTGAAGTTGGGGTCCTCGAAGAGCCGTTCCTGTGGCTCGGAGACGACGAAGGCGACCGCGTTGGTGCGGCGGGTGACCAGGGATCGCGCGCTCTGGTTGACGACGTAGCCGGTCTCCCGGACCGCACGCTGCACCGCGGCGAGCGCCTCCGGGCTGACGTACCGGCCGCCGTTCAGGACGCGGGACACGGTCCCCCGGGAGACCCCGGCCCGGTGTGCGACGTCATCGATGGTAGGACCGCGCCGCATGGCCCGTCGTGCCGGGCCGCGTGACTTGGGATGGACCCTGGGTTCGTCCACCGCCTCGGCGGGGTCCGGGTTCCGGGGCGGAGGCGTACTCATCGTGCCTCCCATCCCCCTCGGACCGGGCGTGCCGGCCGACCGTCAGACCCAGGCCATCGTAACGATCGGTGTCATCGGTCACGCCGGGGATGGCGATCGCAGTCGCGCCGATTCAGGTCTTCACGGTCAGGTCTTCACGGTCCCGGACACCAGGTCCACGGTCCAGTAACGCTGCAGGAAGAAGAACAGCGCGATCAGCGGGATGACGGCCAGCATCGCGCCGGTGATGACCAGTGTGTAGAGGGCCGGGGTGTCGGCGCCCTGGTTCAGCATCGTGTACAGCCCGACCGTGAGCGGGAACTTCCGGTCGTCCGCCAGCATGATGTACGGCAGGAGGAAGTTGTTCCAGATCGCGACGAACTGCAGCAGGAGCGCGGTGACCAGCCCGGGGACCATCGTGGGGAGCGCGACGGAACGGAAGATCCGGAACTCGCTCGCTCCGTCGATTCGTGCCGCCTCCACGAGCTCATCCGGCACGGCGGCGGCCGCATAGATCCGGCAGAGGTAGATGCCGTAGGGGCTGAGGATGCTCGGCAGGAGGACCGACCAGTACGTGTTGGCCAGTCCCAGCTTCGACAGCATGAAGTACTGCGGGATGGCCAGAGCGACCTGGGGCAGCAGGACAGCGCCGAGCAGCAGGGTGAAGATGGCGTTCCGGCCGGGGAAGCGGTACTTCGCCAGTGCGAAGCCCGCGGCGGCTGAGACCGCGACCGACAGCAGTGAACCGAGGCCTGCGTAGATCGCACTATTGACCGCCCACTGCCAATACTCCCCGGATCGGTACGTCGACAGGTCGTTCACGTTGGAGAACAGCCCCCCGCGGGTTCCTGGTGCGAACGTGAACGTGGAGAACAGCTCGGCTGGGGTCTTGGTGGCGGCGACGACTACCCAGGTGACGGGGATCAAGCAGTAGATCGCGCCGAGGACGAGCACCGCGGTGGGCAGGAGCCGATGCTGCCAGGGCGGGCGCGGCCCGCGGGCGGAGGTCAGCGTTTCCGCTCGACCGACCGAGACCGTCGCGACGTGCGCGCTCACCGGTCCTCCGCGAAAGCTCGGCGCTGCAGCAGGCGCAGTGATCCCAGGGACAACACGAGCGTGCCGAGCGCCAGAATGACCGCACCCGCCGACGCGACGTAGGGATTTCCGTTGATGAAGCCGTCGCGGTAGACCTTCATCATCGGCATCCAGCTGGAGCTGATCGTCTTGGCCAGTGGACGGAGCGTCTGCGGCTCGCTGAACACCTGCAATGTCGTGATCATCGAGAAGATCGCCGTCATCACCAGCGCGGGTGTCAGCAGCGGAATCTTGATCCGCCATGCCAGCTGTACTTCGCTGCAGCCGTCGATCCGTGCGGCGTCGTAGAGCTCGTCCGGGACGGCGCGCAGGCTGGTGAAGAGCACGACCATGTTGAACCCGGTCCCGCCCCAGATGGCGATGTTCGAGACGGCACCGAACGCCAGCCGCCTGCCGAGGACGTCCACCTCGGGGAGCCCCAGCCAGCCCAGCAGGTCATTGAAAGGGCTCACGTCCGGGAGGTAAAGGAATCCCCACAGCAAGGACGCGATGACGCCGGGAACGGCGTAGGGCAGGAAGATCGAGATGCGGGAGAACCGCTTGGCCGCCGCGGCGGGCGCATCCAGCAGCAGCGCGAAGAGCAAGGCCAGCCCCAGCATGATCGGGACGACGATGAGCGTGTAGATGACCATGCGCAGCAGGCCGTGGAAGAACTCCGGGTCGGACAGGACCGCCCGGTAGTTGTCCAGCCACACGAACCGCTCCGTGCGCACCCCGATTCCGCCCCCGCTCACCGTGGACGCGCGCATGCTCAGGACGAGCGAGTAACCCACCGGCACGACGAACATGGCGATGAAGAGCAACGCCGCCGGGACCAGAAACAGGTACGGCGCCGACGCCGTCGACCGACGGGAACGGCGCGGACGCCCGGCCCAGCCGTTCACCGTCATGGTCTGGGTGCTCGACGTCGTCAGTGCCATCTTCCCAGCCGGTGTCAGCCCGAGAGCTTGAAGCCGGCGCTCTTCATGTCGTCCACGGTCGCGGACTGGATGGTGCTCAGGGCGCCGGAGAACGAGGACTTGCTCTGAATGGCCTTGGCGAAGGCGTCCTTGTAGGTGTTGTACGCGACATTGACGTTCGGTCCCCAGGTGAACCCCACCGCCGTGCCGCTGATCTCCTTGGCCCGCGTGTAGAAGTCCGGTTGGTTCGGCATGATCGCCGGCGCCGACTGCAGGGCGGGCACGCTCTGACCGGCCGGGGCGGCCGGGTAGATCCCGCCATTGACGACAAGACCCTGCAGCGCTCCGGGATCGGTGTTGAGCCACACCGCGAACTGGGCAGCCTGCGCGGCATGCTTCGACTTCGCTGAGATGGCGGTCGACGACCCGCCCCAGAAGCCGGTCTTCTGCTCACCGCTCGACCACTGCGGAAGGGCGGTCATCGCCCACTTGCCCTTGGTGTCCGCGGCGATGCCGGCCAGGACGCCGGGTCCCCACACCGCGCTCGGCCATGCGAGCAAGGTCCCGTCGTTCATCTTCTTGTTCCACTCGGGGGTGTACATCGGCTTGTTGTCGATGGCGCCCTCGCCGACGAGCCCGCCCCAGTAGTCGGCGACCTTCTTGGTCGCCTCGTCGTCGATGCCGACCTTCCACGTCGAGCCGTCGTAGCTCCACCACTGCCCGCCCGCCTGCGCGGCAAGGCCGGAGAACCAGCCAGGGTCACCGGAGGAGAAGGTGGTGAGGTAACGCTTGGGATCCTTCTGGCGCAGTGTGCGCGCGTCCGCTGCGAACTCATCCCACGTGGTGGGGATCTTCAGGCCGTACTGCTTGAAGAGATCCTCGCGGTAGTACAGCATCATCGGCCCGATGTCCTGCGGAACGCCGTATCGCTTGTCGCCGAAGGTCACCAGGTTCCACGAGGACTCGCTGAAGGCCGACTCCTGGGACGACACGTAGTCGGTGACGTCCGCCACCGCGCCGTTCGTCAGAAGCGTCGGCAGCGCCTGGTACTCCGCCTGCATGAGGTCGGGCGGGTTCCCGGCCTTGTTGGCGGTAAGGATCTTGGTGATCAGCTCGTCTCCCTGGGCGGGCTTCGTCACGTCGACCTTGATGTCGGGGTGCGCCTGGTTCCAGGTGGCCACCACCTTGTCGATCCCCGGCACCCAGGACCAGAAGGTCAGGGTGACCGGTCCGGTCGCGGCGGCCGTTGCACTGCCCGACGAGGACCCGCCGCCACTACACGCGGCAAGCAGGGCCACAGCGGCCACGACGGCCGCACTCTTGGCTACGACGGTGGGACGCATGAGTGCGGCCTCCTCTGGGTGCGGCATCACGGCCCGGACGTGCAGACCGCCAAGCGGACCGCATGTCTGTGAGCGGTCACAGCTTGAGCGTCAATGATGATCGTGTCAAGAGGAGATGCGCCAGCCGCATCCCGGCTCAGCAGCACCGAATCGCCCTACCGCTGCCCGGATTTGCGCCAGAGTCCTTGACCTTACCCCGGATGCCTGTCCACAGTTCCTCCTGTGAGCGGTCACAGAATAATTCTGACAACGATGGCGTTGGGCATCCACGGAGTGGGCACGTGACCTGGCCACTGCGGCTGCGGCCGATCGCCTTCGGCGGGGACTACAGCCCCGAACAGTGGCCGAGCGACGTCCAGATCGAGGACGTGGACCTGATGAAACAGGCCGGCGTCACCGCCGTGACCCTGGGCGTCTTCACGTGGGCGCTGCTGGAGCCATCCGAGGGAACGTACACGTTCGACTGGCTCGACGAGATCATGGATCGGATGGCGGCGGCCGGCATCGCCGTCGATCTCGCCACCCCGTCGGCGAACCCACCGGCCTGGCTGTCCACCGCCCACCCGCAGATCTTGCCGATCGACCGCGACGGCAGGGTACTGGGCATCGGCAGTCGTGAGGCGTTCTGCCCCAGCTCACCGATCTACCGATCAGCCGCGGTGAGCCTCGCCCGCCGCCTGGCCCAGCGTTATGCCGACCATCCGGCGCTGGCGCTTTGGCATGTCGGTAACGAGTTCGGCGCCCATGTGGACGGCTGTTACTGCCCGACCAGCGAGCGGGCATTCCGGGCCTGGTTGCTGGCGCGCTACGGCGGACTCGACCGGCTCAACGACGCCTGGGGGACGACGTTCTGGGGGCAGCGCTACCACGCCTGGAACGAGATCACCGTGCCGCGCCGGGCGCCCATGCCCGTCAACCCCGCGCAGCAGCTGGACTTCATGCGCTTCACCAACGACGAGTTCCTCGCCTGCTACCGGGCCGAGCGGGACGCGCTGCAGGAGCACGCCCCCGGCGTTCCGGTGACGACCAACTTCATGGCACCCACGTGCCGTCACATCGACTACTGGGCCTGGGCCGGTGAGGTCGACGTCGTGTCCAACGACCACTACCTCACGGCGGAGGACACCGACAACCACGTGGAGCTGGCCCTGTCCGCCGACCTCAGCCGGTCGCTGGCGCGCGGTGGGTCGTGGGTGCTCATGGAGCACTCCACGTCCGCGGTGAATTGGCAGCCGCGCAACATCGCCAAGGCACCGGGGGAGATGCGCCGCAACAGCCTGACCCATCTGGCCCGCGGCGCCGACGCGGTGATGTTCTTCCAGTGGCGGGCTTCCCGGTTCGGCGCCGAGAAGTTCCATTCGGCGATGGTGCCCCAGGGCGGGACCGACACCCGGACCTGGCGCGAGGTCTGCGAACTCGGCGCCCAGATCGGCTTGCTCGCCGAGGTGGCGGGCAGCCAGGTGCGCGCGGACGTCGGAGTCGTCTGGGACTGGCAGTCCTGGTGGGCCCTGGAGATGGAGTACCGGCCGTCGGTCGACGTCACGTACCTGGACGCCGTGCGCCGGACGTACGCGACACTGTGGCGGGCGCATCGCACGATCGAATTCGTCCGCCCGGGCGACATCCCGGCCCACCTGCCGCTGCTGGTCGTTCCCAGCCTCTACCTGTGCGCGCCGGAAACGGCGGTCGCGCTGCGGAAATACGTCGAGAACGGTGGGATCCTGCTCGTCGGGTTCTTCTCCGGGATCGTCGACGAGAGCGAGACCGTGCACGCAGGCCCGTTCCCGGGCGCGCTGCGGGAGCTGCTCGGCCTGACCATCGAGGAGTTTCACCCGCTACGGCACGGCGAGGACGTCCCGCTTAGTCCGGGTCACCAGGCCGGGGTGTGGTCTGAGTGCGTCGTTCCGCGGTCTGCGGAGGTGATCTGGACATTCGACGGTGGTCCAGATGCCGGTTCTCCGGCGCTCACCCGGAACACGGTCGGACGGGGTCAGGCCTGGTACCTCGCTACCCGGCCGGACGACGCCGGCCTCGCCGCCCTGCTTGACATTGTCGCGGCGCAGGCCGGGCTGCCGCGGCCGCTCGACGTCGCGGGAGACGTCGAGGTCGTCCGCCGCGTCTCGCCCGAGGCCGATTACCTGTTCGTGATCAACCACGGCGTCGAGGCGGCCGTCATCCCCGGCTCAGGGCTCGATCTGCTGACCGGAACCCACCATCAAGAAGCGGTGGAGGTGCCGGCCGGTGGTGTCGCCATCGTCCGTGAGGACTCCCATCCACCTCAGCTCACGCAGGAGGACGCACCATGACCAGTGCTTCCGAGTCAATTCGGACCGGCCGTCCGGTCACCCGCCGCGCCGCACTGGGCGGAGGCATCGCCGCGGCAACGGTCGCCTTCGCCGCCGGCCGTGCGCGGACCGCCGAGGCGGCGTCCGCCGCACCTGCCCTCGGCCGGCTCGCCGTCCGTGGTGGGGACATCTCGTTCACCCTGCTGGAGGAGGCGGTCGGCAACCGGTTCTACGACAGAGGCGTCGAGGCGCCGGTGGAGCGCATCCTGGCCAACCGGGGAGCTAGCTGGGTCCGGCTGCGGGTGTGGGTGAACCCACCGCCCGGGTACTCCGATCTCCAGTCGACGCTCAAGCTTGCCCTGCGGGCCAAGCGTGCCGGGCTGAAGACGCTGATCGACCCGCACTACAGCGACTTCTGGGCCGACCCCGGGAAGCAGCCGATCCCGGCGAGCTGGCCGTCGGACAGTCTCGCCTCCGTGGCGCAGGCGACCAGGACCTACACCCGCGATCTCGTCCGCGCGCTGGCCAAACAGGGCTCGCCCGCCGACATGATCCAGATCGGCAACGAGGTCACCAACGGGATGCTCTGGCCGTGGGGTCAGATCTACCAGGACGACGGTCAGCATTGGGCGGACTTCGCGACGCTCGTGCAGGCCGGGGTCGACGGCGCGCAGGCCGGCAATCCGTCCGGTCACCTGCTCCGGACGATGATCCACATTGATCGCGGTGGGGACAACGGCGGAACGCGGTGGTTCTTCGATCACCTCTTCGAGCAAGGCATCGACGTCGACGTCCTCGGCCAGTCGTACTACCCGATGTGGCACGGGTCGCTGGCCGACGTCCAGGCCAACCTGACGGACATGGCGACGCGGTACGGCAAGGACATTGTGATCGTCGAGACGCAGTACCCGTGGACCACCGGGAACGGCGACGACCTGGCCAACTTCTTCTGGAATCCCGACCAGCTGCCGGACGGTGATCGTTTCCCGCCCACGCCGGAGGGCCAGGCCGGGTTCTACGAGGCCTTGCGCGATCTCCTTACCGCGGTGCCGGGAGGCCGCGGCGCGGGATTCCTCGCGTGGGAGCCGGAGTGGATCCCCGGGGTCGGGTGGGAGCCCGGCGCCGGGACGCCGAACGACAACATGACGCTGTTCGACTGGTCGGGTCACAGCCTGCCCGCTCTCGGCGCGATGCACGCGCCGCGCCGCACCCGATGATCAACTGACCCCCGGGGCTCCCCTCTTCGGCCATGTGGGCCGGGCAGCCTCTCCTCATTGAGCGGGCAGTTCTGCCCAGACACGCCCGGCGTGTCGGGGCAGAACTGCCCGCCCAACCGAGTGGTCATGATCCGGTCCGGCGCCCGCATGAACCGAGTCGGGCCGGAGGCCGCCACGCCGCGCGACGGCGGCCTTCGTTACTCACCGAATGCCGCTTTACTCACCGAATGCCGTCGTGGGAGCGCTCCCACGCCTCGCCGGACCGGCATCTGGTGAGTAATGCGGCATCCGGTGAGTAAAGCGGCGCATCCGGCGGCCTAGGCCCACGCCAACGCCCACGCCTGGCCCCGGGGCGCCCGGAAGCCGCTGGGCGACTGACACGGGCCGTCCAGGTTGAGCGGGCAGTTCTGCCCAGACACGCCCGGCGTGTCGGGGCAAAACTGCCCGCTCAACATCTGAGCGGCCGCGCGGCTCATCCAGCGATGAGTTCGGGACCACCCGGCGGTACGTACGGGTGCCCCCGCTTGGCGGGCACCGGAGAAGGACGTACGGCCGGGAGGGTCACGTGAGTAGCAGTGCACAGCAGGTGCGATCGACGACGGCGCAGCGGTGGGTCCTCGCCCTGACCTCGGTGGCGGCGCTCATGGTCATGCTCGACATGCTCGTGGTGACGACCGCGTTGAGCACGATCCGGGTCAGCCTCGGCGCCTCGATCGAGGAGCTGGAATGGACGATCAACGCCTTCACCCTGAGCTTCGCCGTCCTGCTCATGACGGCGGCCGCGCTCGGTGATCGGTTCGGGCGGCGGCGCGTGTTGGTGGCGGGGCTGGTGGTGTTCATGGCGGCCTCGGTGGCATGCGCACTGGCCCCGAGCGTGGGCTGGCTGATCGCGGCGCGAGCCGCCCAGGGCGCCGGGTCCGCGATGGTGATGCCGCTGGCGATGGCGTTGCTCGGTAACGCATTCCCCGGCGAGCGGCGAGCGAAGGCGCTGGGGCTGTTCAGCGGGATCACCGGTCTGGCCACTCTCGGTGGCCCACTGGTCGGTGGCGCGGTGGTGCAGAGCCTGGCGTGGCAGTGGATCTTCTGGCTGAACCTGCCGATCGGGCTGATCGTGGTCCCGCTGGTTCTCCTGCGGATCGAGGAGAGCAAGGGCACCGGCGGCAGCCTGGATCTCGGCGGTCTCGCGCTGATCTCAGCGGCGGCGCTGGGGCTGGTGTGGGGGCTGGTCCGCGGCAACGGCGCCGGCTGGGCGAGTCTCGAGGTGACGGGGTCGCTGGCGTTCGGCCTGGTGTTGGCCGCTGCGTTCGTGGTCTGGGAGTTGCGGGTACGGGAGCCGATGCTGCCCATGGGATTCTTCCGGTCGCGCGCCTTCTCCGCGGGCAACGCCGCAGGATTCCTGTTGTACGGCTCGATCGTGGGCGCGGCCTTCTTCTTCGCGCAGTTCCTCCAGACCGGCCTCGGCTACAGCCCGCTCGGCACCGGGCTACGGCTGCTCCCCTGGACGGCGACCCTGTTCGTCGTGGCGCCGCTCGCCGGCTCATGGGTGAACCGTGTGGGCGAGCGGCGGCTGATCGTTGTCGGGATGTCCCTGCAGGCCGTCGGCTTCGCTTGGATCGCGTTGATCGCAGCGCCCGATCTCTCCTACGTCGCGATGGTGCCGCCGCTGATCCTCGCCGGCTGCGGCGTCTCGATGGCGATGCCGGCCGCCCAGAACTCGATCCTGGGTGCGGTGCCGCGCGCCGCGGTGGGCAAGGCCTCCGGGACCTTCAACACCCTGCGGCAACTCGGCGGAACGTTCGGGATCGCGGTTCTGGCCGCGGTGTTCGCCGCAGCCGGCAGCTACGCCTCGCCCCAGACATTCATCGACGGGTTCGTCTCGGCCACCACAATCGCGGCCGTCATGTCGTTGGCCGCGGCGGTGACCGGCTCGTTGCTACCCGGCCGACGTGAGCCTGAAGCGATGGTCGTGCCGCCGCCCGCGCTGCAGGTCCAGCATGGCCGGTAACGGCCCCCGACTGGGTGCCCGGCCCGCCTACAGTGACCGAAGCGGGCCGGGTTCCGCCGCGTTCGCGGACGACAGGAGGGCGATGGCGGCCGAAGAGGAGTTCGCCCGGGACGCCGACCCGTTCCGGCGCGAGTTGCTGGCGCACTGTTATCGCATGCTCGGCTCTGTTCACGACGCCGAGGACCTGGTCCAGGAGACGTTCCTGCGGGCATGGCGCGCCTACGACCGGTTCGACGACCGCCGCGCATCCATGCGCACCTGGCTGTACCGCATCGCCACCAACGCCTGCTTGACCGCCCTTGAGCAGCGGGAGCGCCGGCCGCTGCCGTCCAGCCTCGTGGGGGCGACCGACGATCCGCGCCGGCCGCTGGACGTGCGGTCCGAGATCCCGTGGCTGGAGCCGATCCCGGACGCGCTGGTGGCCGGCGCCCGCGACGATCCCGCCTCAGTCGTCGCGTTTCGCGGCAGTGTCCGGCTGGCGCTGATCGCGGCCCTACAGCACCTGCCGGCGAGACAGCGGGCGGTGCTGATCATGCGTGACGTGCTGGGCTGGACGGCGGCGGAGACCGCGCAGCTTCTGGAGACCAGCGTCGCGGCGGTCAACAGCGCGCTGCAGCGCGCTCGCGCTCAACTCCACGAGGTGGCGCCCGCCGAGGATGAGGTCACCGAGCCGGGCGATCCGAGGTGGCGAGAGGCGCTCGATCGGTACGTGGCGGCGTTCGCGGAGGCCGACGTCGACGCCGTCGTGCGGCTGCTGCGTGACGACGTCGTGGTCGAGATGCCCCCCGCGCTCACCTGGTTCGCGGGCCGGGCGGCATTCGGGCAGTTCCTCGCCTCCCGGGATTGGACGCCCGATCTATGGCGTGCTGTCGCCACGCAGGCCAACGGCCAGCCCGCCGTGGCGACGTACCGGCGCGGTGACGACGGCGGCCACCACGCCCACTCCGTCCATGTGCTTACGGTGACGACCGGCGGGATTGCGCACGTCGTGGCGTTCCAGCATCCGCAGCTGTTCGCAGCCTTTGACCTACCACCGACGAGGTGACCACGGCGGGTCGTCACGACGACAGCGCGCTCGGATCGTCCGGCACGTCCACGGCGTGCTCTCGTAGGACGTCCATCGGCACCAGCCGCAGCACCGCCTCATTGGTTGCCGCAAGAACGACCGGTGCCGCCACACCATCGTTGTAGGCCCGGGCCCAGTTCCTCGCGGTGACGCACCAGCGGTCGCCGGGCACCAATCCCGGAAACCGGAACTGCGGCCTGGGGGTGGACAGGTCGTTGCCGATGACGCGCTGATGTTCCAGGAACTCGGCCGTCACGACCGCACAGATCGTGTGGCTCCCGATGTCTTCCGGCCCGGTCGCGCAGGAGCCGTCACGGAAGAAGCCGGTCAGCGGGTCGATCCCGCACGGCTCGAGGTCACCGCCGAGGACATTGCGCTCTGCCACGCCCCCATCATGGCCCCCGGGCCAGAACGGCGATCGGTCGGGCCGTCCTCAGGGTGCGCGCAACCGGAACGCCCTCCGCGCCAACGCCCTTGGCATGGCAAACGTGCGGTCCGGCGCTTCATGACCTGAATTCGCGCGCCCGGCCGACGTAGAGTCGCGCTGGTGAATGCAGGCGACCGCGATCGTGACGCCGCCGGGCGAGCCCGCAACGCCCGCCCCCGCGACGGTCTGGGGCGGCCGCTGCCGCGCGGCGCCGAGGGTGTCGGGCGGGTCCCGGATGATCTGGTCCTGGCGCCGGCGGAGTCACTCGTCGAGGCACAACGGCTGCTCGACGCCGGGATGCCGTTCCACGCGCACGAGGTGCTGGAAGGCACCTGGAAGGCCGCGCCCGAGCACGAGCGCGACCTGTGGCAGGGCCTGGCGCAGCTCGCCGTCGGCCTGACGCATCTGTTGCGCGGCAACCGAACGGGCGCAGCGGCCCTGCTGCGCCGGGGGAGCGAGCGGATCGCGCCGTACGCCGCCGAGCCGCCGCACGGCGTCGACGTGTCCGGCCTCCTGGCCTGGGTGGAGGCCGCGACCGGCGACAGCGCGTCGGTTGTCGGCCCGCCCCGGCTGCGGCAGGTGGACGGCGACCCGCGGCGGGAGTTCCTGGCCGAGCGGCGGGCGGCCAGCGCGCACCGGTACGACACCCTGCACAGTGCGGACTACGACGAGCAGTGGGGCGAGATCGGCCCCGTGCACGCACGGTTCGTCCGGCGGTTGATCGAGCGGGTCCCGTCCGGGGGTGAGGTGCTCGACGTGCCGTGCGGGACCGGGAAGTACTGGCCGATGCTGCTGGACGCCGGGCTGCGCGTCGTCGGGGCCGACCAGTCGCTGGGCATGCTCGAACAGGCCCGGCACAAGCACCCTGAGATCGACTCGCGCCTGCTCGCGTTGCAGGACCTCGGTACGGCCGATGACCTTCTCGGCCGCTTCGACGGGCTGCTCTGCGTCGACTCCCTGGAGAACGTCGGTCCGGAGGACTGGCCGGGCGTGACCGCCGGCCTGGCCGCGGTCCTCCGCCCGGGCGGGCCGGCGTACGTAACCGTGGAGGTCCACCCGGATCCGCTTCCGCCGCCGTCGGACCCCCGTCAGGTGCCGGGTGAGCTGTTCGGGGGCGGCGGGTATCACTACTACCCGTCGCGTGAGCAAGTGATCCGCTGGCTCTCCGCCGCCGGGTTCGCCGTCGACGACGAGGCCGAGGACGACGATTACTGGCACCTGCTGGTCATCGGTCAACCCGGGTGATCACGACAGGCGCAACTTCGCCTCGCCGCCAACAAGATCGACTGTGCGGTTTGACGACGACACGCCGCGCGTGTCGCCCCAGAAGTGCACACTCGATCTTGTCCGACAGCGTCGTATCGTGAAGCGCGAGGCCGCCCCGGATAGAGGGAAGGTCGGCGAGGGCCAGACTCGCCGATCGGGCCGTGATTATCCACATTTTGCTGCACTGTTGTGGGCTAATGTGCAAAATGTAAATGATCTCACATCTTGATCGCGATTGGCTTGGCTCGCGCTTCTGGCCACGGTCACCCGACCCGGTCGGTCTGCCGGTCGGGTGGCTACCGTCACCGACCCAGAGGGTGGCCTCGAGCGGGATACCTATGACACGACGGGTGCCCTGACCGGCCTCACCGATCCCGCCGGCCAGCAGTTCGTGCTCCGCTACACGCCGGCCGGGCAACTGGCCACTCGCACGCTGAAGGCGTACACCGGCAACCCGAATGCACCGATCAGCGCCCGGGACGTCGTGTTGGACTCCTACGCCTACGATCCCGGCGGCCGCCTGGGCTCGCACACCGATGCGATGGGGCGCACCACCCGCTACACGTACTTCGGCGATGATTTGTTGTCCCAGATCATCGCCTCCGGGGTGAAGCTGAACGGGTCATCCACCGGTCGTGATGTCGTGCTGGCCGACCGTTCCTACGACGAAGCGGGGCACTACTACGCCTATGACGACGCCGGCCGGCTGATCAGGCAGACCGTTGAGAACGGCGCGACCGACCTGATCACCACGCTGACCCGCGACAAGCGCGGCCTGGTCACCGCACACGTCGATCCACGAGGCAATCTGTCGGGCGCCGATCCGGCGGTCTACCGGACCAACCTCACCTACGACGTCGCGAGCCGGCTCATCCAAATCGATGAACCATCCGTTCAGGTCGAGCGCAACGGTGGCACTGCCGCGGCGGCCCGCCCGGCGACCAAGATCGGCTACAACGCTTTCGGTCAGCCCACCCAGTCCAGTGACCCTGAGGGCCGCACGACGGTTACCGGGTACGACAGGAACGGGCGCCGCACCTCGATCACGTTGCCGTCCTACACCCCGCCGGCCACCGGGTCGGCGATCATCCCCACGGCGACGTTCACTTACGACGCCGCCGGCCGGCTCAGCAGGCAGACCGATCCGCGCGGGAACAGCCGCACCTTCGGCTATGACCAGCTCGGTGACCTGGCCTCAGTCCTCGACCCGCCGCTGACCGGCCAGCCCACCGGCGGAACGACGGTCATGGAGTACGACCTGCTCGGGGAGCAGACCGCGCAGGTCGACCCGACGGGTGCCCGGGTGCAGGCCACCTATGACGACCTGGGTCGACAGATCACCACCAGCGTCATCGAGCGGACACCGTCGGCCGCCAGCTACACGACCAGCCTGGCCTACGACGACGCGGGGAATCCGACCACGTTGACCCGCCCCGGTGGCCAGCAGACCAGCGCGGTCACCAATGCGGTTGGGGAGACGACGCAGGTCACCGATCCGCTCAGTCATGTCACCAGGTACGGGTACGACATCGTCGGTCGGCCCAGCTCGGTCACCGACGCGCTGGGCGATCAGACCGTCGCCGGCTACGACCTGGCCGGCCGGCTGACGTCGCTGCAGGACCTGGACGCCGCCGGGACCACGCTGCGGACCCGCAGCGTCGGCTACGACGCCGCGGGTAACCCGACCAGCCTGACCTCGGCCCGCGGGTTCGTCGTGCAACGCGGCTACGACGCCGGGAACCGGCTGACCAGCATGGTGGAGCCGGTCACCGGCACCAGCTCGATCACCACGACGTTCGGCTATGACGCCTCCGGCGCCCAGACCAGGCTGACCGACGGGCGCGGGAACGCGACCGTCACCACCTACAACAGCCTCGGGCGGGTGCAGTCGGTGATCGAGCCGTCGACGGCGGCGTATCCGGCGGCTTCCGACCGCACCTGGACCACGTCGTACGACGCGAACGGGAATCCCACGACGGACGCGCAGCCGGGTGGGGTCTCCATCACGCGGAGCTTCGATGCCCTGAACAACATTGTCAGCCAGGTAGGAACGGGCGCGGCGTCGGCCACGGCCAGCAGCGCCTACAGCTACGACCGCAACGGCCGCCTGACCTCGGTGAACGCACCCGGCGGATCCATCACCACCAGTTACAACGACCGGGGGTTCCCGGTGTCGGTGGCCGCGCCGGCCGGCACGGCGACGTTCAGCTACGACGGCAACGACCGGCTCACCCAGCGGGTGGACAAGGCCGGGACCGCGACCTTCGGGTACGACAACGCTGACCGGCTGACCACGGTCACCGACCCGGTCACGTCGACCGCGCTGACCTACGCCTACGACGCGGGCGACCGGCGGACCGGGGTGACGTACGGGTCGGGTGGTGCGACTCGCACGTACCGGTACGACGCGCTGGACCGGGTGACGTCCGACG
>Ga0081539_10002973_pt1 | contig 22242 bp, 17 predicted proteins | sample TabmetS4T2R2_FD_71023 | JGI IMG/M metagenome (GOLD analysis project Ga0081539, IMG submission 71023) | Tabebuia heterophylla rhizosphere microbial communities from the University of Puerto Rico - S4T2R2 | ecosystem: Host-associated > Plants > Roots > Rhizosphere ...
CAAGGAATGCCTGTCACGCAACCAGGACGTGACCTCGCCGCAGTGCAAGGCAACCTATCTGCAGGCGCTGGACGCCATCACGAAGCGGGTCGCCGCGCGCGTCACCGTGGCGAATGCCTGCACCCGCGAGATCGTCAAGATCTGCCATGGCTCGACCAAGGAAACCAGCAAGTCGGTGCCCTGCCTGATGACGGCCAGCGGCGTCAGCCGCAACTGCACCCAGGCCATGACCGACGCGGGGTATCGCTGATGCGCGCTGTCGGCACCATCGGCCTGCTCGCAGCCGGCATTCTCATGCTGCTGGCGGCTGCGCCGGCGTCCGCACAGAACGCGCCGACCCGCGACGACATCGTCGCCAAGCTGGACAAATACCAGTCCGATCTCGAGCTCGACGTTCCCGCCTTGCGTCAGCAGGTGACCGAGCGCTCAAAATCCCGCGGCAAGAACGAGCCGCCGCCGCAGAAGCGGCCGGCCATTGCGCCCGACCTCAACAAACTGCCCGCCTTCAACGTCGACATCACGTTCGACGTCGACACGCCGATCGTGCAGCCGGAATCCTACCAAACCGTCGGCCGCATCGCCGACGCGCTGGTGCATTCGTCGCTGCTGCCCTACACCTTCCTGGTCGTCGGCCATATCGAAGCCAACGGAAGGCGCGAAGCCAACGCGATCCTCAGCCAGCGCCGCGCCGACGCCATCCGCGAAATCCTGGTCAACACCTTCAAGATTTCCGCGAAGCGAATCCAGTCGGTCGGGTTGGGCGAGGAGCAATTGGTGGATTCCGCGCGCCCAACCGCGCCGGTCAACAACCAGATCCAGATCATTACGCTCTCGAAGATTCCCGAGGCCGAGCAGCCTGCAGCTGCAACGCCGGCTGCGAAGAAGCAGCCGGCGAAGAAGAAAAAGTAAGTCCATCGCGGCGATTGCGGAACCCAGTTCTCCTTCCTATCTGATTTCAGCTCCTCCATCTCGGGCTTGGCATACCAGCCGCGTTGCCTGCCCCCTCCGCTTGCCAAGTCCGATCGATCAAGCCGTCATGTCGTCAGTCATTTCCGTCTCCAATCTCTCAAAAGTCTACGGCTCCGGCTTCAAGGCGCTGAACAACATCAATCTCGACATCAGGCGCGGCGAGATTTTTGCGCTGCTCGGGCCGAATGGCGCCGGCAAGACCACGCTGATCAGCATCATCTGCGGCATCGCCAATCCGACCTCCGGCATTGTGACGGTCGGAGGCCACGACATCCTGAAAGACTTCCGCGCGGCGCGTTCGCTGATCGGGCTGGTGCCGCAGGAACTGCACACCGACGCATTCGAAACCGTCTGGGCCACCGTCAGCTTCAGCCGCGGGCTGTTCGGCAAGCCGAAGAACCCCGCCCACGTCGAGAAGGTGCTGAAGGACCTGTCGCTCTGGGACAAGAAGGATTCGCAGATCGTCACCCTGTCCGGCGGCATGAAGCGCCGCGTCATGATCGCGAAGGCGTTGTCGCACGAGCCGCAGATCCTGTTCCTCGACGAGCCGACCGCGGGCGTCGACGTCGAGCTGCGCAAGGGCATGTGGGAAGTGGTGCGCACGCTGCAGGCTTCCGGCGTCACCATCATCCTGACCACGCATTACATCGACGAAGCCGAGGAGATGGCCGACCGCATCGGCGTCATCAACAAGGGCGAGATCATCCTGGTCGAGGACAAGGCAAAGCTGATGCAGAAGCTCGGCGGCAAACGCCTGACCTTGCAACTGCACGGCAAGATCGATGCGATTCCGGAATCGCTGGCGAGCTACAAGCTGCAGCTTGGCGAGGGCGGTCGCGAGCTGACCTACGACTACGACACCAAGGGCGAACGCACCGGCATCACCAGCCTCTTGAGCGATCTGCGCAACGCCGGCATCCGCATCAGTGATCTCGATACCGAACAGTCTTCGCTGGAAGACATCTTTGTCAGCCTGGTGAGGAAATCATGAACTGGCGAGCCATCCAGGCCATCTATCTCTTTGAAATGGCGCGCACCTGGCGCACGCTGCTGCAGAGCATCGTCTCGCCTGTCGTCTCCACCTCGCTCTATTTCGTGGTGTTCGGCGCCGCCATCGGCTCGCGCATCACCGAGGTCGAGGGCGTCAGCTACGGCACCTTCATCGTGCCGGGGCTGGTGATGCTGTCGGTGCTGACCCAGAGCATCGCCAACGCGTCGTTCGGCATCTACTTCCCGAAATTCGTCGGCACCATCTACGAAATCCTCTCGGCGCCGATCTCCTATTTCGAGATCGTGGTCGGCTATGTCGGCGCCGCCGCCACCAAGTCGGTGATCCTCGGCCTGATCATCCTCGCCACCGCAGGCCTGTTCGTGCCGCTGCACATCCATCACCCGATCTGGATGCTCACCTTCCTGGTGCTGACCGCCGTCACCTTCAGCCTGTTCGGATTCATCATCGGCATCTGGGCCGACGGGTTCGAGAAGCTGCAGATGATCCCGATGCTGGTGGTCACGCCGCTCACCTTCCTTGGCGGCAGTTTCTACTCCGTCAACATGCTGCCCTCGGGCTGGCGCACCATCACCCTGCTCAATCCGGTGGTCTACTTGATCAGCGGCTTCCGCTGGAGCTTCTACGAGATCGCCGATGTCAGCGTTGCGCTGAGTCTCGGCATGACGGTGGCCTTCCTCGCCATATGCACGGCCGTGGTGTGGTGGATTTTCCGCACCGGCTACCGGCTGAAGAACTGACGCCAAGCGTCATTCCGGGGCGCGCGAAGCGCGAGCTACGGGGTGCAATTGCACCCCTGAGAATCCATTACCACCGTCGTGAGTACGGATTCCGGGCCCTGCGCCCCAAGTGGGGCGCATCCCGGAATGACGGTCGCCATGAAGATGAACAGCCCTCGCGGAAAAGTCAGCGCCGTTCATTAAGGATGCATTTCTACCCCACTGGAACCAAAGCCGGATTGCGGGCATAGTGATTGCCGGGGGACGGAAGCCGCGGCGCCACCAGCCGGGAGGCCAGAAGTATATGCGTTCCTTTCTCGTCGCACTTGCCGGGTTGCTGATCGCCACGAGCGCCCAGGCCAAAGTCGCCATCACCGTCGACAAGGACAACCAGCAGATGACCGTCGCGATCGACGGTGTCGAGCGCTACCGCTGGCCGGTCTCCACAGGCATCCCCTCCTACGAGACGCCGAACGGCTCGTTCCGCACCTTCCGGATGGAAGCGGATCACTTCTCCAAGGAATTCGATGACGCGCCGATGCCGCATTCGATCTTCTTCACCAAGATCGGCCATGCCATCCATGGCACCGACTCGGTGAGCAGGCTCGGCAGCCCGGCCTCGCATGGCTGCGTACGGCTGTCGCGCGCCAATGCCGCGACGCTCTATGCCCTCGTGCAGGAGCAGGGCGTGCTCAACACCACGGTGACGCTGACCGGCTCCTCGCAGGTGGCGCTCGCCCGCAACCCACGCGGCCGCGCCAATACCGCGGTCGCCCGCCGCGAGCCTCAACAGCAGCAGCAATACGACAATGCCGGCGATCCCGTCGTGATCACGCCACAAGCCGGCTACGCCCAGCAGCCCGGCTACGCACAGCAGCCTGGCTACGCCACGCAGCCGGGTTACGTACCGCAGCCGCGGCGTGACGACGGCTATATCTATCCCGCCGACGGCAGTTCCAGCGAGCAGGTCTACCCGGCGCCGCGCCGCGCGCAGGTCTACCCGCCGCAGCAGCAATATTATTACGACCGCGGCTATGCCCCCGCCCCGCAGGGCTACGGCAACTCCTACCAACCGCGGCCGTACTACCAGCAGCAACAGCAACGCGGCTACTACGTCTATCAGGACTAGTGCCGGCCAGCGGCCGAGCGGATCGCCGCTCGGCTGTTCACCTGTTTGTTACCCCTTGAATCAACTCGCTTTTTTGCCCGAGCCCGTCGGTTGTCGTCGGGCCGTCATGTGGGTGTAAAATTCCCCTTTAAATACTGGCGGCCTCGCATTTTGGAGCATTCGGGGGGTTCTCATGAGGCGCGGCCTGATTGTGCTTTGCCTGTGCGTGGTGGCGGTAGCCGCCTATTTCACGGCCGACAAATGGGGCATTCGCCACGCAACCGTCAGCTCCGACGACATCCTGCGGGAAGGGCGCAATGTCACGGTGGAAATCGCCGTCCGCCGCGACCGCGAGGTGCAGGCAATGGCCGAGATGATCGACCTGCCGGTCGCGATCCTCAGCCATGGCAATACGGTGAAGCACACCGAGTATTCGTTCCTCACCAACGTCTTTGCCGCCCGCGGCTACCTCGTCATCAGCATCCAGCACGACCTTGCCACCGACGATCCGATGGTGACCAAGGTCGGCGAGGAATATGTCGGCCGCCGCATGCAATACAACCGCGGCGCCTTCAACATCATGTTCGCGATCGAGCAAGTGAAGAAGCTCTATCCCAACGCGGACTACCGCCACCTCACCTTGATCGGCCATTCCAATGGCGGCGACATCTCGATGTTCTTCGCCAAGCAGCACCCTGATCTGGTCAAAAAGGTCGTCACCCTGGACAATCTGCGCGTGCCCTTCATCACCGACGGCAAGATCAAGATCCTGTCCTTCCGCTCCAAGGATCCGCACTTCAAGGCCGATCCCGGCGTCGTTCCCGATGACGAGATTTGCCTCAAGGCCGGCATCAAGGTGGTCAAGACGCCGTTCCAGCACAACGAGCTCAGTGACCGCGGCTCGGATCGCGTGAAGTCGGCGATCCAGGCCTCGGTGCACCAGTTCCTCGACGAAGACGAAGGCCCGCCGACGATCCCGCTGCTGACGGCGGCAGCGCCCGGCACGCCCGCGGCGGCTGCTTCGGGTGCGTCAGCGGCGGCCGCATCGGGCGCGCCGGCCGCGGCCAAGCAGTAGCGTCGAGCCGCCTGCCTTACTGCTCGCCGTCGCGCAGTCGCCGCCACAGCGCGCCGACGATGTTGGAGTAGTCGTCGGTCCAGACCCGCTGATTGTCTTCCGGCTCCGTCAGCGTCCACTTGTCCGACGCGGCGAGCTTGCCGATGTCGGCCTCCTCGCGCGCGGAAACGACGACCGTGGTCGAGAAGATGTACTCATTGTCGCGGCCGGTGTCTTCGCTATAGACCCAGCTCTTGAGATCGTTGGCATCGGCGATGCCGACCACCACGCTCTCGAGCTCGAGATGCCGGTTCGAGACGTGCATCACCACGGCGCCCTGCGGCGCCAGCTTGTCCTTGTAGATCTCCATCGCCTCCTCGGTGGCAAGATGGATCGGGATCGCGTCCGAGGAATAGGCGTCGACGATGATCACGTCGTAGGTGCCGTTCGGCTCCTTCGCGAACGTCAGCCGCGCATCGCCGATGACCGGTTTCAGGTCAGGCTCGCATTTCTGGATGTAGGTGAAATATTTCGGGTCGCGCGCGCTGTCGACCATGGTCTGGTCGATCTCGAAAAACTTCCAGTCCTCGCCCGGCTCGGAGGCACAGGTCAGCGAACCGGATCCGAGCCCGATCACGGCCACTCTTAGCGGCGCGCCCTTGCGCTCGCGCATCGCGGTGATGGCCTGACCGATGCCGCCGTCCTTGTGGTAGTAGGTGATCGGCTCCGGCCGTTCCGTCACCGGCGAGCCGTCGTTGTTCCTGAATTTCTCCGCGCCATGAATGGTCGTGCCGTGCATCAGCACGTGATACTGGCCGTTGGGCGTCACCACGATCTTGTGCACGCCGAAGAAGCTGCGCACGGTCTCCACCCGCCCGTCGTCGGAGGGATAGGCGCGCAGCAGCACCAGCGCGACCGCGACGGTGGCAAAGATCTTCCAGCGGTTGCCGTTGAGCGCGACCGCCAGCAGCGCCGCAAGCGCGCCGATGCCGCCGATCATCCAGGTGCGGTTGTTTTCGAGGAAGGCAAATATCTTGCCCGCGTAATAAGTCGGCAGGATCAGCGCGACCGCGATCGCCGCGAGCAATGGCCAGTACCATTGCGTGAACCGCTGGAACCGCTCGTTGCCGGGCGGCCGGCACAGCGCGGCGAGCGCCAGCAGGATCGGATACTCGGCGATCCAGGAGAAAGTGAATGGCGCGATCAGGCCGGCGAACAAGCCGCCGACCATGCCGCCGAACGACAGCGCCACATAGAAGCCGGTGAGATATCTTGCCGCCGGCCGCGTGCGCGCCAGCTCACCATGGCAGGCCATCGCGATGACGAAGAAACACAGTTGATGTCCGCCGAGCGTCAGCAGCAGGTTCTGCTCGCCGCCGACCGCCAGCAGGATTACCACGCCGGCGATCGCCAGCGGTTGCAACAGCAGCATCAGCCAGTGCGGCAGCAGCGGCCGCGACTGGAACACCAGCACCCAGGTCAGAAGATAGAGCGACAGCGGCAGCACCCACAACAGCGGCGCGGCGGCAACGTCGGTGGAAATATGCGCCGTCACCGCGATCAGCAGGCCCGACGGCACTGCGGCCAGAAAGATCCAGCGCGCGCGCAACAGCCATGACGGCGCCGGCGCATCCGCGTCGTCCTCAGGCATATTCAGCGCCGCCGCGTCCTTTGGCGAGCGAAGCAGCAGCACGCCGCAGCACGCGATCAGCAGGATCAAAAGGCCATAGCCGGCGGTCCAGATCAGGTTTTGGCCGCGCAGCGTGAACATCGGCTCCAGCAGCACCGGATAGGACAACAGCGCCAAAAAGCTGCCGATGTTGGAGGAGGCATAAAGGAAATACGGATCCGGCCCGTTGGGATGGCCGGTGCGGACGAACCAGGCCTGCAGCAGCGGGTTGTTGGCGGCGAGCGCGAAGAACGGCAGACCGATCGACACCGCGAACAGACCGAGCAGCCAGAACGCGTAGCCCGAGGTCGGCGGCTCGCCCCATCCGGAGCGGATCGCCAGCGGCAGGGTCAGCATGGCGGCAACCAGCAGCAACAGATGCACCACCACGGGAACAACGCGGTTGCTCGCCATCGTCAGGTAATGCGCATAGGCATAGCCGGCGAGCAGCAGCGACTGGAAGAACACCATCGCCACCGACCACACCGCCGGCGAGCCGCCGAGCCGCGGCAGCACCATTTTGGTGAACAGCGGCTGCACTGAAAACAGCAGCAGCGCGCTGACGAAGATCGCCAGCGTGTAGACCACCAGGATCAGCCGGTTCCGCGAAACGGCTGATGGCTCCGTGATGGCGGGTGCGGCAACGGTCATGAGAGCTCCGGCAAAACCCCGGCGGGGGATGGCATGTCCGGCAGGGGGTCGCCAGAGACGCCGAATTGAGCATATGGCAACTTCGCGGGCAAGAAACCTTGACGGAACGCAGTGGGGGCGCGAAGCACGTTTCGTTGAGCTAGCCAATCTTTCTTGAAGCGGACATGAACGAAACCGACGTTGTCATCATCGGAGCCGGACATAACGGCCTCACCTGCGCGGCCTATCTGGCGAAGGCCGGGCTTAAGGTGAAAGCGGTCGAGCGCCGCAAGGTGGTCGGCGGCGCCGCCGTGACCGAGGAATTTTGTCCCGGCTTCCGCAATTCGGTAGCGGCCTACACGGTGAGCCTGCTCAATCCGCAGGTGATTGCGGATTTGCGGCTGGCCGATCACGGCCTGAAGATCGTCGAACGCCGCGCGCAGAATTTTCTGCCCGCCCCCGACGGCCGCTACCTCCTCACCGGCGAGGGCCGTACCAAAGCTTCCGTTGCCAGGCTGAGCGAGCGCGATGCGGCACGGATCGACGGCTTCTCGCGCGAGCTGGAAGACATCGCCGATGTGCTGCGGCAACTGGTGCTGCGTTCCCCGCCGAACATCGTCGAAGCCTTCGGCACCGCCGCGATCCGCGAAGCCTTCAACGCCGTCGGCACCGGCAACATCCTGCGAAAGCTGTCGCTGGAGCAGCAGCGCAGCCTGCTCGATCTCTTCACCCGCTCCGCCGGCGAGATGCTGGACGAGCGTTTCGAGAGCGACCTCGTCAAGGCGCTGTTCGGCTTCGACGCCATCGTCGGCAATTATGCGAGCCCCTATGCCGCGGGCTCGGCCTACGTGATGCTGCACCACGCCTTCGGCGAGGTGAACGGCAGGAAAGGCGTCTGGGGCCATGCCATCGGCGGCATGGGCGCGATCGGACTTGCGATGGCGCGCGCGGCGCAGAAGCACGGCGCCGAGATCGAGACCGACGCCGGCGTGCGCGAAGTCATTGTCGAGAACGATCGCGCCGTCGGCGTCATGCTCGACAATGGCGAGAGCATTCGCGCGAAATATGTCGTCTCCAACGTCAATCCGAAGCTGCTCTACACGCACCTCGTGCCGCCGGAGGCGCTGCCGGCCGCCTTCCTTGATCGCATCTCGCGCTGGCGCAACGGCTCCGGCACCTTCCGAATGAATGTCGCGCTGAGCGCCCTCCCCTCGTTCACGGCGCTGCCTGGCGATGGCGATCATCTCACCGCCGGCATCATCCTCGCGCCATCGCTCGGCTACATGGACCGCGCCTGGCTCGATGCGCGCGCGCATGGCTGGAGCCGCGAGCCTGTCATCGAGGTGCTGATCCCCTCGACGCTCGACGATAGCCTGGCGCCGAAAGGCCAGCACGTCGCGAGCCTGTTTTGCCAACACGTCGCGCCGGAATTGCCGGATGGAAAATCCTGGGACGATTTTCGCGAGGAAGTGGCCGACCTCATGATCGCCACCGTCGATCGCTACGCACCGGGTTTTGCCGTGAGCGTGATCGGCCGGCAGATGCTGTCCCCGCTCGATCTCGAGCGGCAGTTCGGCCTGCTCGGCGGCGACATCTTTCACGGCGCGCTGACGCTCAACCAATTGTTCTCGGCGCGGCCGATGCTGGGCCATGCCGATTACCGCGGGCCCCTGAAGGGGCTCTATCACTGCGGCTCCGGCGCACATCCCGGCGGCGGCGTCACCGGCGCACCCGGCCACAATGCGGCGCGCGCGATCCTGGCCGATCACCGCGCGCTGTTCGTCAAATAAACGACGGCCCGCCCGGCCCTTTCTGGGCCGAGCGGGCCGGCGATGTTTGTGCGTCTGACTTAGACGGCGTCGAACGCTTCGAGCGGAAGCGGGCGCGTGTCTGACATCAGCGCCGACGGAATCAGCGTCGATGCCTGACGCTCTTCGGCCGACGGGTAGGTCACATAGGCGCTGATCGCGCACATCAGAGCCAGCACCATGGTGATCTGCTTCATTTGACGTCCCCCTCTGTTGTTGGTGCGGCCATCCTCGCGCGGGGCGCTTAATGCGCGGTTCCATCGCCCCGCTGATGTGGTTTCGGGGTGAATCGGCGGTGAATTTGCGAAGGTGTTAGCCAGCGGAGGCTCGTGGAATGCGGGCACGAGGCTGTGGAAAACCGCGGGATAAGCTGTGCAGGGATCAGTGGAGATTATCAGTCAATCCCTTGCTTTGCTTGGCTTTTCCCTGCCGAGTTGATCGAACGGGGTCGTGATACCTGCAGGGTGAAGAAGCTGTGAAAATCTTCCAAATGGGGATGGTGAGAAGCCTGTAAACAAAGCCTGTATTTCCTCCTTGTTAGCTGTGGACCGCACTTCCCGATGACCGTCACCCCTTCCACCCATCGCGCCGGCTTTGCGGTCGGCGACGAGCATGCCGCCAAGCGCGTCGTCGACGTGCTGAGCGAAATCTTCTTCGACGGCGAGGCGGCGGTAGCGGCGTTCGAGCGGCCGGACGGACGCTGGGACGTCGCCGTGCATTTTGCCGAGCCGCCGGACCAGGCGCTGCTGCGCGAGCTCGTCACCAATGCGGCGGGCGCCGAGATTGCCGGCACGCTCCGCTTCGAGACGGTCGAGGCCAGGGACTGGGTCAAGGCGAGCCTCGCAGATCTCGTGCCGGTGCCGGCCGGCCGTTTCGTGGTCCATGGCGCGCATGACCGCGCGCACGTCGCCGCCAACAAGCTTGCCGTCGAGATCGAGGCGGCGCTGGCGTTCGGCACCGGACATCACGGCACCACGCGCGGCTGCCTGTTGCTGCTCGACCACCTGCTGAAGGCGTACCGGCCGCGCCGCGTGCTCGATCTCGGCACCGGCACCGGCGTGCTGGGCATAGCGGCGGCGAAGGCGCTCAAGATCGGCGTGCTCGCCGGCGACATCGATCGGCCGTCGGTGAAAGTGGCACGGGAGAATGCGCGGCTGAACGAGACCGGCGATCTTGTGCAGGTGATTTGCGCGACGGGATTCTCGGCGCCCGCTTTCGCAGAGCGCGGCCCGTTCGACCTAGTGCTGGCCAATATCCTCGCCAATCCGCTGCGGCAATTGGCGACGCCAATGGCGCGGCATCTGGAGCCAGGGGCGCTGGTGATCCTGTCGGGCCTGCTGACGCATCAGGCCCCCGCCGTGATCGCGGCCTATCGGGCTCGCGGGCTCGTGCCGCTAAAACATCTGCGGATCGAAGGCTGGAGCAGCCTGTTGCTGCGGAAGGCGAGTTGAGAGGTTCGTCATTCCGGGGCGGCTCAAAAAGCCGAACCCGGAATCTCGAGATTCTCAGGTGCGCAAGTGCGCACCGTAGTTCACGCTTCGCGTGCCCCGGAATGACGTGGAAAAATCGTGGGCTAGACCTTCTTCTTGCGCTTGACGCGGAAGATGACGCCCTTCTCTCGGCGCTTGACGCGGGCTTCGACAAAGCGGTCCAGGATCTGGACGATGACGCCGCGCTTCTTGACCTCGATCGGCGCGATCGGGCCGCGGCTCGCCGGCGGCGAGATTTTTTCAAAACTGAAGGCAGGCATAGTGTATCCCCTCGTCGTTGAGTTGAGACACTCCTCGAAGTCTCCCGGTCATCCGAACGACGTGTCCGGTCCTGTCTGATGCAGGTGTCAAAATTCAAGCATAACTTGTGCCAATCTAAGGAGAATTCGGCTGCATTGCCGAGCGCGTTCCGCGTACCTAAAATGTGAGCACGATGTTCGAAGCCCATTTCCAGACATTCGAGGAGCCCGAGAGCGGCGTGGCGCTGACCGCGCGGCTCTCCCGGTTCCGTGAGGAGCTGGCGCGGCGGAAGCTGACAGGATTCGTGATTCCCCGCGCCGATCAGCAGCAAAACGAGTATGTGCCGCCCTCCGAGGAGCGGCTGGCCTGGCTGACCGGCTTCACCGGCTCGGCCGGCCTCGCCGTCGTGATGACCCGGGAGGCCGCGGTTTTCGTCGACGGCCGCTACACCCTGCAGGCGGGAAAACAGGTCGACAAGAAGGCCTGGCAGGTCGAGCCGCTGGTCGATCCGCCGCCGGAGCACTGGCTGGGCCGGCATCTGGCCAAGGGCGACCGCCTCGGATTTGACCCCTGGCTGCACACTTCCGCGGCAGCCGAGCGCCTCGCCGCCGCCTGCGCCAAGGCCGGCGCGGAGCTGGTGGCGGTCGAAGCCAACCCGGTCGATGCGATCTGGCACGAGCGCCCCGCGCCGCCACTCGGCCCGGTATCGGTCCAGGGCCAGCAATTTTCCGGCGAGGTCGAGGCCGAGAAGCTCAAGCGCATCCGGCTCGAGATCGCAAAGCTCGGCGTCGATGCGCTGGTGCTGTCGGATTCCCACGGCGTGGCCTGGACCTTCAACATCCGCGGCGCCGACGTCTCGCACACGCCGCTGCCGCTCTCCTACGCGCTGGTGCCGAAGGAAGGCCGGCCGACGGTCTTTATCGATCACCGAAAGCTCTCCAACTCCTCGCGCGACCACCTCGAGCGCTCCGCCGATGTCGAGGAGCCGGACAAGCTCGCGCCGAAGCTGACCGAGCTCGCCAAGCGCGGCGCGTCGATTGCGCTCGACAGCGCGACCGCAGCCGATGCGCTGAGCCGCCTGATCAAGGGCGCCGGCGGCAAGCCTGTCGCCGGCAACGATCCCGTGACCCTGCTGAAGGCCGTGAAGAACATCACGGAGATCGAGGGCACGCGCACGGCGCATCATCGCGACGCGGTGGCGCTGACGCGGTTTCTCGCCTGGGTCGATCGCGAGGCGCCGTCGGGCGGGCTGACCGAGATCGATGCCGTCGAGGCGCTGGAAACCTTCCGCCGGCAGACCGGCGCGCTGAAGGACGTTTCCTTCCCCACCATCTCCGGCACTGGCCCAAACGGCGCCATCGTGCACTACCGCGTCACCCGCAAGAGCAACCGGCGCATCGCGCCCGGCGATCTCTTGCTGATCGATTCCGGCGCGCAATACCAGGACGGCACCACCGACGTCACCCGCACGATCGCGATCGGCGAGCCGACCGCCGAAATGCGCGACCGCTTTACCCGCGTGCTGCGCGGGCATATCGCCATTGCCCGCGCGGTCTTTCCCGACGGCACCACCGGCGCGCAGCTCGACTCCTTTGCCCGGCAATTCCTCTGGCAGGCAGGGCTCGACTTCGAGCATGGCACCGGCCACGGCGTCGGCAGCTATCTCTCGGTGCACGAGGGCCCGGCGCGAATCTCGAAACTCGGCACCACGCCGCTGAAGCGCGGCATGATCCTTTCCAACGAGCCGGGCTACTACAAGACCGACGCCTACGGCATCCGCATCGAGAATCTCGAGCTTGTCATCGGCACCGACATCCACGGCTCGGAAAAGCCGGTCAACGCCTTCGAAACCCTGACCTTCGCGCCGATCGACCGCCGGCTGATCGAGGTGAAGATGCTCGATGCGGCGGAGCTGAAATGGTTGAACGACTATCATGCGAAAGTCGCGAAGATCGTGCGGCCGCAGCTCAATGACGAGGCGACAAAGCTGTGGCTTGATGCGGCGACAGCGGAGTTGAAGTAGCTCTCCGCTGTCGTCCCGGCGAAAGCCGGACCCATAACCACCGCATTCTGTTGTTGGCGCGAGGTTGGGTTCCAACTCTTCCTTCTCCCCTTGTGGGAGAAGGTGGCGCGCATCGACAGATGCGCGACGGATGAGGGGTCTGTCTCCGTGGAAACAGACCCCTCACCCCGCTTCGCTGCGCGAAGTACCCTCTCCCACAAGGGGAGAGGGTACTTCCACGGCGCTTCGCTCACCGCCTCCCAAATTCCTCATGGCCGCATGCCGAAACAGGCGTATTCCCAAAACGCCATACCGCTAGAGTCCGCCCGAACAATTCGGATCAAACTTCATGCATGGCGTGATGGGCAGGCCGCTCGGCGCGGCAACAGACAGCCACGGCCCCAAGAAAGACGCCACGACATCGCGCCTGACGCTGCTGATGCTGGTCACCATGACCGGCGTCGCGCCGATTTCGCTGTACATGCTGGTGCCGGCGCTGCCGGTGCTCGCCACCACCTTCCAGAGCGACATTTCCATCGCGCAGATGACGGTGTCGCTCTACATGGTCGGCATCGCCTGCTCGCAGCTGATCATGGGGCCGCTGTCGGATAAGTTCGGCCGCCGGCCGGTGCTGCTGGCGGGCCTCTCTTTGATGGTGGCGGCGAGCATCGGCTGCTCCTTGGCGCAGACGCTGCCGCAGCTGATCGCCGCGCGCTTCCTGCAGGCGCTGGGCGGCGCTTCCGGCATGGTGATCAGTCGCGCCATCATCCGCGACCTTTATGGCCGCGACAAGGTCGGCGCCATGATCAGCCTTGTCATCGCCGTGATGATGGTGGCGCAGATGCTGAGCGCGCTGGCCGGCGGCCTGCTGGAAATCACCTTCGGCTGGCGCGCGATCTTCTACTTCATCACCGCCGCCTCGCTCGGCGTCGCGGTGCTGCTCGCGATCGCGCTGCCGGAGACGAAGGCCGCGCGCGCCGAGCGCGTCAGCTTCCGCGGCGATGTCGGCACGCTGCTGCGAGATCGCGCCTTCATCGGCTATGTGCTGTGCCAGGTGCTGGCTTCCCAAATCATCTTCGCCTTCGCCGGCGGCGGGCCGTACATCGTGGTGACCCAGATGGGGCGCAGCACGGCCGAATACGGCGCGTGGTTCGCCGCCACCGGCTTTGCCTTCCTGCTCGGCAATCTGCTCTGCGTGCGCTTTGCGCCGCGGCATTCGCTGGAAAAATTGATCTGGTTCGGCCTTGCGCTGCAGCTTGCCGGCAGCCTGCTCAATCTGGTGCTGAGTCTTACGGGCACCAACCAGGCGCCCGTCTTCCTGTTCGGTGCCCAGATGATCGTGATGGTCGCCAACGCCTTCGTGATGTCGAACGCCGCCGCCGGCGCCATCAGTGTGCGCCCCGAGGCCGCCGGCACGGCTTCCGGCGCGATGGGATTTTTGCAGCAGGGCATCGGCTCGCTGCTCTCGCAATTCGGCGCCTATCTCGGCGGGCACTCCACCACGACCTTGCCGCTGACGTCGGCGATCTTCGCGCTGTCGGTTGCCTGCGCCGCGACCATGTTCTTCCTAGTGCCACGGCGCGATGTGGTGGTCAGCGAGGAGCTGATCGAGAAGGCCGAAGAGGAAGAGGCCGGAATGATGTGAGGGGGTCTCGGACCTTCACCCGTCATTGCGAGCGAAGCGAAGCAATCCAGCTTCCTTCGCTCGACAAAAAAGCTGGATTGCTTCCGCCTTCGCTCTCCGAGCTTCGGCGGATTTCCAGTCCGGCGTAGCTTGCGCAGCAAGCGTAGACGGGTCGTCGCTTCGCTCCTCGCAATGACGAAGAGAGAGAGCGGTCGCCGCCCTCTCACACGTTTCCTGTCTGTTAGTGAACCAGCACGCCGCCAGTGGCCGGCGCTGCGATGCTTTGCCGGATGTAGCACTGGTTCAGCAGCCCCTCCAGCCGCTGCAATTCGGTGCGCAGCGGCGGCAGTTGCTTCTGGAGTTCGGCGATCTCGGCCCGCAACGCTGCCTTCTGGGCCGCGGGCGCGCGGGCCATCTCGGTTTGGGTGGCCCTGATCTGGGCTTCGACCTGGCTGATCCTGGTCTTCTGCTGGTTGACCGCCACAAGCTGGGCCTGGCATGGGTTGGGCGCGGAGATGGAGCCGAACAGCTCCCAGTCGCCCTCGTTGCGCCAGCGTTGGTCCAGCGCGATCGAATAGCGGCGCTGCACGATGTCCTGCTGGCTGAAGGTGTAGACGACGGAGCCGATCTTGTCGTCCTTGTTGAGGCCGGACCACAGATTGGACCAGAAACCCTGGGCCTTTTCGATCGCCTTGCCGACCACGCCGGCGGCGCCGTCCTGGATCTTCTTCTTCATCGCTTCGATCAGCTCGTTGATCTTGTCCTGCGGCTTGTCGACATTGATGAAATCGAGCAGGTTGATGCCGTGGATGAAGTCGTTGATCTCCTTCTGCACGAAATCGTTCAGCGCCTGGTGGCCCTTCTCCGCACCGCTGTCGGAGACGTTATCCTCCTCCATCAGCACGGCGACCACGCCGACGATGCCCGGCACGGGAATCGTGGTGTTGTCCTTGGTGAGAATGATCGGCTGCAGCTGATTGTGCCACTCGCCGATGGCGGCGGGAATCTTGACGGTCTGGCCGGCGTCCACCGACTTGGTGCCGAGATTGCCGTGGCTGCCCGGGCCGAAATGGAAGACGGCGTCGCCCTTCAGCCGAATGAGATCCTGCTTGATGGTCTCGCCGTCGATCTTGAAGAAGATGGTCCAGAGATACGGCTCGGCATCGCCGATGCCATCGGCCTCGTCGCGGCAGTAAATGGAAGACAGCTTCACTGATGTGGGTAACAGCATGGTATTCCTCCGAAGTGTCGGTACGCGGAATCCTTAAAATTCTCGCTGTGTTGCTCTCTCGATGGGTGAAGCGATTCCATCCGCCGAACTGGAAATCGCACGTCGAGCATGCACCCCGGAGGTGGTGAGAGGCTGTGAGATGGCTCACATCGGGTGTGGTTCCCGATTCTGGGTAAGTCAGGTTGTCGCTTTGCGGGACGGTCCTTTGCATATCACTCGTCATTGCGAGCGAATCGAAGCAATCCATCTACCCGCGTGCACCACGATGGATTGCTTCGTCGCTTCGCTCCTCGCAATGACGTGAAGAGTATCGAGGCAGTAGTACCGCCGTTATCTCTCCACAACGACTTCGCTGATCTGCATCACCGGCGCGACGTCGGTGTAGTTGGCGATGTCGGCCATGATCTCCTTGGCGTGCGGTCCGAACGCCTTCTGAAACGAGTCGATGGAGTCGGCGAAGATGTGGCACATGCCGACATAGGTCGCGGGCGCGCCCGGCGCACCGCCGGCAAGCCCCTTGTCGATGGTGTAGTACTTGCAGGCATCGCCCATGCGGGCCTTCACCAGCGGCATGTGCTTTTCCCGGTAGTAGTCGTGGTCGAAGCGGACTCCTTCCTTGTTGGGATACATCACGCTTACCTTGATCATCGCTTCCTCCTGGTTTGATGGTTATCTCAGCTCTTGTAGGGTGGGCAAAGGCGCGCTTGCGCCGTGCCCACCTTGCTTGCGTGCTCGCGAAGGTGTGCACGCTTCGCTTTGCCCACCCTACGGCTTCTTACTACCCGCATTACTCTCCGATCAGCTTCAGCCACTCGTCCTCGGTCAGCACGGCGACGCCGTGCTTCTTGGCCTCCGCCAGCTTTGAGCCGGCGCCGGGACCGGCGACGACATAGTCCGTCTTCTTCGACACCGAGCCGGCGGCCTTGGCGCCTAGGCGCTCGGCGGTCGCCTTGGCCTCGTCGCGGGTCATCTTCTCCAGCGAGCCCGTGAACACGACGGTCTTGCCGGCGACCTTGGAATTGCTCTTGGGCTTTTCCGCGTCGACGATTTCATCGAGCTCTTTCACCAGCCGATCGACGATGCCGCGGTTGTGGCTCTCGCCGAAATAGGCGGCGACGCTTTGAATGACGGTGTCGCCGATCTGGTCGAGCGCGTCCATCTCGGCCATCGTGTCCTCATCGCCTTTGGCGACCTTCAGACAGGCGTCGTGGAAGGCATCCCAGGAGCCATAGCCGCGCGCCAGCGCCAGCGCCGTGGTCTCGCCGACATGGCGCATGCCGAGCGCATAGATGAAACGCTCCAGCGCAATGCGCTTGCGGTTCTCGATCGACGCAAAGAGATTGCGCACCGAGGTCTCGCCGTAACCCTCGATCTCTTCCAGCTTGAGCTTGTTGTTACGCTTCGGCAGCGTGAAGATGTCGGCGGGCTCCTTCACCCAACCTTCGTCGAAAAAGTATTGCAGCTGCTTCTCGCCGAGCCCGTCGATGTCGAACGCCCTGCGCCCCACGAACAGTTTTAGGTGCTCGATCTTCTGGAACGGACAGGCGAACTCGCCGGTGCAGCGGGCGCGCGAGCCCTCCTCGCCGGTCGCCGTTTCCTCCCGTACTACGTCGGTGTGCAACGGGCACGGGCACTGCTTCGGAAAGTGAAATTCCTTGACGCCCTTCGGTCGCTTGTCGATGACGACGTCCACCACCTGCGGGATGACGTCGCCGGCGCGCTGGATCACGACAGTGTCGCCGATCCTGATATCGCGGCCTTCGCGCAGCACCTCACCCTTGTTGCCGACGCCGCGGATGTAATCCTCATTGTGCAGCGTGACGTTCTGCACGATGACGCCACCCACCCCGACGGGCTCCAGCTTGCCGACCGGCGTGAACGAGCCGGTGCGCCCGACCTGGATTTCGATGTCGCGCAACACGGTCATGGCGCGCTCGGCGGGGAATTTGTGAGCAATTGCCCATCGGGGCGCGTCCGAAACGAAGCCTAGACGCTCCTGCCATGCAATGCGATCGACCTTGTACACTACTCCGTCAATATCGTAGTCGAGCCTAGCGCGGCGCTCTTCAATGCCTCTATAAAATTTCAACAAGTCGTCGACCGAGTGGCAACGCTTCGCTAGTGGATTAATCTTGAAGCCGCAATGCTCGAACCAATGCAACATACCAATTTGCGTACTCTCTGGCAGCTTCGTCATTGCACCCCAAGCATACGCAAAAAAACCCAGCGGTCTTGAAGCAGTAATCGAAGGATCTTTTTGTCGGAGCGAACCTGCCGCAGAATTGCGCGGATTAGCAAAAATGGTTTCGCCAGCGGCCTTCTGTCGCTCATTGAGTTTTATGAAAGCCTTCTTGGTCATATAGACTTCGCCACGCACCTCACAAACATCAGGGACGTTTCGTCCCTCAAGTTTTTTTGGCACATCTTTAAGCGTGCGAATGTTTGCAGTAACGTCTTCACCTTCCGCACCGTCGCCACGCGTCGCAGCTTTTACTAGCTCTCCGCCTTCGTAGCGTAGTGACATCGATAGGCCGTCAATCTTAGGCTCGGCGCTAAAATCTATGTGATCGTCGTTCAATCTCAGAAATCGAACTATACGAGCAGCGAACTCTCGAACGTCCTCCTCAACGAATGCGTTCTCAAGTGAGAGCATTGGAACCGTGTGGCGGACCTTCCCAAAGGCCTTTGACGGCCTCGCACCTACGCTTACAGTAGATTTCTGCAGGTCGGGGCGTATCTTTTGAAGAAGTTGAGCGATTGCTTTTAGAGCGTCGTATTCAGCATCTTTGTAGTCGGTTCTAAGCGAGGTATTATATTGGCTATCCAAAATTGACTTGAATGCGAGAAGGCTTTCGTAGGCGTTGTGAAGACCCGCAATCGACTTGGTAGATAGCTGATCACGCCAAGCCTCGGAGTTATCGGAAGTTACTATCTTCGCAATTTGATCATGAAACGCGACATAGAGATCATCGAGCGTTCCCTTCGGAAGCTTTGATAACGCATTCCTTAGAGTGGCTTGTTTGAACTGCCCAATGAATTTCGAGAAATCACGGGTTAGTCGATCCACCTCGATCGACTTATTTTTCGGTATGACCGAATCTTCTCCAAAGAGAAGCGCTTCATCAGAGTCGGATGATTTGTTCTTTTTCATCCAACAAAAATAGCATCGAAGTTGCAAATTGAAAGACGTGCAGGAACGTCAATTTGAAGCCCTTACCCAATTGGAATCCAGAGGCAGGCCTCTCAGTGCGATGCTTCGCATCGCCCCGGAATGACAGCTAAGACGCCGCGCGCAGCAGCCGTTCCGCGGCGGCCCTTGCTTCCGCGGTGATCTCGGCGCCGGCGAGCATGCGGGCGATTTCTTCGCGGCGGTGGTCGGCGGCGAGCGCGTTGACGCGGGTGGCGACGCGCTTGCCCTTGTCGAGCGCGTCCTTGGAAATGAGCAGATGCTGGGTGGCGCGGGCGGCGACCTGGGGGGCGTGCGTCACTGCCATCACCTGCACCCCGGACGCGAGCCGTGCCAGGCGCGTGCCGATGGCGTCCGCCACCGCTCCGCCGACGCCGGTGTCGATTTCGTCAAATACAAGCGTCGGCGCCGAGCCGCGGTCGGCGAGCACGACCTTCAGCGCCAGCAGGAAGCGCGACAGCTCGCCGCCGGAGGCGACCTTCATCAGCGGCCCCGGACGCGTGCCCGGATTGGTCTGCACCCAGAACTCGATGCGGTCGATGCCTTGCGGGCCTCGCGATGTTTCATCGGCTTCGAGCTGCGTCGTGAAACTGGCGCGCTCCAGCTTCAAAGGCGGCAACTCGGCATTGACGGCCTTGTCGAGTTTTGCCGCGGCTTTCGCCCGCGCGGCCGAGAGTTTCGCGGCGGCGGCAGCGTAGCGCTTGTCGGCCTCGGCGGCTTCCGCCTCCAGCTTCTTCAGCTGTTCGGCGCCGGCATCGATCAGCGCGACGTCGGCGGCCATCTTCACCGCAAGCGCAGCGAGGCCGTCGACCGGCGTGGAATATTTGCGCGAGGCGGCGCGCAGCGCGAACAGGCGCTCCTCGATGCGCTCGAGTTCGGCCGGATCAAAATCGGCCGCGGCCAGCGCGGCGTTGAGATGCTGGTCAGCCTCCTCCAGCGCATTGATGGCGGCATCGATCGCCTTCACCGCGGGCTCGACCAGCGCGGGCGAATTGGCCGCGCGGCGTTCCAGGCGGCGCACGGCGGCCGACAGCGCCGGCACCGGCGAATGCGCGCCGCCGATCGCCTCCTGCGCCTCGCGCAGATCGGTGGCGATCTTCTCGCCCTGCATCATCACGGTGCGGCGGGACGCAAGCTGCGTCTCCTCGCCGTCCTGCGGCGCCAGCGTCTTCAACTCGGCCGAGGCATGGCGCAGATAATCGGCCTCGCGCGCGGCGCGCTCGACGGAGGCGCGATGCGCTTCCAGCTCCGTGGCGGCGGTGCGGCGCGCTTCCCACAGCGATTCGACGGCGGCGACGTCTCTTTCGTGTCCGCCAAAGGCGTCGAGCAGGCGGCGGTGGGTGGAAGCATCGACCAGCGCGCGCTCGTCATGCTGGCCGTGGATTTCCACCAGCGCGGCGCCCACGGCTTTCAGCGTCTGCACGGAGATCGACTGGTCGTTGATGAACGCGCGCGTGCGGCCGTCGGCGAGCTGCACGCGGCGCAGGATCATCTCGCAAGAATCCTGAGCGCTCGCGTCCTCCAGGCCGTTGTCGGCGAGGATTTTTGTCGCCGGATGGTCCTTCGGTACATCGAAGCTGGCGGTGACCTGCCCCTGCTCGGCGCCATGGCGCACCAGCGTGGCGTCGCCGCGGCCGCCAAGCGCGAGCGCAAAGGCATCGAGCAGAATCGACTTGCCCGCGCCGGTTTCGCCGGTCAGCACGGCCAATCCGCGGGAGAATTCGATATCGAGGCGTTCGATCAGGACAATGTCACGGATCGACAGACGCGCCAGCATGCGAAAGTAACCTAGCCGAGGCCCAGTTTCTTGAAGGCCCTTGAAATATAGGAGCCCTTGTTCTCGTTCGGCTCCACCCCGCCGGACTTTACAAGATTATAGGCCTCTTTGTACCAGCGGCTGTCCGGAAAATTGTGGCCAAGCACGGCGGCCGCAGTCTGCGCCTCGCCGATGATGCCGATCGCCATATAGGCCTCGGTGAGGCGGAACAGCGCTTCCTCGACATGGCGCGTAGTCTGGTAGCGCGTCACCACAGTCTTGAAGCGGTTGATCCCGGCGGTGAAGTCGCGCTTCTCCATGTAGTAGCGGCCGATATCCATCTCCTTGCCGGCGAGCTGGTCGCGCGCGCCTTCGAGCTTGGCCTTGGCGGAGGTGGCGTATTCCGAGGTCGGATACTTGCGCACGACTTCCTCGAGCGCGTTGATCGCCTTCTCGGTGCGGCCCTGGTCGCGCGAGATGTCGGGAATCTGGTCGTAGTGCGAGGCAGCGATCAGGTATTGCGCATAGGCCGCATCGGGGCTGCCCGGGTGCAGCGTCACGTAGCGCGTCGCCGCTCCGATGCAGCTGTCATAGTCGCCGGCGCTATAGAAGGAATAGGCGGACATCAGCAACGATTTGCGCGCGTAGTCGGAATAGGGATGCTGGCGGTCGACTTCCTCGAACTTCTTCGAGGCCGCCTTGGCATCCTTGCGCTGGTTCATCAGGTACAAGCCCTCGTTGTAGAGCTTGTCCGCGGGCTCCTCGACGAAGGTGTCGTCCTTTTTCAGGAACTTGTCCCAGAGATCGCCGGTGCCGCAGCTGCCGAGCGGCAGCGCAAGCAGCGCGATGGCGCAGGCCAAGCGCAGTCCGGCCGGTGATTTGCGCGCTCGAAGCGTCATACGCTGTGCCGACATGAATTAGGACCTGGCGCCTGTGATGCGATGCTTGCCGCGCCCGTCATGGCCGCAAGGATCGATATTCCCGTGGCGCCCGTTCGTGCGACCGCGGGCTACGTTTACCCGAAAAACCTACGCTTACCAACCGGATAGGCAGGCAATTCGCCCGGATTAAGGCGGCCCCGCCACGATCCTTACCCATTGTGGTTACTGGCGAAAATACGTTCCGAAACGGGCTTCCGTTTCAGGACACGTCCGGGCTGTAGGCCGGCGCCACCATGCCGCCGACAATGGCGCGGCCGGCTTCGGCCGGAACGCGGCTGCGGCGGGGCGCGTCGCCCTCGACCACGCGCCAAGCGGTGCGGTCGGCGAGCAGCGCGGTCAGCGCGGCGTGGTTGAGCTTGTGGCCGCCGCGGACCGAGCGGAAGGCGCCAAGGAGCGGCAGGCCGGCGAGCGCCAGGTCGCCGATCACATCCAGCACCTTGTGGCGGGCGCATTCATCGGCGTGGCGCAGGCCTTCGGTGTTGAGCAGGCGCTCGTCGTCGAACACCACGGTATTCTCGAAGGAGGAGCCGAGTGCGAAACCGGCGCTGGAGAGGCGCGCGAAGTCGTTGAGGAAGCCGAAGGTGCGGGCACGGCTGATCTCGCGCCGGAAGCGCTCCGGGCTGAGCTCGAGCGCGTAGCTCTGCTTGCCGATCACGGGATTGGCGAAATCGATCTCGACCTCGGCGCGGAACCCGCCGGCAAAGGGGCGGAACGCACCGACTGAATCGCCGAGCGTGACGGCGACGGGTTTCAGGATCTGCAGGAAGCGGCGCATGGCCGGCTGGGCCACGATGCCGGCCTGGTC
>Ga0081539_10002974_pt1 | contig 22229 bp, 19 predicted proteins | sample TabmetS4T2R2_FD_71023 | JGI IMG/M metagenome (GOLD analysis project Ga0081539, IMG submission 71023) | Tabebuia heterophylla rhizosphere microbial communities from the University of Puerto Rico - S4T2R2 | ecosystem: Host-associated > Plants > Roots > Rhizosphere ...
GAAGTTATCCCCGAAACATGAGAAGATTACTTCGCCAAAGAGCGGCTCGCAATGACGGTAAAATAGAGCGATGAAATCCCAACTTGAAAAACTTAATGAAGAGATCATTCAATGCCGAAAATGTGCACGGCTCGTTACGTGGCGTGAGGAAGTAGCGCGCGTCAAACGCCGAGCCTATCGAGATCAGGAATATTGGGGTAAGCCTGTCCCGGGCTTTGGCGACCCAAAGGCGCGTGTGCTCGTGGTTGGCTTAGCGCCTGGCGCACATGGATCGAATCGAACGGGGCGTGCATTCACAGGCGACGCCTCGGGTGGGTTTTTGTATCCGGCGTTGTATCGCGCTGGGTTCGCGAATCAACCGACGGCTGTGTCAAAAAATGATGGGCTCACTCTGCATGATTTATATATTGCCGCCTCAGCTCGTTGTGTTCCTCCTGATAATAAGCCAACTCTCGAAGAGCTACATAATTGCCAACCATTTCTGGAACGTGAGCTTGAAATTTTGAACCCCAAAGTGATTGTATGTTTAGGGAGGATAGCTTTTGAAAGAATTTTAAAAATTTATGGTATTCGCGATGCATCTCTAAAATTCGGTCATGGCGCGCTTTATAGACTAGGCACTGCCTCACCGATCACTGAACACTGGTTACTTTGCTCCTATCATCCCAGCCAGCAAAATACACTGACCGGAAAATTGACTGTGAAGATGTTCGATGATATTTGGGCGAAGGCAAAGGCATTGCTTCAAACTGAGGATGAGGTAATAGAAAAACTCGACATGGCATCTGGTTGATATGGCACTCGGACAAATCGCGTTTCTCGGCTCTGGTGAGACCTCCCTGGCAGGCGGGCGTATTTTTGAAGCTCTGGCCCGCAAAATCGATGGAACTCTCCGCATCGCATTGATGGAAACACCAGCAGGCTTTGAGCTGAACTCGTCACAAGTGGTAGGTCGCGTGGGTGAGTTTATGACAACCCGCCTGCAGAACTATAAACCTGTTGTGGACATCATTGCTGCGCGCAAAAAAGATTCTCTTTATAGTCCGGATGATCCTGAAATCGTCAAACCTCTTTTGTATTCAAACATGATTTTCATGGGACCTGGCAGCCCAACATATGCGATCCGTCATTTGAAAGATACGCTTGCCTGGGATGTCATCCGCGCTCGGCATCGCCTTGGTGCCACGTTGATCTTTGCCTCTGCCGCAACAATCTCCATTGGCGCACATTCACTACCTGTCTATGAAATTTATAAAGTTGGGCAGGATGTTCATGCGGTGGATGGATTAAATTTGTTCAAAGACTTTGGCGTGCATCTATCATTCGTTCCACATTGGAATAATGCCGACGGTGGCGTGGATCTGGACACCAGTCGCTGCTTTGTTGGCATGGACCGTTTTGCAGAATGGTGCAATCTGCTGCCTTCTGAAAATACAACGCTTGGACTGGATGAACACACAGGAATTATTATTGATTTTGAAGAAGGGACATGCGAAGTAAGTGGGATCAGTTCCGTTACACTGGTCCGTGAGTGTAACCCTGAGATTTATCCATCGGGATCAAAGTTTGCATTGCGTGAATTGGGCGAGATATCCATTCCTGATCCAATCGAAAAAGATATTCCCGCAGATGTATGGAATATGGTAGTCAATGCTCCTCCGCTTGAAGATGATGGTCCGTCAGATGAAATCGTTGCATTAGCAGACCGACGCCTTTCAGAGCGCGCCAACAAGAATTGGGCAGAGTCTGATAAATTGCGTGACCAAATCACTGAGCTTGGGTGGACAGTTCAGGATTCAAAAGATGGATATAAGCTAGTCAAGAATTAATTTTTACTGATTTGTTTTGCCACAGAGACACTGAGAAATATTTTTCTTAGTGTCTCTGTGATTATTTTCTGCGATAAAATGAGGTCCACTCTTTTATACAGGAGACTCCCATGCGCGCAGTGGACATCATCATCAAAAAAAGAGAAAAGGGCGAACTATCTCGTGAAGAAATTAAGTTCTTCATTGAGGGATTTGTTTCAGGAGAAGTGCCAGATTATCAAGCGTCTGCATTCGCAATGGCAGTTCTACTGAATGGCATGACCGCCCGCGAAACGACGGATCTAACTCTATCCATGGCTCATTCCGGTCAAATGCTGGATTTGAGCGATGTTGTCGAGCTGGCTGTGGATAAACATTCCTCAGGTGGCGTTGGGGATAAGACGAGCATTGCTGTGCTTCCTATCGTCGCAGCATGTGGGCTACCTGTTGGCAAGATGTCCGGTCGAGGGCTCGGCTTTAGCGGTGGCACGCTCGATAAGCTGGAGTCGATCCCTGGCTATCGTGTGGATTTAACGACGGATGAGTTCAAGCAGCAGCTCAAAGAAAAAGGAATTGTGCTCACAGGCCAATCCCTTGAACTCGCTCCGGCTGATGGAAAACTTTACGCGCTTCGCGATGTAACTGGGACTGTGCAGTCTATTCCTCTGATTGCTTCGTCCATTATGTGTAAGAAGTTAGCCGCAGGGGCGCAGGCGATCCTGCTCGATGTCAAAACGGGAAATGGTGCATTCATGGAAACCCTCGACGAGGCGCGCGAGTTGGCTAAGCTCATGGTGGATATTGGCAAATTAGCCGGCCGTGAAGTCATAGCTTTACTTTCCGACATGAACCAGCCTCTTGGATTTGCGGTAGGAAACTCACTTGAAGTTATCGAGGCGATTAATACGCTTAAAGGCGAAGGTCCGAATGATTTTAGAGAACATTGCCTGCATGTCTGCGAAAATTTGCTGGTTTTGGGAAAACGTGCACAAGAATTAAGCGAAGGTCGCGCTCTCGCGGAAAAAGCCATTAAAGACGGCTCCGCGCTTGAAAAACTGCGTGTGCTCGTTCAGGCGCAGGGAGGTGACGTCTCATTCGTAAATGACACGTCGAAGTTCCCACGCGCGGAGCATGTTGAAGTAGCGGAGTCGCCGCGGGATGGCTATCTGGCTCAAATCCGAGCGAGACCTGTAGGCGAAGCAGCCGTCACGCTGGGAGCGGGACGCGCGAAGAAATCCGATCCCGTTGACCATGCGGTCGGGTTCATCATCCATCACAAAGTGGGGGATAAGATAGGGAAAGGTGAGCCGCTCTTCACGATCCATGCAAATGATCAGGCGAAAATGGCAAAAGTCCGCGAGGTGGTTCTTGCCGCTCACGAATTCAGCGATTCTCCGGTCGAACGACTCCCCTTGTTTTATGAATAAGATGATGAATTTATGCTGCTAGACTTGCATTAATCATAGGATTGGGGCATACTTAATGCAGGAGCAAAGTGTTTAATGGCCAAAGTACCTTTACGGGTATATAACCGTGAGATTGAGACCATGATCGACCGCGGCCAGCTGGATGAGGCGATCGCGCATTGTCACCACATTTTTAAAACATTCCCCAAACATCTCGAAACCTATCGTCTGCTTGGTAAGGCGTATCTTGAATATAAGCGCTATAGAGAAGCGGTGGATGTCTTTTCACGCGTGCTTGTTTCTGAACCGAATGATTTTGTTGCCAATGTGGGTATGAGCATCATCCGGGATGAGGAAAACAAGCTTGATGATGCCATCTGGCATATGGAGCGCGCCTTCGAGACTCAGCCTTCGAACGCTGCCATCCAGAGTGAGTTGCAGCGATTGTACGGCCGGCGTGACGGTGTCCAGCCTCCGCGCATCCGCATGACGCGGGGCGCGCTGGCTCACATGTATGTACAGGGTGAGCTGTATCCGCAGGCGATCTCTGAGATCAAAAGTGTTTTAAAAGATGACCCAGGCCGCAGCGACATGGAGGCTTTATTGGCGCGTGCCTGTTATCGAAGTGGCCTGAAAAATGAAGCCGCGGATGCCGCCTCCAAAGTTTTACGCAGATATCCATATTGCCTGGATGCCAACCGTGTGTTGATGGAAATTTTCAGTGTAGACCATCCTGAAAACGCACAGGTGTATCGTCAGCGTGTTGTCGAGCTTGATCCATATGCCGCACATGTGACTGGCACAGTTTTCCAGTCGAACGAAGTGTTGGATGCCGCTGTAAGCCTCGAGCACCTCGATTGGAACGGTCAGCCTGTTGGTACTGGAACGCAAGCCGACTGGAGCGCTAATCAAGCGATCAGTTTGGAGAGTGGAACGAATCGGGATGAACAGCCAGAATGGCTGCGGAATGCCTATGCGGATACCACTCCGCCAACTTCACCTTCTCCAACAAGACTAATCGATCAGACTCCGGGTACGCCTGTTCCTGCCTTCGATACCTCTGCCTCGCCTGCGACGTCATCGTCAGATGACGAGATCCCAGACTTTTTACGCGCAGCAGGCTGGGGACAATCCACTGGTGCATTCGATGAAAGCAAACCCGCATTTGGCACTGATGAATCGATGTCTGCACAACCCATCGAACAAGGTGAAATACCAGATTGGGTGAAAGCGATGGCGCCGGCAGAAGCAACTCAACCACCTCCCGCTGAGGAAGAAGAGTTACCTGATTGGATCAACAAGATTGGATCAGGATCATTGCCCATTCCAACAGCGTCGAACTCGGAGGAAGTTGATTGGATGAGTCAACTGAGTCAAACTTCTGAAGCTACTTCTTCCGAGACGACAGCAAGTAACGATCTCGATTGGATGAGTCAACTCGGCCAGCCTGCACAATCTACATCGGCCCAGCAAACCTCCGATGATCAACTGGATTGGGTGAAAGAATTAAATCAATCTGCTTCATCCATGCCAATACCCACAACGGATGATGTACCTGAATGGATATCACAATCGGAGCAAACATCACAAGCTATACCTATTGAAGAATCATCAAGTGAGAAGCCAGATTGGACAAATCAATTAGATCAACCTGCATCCTCCATTCTGGAACCCACATCTAATGATGTACCTGATTGGATGATGCAACCAGACCAACCTGCATCGTCCGCACCGGCCTCTGTCTCAGGTGATTTGCCCGATTGGATGACTCAACTAGAGCAGCCTACACAATCTCCTTCCAGGGAGCCAATCTCTGATGACCAATCAGATTGGATGAAGCAATTCGATCAGCCTGTCACTTCTTCGGCCTCTAGCGATCAACCGGATTGGTTGAAACAGTCTGATGAACTCGCTTCTTCGTTGCCAGCATCGGATGAACTACCGGATTGGATGCGGCCATTAGATCTCACTACGCCTATGGATCAAACCTCTGATGATCAATCAGATTGGCTGAAACAAACTGACCAGTCCTCACCTGCATTTGCGCCAGACGATTTGCTAAGCAAATCGGGTGTCGACGCTCCCTTCGGCCATCAGGACCAGCCTGCTGCTGTAGAAGCCTCAAGTGACTTTGATTCGTTGAGCCGCGAAGCGAGCCAAATAGTGGATCGAGCGAAAGAAGAACTTCCACAAGAAATTCCTTCGACTTCCTTGCCTTCAATGGCAGAGGTCAACAATCTTGGTGTAAGTGAGCAGGAACGCGATGACTCATTTGCCTGGCTTGAAGCTCTCGCCGCGAAGCAGGGCGCCAGCGAAGGCTTATTGACCAAACCAGAGGATCGGCTTGAAGAGGAACCGGATTGGGTCAAACAGGCAAAGGGGTTAAGAACCGAGCAGGTTTCCACGGAGGAATCTTTTCCCTCATTTTCAACAGATGAACAGTTGCCCCAAGCGCAGGTGCCAGAGAGTTTAGTTTCTGTTCCAAATGAGCCAGAGATCCAATTGCCAGAAGAGTCAGCCCAAACATATTCTGAGCCGCCTTCCATGGAAGAGACAATCCCTGCTGAACCTTCCATGCCTCAAGCCTCTAGCAACTTAAGTGATCTTGGTAAAAGCGATCAGGAACGCGATGATTCGTTTGCGTGGCTTGAAAGTCTTGCTGCAAAGCAGGGTGCCAGTGAAGGTTTACTGACCAAACCTGAAGATCGCTTGGAACAGGAACCTGAATGGGTAAAGCAAGCCAAGGATTTAAGCGCGACTGCTCCTGTTGAGACACCATCCATGGCTGAAGTCCCCCCGGCTGTTGAATCTGTTTCGACACCAGAACCGGCTGTACATGTTGAAGAGCTTGGGAAGAGCGACCAGGAACGCGATGATTCGTTTGCGTGGCTTGAAAGTCTTGCCGCAAAGCAGGGTGCCAGTGAAGGTCTGTTGACCAAACCTGAAGATCGCCTCGAACAGGAACCTGAATGGGTAAAGCAAGCCAAGGATCTAAGTACACCAATGCCTCTCATGCAACCGCCTGTAGAGGAAGAGGCGATTCAAGACTCCACTCCATCCGTGGAAGATACAGCCGCATGGCTGCGCGGTTTAGAGAAAAAAGAATCAGATGCTTCGACCTTCCCGCGTGCAAGCGATGAAACTGGAATATGGCTGAAGAGTTTAACCGAAGAGGATGCAAAACCTGAGCCTGCCTCTCCAGCCACAACTGATGCAACTGGGATGTGGTTAAGGGGCCTGGATGAGGAAGAATCTAAGCTACCCTCTCCCTCCACGCCAACCAGTGATGATACGGCAATGTGGTTAAAGAGTTTAAGTGATGAGGATGTTAAGCCAGTACCTTCATATGAATCAGAAGACGATGAAACCGCGATGTGGCTGAAAAGTCTGGATGAAGCGGAAAAAGCTGCTGCTCAACCTGAACCCGAAATTTCTGAACATCCGGATCTGCCAGCCTGGATGCAAAATATCGATCAAGGTGTATCTCCAGATGTTGAAGCACCTGTTCCCAGCAGCGAAGTGCAGGAATCCTTTTCTTGGCTCAATGATGAATCGGCGCCTCCCTCTATTGTTTCTACGCAGGAATCGCAAAAGCCTGAAACTGGAAGCCTGCCCAGTTGGCTGCGAGGCCTGGAAAAGACAGAGACACCAGAGTCCACATCTTCTCCGCAAGACGACCTCCCGGCCTGGCTGCGTGATGAAACGGGTGAAGTAGTGGCTGAACCAACCAAAATTGAGCCCACTCGTGCAACAGATTGGCAGCCTGCCGAGGCGCCACAGCCTGAACCTGCTGCAATAGAAGAACCAGAACCTGTCATTGCTTGGCAACCAGTTGCAGAAAAGGAACCTGAACGGCCTGCAGAGCAGCCTCCAGCCATGGAGCCAGAGCCAGTTGCTATATCTGAAGAGGAACCTACTTCAATCCAGCAGGTGGAACCAACGCCTGAGCCTACACCCGCGCCTCCCCCAAAACCCTACAAGGAACCTGTTACCCGCAAAGGAACGGGCATGTTGACGATGCCTGGTGTTGACTCTATCCTTGGATCTGCGCGCAGTGAGCTTTCCCGTAGCAATATCCCAGGTGCATTGGATACATATGCAAAACTGATCAAGAAGGGACGCTTCCTCGATGAAGTGATCTATGATTTGCGAGATGCGTTGTATCGTTATCCAGTGGAGGTGAGTATCTGGCAGTCGCTTGGTGATGCGTACATGCGAGCCAATCGCTTGCAAGATGCACTGGACGCGTACACAAAAGCGGAAGAATTACTTCGTTAAAAACACCTGACAGGTTTCCACACGCGTGGTTGTTAATCTTATAACCCTGCCAAAAGAGACGTTCCCTACACGGGACGTTTTCTTAAAACCTGTCAGATCTAAAATTTTTATTTTGGAGGAAATCTGTGGAACGATCACTTGTATTAGTCAAACCTGATGGTGTGCAGCGCGCGCTGATCGGCGAAGTCATCTCACGATTGGAGCGCCGCGGGCTCAGGCTCGTCGCTGCCAAGTTTATACAGGTTAGCAAAGAACTCGCTGAAACTCACTATGCCATTCACAAAGGTAAACCGTTTTATGAAGGATTGATTTCCTATATTATCTCTGCGCCTGTAATGGCGATGGTCTGGGCGGGACCGAATGCAATCGCCGCGATCCGTCAGACCATGGGCGCGACGCGTCCCACAGAAGCCGCGCCTGGCTCGCTCAGACATGACTTTGCCCTCGAAGTGGGACGAAATCTTACTCATGCCTCCGATAGCGTCGAGAACGGTGAGCAGGAAGTCGCGCTCTGGTTTATGCAGGATGAACTTGTTGATTGGAAACGCGAAGTGGACCGGTGGGTGTTCGAAAAGTAGATGCTGGTCGAGTAGTGGTGCCGCAGGTGCCACGTATCGAGACCACATTTGTAGATTGAGAACTAGAGATTAGAGACTGAAGATTGAAGTAGGTGGTAATTCGTCCCGCCGGCTAAGAGGTCCGCGGGATTTTTTATGCTGATTTACTGTTCCCACAAATACGCACTCAACTTCCCGAAATCCTGAAACCCAAGCCGCTGGTACATTTTGTATCCCATTGATGAGGCTTGTAGAATGCCAACGCGATAGCCCATCTCACGTGCTTCGAGCAGAGGGGCCAATGTGATCGCCGCGCCGATACCTTGTCCGCGTGCCTCGGGAAGACAAGTGACGTTGTAAATCCCCGCCGCACCCGCCGAAGTAAATAATTGGGAGGTGGCAACTGGCTCACCGTTAAACAGTGCAAGATAGGTCCGAAATGGATGGTCAAACGCGGCCGCCGCAAAAAAGTCATACCAGATATTCTCAACCTCCTGGGGGATCCCAAAACCAATACGAGCAACGTGGATCCATTTCCTCAACAATGCTTCGTCTTCTACACATACAATTTTCAATTCACCAGGAATACTTTGCTGTTCCCTCAAATTCGTCAGATCAGCTGCCATCTCGGTTGCAAATGATTCGCGGAAAGTCAGTCCATGAGCTTCCAGTTGCTTTTTTATCTCACTCACCGCCACCTGTTCTTGGATCAACCAGGAAAGTCTTTTAATATTCAGTGATTTGAAATGGGCAAGCGCATTTTCTACGAGTTGATCAATTCCATCTGATGGCAATTCTGTGCAAACAACTAGGTTCATGAAGTGATCTGGCATGTTCGTGACGAACCACGTCAGATATCTTCCAACGGATAGTTCCACGGTTGGCGAGCGCCCGAGGCAGTAATGATAATTTTCCCAGTTCGCTTTGATGACTGTTTTTACGAGTTTGTTATCGGAAAGATCGGCAACAAGATCACGCATATCCCTCCTTGCCTTGCTTATTGAACTCTCAACAAAACCTTCCCATCGCTCCACAATTCTTCCAAATCATAATGCTCACGCTGGTCTGGCGAGAAGAGGTGCACGATCACATCACCGTAGTCCAGCAGGAGCCAGCCTTCCTGTGCTTGTCCCTCCACGCGGCTTTTTTTCTTGTAATCTTTCTTTGTCGCTTCCAATACGCCCTTGGCAAGAGCGTCCAACATACGGTCGCTGGTGCCGTTGCATAGAATGAAATAATCGGTAAAGGATGCAATATCTTTGATGTCCAAAAGCAGGATGTCTTCGCCCTTTCTGTCCTCCAGGGCTTCAACGATTTTATGTGCTAGCTCAAGTGCGTCCAGATATCACCTCATAAAGTTGGTAGTAGCGACTTTAGTCGCTTTGACGACTGAAGTCGTTACTACTGTTTTAACGGCGCGGAGAATAACTTTGTATACACCGAGCCTGTTGGTTTTAGATCACTTTTATACAAGTGAACAGAGTCTACTCTGGCAGTGCCGAGTGAGTCAATCTCCGTCTCCTCCAACGCGTGGCGGATCTTCTGCTGATCAGCGGCAGACATTCGCGTGGCGTTTTTAACACGCCCAATTGTCAGATGGGGAGAGAAGCTACGGTCGTCGGATTCATATCCCAGTCTGCGGGTTGCAGATTCCACTGCGTGTTGAAGCGCCTCTAACTCCGCTGGGGCCTGGATTCCGACATAGATCACGCGCGGCCGCTTTGGGTTCGGAAAAGAGCCGAGTCCTGCCAAATGGATCTCAAAACAATGGAAAGAGTCTGCTTCTGTACGAATCATCTGAGTCAGAAATTCCACGTTTGCAGGTGAAATGTCACCCAGAAACTTCAACGTCAGATGCATATTTTCTGCAGGAACCCAGCGAACGAGCGACCCTGTCCCTCTTCGCAAGTTTGACGTTGCCTGATAAATATCTTTTTGAACTTTGGGAGGGATTTCCAAAGCGACAAATGCCCGCAAGAGACTCATAAATTAAGCAGATTAATTGATTACCTTACACATTTGGGTTTTGAGCAACAGGAATAAGAATGGGTTTCAACTTCAGATTGGATAAGAGTGCCTGGAAGGCTGGCAAGAACTGGAGGTTGGTTGCCAGACAGCGTTTGAGCCAGCGCAAGCCAAGTTGGAATAAACTGAGAGTGCGTGCATGAGCCGGATCGACCCAACAACGAGCCGGCTCACCTTGCCGCAAAACAAATTCACCCAGTTCGTGGCACCAGAGCGTGGCGATGGCCACTGCCAATAAGAGATGATCAATGCGCTGGGCATGTTGTAAGCGGGTGTGTTCCAAATCGAAGCCGCCAGATTTGTCATCCCGGAAACTTTGTTCAATACTCATGCGAAAACTATATTCGCGCAGGCGTGCCCGACAAGCCATTTGATCTGTGATGATCGCGACCATTTCAGACTTCCCTTTCTGGTCGGTGGTCCAGGTGACAGAAACGTTGGTTTGCAGTTTGGTTTCCCGAGTCAGGAGAACGTTTTGAAAATAGCGGTTGCGGTTGATGGGGACCAAATTGTCCAAGCGGTCCGAGGTGCCATCGGGCAAGGTGATATAAGTGTTGCAGGCGATGCGAATGGCATAATTCCAGCCTAAATCTTGGCATACCTGGGCCCAATCGCAGTCACGAAAGCCTGCATCGGCTAACAAGGTCACCCGCTTGACATACCGTTTCATAAATCGCTGGACGTTTTCCAACATGTTCTTCAGCTTGTTGACTTGCACCAAACCTTTTCCTTCTACTATCGTCCAGGCGATCGGGATGGCGCGACAACCATGCCGCAAAGAAACCCGAAAGATTTGCCAGCGATCGCCAAAGACCATCACACCATCCAAGATCAGATAGGCTTCCACTTCTGACCAACCAGACAACACATGTTCCAGCACCTTCCTGTAAAATGGCCACACCCGCACCTGCGGGTTCATCAACCAGCGTCGGATCAACGTCACGCGCGATTCCGCCTTGCTTTCCATCGGCAGACAATTCGCAATCTGACTCAAGTTGGCCGATTGGCTCTGCAAGATACCTACAATGATCCAAATCCAATTCGTCACTTGTTTCCGATTTTTCACCTGCACCAAGGCTCTCAACTTTTCGTCCAATCGGTTGTACAATTCCTGACTACTGCTCATCGGCCGCCTCCTTTGGTCTTCAAGCAACCAAATTATGCCGCATTCGGTGAGCAGTAGCCTTTATTCATTCTGTAAGGTAATCAAGCAGATTAACTACCGAGCGCGCGTTCGATGGCTTCCTTCAGTTCGGTGAAGCCGACGGGTTTCGTCAGGTACATGGATGCGCCAGCTTCCATCCCGTGCTTTATATCTGCGGGCATACTCGTGGCAGAGACGACAACCACCGGAATGTTGGCAAGTGCAGGGTCACGCCGCATTTGTCGCAGAATATCAAGTCCAGAAATCTCTGGCATCATGATATCGAGAATAACTACATCGGGCCTTTCGGTGGTCATCATTGTGAGGGCAGGGGTACTGCTGGATGTTTTGAGCACACGATAGCCGCTTACCCGCATCATCTCTGCAAACATATCCGCTGCATCCTCTTCATCCTCGATAATAAGTACAGTCTTTTGTGACATACAAAAATAACGATAGCATAAGAGGTACGAATATGCAAGAGGATGGCTGATTTAGCATGTACAGATCGCCTTGTAAGAATTGAATTGCTCTTTCAGTCTAGAAGGAGGAAGAACTGGAGGTTTCATGAGTGAGTTAGATGCTTTTCGTGTGGAGAAAGATGATTTTTTCAAACATCATCCGCAAAGCCCGTTAACGCCTGAACAGCGGCGGGATTTTGCGGGCTTAAAATATTTCCCTGAAAATGAGGCGTTGCAGCTTGAAGTACAGGTGGAACGTTTATTTGACCAGCAGCCTATGCAGATGCAGACCTCAACAGGAGGGGTGCAGGCTTATGTTCGTTATGGGAAGTTTAAATTTGAAGTGGACGGGCAGCCCGCCGAATTGACGATTTACCAGAATGAGAATGGATACTTCCTGCCATTCATCGATTCGCTGGCAGGAAAAGAGACCTATCCGGCTGGACGCTATCTTGAACCTGAACCTTTGCCTGGAGATCGCTTTCTCGTGGACTTCAACATTGCTTATAACCCTTATTGTGCTTACAACGAGATGTGGTCTTGCCCAATTACACCTGCAGAGAATCGCTTGAAAGTTCCGATCCGCGCGGGTGAGAAGTTATTTGAACATGAATAAGTGATCACTGAGACCCTAAAGGTTTTCTTGTTCAATTACAGAGTGCCGCTTAAATAATTAAACTCGATCTTTGAAAGTTGGTCTATATGTTGCAGAAAAAAGTTTAATTATTAATGAGACAGGCGGTAAACATACAACTTGTCCCATCGTTAACGCAGATTTTTCATCTGGTTTCCAGAGTAAACCTTTAGGGTCTTTCCCAAAATAAAACGACGAGCGCCTGCTCGTCGTTTTATTTGTCTTCGTTCTTTTCGATTTTTTCGACTACATCAAGAAGAGCTTCATATTCCTCGCAACAATCAGCACATGTATCCAGATGCTGGCGGATAAGCGGCATTAACTGCGCCGCATCCTTTGTATTGGCTTCACATTCCACATATTCATCCAGCTTTGCATAAATCTCATCGCAGGAGAGTTCCTCTGAACGCACATCCTCGAGGACGCGCAAAAATCCGAGGACAGTCTCATTGGTGAGTTCCCTTTGCAAGCCAAGACTTACGCGAATCCGCCGGACAAGTTCCTTGATATTCATCGTCTTCGTCTTTGATGTTTAACTATTCACTAATCTTACTTTTGCTCAAAAAGCGCAAGTACTTCATGTGCGTTGATATCTTCCATCGAAAGGCGATTTTTCAGCCTCAGGCGGGCATCATGTAATAACTTATATAAAGCGTTGCGGTTCGTCTTTAGTTTACGGGCTGCATCTTCCATCGGCATGTCCTGCACACCGAGCAGGAGCAACGCCTGCCGCTGACGTTCTGTTAATTCCTCGTCAATGATTCTCCGAACGCGCACCATCATATCGGCGCGTTCGGCTGAAGTTTCGGGTCCGGCGTGAGGATCCGCAAGCAGGCCGGGCGGAGGTGGAACGTCCTCATTTTCGGTAAGTTCATCTAGGGATGCATCGCGCCAGCGTTTGCGGCGGAGCTCGGTGAGTGCGATCCGCACTGCTATTTTGTGAACCCAGGTGGTAAACTGACTGCGTCCCTCAAAGCTGTCTAATTGATCGAGGACTCGCAGGAGTGTTTCCTGCGTTACTTCCTCGACAAGTGAATTGAATTGGGGTTGATCAGGAGAAAGCCAACGCGAGAGTGCATAGGGCAGGCCCTTTTGGATAATGGAACGCAAGTCTTCGAGAGCAGCTTCACGTGTGGGTCCTGAAGATCGTAGATCAGAGCGCCAGGCTTCATTGGTGCGAGGTGTCATAACTGTGGAATTATAAAACAGAAACCTGCCTCTTATGAGACGGTCTTATAGTTCCACAGAAGGGAATCCGTGAATTGGACTCGATGCAGATTAACTTTTTAAGTTACGCATGTGAGCAAAAGGAATTTATTATCGCTTTATCATTGGGAAAACGTCCCGAAGGTCGCCGTACGGTACCCAAGTTTCTCCAAATAAACCTCACCTGCACTTGCGCCAGGTGCAAGTGTCGGGACGGTGCTTGCACATTATTTCCGATATGTCTATGCATGAGCTAAGTCTTCTAAAGTCCAGCTAGAATTTTAAAAATCATACTCCCCAACTTTTTACTGGGGAGTAACGATTTTGGCTGTTTAGCGTATTTTGTGGTCTTGACAGGACTCGAACCTGTGACCTCACCGATGTGAACGGTGCGTTCTAACCAACTGAACTACAAGACCAGAGCGACGCACATTATAGCCGAGATAAACTGCTTCTGCAAGTAATAAGTTAGGGAGGAGGTAACACATCAAATGGGTTCATCTTATAAGAGGATGTCATGATCTCAAAATGCAGATGTGAACCGCTTGAATTTCCTGTATTACCAACTGCGCCGATCACATCTCCCTGCCCGACGCTTTGCCCACAACCCACATTGATGCCACTCAAATGAGCATAGAGCGATTGATAACCGCCTCCGTGATCGATCAGAATCATATTGCCATAGCCATAGTTATTCCAACCAGCATACACGACTACGCCGGCATCAGTTGCGTATACACCTTCACCTTCATTTCCTGCTAAGTCAATACCCCAGTGATTGGCTGCGGGGGTGTAATCGTACCCAGAGAGGTAATGTGAATTCGTCGGCCAGACAAACGTCCCATATCCAACAGCACCTCCACTGACAGGATCGCACGCGCCAGGTCCCAGAACGCGCGCAAACGCAGGATTCTCACGCGTTACACCAAGCGGCGCGCTCCATGAGTTGAACTCACGCCTTCCGTTTGGAACGATCAACCATGTTCCGGGTGTGATGTTTGGGTGGGCAAAATCACCTATCGTTGCCATGTCTAGATTGTTGGGTGGATAGTTGATAATATCTTCTGGCTTTACTCTGTAATATTGTGCTACACCGTTCAAACCCTCCCCTTGTTGCCATTCATGATATGTCCCATTGACAGGCAGAATGTTCAATTCCTGCCCTGGCTTCAGAGCATGTGGATCATCCAATAGAGTATAGTAATTTCCCCATAGGATGGTTTCGGGTTCAAGGCCAAATTTCTCAGCGATTCCAAAAACTGTATCTCCCTCCAAAACCGTGTACTTGATAATTTCTTGTCTTGGCCGGGATGGGATGATGGTGTGTACCTGTGCCAAGCGGGGGATTCCTCCAAAGCCTTCCGACTCCTCCGAGATGACGTTTTCGATCCCTGCCACGTCGACAGTTTGGTCCGTTTCTAAGGCGTTGACCACATTTCCGGCCGGTGTTTGCGCGTAGAATAAACGCACCAGCCAGATCACTACGCCGAGAAGGATCACCGATAATACTGTTGTCCCGATGCGCAGCATGGATTCCCCCAGGCCCAAACCAACGAGGGTTTCCATTAGACGTGAGAAAAAACCGGGGGTATTCATATTTTTATTTACTGGGGGCTTGTTATCCATTGAGTTTGCACTCTCCAAAGCGAGCATCATATCATGGGCGAAAAATAAGCGTCAACCCGCCTTGATTAACGTTAACCTGACGCTAAGCTAATGAATTCTGTCCACTGGCAAAATTCGGTTTTACGGTGAGCACTCCAATCAGGCAAATTGTGCTGCCTACAATTGCGGCAATGGCCTTGTATCCAGGTGCCAATCACGGAGATCAATTGATCTGTCAGGAACAGGATGAAATCACGCCAGGCCAGCGCGGGCAAGCGTTGATTTAATAATGATCGGGTTTTATGTGCCAACGCAGGGTTACTTTGCCGGGACAACCAGTTCGGGAATATCGTTTGCTGGCTTATTGACTAGCGGCGTGACCGGGTATGCATCCATCGCCTCGGCTGGGAAAGGCTTGAGCAACGGCATCAACTGATCAGGGGTCTGAGCCGCAGGGTCCAGCCATTTGTCGTAATCACGTGGGTGCAAAATGACAGGCATCCGGTTGTGAAGAAGGGACATAAGCTCGTTCGGTTCGGTTGTGATAATGGTGCAGGTTTTGATCTGCGAACCTTCCGGGCTGTTCCATGAATCCCATAAGCCAGCGAAGGCGAACGGTTTGCGATCCTTCATATGAATGAAGAATGGAGTTTTAGATTTCTTGCCCTCCACTGTTTTCCACTCATAGAAACCATCTGCTAGGATAAGGCATCGTTTATATTTGAGACTGCCGCGGAAGGCAGGCTTTTCTGCCAATGTTTCGGCACGCGCATTGATAAGGCGACTGCCTATGTTTGGGTCCTTTGCCCACATAGGAATGAGACCCCATACAAAAAAGTCCGCTGTAAACTTATCGTCATTTGGGATGGCAAGGATTGGTTGTGTAGGGGCAATATTAAATCGTGGTGCGAACTTTTCCGGGAAGGTGAAATTGTTGAAAGGTTCCTGCTGCTCAGCAGGATTAACAGTTAATGTAAATCGTCCACACATGGTTACTCCTCATTTTGACTTAATAGACAGCGTGAAATATTAACTTACTTCTCCAGCTCTGATTCTACCTAATTTTCCAGTTGAATAGCTTAACTTATCTATTCAACTTTCTGAAATCACCATCACGCGTAGTGACACCAATGGCATCGAGATGTTCTAGCAAAGCTTGTACATATTTGCGACTTGTGCTGAAGAGGTCGCGCACTTCGGCTAATGTAATCTTTCCATTTTCGCCCAAAGCATTTCGTACTTTCATTACCATTTGATCATAATCCTGCCTTCGGAAAATGACGTCCGGTGAAGCAATGATCAATTCATCTAATTCAACTAGCGCGTTCAGGATTTCCTCTCCAAGTTCAGCCTGAACATCCTTGAGGTTCGGTGGACTAAAAGGACTCTGCTCGAATTTTCGCATCATCGATTGGATTTTTGCCTGCTGGCCACTATCGAACCGTATCTTATGCCCAGGCTTTGCGACGGAATTGTTGTAATCGATAATCTCATAAGCGGTAATTAGTTTGTTGATCAATGCATTGAATATACGGGGTGATAATTTGAGTCTGCTCTTCAGTTCCTCGCGCGGGATGCCGCGTCGTAATGGATAGGTCTGGTGATAGGACTCAATATACTGGAGGAGGTTATCGCGTAAAACATTCCAGTGTGGAGCGGCTATCACTAAGATATCACTTGTGACGGTCGGTGTTCCTTCCTCGAGGGTAAGTAAAGAATTGGTAGTTAGTAATTGTTGTAGAGCAGGTTCTGCTTGAGTGGCTTCAAGCCTTGAACGGTTGATGAGTCCCTTGATGGACTCAGCAATTGTTTCCATTGCCGCTTCAAATAGAATATCCGCGGGTGACCCCTTGGAGCGTGCTTCCAGTGATTTCAATATCTCTGCGTCAAATCGTTTATGCCTGCCCTTTGGTTGATGATCAACGATCATCCCTCCACCGAGAGTTTCTCCAGGAGATGGACGCCGAAGAATAAAGCGATCCCCGCGTACGGTAACAACGGGTTCACGCAGTTCGAGTTGAATCCAGGCTTCTTCGCCGGGGTTTAGTTCTTCCATGCCAAGCAGTCGCAGTGTGGCTACTGTTTCGCTCGCACCGACAAAGAACTTAACTTCATTTCCATGCTTAAGAGAGGAGGAAGCGTCTTTCAACAATCGAAATTGCGCGTCGATACGGCGTGTTGATTGATATTGATTTGGATGTGTTAGCACATTGCCGCGCTGAATTTGCTCCGTTGAGACACCTGAAATATTTACCGCAGTACGCGATCCTGGGACTGCTTTTTCTTCCTTTTTGTTGTGGGTTTGCAAGCCTCGAATGCGCCCCTTCAAGCCACTCGGCAAAATCTCCACATCATCGCCGACTGTCAGGTGACCGTCGCTGAGTGTACCAGTCACAATTGTGCCAAACCCACTCATCGTGAAGACTCGATCAATTGGTAAGCGAGGGCGGTTGAGGTCAGGGCGGGCGGGTTTTTCGTCGAGGAGAGATTGAAGATTAGCGACCAGAAAATCGAGTCCTGTTTTGGTTTTGGCAGAGACGCGTACGATAGGCGCGTCCTTCATAACGGTGTTAGCCACAACGGAGCGAATGTCTGTTTCAACGAGATCAAGCCAGGCTGAGTCAGAAGCGAGGTCAGTCTTTGTCAGAACAATCAATCCAGCAGGAATTTGCAACAGATCCAATATCGCGAGATGTTCTTTGGTCTGCGGCATGATACCTTCATCTGCCGCAATAACGAGGAGAGCCGCGTCTATTCCGCCAATGCCAGATAACATATTTTCGATGAAGTCGCGATGACCTGGCACATCCACGATGCCAATCTCTTCTCCATTGGGCAAGGTCATCCAGCCAAACCCAAGGTCAATCGTCATCTCGCGGAGCTGCTCCTCCTTGAGGCGATCAGGATGTTTCCCTGTAAGCGCCGCGATGAGCGTGGATTTACCGTGATCTACGTGGCCTGCTGTGCCGATAACTTTCATATCTCTACTTAACGACTGTCCCTTAAAGGGGATAATAAAGACACGGACACACTGAGAAAAAATCTCTGTGCATTCCGTGTCCCAGTGATTTCAGGCGCGTGTTATTTTTTCGTTTTCTTGGTTGTTTTCCCATGACCCATGATGCGCTCATAAGCAGAGAGCCATTCGTGAGCGACATTCATCAATTCCTGAAGCTGACCTTCGGTGGCGTCTGTCGTTTGATGTAATTGGTCTTGCATGATCTGTGTCGATTCATCCAGTGCTCTTATACGTTCCTCCAATTTTTGGACGGCGCGGCGAACATCTTTCGAGCCCTCATCTTGTGAAAGTGTATACCCTGTCCAGCGCTTCTGGTCATCAGCTTTGAATGTGACCCATTCCTGCCGCAAGCGCTCCTCCGCCAGCCTCTGCATTTCAGTTACTTCGTTGATACGGCGTTCGAGCTTGACATTAAGCTCAGTATACATGTCCTGAGCCCGTTTGGCGTTTCGCATCATCTCTTCCAAGGCCTGAATCTGCGTCTCAACAGTTTGAGTCTGCTGCTTGACAGAATCAAACTTCTCCTTCCACTCCTTAATGGACCGTTCCCGATCCATGTGTATGATGGACTGTTGATCGATAAAGGCCATCTGCGCAGCTTTACGTTCCGCTTCGGAAGCCATCAATTCCTTGATACGAACATCCATGTTTTTCCAGCCGTCGGCGTTCAGGTCCGCTTTGGCGCGGGCTTCATCAATCCTCACACGAATGGCGGTTAATTCACCCTGCAGGTCAGATACCCGCTTGGCTTCCTGCTTGCGGCTTTCTTCAAAAACCTTTTGGTTGAGGGTCGCTTCATGCGCAATCCGGACTGCTTCATCGATGGGCGGCCGCAGTTCCCTGATCTCTTTCTCTAAGCGTGTTTCCTCGATAATGCGGGCCTTGATATCACGCTTAATTGGGGGGAATTCGGCCTCGAGCGTTTTTCTAAGATCACTTATAGCTTTCACTAATGGCTCAAGATCTTGTTGGTGTCGCTTGGCAACTTCAGTCTCTTGTTTTTGATGACGTTTCTCGATCTCATCAAGTGCTTTATTCATATCTTCGCGTTGTTTAGCAAAGATGGCATCGAACTGGTCAAGGCGCGAGGCAGTGCTGGCAACGTCTGCGATTCGTTTGTCAAGTGGTTTGATTTGTTTGGCGACTACTTCTATATTGCTGTCCAGCGCCGCGATACGTTCTTCGAGGGTAAGGAGTGATGTCCTTGTCTTTCGGTGTTCTTCGTCCAGCCATTCAAGGCGCTTGACGAGTTGTTCAAATTCCATAGCTTCCTCCGGGAAGTGACTTGCAATGGATTATACCTCTGTGCTATTTTAGGGGATTTAACGACCTAAATGCTCAAACATAGTAGGCAACTCAGATAAGAAGTATTGTACCGTCTGAGGAAACAACCCAAGGATAAAAAGCCCGATCATCCCCAACCCTAACATGATGGTTTGTATCAGGCTTTCGCGCCGCTCCCATGTTGCATACTCTTCAGCCATACCAATGACCGCAAGGGAACGAAACGCGCTTGTCAATAGACCCAGGATGCCGATTCCCAACCATAGGGAAGCTCCTAGCGAGACCCGAGAAAGTCCTTCCCATAGTGCCAGCCTGGCAGGGAAGCCAGCCAGTAAGGGAAACCCGCTGGTCGAAAGTGTTGCGATGATCATGCCGACCCCGGCAAAAGGCGTAATGCGTAGAAGTCCGCTTGAGTCACTGAATCTCAGGCTTTCAACTTGATTCTTGATCACTGTTAATGAAAGCGCCCAGACGGCCTGCCCAAGAGCACGCGCAGGGATAAGTAAAAATAATATGGGTATGCCAAGTTTCGAGTCCAGACTGAGCGCAAGCATGGAAAATCCGGTCTCTGCGATAACACCGTATGCCATGATCCGCCCAAGATGACGTTGAAATCCCGCAAAAAGGCCTCCGGTAACGACCATCAATAGACCCGTGAATCGAAGAGCTGTGATCAGCTCTGATGAAGAACGAAGCCATGAATAACGGTCGAGAAACCCGGCGCCGAAAATGATCGTGATTGTTGGGAGAATCCATAATAGAAAACCTGCTGTATATGGCGAGGTTTCTTCCAGCAGCATGGGCACCCAATTGTATAAGGGAAAAATAGCAAGCAGGAACGCGAATCCCAACCCAAGCATGGATGAAGATTGAGCGGCAAGCGCCAGGTCTCCCGGGCTTGCTTCCACGCCCGCCAGCAGCCAGCCAGTCAATAAGATAAATGGCATCGCAAGCGTTTGATAAATCAGAAAGCGTAGAACGCCTCTGCCGGGTGGCGAATATATGCTTATTAAAAGCGGTATGGCAAGAAGAATTGCCATTTCAATAAAGAGAGCCGCGAACAGAAATGGCTCCACAGCAAGGGACGCAACCATCAATCCTATAATAATCAATCCTATAGGTACAATACGTGTTGCGGTATTCGCTGCTTCGGCGCCAAAGAACCATAGAGCCGTCGCTCCATAGATCAATGCGAGCAAAGATCCTTCGGCAGGCAAGATAACAAGAGTGCGTCCTAATATAGTTAGGGATGAGTCGATTTTGAATGAGAACGTTCCAACCAACATCGCTTCTTCAATCGGTATAAATTGCGCAATCAGCGCCAAAGAAGTTGCAAAAACACCTCCAAGAACACTCAACACGCGTTGGTTGTTAATGAACAATAGCAATAAGCCAAAGAAAATGGGAATGACGATCCAGATGGTGGGCGCATTCATACAGACTCGGCCTCTGAAGAAGCAGATGCAATCAATAAATAAGAGCCAGCGAGCGCAAGTCCCAAATTGATAATAGCAAGCAATGCGGCGACAAGAACTGATCCCTCTACTGCTGAATATATGATTTCAAACCCTGAAAGAACAGTCATCAAACCAATCGTTACGCGGAGAATAGACACAGTAATACCCAAATGAAGCAGCCCCATACCTATTAGGAGCAAACTTCCACTCGTCACTGCAAAGCCAGCATCTGCCATGATTGTGGATACGCCAGGGGTGACAACTGAAACAATCAATCCGACGATCCCTGCTGCGAACAGACGAAAGAGCCTGCCGCGCGGCCAAATACTTTTTTCGTCAAATCCTTGTGTGGCTAATCCTGAGCGTGTCATGCCGAGAATTGCAGCCGCCATCCAGCCCGCAACGACCTTTACAGTTGCCATACCTAGCGGCCAATGTTGAAGGACAAGGATAAACATGCCGAGATATTGAAGCGCGAGGAAAATGATGCTGAAGCGCCAGTCTCGAACAAGCAGTGACCCCACTGATGTGACGAGGATCACGAAAACAGCGATCCACGCGAAGGTCGCGGTCATGACTCAGGGAGTCCCTTGTGTAAAAAACGATATGAAGAGGGCGAGAAAGAGCAACGTCCACATGATTCCGCTTTCTCCCTCAAGCATGTTAGTAAATACATTGCTTAGTCGTCCGAGTTGATGATAAACACCCCACAGCGTCTGATAACTTCGATCGAGCCACGATGCATTTGGCGGGCGAACCCAATGGGCGCGAACAGGGTTCAAGATGCGTAAACGCGGGGTAAGCCAGAGCAACCCAATCGTCAGGACGGATGCGATGAGGCTCATGATCCAATTGCCAAATTGCAGGGTGTCATCCCATCCAAATAAACCAAGCAGGATGATCAGCACCAAGATAAGAAAAATACCGATAGGATATACATTTTTCGCCCAGATGGGCTGATCTTCATTGCTGGTCCGCGTTCCCGTTCTTTGGCAATGGCGGATTAAACCTGCAAGCAGCATGGCCTGTGAAAGAATCAAGAACGGCCATGCCAGCCAGAAACTTGGTACACCACTGTTCCAACCTGTTGCAGTGAGAGAAAAAGGCAAAGAGGAAATTCCCCATGCTCCGATAAGTAATGCGCGCCTAATCCATTTGTTATCTTCGGAAGCCAAAAATACTGCACTGCCTGATAAGACCAAAGCGCATCCCCATGCCGCTGCACCGATCGGATTGGCACGCAATGCGGCCGCAATCGCAAGCGAACCCATTCCAATGAGCCAATAGGGCCTTCCTGTAAGTTCATCAGGCGCGCGGAGCCACATCCAGCTTCCGTAAACCGCTG
>Ga0081539_10002975_pt1 | contig 22227 bp, 21 predicted proteins | sample TabmetS4T2R2_FD_71023 | JGI IMG/M metagenome (GOLD analysis project Ga0081539, IMG submission 71023) | Tabebuia heterophylla rhizosphere microbial communities from the University of Puerto Rico - S4T2R2 | ecosystem: Host-associated > Plants > Roots > Rhizosphere ...
GAGGATGGCGGAGAGGGAGGGATTCGAACCCCCGTGCCGGTTACCCGGCAAGACGCTTTCGAGGCGCCCCCGTTACGACCACTTCGGTACCTCTCCGGTCGTGAGGACGGTCCGCCAAAAGGCGGACCCGACGGACGTGCAGGAACATTCGATTATAGCGTAGGGCGCCGCTTGTCCTGGAAGAACCGTTGGATGAGGTCGCGGCATTCGTCTTCGAGGACGCCGCCCACAACGGTGAAGCGATGATTCAGGCCCGGTGTGTCCAAGCCGCGGGTCGTGGACACCAGCGCGCCGGTCTTCGGCTCGGCCGCGCCATAGACGACCTCACGCGCGCGCGCGTGCACGAGCGCGCCCACGCACATCAGACACGGTTCGAGCGTCACGTAGACGATCGCGTCGGGGAGCCGGTAATTCCCACGCCGTCGCGCCGCATCGCGCAGCACGAGCAGCTCGGCGTGCGCGGTCGGATCGAGCGAACCGATCGGCTGATTGAACGCGCGCGAGACGATCTCATCGTTGACCACCAGCACCGCGCCAATCGGCACTTCACCCGCGGCGAGCCCCAGCTGCGCCTGCTCGATCGCGACGCGCATGAACGCCTCGTGCGACACAACTACTTCTTCGGCGGCGCGACGCGGCGGAGCTCGTCGAAGAAGTTCGACACCAGCACCACGTGATTCAACGTGCCGCCGGCTTCGGGACGCGTTCCCAAAGCAACGGCGAAGCGCTGCCCATCGGGATGCAGGTCGAGATCCCGGCTCGGTGCACGCGGTCGCGCCGCGAACGTCGCCTCTGACCACTCGCGCGGCTTGTCGGCGCGGAAGGAGCTGCCCTCGACAGAATACGACGACACCTGGATCCTCAACGTCGTCGCCGAGGCGAAAACAGCTCCGGGCGCGTGCGCGACCAGGTAGGGTCGTCTGCGCCGCCGGTAGAGATCCGGAAGTGACGACCCTCGGCCTGCTCGACGCTGTAGATGGCAGCAATGTGCGGATGATTGAGCGCGGCGAGCAGTCGCGCCTCGCGTTGAAAGCGTGCCAGGCGCTCGGGATCGGCCGCAAACAACTCGGGCAGCACCTTCAGCGCCACGTCGCGGTTCAGCGCCGTGTCGTGCGCTCGGAACACCTGCCCCAGCCCGCCCGCGCCAATGGCGGACTGGACCACGTACTGCCCAAGGCGACTGCCGGGCTGAATTGTCATGGGGGAGCTGAATTCTACTCTGATTCGCGGCCGGTAAAGGTCCGCGCCGCAATCAGCCGTGGGCGATCAACCGCCCTCACCCAAGGAAGAATCGATACGCCGGGTTCTCGTGTTCGAGCGTGTACGGATATCCGAGCTCGTCGAGAAACGTGTGGAACACGGGGAGATCGCGGTCGGTGACCTCGAACCCGGCGAGCACCCGGCCGAAATCGGCGCCGTGATTGCGATAGTGGAACAGGCTGATGTTCCAGCGACCGCCGAGTTTTTCGAGGAACTGCGTGAGCGCGCCAGGGCGTTCGGGAAACTCGAAGCGGCACAACCGCTCGCTGCGAACGTCAGGGGCGCGGCCGCCGACCATGTGCCGGATGTGCAGCTTGGCCATCTCGTTGTTGGTCAGATCGACGGTCTCATAGCCGGCCGCCGTGAGTTGCGCGGCCAGCGCCATGGCATCGGTGTGCGACTGAATGGCGATGCCGACGAAGATGTGCGCCTGCTCGCGTCCACTCAGCCGATAGTTGAACTCGGTGACGACGCGGCGGCCAAGCGCGGAGCAGAATTCGCGGAACGCGCCGGGCCGTTCCGGGATCGTGACAGCGAACAGCGCCTCGCGCGCCTCGCCGACCTCCGCGCGTTCGGCCACGAACCGCAGACGATCGAAGTTCATATTCGCGCCGCTGAGCACGGCCGCCAGCGAGTGATCGCGCACTCCCTCACGTTCGACCCACGACTTCAAGCCGGCAACCGCCAGCGCACCGGCTGGCTCCATGATCGTCCGCGTGTCGTCGAAGATGTCCTTGATGGCGGCGCAGATCTCGTCGTTGTCGACGCGGATGATCTCGTCGACCGTCTGGCGGACGATCGAAAAGGTGAGCTCGCCCACCTCGCGCACGGCGACGCCGTCGGCAAAGATGCCGACGTGATCGAGCCGCACGCGTCGGCCGGCGAGCATCGATCGATACATCGCGTCCGCCTCGAACGGTTCGACGCCGATGATCTTCACGTCGGGCCGCAGCGCCCGGATGTAGCCGGCGATGCCGGCAATCAATCCGCCGCCGCCGACCGGCACGAACACCGCACTCAAGCGATCCTGACTATGGCGCAGGATCTCCGCGCCAATCGTTCCCTGGCCGGCGATGACGAGCGGATCGTCGAACGCGGGAATGAACGCCATCCCGCTTTCCGCGACCACCGCGTCGCAGTGCGCCTTCGCGTCCGCATAGCTGTCGCCCCACAGCACCACCTCGGCGCCCATCGCACGGACCGCCTCCACCTTGATCTGCGGTGTGGTCTGCGGCATGACGATCGTGGCGCGGATGCCGAGACGACCGGCAGAGAACGCCACGCCTTGTGCGTGGTTGCCGGCGCTGGCGGTGATGACCCCGCGCGCCCACTCGTGTTCCTGCAGGTGCGCAATCTTGTTGTAGGCGCCGCGCAGCTTGAAGCTGAAGACCGGCTGCAGGTCCTCGCGCTTGAGCAGCACCTCGTTGCGCAGCCGTCGCGACAGCCGCTGCCCGACTTCGAGCGGCGTCTCCTTCGCCACGTCGTACACACGGCTGGTGAGCACGTTGTGCAGCAGCTGGGTGAGAGCGTGGGCGGAGGCCACCGGCGTCACGAGGCAAGCGTAGCAGAAAAGTCGAAAATGATAGGATCCAGGGCCTGTGAGCGAGGGAGACGATGCCGAAATTCGTGATCGAGCGAGAGCTGCCAGGGGCGGGCAAATTGTCGGCGGATCAGTTGCAGGCGATCTCGCAGAAGTCATGCGGCGTGCTGCACGACATGGGCCCACGCATTCAATGGCTGCATAGCTACGTCACCGACGACAAGATTTATTGCGTCTATATCGCACCGGACGAACAAACCGTCCGCGAGCACGCCACGCGCGGGGGCTTTCCGGCCAACAAGGTCAGCGCCGTGCGCGAAGTGATCGATCCGACGACCGCGGAACCAGTGCAAGTGTGATCCGGTCGGTCGTGAAATCACCGAGCGACGAGAGGTGGTCAGCAGGCTCGTCCTGCTCGGTGTGCGCGTTTGAGTCGATCGCACACGGTCACTGCGCATCGCGCCACTCCCGCGCCAGCAGCTCGTACGATTGCCGGCGCGCTTCCACGTCATAGATCATCGTCGTCACCATTGCTTCGTCCGCACCGACTGTATCGACGAGCTCGCGGATCAGGGTGGCGACATGCCGCGGCGTTCCAACGAACTGGCGCGCGCGGTTAGCTTCGATCACCGCGTGATCGTCGAGACCATACCGGTACGCGGACGCCTCCTCCGGGCTCGGCAGCGGCAGCAGTTGCCCACGATGACGACGCACCCACGCCAGGTCGGTGGACGTTGCCAGATACTCCGCCTGCGCTTGCGTATCTGCGCAGATGGCCGCTACGCCGAGGATGACATGCGGCTGCGCAAACTGCGCAGAGGGACGAAACGCATCGCGGTAGGCGCGAATCGGCGGCCCGGGAGGCGCCGGGCTGAAGTGGCGCGCGAAGCCGTAGCCGAGCCCCATCGCGCCCGCAAACGCGGCGGTCGCCCCACTCGAGGCGAGGACCCAGATCGGTGGCAAGGCGACGTCCTGAGGAATCACACGAACCGATCCAAACGGATGTTCAGGAGGGAAGCTGCGCGTAGAGAGAAGGAGCATCTCTTGGAGCTGCTGCGGAAACTGCTCGGCGTCGAACGGTCGCAGCGCGCGTGAGGTGGCCGGGTCGGTTCCCGGTGCGCGACCGACTCCGAGATCGATGCGCCCCGGGTGCAAGGCGTGCAACGTGTGGAACACCTCGGCGACGCGCAGCGGTGCGTGATTGGGCAGCATGATGCCGCCCGAACCGACGTGGATGCGTTCGGTGGCGGCAGCGACGTGCGCGATCAGGATCTCGGGCGCGGAGCTGCCGATGCCCGCCATGCCGTGATGCTCGGCAAACCAGTAACGTAGGTACCCGAGACGTTCGGCCAGCTGCGCGAGATCGACGGCCTCGCGCATCGCGTCGGCGGCGGTCGAACCGGCGCGAACCGGCACGAGGTCGAGAATGGACAATGGGATCACGATGACCGTAATTCGAAATGGAAAATGCAAATGCAAAAACGATCACGAACCACGGAGGCGTGGAGACACGGAGATGAAATTCAAAAAGCATCCTCTGCGTTCTCTGTGTCTCTGTGGTTCGTTTCGCATTTTGAATTTTGCATGACACCGGCCGCTATAATTTTCTTTCGTCCATTCCCCGAGGAGGTTGTGTGCGACTGATCGTTCGTCTCTCGATGTTGCTGGCTGTGGCGACGCCTGCGTTGGCGCAGACTCCGCCGGCTCCAGGCCAGGCGATCTTCGATCGCCAGTGCGCCGCGTGTCACGCTGACGCAAGCTCCGGTGCGCCGTCGCGCCAGGCGCTCGGTCAGTTGACGCCGGAAGCGATCCTCAACGCACTCACCAACGGCAAGATGCAAGTACAAGGGTCGACCTTGAGTGACGCCGATCGTCGAACGGTCGCGGAATTTCTGGCCGGCCGTCCGTTGTCGACCGCCGCGACTGTTTCTGCGGCCCCGCGATGCACGACGGCCAGTCCGATGTCCGATCCCGCAAAAGTCGACGGCTGGAACGGGTGGGGTAACGGGCCGGCAAATACTCGTTATCAGCCCAAGGACGCCGGTGGTCTCACCGCCGGCGATCTGCCGAAGCTGAAATTGAAGTGGGCATTTGGATACGCGGGGGTCAGTGCGGCGCGCGCCCAGCCGACGGTCGCCGGCGGTCGCCTGTTCATCGCCAGCGAGAACGGCGAGCTGCACGCGCTCGATCCGCGGACGGGCTGCACCTACTGGACCTACAAGGCGGACGCTGGAATTCGCACCGCAGTGTCGGTCGGTCCGTTCAAGACGCGGACAACGAGCGGTTATGCCGTCTACTTCGGTGATTCGAAAGCCAACGTGTATGCCGTCGACGCCAACACGGGTCAGCGACTGTGGTGCATCAAGGCGGATGACCATCCGTCGGCGGCAATCACTGGAGCGCCGACGGTGTACGGCGGCAAGGTTTTCGTTCCGGTCCAAGGACTGAACGAAGAGGGACAGGGCGGTCGTGGCAAGTACGAGTGCTGCACGTTCCGCGGCAGTGTTGCCGCGTACGACGCGAACACGGGTCAGCGCCTCTGGAAGTACTACACGGTGGCCGAGCCGCGGCCGCGTGGCCGCAACAAGGACGGCATGCAGGTGTGGGGACCCGCGGGGGGCGGCATCTGGTCGTCGCCGACGATCGACGTGCGGCGCCGCATGGTTTATATCGCGACCGGAAACGGCTATGCGGATCCGCCGCAGCCGACCACCGACGCGATCATCGCGCTCGACATCGAGACCGGCGCGGTGAAGTGGATCCGGCAGGTCACACCGAACGATCAATGGACGCTCGGATGCCAGGCGAACAATCCGGACAAGCCCGAATGTCCGGCGACGCTTGGCCCTGATTTCGATTTCTCCGCCTCCCCGACGCTCACGCGCGCGAATGGTCGCGATCTGATCGTGCTGCCGCAGAAGGCCGGCATCGCGTGGGCGCTCGATCCGGACAACGAAGGCAACGTCGTGTGGCAGATGCGCATCGGCCAGGGCAGCGGGCTCGGTGGTCAATGGGGCGCCGCGTCCGACGGTCAGAACATGTATGTCGGCGTCAACGACTTCCTGACTAACAGTCCAGGCGGTATGCACGCGATTCGCCTCGCCGACGGCAAGCCGGTGTGGCACGTCGGACCGCAGCCGACGCTGTGCAAGAAGGAGGAGCGCGGGTGTACCGCTGCGCAGGGCGGTGCGGTGACGGTCATCCCTGGCGCCGCGCTATCGGGATCGCTCGACGGTGGGCTGCGTGCGTACTCGACGACCGACGGCAAGATCATCTGGCAGTTCGACACCAACCGCTCGTTCGAGACCGTCAACGGCGTCAAGGCCAACGGCGCCGGGATGGATGGCCCTGGTCCGGTGGTTGCGGGCGGCATGTTGTTCGTGAACTCCGGCTACGGCGGTCTCGTGGGGCGACCGGGAAACGTGCTGCTGGCGTTTGGATTGGATTGAGTCAAGAGCACTAAGACGGTTGTAGTCCCGAAGGAGTCCTTTGCGTCCTTCGTGGTGAACGTCTTTGTGCTCTTGATGTTCACACCGACAGCAGCCGATCGAAGAACGATCGATACCGCTGCAGCGTCACCCGCAAGTCCTCCGTCGTCACGTTCTCCCCGCGATCCCACTGGTGCTCGAGGTTCTCGCGAGCGCCAGCGAACATCTGCGCGAGCCGCTGCATCGTCTCGGCGACCAGTGAGTCAGCAAGCTCCACAGCCCGCCGAGGCTCGTCGACAAAGCTCGCCTGGATGTCGCTCCAGCGTCGTGACAGCTCGGACGTCTCCTCCTGTCGGAACAAGTGGACGTCGCTCGCTCTTGCCGGTACCGATTCCGCGACGGGCGAGCCAGCGCGTGGCTGATCGATTGTCGCGGGCTGCGCGTGTTCAGGGCGATGCTCGACAGGACCTTCGCCCGCCGGCCGCTCGTGCTTCACGGTCTTGTCCCACAACGATTCCGCGCGATCGGTGGCAGGTCGTTCGTCCGCGCGATTGACCACGCGTTCGTCGTGCGCCGGCGCCTGGGATTCCTTGCCGTGGGCGAGATCCGCCGTTCTCAAACGATCTTCCTCTGCCTTCTTCATCGCCGCCCCCTCGCTGTATCGCGTTCGTGTTCTCGTTGCACCTCGATATCGCGCGCCGCGGTCTCGAGCAGATCGTCAAACAGCGCGCGGTAGTGCACCATCGCCTGTCGCAGATCCTCGGTGGACGCCTGTCCGCGCGCATGCGCCTGTGCGATCTCCCGAGCGGCGCGATAGTTCATCACCACGTGGGGGTGATCGACCGAGATATCCTCGACACGCTGCTCGAAGTCACCGAGCGGATAGCCACGCGCGTGCATGACCTCGCCGACGAGCCGGTCGGCTTCGGTGACCGCGCCGCGCGGGTCGTCGACGAATCGCTCCTGCACGTTCCGCCACGCCTCGCCATACCGCGCTGCGTCATCCGCCGTCAGCGGCCGGATGTGGAGCGACGCGACGCGGCGCGCGCGTGCCTCGAGCGACGCTTCGGCCTGCTTCACGTTGCCGACGTGATGCACCACGCGGTCGTACTCGGGGCCGAAGCGTTCCCGCAATGTCGCACTGTGCCGGCGCCGGAACTCGTACCAGACGACGCCGAGGACGACGACGACGGCGATCGCGATCAATATCCAAATCAGCCTCGGATCCACGGCAACCCTCCTTGTCCGCCGTAGCCTTTCGCGAAGGCGGACGAGCTGAAGCTCTCCGGGTGAGTGGGTGCAGAAAACATTCCGGCCGCGTACAGTGGAGGTCGCGGTGACGTCTGCTGTTTCACTTGGCTTGTGTGCGTCGTGCGTGCACGGCCAAACGATCGAATCGTCGAAGGGCTCGACGTTCCTGTTGTGTCGTCTGTCCTTCAGTGACCCACGATTCGAGAAGTACCCGCGGCTGCCGGTCCTGTCGTGCGCCGGCTACCGTCCACTCGAGGCGGCAGACAGCTGACGTCGCCTCGGGCTGATGATTGAGGCCGGGGCGCCCGGTCAGGCGATACTTGGCTGACGTGGCGAGAATGCCCGTAGTTTTCGTGCCGCACGGTGGTGGACCGTGGCCATTTGTGGATCTTGGATTTCCACGAGATGAAGTCGAGACGCTTGCAGCGTATCTGCGCTCAATACGCGATCTCCCTCCGGAGCCGCCCCGCGCGCTGCTGGTGATATCCGCGCACTGGGAAGAGCCGGTGCCCACGGTGATGACCTCGCCACGCCCGCCGATGCTCTATGACTACTACGGCTTTCCGCCGGAGTCTTATGAGATCACGTGGCCGGCTTCCGGCGATCCCGCGCTCGCGGCTCATGTGCAGCAGGTTCTTGCCGACTCGGGCATCGAAGCGGGAAGCGACAGCTCACGCGGATTCGATCACGGAACCTTTGTGCCGTTGAAGCTGGCGTATCCGGACGCTGACGTGCCGGCGGTGCAGCTGTCGCTCGAGGCAGGTCTCGATCCCGCGGCGCACCTTGCGATCGGCCGCGCGCTCCTGCCGTTGCGAAACGAAGGCGTCTTCATCATCGCCAGTGGCATGACCTTCCATAATTTACGCGCCTTCTGGAATCCCGCGGCGAACGCCTCATCGGAGGCGTTCGATGCCTGGCTGCGCGACACGATGTCACACGAGACGATGACGCGTGACGAGCGCCTCACGCAGTGGATGATGGCGCCGGCCGCGCGCCTGGCGCATCCGCGGGAGGAGCATCTCATCCCGTTGATGGTCGCCGCAGGCGCCGCCGGATCGGATCCCGCGGTTCTGGCGTTCAACGGGACGATGGTCGGTCACCGGCTGTCCGGGTACCACTTCGGCGTCGAGAGGTCGTGAAGAGATCGTATTTGTTGTGCTTCTACAGTCGTCCGATTGATTGCACCACCGCCGAATACGGATCGACGCCGCCGTGGATGTGCACGACGCGGTCGACATCCAGCTTCAGGCGGTCGACGTTTTCAATCAGGTTGACCGTGAACGGGCTCGGCGCGGGTAGTGGAGCGGCGCCGGGCCGCGGGTGAAAGGCGTCGGCTTGAATCAGCAGACGCTCCTTCGGCAGGTACGCCATGAGCAACGTGTACTCGTGCAGGTTGCCTTTGAGGTGATACAGCTCCAACGAGCGCGCGCCATCGGTCATCACGCGCTTGTCCGCCACGGTCTCAATCGCCGCCCTTCTATTCGATCGCGCGAGTCGATCGGGAGCGAGCGTGAACGGGTTCCGCAGAATCCGCTCCAGATAGGCCTTGTTCTTCTCGTGCGTGATGAGTGTAATTCCCTCCGCGACGAACCGGCGCAGTCCGCCTGAGTGATCGAAATGCAGATGCGTGTTGACGACGTAGCGAATCGCCTTCGTCGGGGCGAGTCGTTTCGCTTCGTCGAGAACACCGGCGGTGTGTTCGTCGTTCTGCGGCGCTTCGATGACGACAAGGTAGTCCTTGAACTCGATCAATAGACTGAGCGGTGCACCTCCAGTCAGAAACCAGACGCCGTCGGCAATCTTCTCCGAGCCAACTCGTTCAGGGGTTGCAGCGGTGCGCTGCGGCGGCGCGAGCTGCGATGCCGCGGCGGTGTTCGGTTGCACGTTGTTGACGGTCAGATCGAGCGTTGGGTGGCCGCCCTGCCTCTGGACGATGCGCATCGGGAACTTGAGGCCGGCGATGTCCCGGTACTCGGAGAAGGTCACTTCAACGGGCATGTCGCCGAGCAGCGGATTGGGCACGCGCGTCTCGATATGGTCGAGAAGGTTCTGATCGTTCAGCGTTCCGGTGAACGTGCGTCCGGCAGCCGCGAAGGAAATCGCCTGGACCTTCCGCCCGCGGACATCGACGACCTGCGTCGAGGCGTTGTTGGCCGCGGCAAGCTTCAGAAAGCCGTGCGGCGTCATCATCATCTGCAGCAGCCCTGCCTCGGACCGGCCGTCGCGGACCTGGTTCTGCCGCACTTCGCCAGGGATCGGCCGGATGCCACCCTGTCCAGTCGCGGCAATGAACGGTCCTGCGCCACCACCGACTGGCGGGTTTGCTTCGTCCACGTAGACGAGTTCCTCACGTGCCGCCTGCGAGTCGTAGTTGACGGTGGCGACGTACCTGGTGAGCCGGAATCCGGGCCATCCTTCACCAGGTGCCGGCGCCTGTCCGATCGCGAAGCGTGTGCCGGTAGCTGAGAACTCGAGTCCCTGAACAGGCGTCGCTCCGAGCGCGCGCATCGCTGCGTTCACGGCGTCCGTCTGCGCGATCACCACCGGGGTACACGCGATCATCGCCGCCACAACTGCCACACGCACAGGCGCCTCCTATCGGATCGTTTGGATGGTTCGGACCGTTCGGTCGGTTCGCTCGTTCTCGACCACGGTTTGGATTGGTCGGGCGCGTTACCGTAGCCAGCGGCGTGCGCGATGTCAAATTCAGAATGCGAGCAGACCGCCTCCTGCTGGCTGGTTGGTCCGGATTTCGCTTGTGAGCGCGCTCAAGGAGGAGCCGTTCATGCGGATCGTTCGAAGTTGCGCCTGTTTTGCCATCATCGTTGCGGCGTTCGTTGTCGCGACGCCCTCTGCCGCACGTGCCGATGGATTTCTCAGCGGCTTGATTGGATACAACTTCGGCGGCAACTCGGGCTGTCCGTCGATTACCGGCTGCGAAGATAAACATCTCAACCTCGGCGTGAGCGGCGGTTCGATCGGCGTCATCGGCTTCGAGGAGGAGCTCGCCTACGCGAAAGACTTCTTCGGCAAGACGCCAACCGGCTCGTCCAGCGTGCTGACGTTGATGAGCAACCTGCTCATCGCGCCGGGCTTCGGTTCCGTGCATCCGTACGTCCTCGGCGGCGTCGGACTGATGCGCGCGCATACCGACTTCACGACCTCATCGCTGCTCGACGTCTACGACAACCAGTTCGCCTGGGACGTCGGGGGAGGAGTGATGGTCTTTGCCGGACACGTGGGTGTTCGCGGTGACATCCGACATTTCCACTCCTTCCAGAACACCAACCTGTTCGGGTTGCTGTCGACTGGTGCCAAGCTCGACTTCGGACGTGCCGGCGGCGCGATCGTGCTCAAGTTCTAAACCGAAGTTCACCTGGGGGTGATAAACCACCGAGCGCTCTCCCCGACCTCCGTGTTTGACGTGTCAGTGGTTCCGGACGGTGGGAGTGCGATTCATCGACGTCGCGCGTTGATTACAGCGTTGGGCGCTCGAGGCCGATAGCTCGAGAAGGTCGTAAGGAGAGCCGCCTATGGAACGCTGGGAATTGCCGGTCGACGTCCGAATCGCCTCCGCGCAGGAAAGCGTGTTGCGCCGGATCGCCGAAGCGCTCGAGCGGGCGAACCCGAAGTCGATGTAAAGCGTGCTGAAGCGCGGTGTCACGACCGCGCAACAGCCGCACGTGTCTGCTATTCCTGCAGCCCGAACAGCAGCCAGCAGAGTGCCGCACCGACGATCGACATCGAGAGTCCCCACAGCAGCAGGCTGTTGAACAGCCGCCGCGGATCGCTGCCGGGCGCGGCCCCAGCGATGAACAGCGCGCCCACGGTGGACAGCGACGACAGATCGACAAGGCTCGCCCCGACGTTCATCGACCAGGCGATCGGGAGCGGATGCAGGCCGCCGAGCCGCTCGGCGAGATTCGGGACCATCGGCAGAAACGCCGGGAGCACCACGCCGGACGTGCTGCTGTAGACGGACACGACTCCCGTTCCAAACGACACGATCGGGGCGATGGTTGCCGGTGTCGCTACACGGGCAATGCCGGCGGTGAAGAGATCGAGTCCCTTCGTCTTTTCGAGCATCGCCACGAGCACCGTCACGCCGGTGACCATCAGAATTACGCCCCATGGCATCCGCTGAATGGCTTTCTGCTCGTCAACAGTCCGCAGCAGGATCAGCGTCGTCGATACGACGAGGGCGACCATGCCGACGTTGATGCCGAACCCCGCCACACCAATCACGAGAAGAACGATGCTCGCCGTGGTCAACCAGTGCGGTCGTTCCAGCGGTGGGAGGGCTGGCGCCTGTGGGCGGCTGTCGGTCACGACAAGACCTGCTGGTTCGCGCGCCGCGGTTCGCGTTGCCGCGAGCGGCAGGTCAGCGGCGGTCGCGTCCGATCGAACCAGCTGCGGCGCAGCGTCCTCTGTGCTATCGGCGTGCTTCAGGAACAAACGCCAGCCGCCCAGCAGCAGGAATCCTCCAAACCCGACAATCGTGTGTGCGAGCGCGTTGTAGCCGAACGTCTCCCATTCCACACCGCCGAGACCAATCCGTCGCATCACGCCGTGCGCGACAATGCCCGTCGGGGCGAACGGCGAGAGCGTGCCTGCCAGAGCGCCGTTGCCGGCCATGACCGCCATCAGCAGTGGAGGAATGCCTGCCGTTGCGGCCACGGCCATCGCCGGCGGCGCCAACAGCGCGCTGGCCGGTGTCGCGCCAGCGCCGATCGTCGAGATGAAGAATCCGATGACGAAGAACATGATGGGCAGCACACCGCGATGCCCACGACACAGCCGCACCGCTCGCGCCGTGAGTCGGCCGAGCGTGCCGTTGCACTCGGCAATGCTGAAAAGCAGCGTGACTCCGATCAGCGTGACGAGCAGCGACGTCGGAAAGCCGGCGAGAACCGCGTCGGCGCTCATCCCTCCGAGATACACACCGAGCACGAGCGCGAGCGACAACGACAGGATGCCGACGTTGATCGTGGTCGTGCAGCTGACTGCAACAGCAAGGACGAGTGCGGCGACGGAAATCCAGGCGAGGTTCACAGTCCGCTCGACAACGCGCGTACCAGCGTCATGACGTCAGCGACCTCCTCGATCCGCTCGACTGTCTCGAACACCTTGGCTACCGCCGCCTCGGGAAGCACTTCGGCGGCGCACTCCGCGAACTTTTCGAACAGCTCGTCGCGCGTGAATGGGCGGTCGGGTCCGCCGCGGTAACGCTCGTCGGCATGTTCGACGAGCGTGCGGCCGTCCTGCAGATCGACTTCCACGGTGCTGCGGATCCTGTCGAAGCCGCGGGCCTCGATCTCGGGATCGAGCACTCGCTCCACTTTGCGCATCATCTGCTGCACGGGTTCGCTACGGACGAACTCGTCGGTGAATTCGTGAATGCCCGCTTTGCGCCGCAGCGCAATGGCCGACACCATGAACGCCGGGCAGAACTTGGCTTCGAGCTCGTTGGTCGCGCTTGGATAGCGCAGCGGATTGAGGATGTTCGATCCCGCTCGAACGCGAATCGCGCTGATCTGTTCCGGCGTGACGTCGTTGGTCATCACCAGTCGCCGCATCGCATCCATCGTGGGATGTCCGAGGACACCGCACGGATAGGGCTTGATCGAGACGCCGGGGCTCACGATCGTGTGCGGGTTGCCCAGTTTGCCGATGATGCGCTCGGCGTCGAAGCCGTCGTCGAAGCTGAAGACGCGGAAGAAGCCCCACGGAGGATCGAGCGCATCGTCTCCTCCGGTGAAGCCGTTGGCCGCCAGCTCCGCCGCCATGAGCCCGTTCTGCGCCGCCCGGCCGACATGCAGCGGTTTGGTCATCGTTCCGAAGTTTACGCGGATGCCGGATGCCATGCTGGCGGCGATCGCCAGTGCGTGGCCGGTTGTCGTCGGGTCGAGGCCAAGCAGCTTCGCCGTGGCCACCGCCGCCCCAAGTGTGCCGACTGTTCCCGAGGAGTGAAAGCCCTTTTTGTAATGGTGCGGGTGAATCGCTTCCGCAATCTTGCATTCGACCTCGAAGCCAGTCAGGAATGCCTCGAGGAACCGCGTTCCCGACGCGCCTTCCCGTTCACCGACGGCGAGCGAGGCCACCAGCGGCGGAACCGTCGGATGCGTCAGCAACCCGAAGATGCGATCGGTGCTGGTCGCCAGCTGTGTGTCGTCGAAATCGAGTGCGTGGCCGCTGGTGCCGTTCAGGAGCGCCGCGGCGGCGGCACTGGTGCGGAACGGCTCGCGACCAAAGGCGGTGGCTTCAATCGCGCCGGTCGACCGCCGCATGTAGTCGCGGGCGATGCGACTCGCGTCGGTGACCGATCCGGCGAGCATCACGCCGAGACCGTCGATGATGCAGCGCTTGCCGATGTCAATGGCGTCCTGCGGAAAGTCCGGCCAGTGTGCGTGGGTGATGAAGTCGATCACGGCGCGCGTGGCGCCAGACTGCTCGGGCATCAGGCACGAGATCTTATCCGACGATTGGGTTCAACCCTGGGCGGAGGGTGTGCCTCGACATCTCTACATGGGCACCTGCCGGTTCCTGCAGACGCCGACGCACCTGGTGCAGCTCTCGGAGGAGAGGGAAGGTGAGACCAGACCTGGTTCGATCGATGGCAACTATCACAGCGACGCCTTGCATGTCATCGAGCGATACACACGCACCGGACCCGATCACATCCAGTACGAGGCCACGATCGACGATGCCAGGACCTTCACGCGGCCGTGGAAGATTAGCGTGCCGCTGTCTCGGCGTCTCGAGAAGAAGGGTTCAGCTCCTCGAGTACGAGTGCCAGGCGTACCTCGAAGCGGAGCGCGACCGGCGGCGCTGACTATTTCTGGGGAGACTTGGCCACTTTGTGGACCGCGTGAGCCCCATCGCGCATTGCCAGCTGCGCGTAATCGGCGCGCGCCTGCTGAAACGCATTGGGCACACCGATGCCAGCGTCGATCAATTCATTGGCGCGCTGACGAATCCAGCGTGACGCAGCGCTCTCCTCACCTGTATCCATCAGTGGATCGAGTCGCGGCGCCCCGACTCTCATGTAGTCGGACATGGCGCATCTCCTTCCGTCTCCAACTCCTTGGCGATTCACTCCCCCAAAATAGAACCATGCCTGCGGACTGAGGGGAGAAGTCCACGACGCGTAAATCGGCAGCACGGTGGCGGACTTGAACGGCGCATCATTAGAGAAACGTATCGGCACGCTTTCGCACGATTTCGCGCGCACGAGGCGCTCTTCACCGCGCTTTACCGCGGACGAGGAGGTCGTCCGCTCATCAGCAGACGCACGAGCACGTACGCGGCAACGATGAGAATGGCGGCGTTGGCGACGCGAAAGGGCGTCGTGCGGCTGCCGAAGGAGAGCTGGAGGATGGCGGCGACGATCACGAGCGTCAGCGCCGCCATGCGGACGGGTCGGGCAGTCACCCGGCGATTGTACGTGCGGTGATGCGAGGCGGACCGGGCCAACTTGCAGCGCAGAGGGTTGCGCGCGTCACCTGCCACGTAACGAACCACAGAGACGCAGAGGACACAGAGATCTTGGATCTCTCCGATCCAGACCGGGGCGCCGCGCCAGAGCAAAAACACACACCGCTGTGAGTCTCCGTGCCTCTGTGGTTCGTCAAGGGTGACCGTTGCTCCCTTTGAAGTTCGAGGTCAGTCCCGCAGGACCTCGCTCAACGCACGGTGCGCCGCGAAGTAACCGCACATCCCATGCACGCCAACGCCCGGTGGCGTGGACGCCGAGCAAATGTACAGCCCGCCCACCGGCGTGGAGTAGGTTCGCCATGTCGGACGCGTAAAGAACTGGGCGAGCGTGGTTGCGCCGGCACCGATATCGCCGCCGACATAATTCGCATTGTGCCGCTCCAGATCCGCGGGCCCCATCACCGATCGCGCGAGCACGCGATCGCGGAATCCGGGTGCGAAGCGGTCGATCTGCTGCTCGATGGACGGCAGCATGTCGGCCGTCGATCCACGTGGCACGTGACAGTACGCCCAGACAACATGACGACCGGCCGGAGCACGAGACGGATCGAAGAGCGTCGGCTGCACGAGCAGCACGAATGGATTTGGCGCCACGTGGCCCTTCCACGACGCGCGCTCGGACATCGCAATCTCCTGCAGCGTCCCGCCCAGGTGCACCGTGGCCGACCTCGCGCACTCGGGGTTTCTCCAGGGCACGGGACCGTCGAGCGCCCAGTCCACTTTGAAGACGCCCATCCCATAGCGATAGCGTTCCAATGCGCGTCGAAACCGCGTTGGAAACCGATGGCCGGCGATGCGGAGGAGGGGACGCGGTGAAAGATCGCACAGGACCGCGCGCGCCTCGGGCAATTCGTCGATCGATCTCACCGCCCTGCCGGTGACGACCTCTCCCCCAAGCGCGCGCAGATGCGCAATCAAGGCGTTGGTCACGCTCTGCGCGCCTCCGCGTGGAATGCTCCAGCCGGCCACGTGCGCCATGGCGGCAAGGACCAGTCCAATGCCAGCCGTCGGAGGCATGGTGAGCGGCAGCATCGAATGTGCTGCGATGCCTGCAAACATCGCACGGCCACCATCGGTGGTGAACCGGCGGCGCGCGAACGATTCAGCCGGCTGAAGCGCCTGCAGGCCGAAGCGGGCGAGCGCGATTGGATGTCGTGGCACACCCAGCGGGCCAAGCACCTGTCGCTCGATGCGAGGCCATGCCTCGACGACGCCGCCGATGACGTTGCTGTAGGCGCGCGCATCGCGTTCGAGCGCAGCAGCCGTTGCCGCGACAGTGCGGTGAATCAGCGCCACACGCCCATCGTCGAGGGGATGCGCCAGCATCGCCGTCGGCTCGATCCATTCGAGTCCGTACGCGTGCAAGGGCAGCGAGCGGAACACGGGAGACGCGAGTGCGAATGGATGCACGGCCGAGCAGACGTCGTGCACGAAGCCGGGCAGCGTCAACTCGGCCGAGCGACAGCCGCCACCTGGTGTGTCTTCCGCCTCGAGGACGACAACTCGACGTCCGGTCTGCGCGATGACGATCGCCGCCGCCAGACCATTTGGACCTGAGCCGACGACGACCGCATCAAGTGGAGGCACGCGACCAGCATAGTCAATTCCCAACGCCCAACCCGCTGTCGCTCGTCCGATTTGCGACTCGATTGGCCGATGTGGTTCGCGGCGATGGCAACACCGTCGCAGCATCCGTGGTTCACTAATCTGTACTCTTCGCTGGCGGACGCGGCGACAGATCGGCGACAAGATGCCTTCCCTCGCCTTACCGCGCGGCAGATAGCAAACCGGGTTAATTTCGCATGGCGCTTGGCAACGAAATGAAGCCCGCTGTGGCATCGACTCGCCCGCATGTCGTGATCGTTGGCGGCGGCTTTGGTGGTCTGTCCGCCGCCAAGGCGCTGGGCCACGTGCCCGTGGACGTCACACTGATCGATCGCAGCAATCACTATCTGTTTCAGCCGCTGCTGTATCAGGTGGCGACGGGCGTGTTGTCCCCGGCGGACATCGCGATGCCGACCCGTTTCCTCCTGCGGCGCCAGCGCAACACCACCGTGTTGATGGACGAGGTCGAGCGCATCGACCTCACCAGCCATCTCGTGATTGCCAGACATCTGCGCCTCTCCTACGACTTCCTGATCGTCGCAACAGGGTCGAGGCACGCGTATTTTGGCCACGACGAGTGGGCGCCGATTGCGCCCGGCCTGAAGACCCTTGAAGACGCCCGCGAGATCCGGCACCGATTCCTGTGCGCCTTCGAGGAGGCGGAGAAGAGCGACAGTCCCGCGGAACAGGAGGCACTGCTGACATTCGTCATCGTCGGCGGAGGACCGACCGGCGTCGAGCTCGCCGGCGTCATGCCGACGATCGCCCGCTACGGAATGCAACCGGATTTCCGTCGGGTGGATCCTGCCCGGGTTCGCGTGCTGCTGCTCGAAGGCGGACCGCGTCTGCTCGCCACGTTTCCCGAGCGGCTGTCGCAGCGAGCGCTCCGCGATCTCGAAGGGCTGGGCGTCACCTGTCGAACAGATGCGCGTGTCACCCGCATTACTGCGGACGCGGTGTACGTCGGTGACGAGCGGATCGCGACCAGGACCGTCTTCTGGGCGGCAGGCAACGCCGCCTCGCCGCTGGTGCGGACCATGGGCGTGGAGCTCGATCGCGCAGGGCGCGCGCTGGTCACGCCGGACCTGGCCATTCCCGGTTCGCCGAACGTGTTCGTCATCGGTGACGCGGCGCTTGCGGTCGACAGCCGACGCTCGCGGCCCGGCCGGCAGCAGTACGTGCCGGCGCTCGCACCGGCGGCGAACCAGATGGGCGAGCACGCGGCGCAGATGATCGCGCGCACGCTGTCTGGACGGCCGCGCGAACCGTTTCGCTATCGCAACAAAGGGTCGCTTGCCGTGATTGGACGCAATCGCGCTGTCGCCGACTTCGAGCGTTTCGCTGTGACCGGGCCGCTCGCGTGGTGGCTGTGGCTCACCATCCACATTGCCTATCTGGCAGGCTTCCGAAACCGCGCGAGCGTGCTGCTCGAGTGGGCCTACGCTTACTTCACGTTCCGGCCCGGGGCCCGTCTCATCACGGAGGAACGTCGCGCCTCGGAGAGCGCCGCCTCATCGGATCCGGTCTGAGCTACTCGGATTGCAGCCGGTGACGGTCAGCAGGTGACGCGCGAATTTCATGCCGCTCGACGGCGCGTCGAGGGCTTTGCCCGCGCGGAGGTTCGCTTGGCGCGCGCACGCGCCGGCGTCGCCGTGCGCTTGCCGCCCTGCGTCTGACCGAGGCTCGCACGCAGGCGCTCCATCAGATCGATCACGTTCGAGTCGGCCTCCACCTCCTGGCGCTGCAGCTTCGGTGTCCGGTTCTTGCGCTTGGCGTCGATGATCTTCAGCAGATTGGCGCGATATTCGTTCGTGTACTTTTCCGGTTGCCAGTCGCCGGTCAATCCCTCGATCAACTGATTGGCCATCCGCCGCTCCGCCGCTCTGACCTGCGCATGCGGAAAGTTGTACTCATCGACCGGGACCAGTTCTTCCCTGAACCGCATGGTCGACAACACGAGCGCATCGCCGATCGCTTCGACAGCTGCCAGATGCGGCGTGTCGCGCATGACGATCTTCGCGATACCCACGTTGCCCGACTCCTCGAGCGCGGTCCGAAAGAGCGCATACGCGTGCTCCCCGCCTTTTGACGGCAGCAGGTAGTACGGCTTATCGAAGTAGCGATCATCCACCTGGCCGGCCGGGACGAAGTCCAGCAGCTCGATCGCGCTGTTTCGCTTGACGGCGGCCTTGTCGAAATCCTCCTTGGTGAGGATCACGTAGCGCCCTTTCTCGTACTCGTATCCTTTGACCAGCTCGTTCTTGGCGACTGGCCGATGGTCCTTTTCCGCCACCTTCAGGAAACGCACGCGCGAGAGATCCTTCTCACGCAGGAAGTGAAAGTGCGGACCAGTGTCGCGCACCGCCGTATGCACCTCGATCGGAATACTGACGAGGCCAAATCCAAGCGTTCCTTTCCACAGCGGCCGGGCCATCTGTTACACCTCCAGTGTCAACCGCCGCGCGCGGTCGTTACACGACGTGCATACGCGGTGCCCGGAGCGCCGTATACTTGCGCTCGGTTCGGGCGACCTCCGCATGACGACCGTCGCTGTGCCGCGCGCCACCTCCGCGCCTGCCGCTGCCGCACCCGCTCAACGCATTCAATCGATCGATTTCCTGCGCGGCACGTGATGGTGGTAATGGTGCTCGACCGCTGTATCTGCTGATGACGCTCGGACCTGCCCTCCTGCTCCTCGGCGTGCTCGAATCGCGCAGTCAGCGCGTCAGCATCAGCGGCCCGTTCGTGATGCTCGGTCGCGTTTCTGTCGCGAGTGGTGGCTGGCGTACCTGTAAAACTCGCTCAGCGTCACGTTTCCGTCGCCGCAGTCAAAATTCTGTCGTTGAACGAACGCGGGATCTCCCCGCCATTGCACACTTTGTCGTGCGATTTCTCAAGCGGCGCGCGGCATCGATGTTGCCGCCGTCGGCGGAGTGGGGCAAGTTCAGTCGACCAATCGCTCAAACGTCTATGTCGCTCGTCAGCCAATCCTGAACACGGCGGGTCAGGTCTTCGGCTACGAGCTGCTGTACCGTGAGGTCGGCAGCGACACCAGATGCACCATTGCCACCGACGCCGCATCTGCGCGCGTCTTCAGCGATGCGGTCCTGGCGATGGGTCTCGACACCCTCACCGCCGGGCGACGCGCGTTCATCAACATCTCCCGCCGCGTGCTGCTCAGCGACGTCGCGACGGTACTGCCCGCCGATTCGGTCGTCCTCGAGCTGCTCGAGGACATCTCGGTCGACCATGAAGTGATCGACGCGTGCCGTCGGCTCCACGCGGAGGGCTACGTCCTTGCCCTGGACGATTTCACGCCCGGCTGTTCCACCGAGGCACTGTTACCGTACGCGGCGATGGTGAAGGTCGACATGTTGTCGACCACGCCGCGGGAGCGTGCCCGGCTCGTCGCGGCGATGCCGAAGTCCATTCGGCTGATTGCGGAGAAGGTGGAGACCGCAGCGGTCTTCGAGGAAGCCGACAGCGCCGGTTATCACCTGTTCCAGGGCTACTACTTCTGCCGGCCCGCCACGTTCAAGGCGCGCACACTCTCGGCAACAGCGATCGCCTATGCGCAGCTGCTGGTGGCGTTGAACAAGCCCGAAGCCACCGTCATGGAAGTAGAGGATCTGATCAAGCGCGATCCCGCGCTCGCGTACCGCGTGCTCCAGTGCGTGAATTCAGCGGCGTTCGGCGTTCGACGTCAGCTGCAGTCGATCCGTCAGGCGCTCGTTCTGCTGGGACTCGATCAGGTGCGCAAGTGGGCGTCGGTGTGGGCCCTTGCCGGCCTGAACGTCGGCGGCAACCCCGAAGTGGTGACGACGGCCGTCGTCCGTGCGCGATCGTGCGAGCTGGTTGCCGAATCGATCGTCGGACGCGAGGAGGCTGCCGAATACTTCCTGCTCGGTCTGTGCTCGATGCTGGACGCGATGCTCGGGCGACCGATGAAAGAGGCTGTCGCCGATCTGCCGGTGAGCGACAGGATCCGCGGCGCGCTGCTCGGGCAGCCGAATGGGGCACGGCGTGTTCTCGACGCGGTGATCGCGTACGAGCGGGGGCTGTGGGAGACGTCAGCGATGCTGCTGGAGCAGGTCGGTGCCGAACCGGATCAATTGGCTGCCGCCTACGCTGACGCGCTCTTATGGGCGCGTGGTCTGCAGCAGGTCTCCTCGGCGGCTGCTTGAAGGAATCGGGAATCAGAATTCCTTCGGATTTATTCCTCGTCCTCGCGTTTCGATTCGGTCACGACGAAATCAGCCATTTCCCAGGTGAACGGAGGTTTGCGCCGGCGATCGCCCTTGCGGCGGTTCGCTGCCGGCGGCTTCGGCTCGGAGCGGCGTTCCTCCTGCCGACGGTCCCAGTCGATGTCCACCGGCAGCAGCCGGCTGTCACGCGTGAGCCGCGCGAAACGCCGAATTGCCCCGCGTCGCACGAAGATGCGAAGGTTCTGCTTGGCGGGTTGTGGGTTCGGGTCGTCCGGCGGTGGCGTCTCGGGACGGCGCTTCTTGGACTGCATGTCTATTCGGATATCGGCAAATACACGCCCGGTCTTGAGCCCAAGGTGGTACGTTACCAGATCACGCGAACCGGATACTGAGAGATCAGCGGATCGGGCGTGACGATCGCCAGCCCCAGCGCGATTGCCTGCGCAATCAGCATCCGGTCGAACGGGTCGCGGTGCAGCGGCGGAAGTCGCGTTCCCTGCACGGCCGCCGTTTCGTCGAACGGCAGCGCGTCGACGCCGCGCAGCGCGCGCTCGGTGACGATGAGTTGCTCCGGAGGTTCTGGCAGCGGCAGCTTGCCGACGCGGTACTTCGTCACGATCTCCCACACCGACGCGGCGCTCAGAAACACATCGTTCGAGGGATCGCGCACGGCTGCGGCGGCGGGCGGCGAAAGCGGACTGCCGCCGGCCAGCCACAGGAACGTACACGTATCAAGGAGCAGCTTCACGTCCGACGCTTCGCGCCGCGCCGTACTTCGCTGCCGTGCTCGACGCGACGCTCCGCCACCCGGGACGCGCGTGGTTTACGCCCGGACGCAGCCGATGACAGCGGGTCGGTGCCGGCCACGTGATCCCAGCCATCGAGCTCGTCAGCCGCCAGCGGTTCGAAAAAGGATGGCGGCACGTCGAAGCGTGGACGCCCTTCAAGCGGACCAATCGGGCGCGGTTCCGTGCGTGCACGATCGAGCGGCCGCAACTCGGCTATCGGCTTATTGTGACGACACACGATGACCCGTTCACCGTTCGCGACGCGGTCGAGGTATTCGGACAAGCGGGCTTTGACCTCGAACACATTGGCCTTAATCATGACTATATTCTTGGTCTGAACGGGCACCATTTGCAAGGGCTGCGGCGTTGCTGGTGAGCCGCCGCCACACCATTCAACCAATCGCTCGACGCCCTCAGGAGGAGCGCTGCGGTCAGCTGTTCGGTCGTGGGACGCATGATCCCACGATCGGACGAATCGTCTCGTGTCGACGCCCGATTTGCGGGGGAATTGCGCGGCACACGCCTTGATCTCCGGCGTCCCGGAGGCTGAGGAATGGCAGATGCACTGTGGCAGGACCTGCGTCACGCCGTGCGATCGTTGCGGCGCACGCCTGCTTTCACGAGCGCTGCGGTGCTGACGCTGGCACTCGGTATTG
>Ga0081539_10002976_pt1 | contig 22226 bp, 24 predicted proteins | sample TabmetS4T2R2_FD_71023 | JGI IMG/M metagenome (GOLD analysis project Ga0081539, IMG submission 71023) | Tabebuia heterophylla rhizosphere microbial communities from the University of Puerto Rico - S4T2R2 | ecosystem: Host-associated > Plants > Roots > Rhizosphere ...
GTACTGGCATACGGGCTCGCCGTGCGAGGATTACGCGGCGATCGAGTGTCCCGTCTACGTCGTCGGGGGCTGGGCCGACCCGTACCGTCAGGCCGTTCTCGACCTGCTCGAGGAGCTCGACTGCCCACGCAAGGGGCTGATCGGCCCGTGGTCGCACCAGTACCCGGAGGAGGGCACCCCCGGGCCGGCGATCGATTTCAGGGGCGAGTGCGTCCGCTGGTGGGACCAGTGGCTCCGCGGCCGGGAGACCGGGATCATGCGCGAGCCCCAGCTGCGGGTTTGGATGCAGGAAGGCGTTCCTCCCGGAGTCGTCAGGCGCCGCCGCCGAGGGCGCTGGGTCGAGGAGCGCGCCTGGCCGAGCAAACGGGTCTCGGTGCGCCGATACTGGCTGGGCGACGGCACGCTCGCAAGGCGTGGGCCCGCCCGCCGGGCTCTCTCGACAACCGCTGATGCCGCTGTCGGCTCGGCTGCGGGCAGCTGGTGCCCGTGGGGGCCGAGCGAGCTTCCCGACGACCAGCGCCGAGAGGACAGCCACTCGCTCTGCTTCACCTCTCAGCCCCTGACCGAGAGGACGGAGATCCTCGGCTCTGCAGCCGTGACGCTCGAGCTCTCCGCCGACCGACCGCTCGCGCTCGTCGCGGTACGCCTTTGCGACGTCGCTCCGTCGGGCGCCTCCACGCTCGTTGCTCGCGGTTTGCTCAACCTCGCGCACCGGGTGGACAGCGCCCAGCCTGCGCCGCTCGAGCCCGGTCAGGCCGAGACGGTGCGCGTCCCGCTCGACGCGGCCGCCTACGCGTTCCGGCCGGGCCACCGCCTGCGTGTAGCTCTCAGCCCGAGCTACTGGCCCTGGGCCTGGCCGAGCCCCGAGCCCGTGACCCTGACGGTGCGGACGGGCGCCTCCGTGCTCGAGCTGCCCGTCCGTCCTCCGCGCCCGAGCGACGGGAAGGGAACGGATTTCGCCGACCCTCCCGACACTGACGGCTTCAACGGCGAGTGCAAGAAGATCGTCGCGTACGACCCGGTGGCTCGACGCCGCACGATCACGGTCGATCGGATCCGCAAGCGGCGGCTCGCCCGTGAGGACGGCCTCGAGGTCGAGGGGCACCAGAAGGACGTCTTCGGGATCTCCTCCGACGACCCGCTGTCGGCGACCGTCGAATGCGAGCGACGCATGGCGATGCAGCGCGGCGACTGGTCGGTCGCGGTCGAAGCGTCCAGCACGATGAGCGCGGACGCGTGCACCTTCAAGGTTTTCCATGTGATCGAGGCATACGAGAACGGCGAGCGCATCTACTCCCGCGAGCGCTCGTTCGAAGTTCCACGCTCCCTGGTTTAGACTCGGCCGATGTCGCAGGACGGCGGCGTCGCCATCAGCCTGGAGCGCGTGTCCAAGCGCTTCGGCCCGGTGCTGGCCGTCGAGGAGACGACCCTCGACATCCGCGACGGCGAGTTCTTCTCGCTGCTCGGGCCGAGCGGCTGCGGGAAGACGACGACGCTTCGGATGATCGCCGGGTTCGAGGTTCCGGACGAGGGCCGCATCCTGCTCCGCGGCACCGACGTGACCACCGTTCCGCCGAACCATCGCAACGTCAACACGGTCTTCCAGCACTACGCGCTCTTCCCGCACATGAGCGTGGTGGACAACGTCGCCTTCGGCCTCGAGCTGAAGAAGATCCCGCGCGGCGACCGGCGTGACCGCGTCGTCCAGATGCTCAAGGTCGTCCAGCTCGAGGGGATGGAGAAGCGGAAGCCGTCGCAGCTCTCCGGCGGCCAGCAGCAGCGGGTCGCGCTCGCGCGGGCGCTCGTCAACCGGCCCGCGGCGCTCCTCCTGGACGAGCCTCTCGGCGCTCTGGACGTGAAGCTCCGCAAGCAGATGCAGCTCGAGCTCAAGCGGATCCAGAGCGAGCTCGGGACGACGTTCGTCTATGTCACCCACGACCAGGAAGAGGCGCTGACGATGTCCGATCGCATCGGCGTCATGAACGGCGGGGTCGTCGAGCAGATAGCGGATCCAAAGGAGATCTACGAGCATCCCAAGACGCCGTTCGTCGCCGACTTCATCGGCTCGCTGAACGCGCTCGACTTCCGAGTCGACGAGGTTTCCGGCGGGCTTGCCGTCATGAAGCTCGGCGACGGTGAGCGTCTCGTCGTCCCGGTGGGAGGCGGGATCCAGCCCGGCAGCAAGCTCCGCGTCGCCGTCCGGCCGGAGCGCGTTCGGATCGAGCCGGCGAACGGGCGAGCGCCGGAGGGAGGCTCCCGCGTGGAGGGGACGATCGAGGAGCTCGTCTACCTGGGCGGGCTGACGCACTTCCATGTCGATGCCGGTCACGCCGGCAGGGTCGTCAGTCACCGCATGGACGACGAGGTCGCTTCTTCGCTGCAGCCGGGCGGCAAGGTCGTCCTCAGCTGGCCCGCCGAGCACGCGTACGTGCTGGGCGGCGACTGACCTAGACGCGCAGGCGCCGCTCCGACCGCGCGCGGAAGAACTCCGCCGCGGTGACGACGAGCAGCGAGGCGACGACGACCATCGCGCCGATCGCGATCACCTGCGGCTGGAGCGCGGGGGTCCTCGAGCCGGTGTAGATGTAGACGGGCAGCGTGTCCTTCCCGGCCGGGACGAGGAACGAGGCGATCGCGAACTCGTCGAACGAGATCGTGAAGGCGAGGATCGCCGAGGAGAGGAGCGCCGGGATGATCAGCGGCAACGTGATCCGGCGGAAGGCCGTCCAGGCGCCGGCGCCCAGGTCGCGGGCGGCGTCGACGATCGCCTGATCGATCGTGCGTAGGCGCGGGAGGATCACGAGGATGCAGTAGGGCACCGACACGGCAATGTGTCCGAGCAGCACCGCCCAGAGCGCCTGTCGGAAGCCGAGGGACTGGAGCAGGATCAGAAGCCCGACCGCGAGGACGATGTACGGAATGACGAGCGGGAGGAGCAGCAGCGCCGTGGCCAGGCCGCGAAGCGCGAGCCTCTTGGCTGTCAGCGCAACGGCTGTCACGAGGCCGAGGATCGTCGCTCCCACCGCCGTGAAGAGCGCGATCACTGCGCTCCGCTGCACGGCGTCGATCAAGGCGCCGTTCGAGAAGACTGCGTGGAACCACCGCAGCGTGAAGCCCGCGTACGGGAGCGTCTGCACCTGGCTGTCGTCGAACGAGAAGACGACGAGGACGACGAGCGGCGCGTAGAGGAAGAGCGCGAGCAGGACGAAGTAGCCCCCGAGGAGCCGTGAGCCGAGCCTGCTCACCGCCGCGGTCATGCCGTCGCCCTGCTCTCACGGAGGTCGGTGGAGAGGAAGCGCCCGAAGACGAGGATCAGGACGAGGACGATGGCTATGAGCCAGACGGCCAGCACGGCACCGTAGTTCCAGTTGGGCGAGTCCGAGAAGAACCCCTGGATGGTGTTCCCGAACATGTAGCTGTCAGGGCCGCCGACGAGGAGCGGCGCGATGAACTCTCCGGTAGTCGGGATGAGCACGAAGACGAACGCGGCGATGACGCCCGGCAGGCTGAGCGGCAGCGTGATCCGGAAGAACGTTTTCAGCCGGCCCGCGCCGAGGTCCTGGGCCGCTTCGAGCAGACGCGTGTCCATGTTCTCGAGGACGACGTAGATGGGTAGGGCGACGAACGGAACCCAGGTGTAGAAGAGAACGAGGGCGACGGAGAACCACGAGTAGATGAGCCACGTGACGCCGTCGCCGTGGTCGCGGAGCCCGAGTTGCCAGAGGGCCGAGTTGATCACCCCGTTGTTCGCCAGGATCACCTTCCAGGCGATCACCCTGAGCAGGTAGCTCGTGAAGAAGGGCGCCAGAATGAGAAGCAGCAACGTGTAGCGGCGCCTGCGCGCGACGAATGCCAGGTAGTACGCGATGGGATAAGCCGCGAGAACTGCCGCCACCGAAACGCCGAGCGTGACGAGCATCGAGCTCTGGAATCGATCCCAGAACGGGTTGCTGCCGGGCGGCAGGAAGTCCTCCCAGTAGTGGAGGGAGAACTTCGTCGGGACCCCGAAGAGGTTCGTCATCAGGTTGACGCTGTAGAGCCCGATCAGAACGAGCGGGACGATCATCACCGCGAGGAGGAAGACGATCCCGGGCAGCACGAGCCACCCGCGGCCCGTGCGGGCGTGCAGGCGGCCGAGCAGGCCGTTCGAGTGGACGGCTGGGGCGGAGCTGACGCTCACCCGATCAGCTCCTCGCGGCTAGGCGGCGTGCACTTCCTCCCACGCGAGCGCGACCTCGTTCTCGTTCGGCATCCAGCTCTGGAGGTTCACGTTCGACCCGGAAAGTGCCTGCGGATCGCCGATGTTCAGCTTCTTGGCGAGCGACTTGTCCTTCACGTCGCTCGGCTTGATCGTGGCGTCCGCATTCCCGTAGTAGAAGAGGTTCACCATGTCCACGCAGGCCTTGTGGTTGATGAAGGACTCCACGTACGCGTGTGCATGGCGGTAGTTCTTCGTGGACGCTCCGAGCATGAAGCCGCACGTCCAGCCGAGCTTGCCCTGGCTCGGCTCCATGAACTCGACGGGAAGCCCGAAGCCGGACTGGTAGACGTACTGGTCCTGCCACGAGTATGAGATCCAGATGTCGCCGGACTTGAACGCCGGCTGCATGTCCGAGTACTCGCTCTTCCAGTAGAACTTGTTCAGCGGCTTCTGCTTGATCAGGGCTTCCTTCGCCTGCTCGACCTGATCGGAGGTCATGTTGTCCATCTCGGGGAAGCCGAGGTAGAGCGCCGCCACCTCGAAGTTCGACTGCGCGCCGTCCCACATGGCGATGCGGCCCTTGTACTTCTCGTTCCAGAAGAGCTCCCAGCCCGTCGCGTCCTCGGGATCGACCTTGTCGGTGCGGTAGAGGATGCTGGCGTAGCCCCAATCCCAGGGGATGAAGTACTGCTGCCCGTCCACCTGGCCCTTCTTCGTCAACACCGGGTTCAGGTTCTTGAAGCTCGGGATGAGGCTCGTGTCCCAGGGCTGCACGAGCTGTCCGTTGACGTAGTCCTGCAGGTTCTCGATGCAGGGGTGCAGCAGGTCGAACTGCACCTGACGGGCCTTGTTCACTGCCTGCGTGTCGTTGACGATGTACGTGTACTTGAGCCCGTCCGTGCCGAACTTGTCGGTGTAGCTCTTGCCCGCGAGCATCCCGTACGTTTGCGCTTCGGTTCCGTGAGCCTCATACCCTTGCCACTCGAGGATGTTCATCGTCCCCGGCTCCTGCGAGATCGGCGGATGGCTGACCTTCTCGGTCTCGCCGCCGGCGCTCGTGCCGGAGTCGGAGCCGCAGCCGCCGAGCAGGAGCCCGCCTCCCACGGCCGCTGCGCTGTACAGGAACTTCCGTCGATCCATCGGCTGCATCGGTGCAAACCTCCTCGAGGGGATGGGCGAGACTAGCGCGCCGGAGGCACCGAATCTAGGGTCATCCCGTGCGCTACGCAGTTCTCGCCATCGTGGTCGGGCTGCTTGCGGCCTGCGGTGCTTCGGGCAAGGAGGAGATCTCCGTGCTACCGGTCTCGGCCGTGCCGGAGCTCGAATCGACGACGGAACAGGTGACCGCCGACGATCTCGCCTCCGAGTTCGGCACGGCGGACCCGTCGTTCCGCGGCTTCGTCGCCGGCCGCGAGCGCGTCTTCCAAGGCGAGTCGCACGACCTCGACCGCGTCGTCTCGAGGACGCTCTCGTTCGAGAACGCTGAGGACGCTCAGGCCTACATGAGTTACTACCGGTCTCACCTGGCCCTCGTCTACGGGGCGGGCACGAGCGCAACCTCGCTCGACAGCGAAGGACGCCGCGGATACCTCGTCGACCCTGCTGCGTGCGCGTGTCACCGCGCCGAGCCGACCTTGACGGCCCTCGTCGCCGCCGGGCCGCGGGTGACCTACCTGGAGCTGAACGGTGGGGGCGCGAAGCCGGACCGGCTCGAGGGGCTGCTCGCGCAAGCTCCGTGACGGGGGTGTAGAGGAGCTCGTGGCGCAGCTGGTGGTGGTCGTGCCGCTCCGGCCGGGAGCGGCGGACCGGGCCCGCGAGCTGCTCGCCCAGGGCCCGCCGTTCGATCTCGCCGAGACCGGCTTCCGGCGGCACGCGGTCCACCTGAGCGGCCGCGAGGTCATCTTCGTCTTCGAGGGAGAAGCATCGCCGACGCTCGACCTTCCTGCGGAGAATCCGGATCTCTGGGAGATTGCGGCGGCGTGGCAAGAAGTGCTCGCCGAAAAGCCGCGAATAGCGCGACTCGAGTTCGCCTGGGCTCGGCCCGACGATTCCGACGACGTCTTCTACGAGCCGACTCCCGGCCCCGGCGACAGCGACGGCGGCGATCTCTATGCGCCGTAGGCTCTAGGATCGATCCCCATGGCGCCTCCGGTCTCACACGCGTTCGACGTCAGCGACGTCGCAACGCGCCTGGCAGCAGGCAACGGGGGCTACGAGATCGTCCATGAGTCCCCTGGTCTCGAGGTCGGCGTCTACGTTCTCGTCGCGCCGGAGCCCGACCGGCAGCAGCCGCACGAGTGGGACGAGATCTATGTCGTCCTCGATGGTCGCGGGACGCTGGAGGTGGAGGACGAGTCCTTCGATCTCGAGGAAGGCGGCTCCGTGTACGTCAAGGCCGGCGCGGACCATCGCTTCACCGGCTACGAGGGTCTGAGCCTCCTCGTCGTCTTCGACAAGTCGCAGACGGCCTGAGCGTGCCCCCCGAGCTCGTCGCCATCCGGCAGGACGGGGGCGTGGCGATCCTCACGCTTCAGCGCGAAGAGAAGCTGAACGCGCTGTCCGGAGAGGTCGAGGGTCAGCTTTTGGCGGCCCTGAATATCGACGAGGTGCGGGACAGTCGCTGCGTCGTCTTCGCGGGGGCCGGCAAGGCGTTCTCGGCCGGCGCGGACATCAACGAGTTCCGCGAGAGCGACCCGGCCTCGATCGCGAGGTACTACGCCGAGACGGGCGACGTCTACGAGCGCATCGCCGCCCTTCCGATGCCGACGATCGCCGCCATTCACGGCTGGTGCCTGGGCGGCGGGCTCGAGCTCGCGCTCGCCGCCGACTTCCGCGTCGCGGACGAGACGGCGACCTTCGGCCTGCCCGAGGTCGCGCTCGGCATCATCCCGAGCTCGGGCGGCACCCACCGGCTGGTGCGGATGATAGGGCCCGGCAAGGCGAAGGAGCTCATGCTGCTCGATCGCCGTTTCGACGCCGAGGAGGCCCGGGCGCGCGGGCTGGTCACCGAGGTCGTGACGGCAGGACGCGCGCTCGACCGCGCCGTCGAGATCGCGCACGAGCTCGCGGCGCTGCCGCCGCTCGCCCTGCAGACGGCGAAGCAGGCTGCAGACGTGATGCCCGAGGCCTCGCGCGAGGCGAACATGCTCATCGAACGGCTCGCCTACGCGGCGTTGGCGCAGACGCCTGAGGCGCAGGACGCGGTCGAGCGCTTCACACGTCGAGGCCGCCGTCCATGACGACTGTCGTCCCGGTGATGTAGCCGGCGCCGGGCGACACCAGGAAGGCGATCAGCGCGGCAGCTTCCTCCGGGGTGCCGAGCCGGCCGAGCGGCACCTCGCGCTCCCATTCGGCGACCCGCTCGGGCCCGTAGCCGTCGAGCCCCTCGGTGGCGATGTTCCCGAGCGCTACGCAGAGCGCGCGGATCCCGTGCTTGCTCCATTCGAGCGCGAGGCTGCCGGCGAGGTTCTCGAGCGCCGCGCGGGCGGCGGCCGCGTGCGCCATCTCGGCCATGCCGCGGCGGGGGCTGAAGCCGATGAAGACGACCACGCCGTCGCCGTTCGGGATCATCGAACGCGCGGCCACCGTGCGAGTCAGGTCCCACACCGCATCCACGTTGAGCCGGTGCACGGCCCGCCACCCCTTGAGCGAGATCTCTTCTGCGGGCGCGAGGAACTGGCCGCCCGCATTGTTGACGAGGACGTCGATGCGGCCGAACCGCTGGAGCGCCCGATCGACGATCCTCTCCACCTGCTCCGGCTCGCGTACGTCGGCCGGGAAAGCGACGCACGCGTCGCCGAGCTCTCGTTCGACGGCTCGAATCGGCTCCTCCCGCCGCCCGCAGATGGCGACCTGCGCGCCCGTGCGCACCAGCTCCCGCGCCGTTGCGCGGCCGATGCCGGTGCCGCCGCCCGTGACGAGCGCCACCTTGCCGGCGTTGGCATCCCCAGCGAGTGGCGACCTGGAATGGCTCACAGCACCAGTGCGTCGGCGGGTCGGAGACCTGCCAACGCCTCCCGGACCGCGACCGCGGGCCGCCGGTAGGCCTCGTGTTCCGTCGCCGGGCTGTACCACGCCGCGTGTGGGTTCACGATGAGCGTCGGACGCTCCGGAGCCGGAGCCTCTTGATTGGGGGGCTCGACCGGAAGGACGTCGAAGGCAGCGCCGGCGAGCTGGCCCGAGTCGAGCGCGGCCAGCACCGCGTCGAAATCGACGAGCGCGGCGCGGGCGGTGTCTACGAGGTACGAGCCCCGAGGCATCCGCGCGAGCTCGTCGGCGCCGATCATGCCGCGCGTCTCGTCGGTGAGGAGCGAGTGCAGCGAGAAGCAGAGACAGCTCTTCAGCGCCTCGGCGAGGGTCGCCGGGTGAGCTCCGTGCGCCGCGATGCCTTCGTCGGCGACGTGGGGATCGACTCCCCAAACCTCGAGGCCGAGCGCGAGAGCCCTCGTCGCCAGCGCGCGCCCGATGCGACCGAAGCCGACCACCGCCAGCTTCGTTCCCGCGAACGTGTGGAGCGGCCCGGCGACGCTGTGGTCCCAGCCGCCGTCGCGCACGCTACGGTCGAGCGCCACGACGCCCCGCATCAAGGCGAGCAGGAGCGCGAGCGAGCTGTCGGCCATCTCCTCGACGCAGTAGTCCGGGACGTTGCAGACGGCGATGCCGCGCGCTGTCGCCGCGTCGAGGTCGATGTGGTCGTAGCCGACGCTGCACGTAGCCACGACCTGCAGGGCCGGGAGCCGATCGAGGTCCTCTTGTCCAACGGGGAAGTCCGGCCCGGTCAAGAGACCGACGACGTCGTTCCCTTCCCAGGGGGCGACACCACACTCGACCTCAGCTCCGTCGCCGATGATTCCGCGTACCTCCTCGAGGGAGTACGAGGGGTCGGCGACGAGGACTCGCATTCTTGCTCGGGTCCCCACGTGGGTAGTTTCGCGCGCGCCTGACACTCGGTCGAGTCAGGCGCCGCCGGGAGAGCGTAAAACGAAGCCAAACGGACGTTTGCGTGCAGCGCCTCGCGGTATCACCAATCCGCTGTGGCAGTCGAGGTAGGGGTCCTTCCTGCGCGGTATTCCGGTGCCCGCCCGATCGGGCACGGCGGCATGGGCGACATCTACCTTGCCTTCGACCGCGAGCTCGGACGAAAGGTCGCGATCAAGGTCCTGGACGAGCGCGTCGCGGACGACGAGGAGTTGCGCCGCCGGTTCCGTCGCGAGGCTCTTGCCGCGGCGCGGCTCTCCGGCAATCCCCACGTCGTCACGATCTACGACATCGGAGAATGGGCTGGGCGCCCCTTCATCGTCATGGAGTACCTGTCGGGCGGAACCGTTGCAGAGCGCGCCCGCTCACGACCCGTGAGCGCCGCGGAGGCGATCGACTGGCTGTCCCAGGTCGCCGAGGCGCTCGACGCGGCGCACGAGCTCGGGATCGTCCACCGCGACGTCAAGCCGGCCAACCTTCTCTTCGACACCGACGAAAAAATCGTCGTAGCCGACTTTGGGATTGCCCGCGTCGCTGATGACACCACAGGGGTGACCGCCGCCGGGACGGTCCTCGGTACCGCTGGCTACCTTGCGCCGGAGCAGGCGCTGGGCCAGCCCGCGACGGAGGCGAGCGACCGCTACGCGCTGGCGGTTGTCGCGTATGAGCTTCTCACCGGTGGTAGGCCGTTCGCGCGCGAGTCGACGACGGCCGAGGCCGCTGCGCACATCCATGAATCCGCTCCTCGTGCCTCGGGCCGCGCGGTGGGCTTGCCGCGTGCGATCGACGAGGTGTTCGAGCGCGCGCTCGCGAAGGACCCCGCGGAGCGCTATCCGTCCGCCGGTTCCTTCGTCGCCGAGCTCCGCGAGGCGCTCCGTGCGACAGGCGCGACGAAAGTGCTCGCGGCCGGCCGCGTGACGCCCGTCGTCGAGCCCGCGGAGCCCGCCGTCATGCGGCGTAGGCGTCCCTTCTGGCCTCCGCTTGTCGGTGCCGGGCTCGCGCTCGCCCTCGTGGGCGGTGCAGCGGCCGCCTTGCTTGCGACCGGGGGCGAGAGTCCGCCGGCGACGACGGTTCCACCGCCGCAGGAGGTCACCGTGACGAGAGAGGTCACGAAGACGACGCCGGCCGACACTGTCACGGAGACCCTCGTGACCACCGTGTCGGCATCTCCGCCGCCGGCTCAGACTCCTCCGTCGCCCGCGAGCTCCGTTTCGATCGAAGAGGCCGTGGCCCTGACCGACGACTCGACGTACGCCCTACGGCGCGGCGATTGGAGCGAGGCGTCGCAGTTCGCCCGGAAGGCGTACGCGCCCCTCAGGGGCAGCTATTCCGACGGTTTTCGGTACGAGGCCTACGTCAACTACGACCTCGGAAGGGCGCTCGCGGAGCTCGGTCGCTGCCGCCAGGCGCTTCGCTATCTCGCCCGATCCGAGCAGCTACAGGGCCATCGCTCCGAGATCGACGCGGCGCAGGCCAGCTGTGGTGCATAGTCGGGACGCCGGCGTGGCCGTCGCGCGCTTCGAGCGAGTCGACCTCGGGTAGGTGGAAAGTCCTTGGCGGAGATCTCGAACGAATCGCTGACGTACATCGCGCTTCTTCGCGAAGCTGAGGGTAACGAGCGCGCTGTTTCGTTCGAAAGTCCGACGGGTGAGCAGACGCGGGTGGGCGACGAGATCACAGTCGAGGGTGCGGAGTGGGAAGTTCTCGCCATCGAGCCGGAGGAGCCGCCGTGGGCCGGCGTGCTCATTTGTGAGCGCGTCGCCGAGGAGGCCGATTCGTCCGAGCGCCTGTCACGCTTCGACGACGAGCTCCCGCTGCCGAATGATGACCCGTCGACCGCGGAGGGCGACCTACCGTTGCACCTGCGCGTCCTGAGGGCGCTTCTCGAAGGACGCCCCGAGCAGAAACGGATCGATCACGCGCTCGAGCTTGCCAACGAGGTCTACGAGCTGGAGGCGAGCACCGAGTTCGAGGATTAGACCCCGTATGCGTAACGGCGTGCGGAAGGTGCCCCCGACAGGAATTGAACCTGTGCACGCGGTTTAGGAAACCGCTGCTCTATCCACTGAGCTACGGGGGCCGGACACCAGCGTAGCGGCGCCGCACGAGCTCTTGTGTTCTCGCACCCGAAGTTGTAAAAACGACCCGTGCGCGCCGTCCGCACTCTCACTCTCTCAGTCGCGGTCCTCGTGACGCTCGCCTGGGCGGGAGCTGCTTCGGCGCTCATCGTCCCTCAACGCTCGATCGCCAGCATTGCGCTCAACATGACGCGCTCGGAGGTGCGGGCGACAAAGGGCGATCCGCTGCACGTCGTGCACGGGATGAACGACTTCGGCAAGTTCACGACCTTCAAGTACGGACGCCTCAACGTGACGTTCCAGGGGAACGCGGGCGCGACGGGCGTCTCGACGTCGCGGACACGCCAGTTCACGGGCAAGAGGATCCACGTCGGGTCGACCGAGGCGGCGCTCGCGGCCGCGTATCCGAACCTCCATTGCAGGACCGAGTTCGACGATTTCCGGCACTGCTGGACGGGAGCCTTCCGGGCGGGCAAGCGCGTCACGGATTATCTGATCACGAGCGACTCCCGCCGGATTTGGCGGATCACGGTCGCATTCGTGATCGACTGACGATCGACCGAGACCGTCCCACAATGAAGACCTGAGCCGCCGGAGCGAGCTGCACGAAGCGATGCGGCGTCCTCGGTCGCACGGGTATCTCATTTGATACCCGCGCTCCCTGCGTCCTTGCCTCGCCCCGCCCAGCTCACTCCGGCGACGAGGCCTCATTCTGGAACGATCTCTCAGTAGTCGACGCCGTGCCAGGGCGTCGCGAGAACCGTGCGGTGGCCGGGCCGGCCGCCGAGGTGAACGAGCCGCGACTCGACGTTGTTGGCGGTCGTCGCCTCGTAGAGGGCGCCGAGCGGGTTCACCTCGAGCCGGGCGTAGTACCAGCCGTTCGGAAGGCTCGTGATGTTGAAGGACTGGCCCGGAATGCCCTGGAAGTACGTGTCGGCCCAGCCCGTCTGAAGCACCTCGCGCACCCAGAGCGCGCTCTGGGAGCCGCACGACGTGCCGACGCCGCCGTCATACGGATTCCAGACCGCCCGCTCGACGGTGAGGTCGATCGCGTTCGTGGGAGCCAGGCAGAAGCCCTGTTTCCGGCTTCGGACGACCTCCATCTGGGCGGCGTCGCGGAGGGTGAAGGAGGCGAACTGGACGAAATGCCAGTGCTGGTGTCCTCGGCGCGCGTCCCAGGCGAGCTCGCCGACCGGCGCGCGTCCGACGACGTTCCCGTCGGCGTCGCGGAAGTATTGGTAGGCGTCCATGACCGCCTCCCCCGAGCGCCGGAATCCTTCCACGACCATGGGAGCCGGCCCGGCGTTCCACGGGGTGGCGGCGAAACCGAGGTAGTCGCGGCCGTTGCGATCGAAGGTCGTGAAGCTCCAGAGCGGTAGGGCGACGAGGTCCGGGACGGTGCTCGGATCCGGATCGCTCACATCCGGGACGACCGCGGCCGGCCTCGGTCGGCGCGCCCGCCGCGAAGTGGGGCGGGCAGCGGAGCCCTCCCGCTTGGTGTCGACGACGGTTGCGTCGACGGCGACCTCCGCGTCCTCGGCGGGAATGTCGAGCAGATCGGCATAGCGGCTCGCGACGCGGACGATGAAGGTGTACTTGCCGGTCGGCAGGCGCAGCGTCGGAACGCCGTTGGCGCCGTAGTCGAACGCAGGCGAGGCCCAGCCCGAGTCGAGGCCCCACACCATGCCCTTCGTGAAGAAGGAGAGGCCGTCGGCGCAGAAGGTCGGATAGGTCGGGAGCGCCGGGCCGGAGTCATCGACACGCTGACGGTCCCACACATTGGGGCAGAACGTGAACGAGCGCTGCCTGATCGCATTGTCCGCTGAATCGAGCACGGTCACCTCGAGAAACGCGGAGAGGCCGTTCCAGTCGTCGCGCGTGTCGGCCGGAAGCGGGCGAATGACGTCCCCCGTGTCGGCGTCCGTTTGCGCGATTCCCACTGGGCTGTCGTAGTCGGGCCGGGACACACGTAGCTCGAAGTCCCCTCCCGTTGCCGCGACCCAGACGGGCAGGTCGACGAGCTGGACGCGGCGGTTCTGGCGATGGAGCTTCACCGGCCCGCCGGGTGTGCGGAGCTGGAGCGAGGGAGTCGCCGGAGCCGCGCCGGCGGCAGGCGGCCATGCCCAAAGGGCGAAGGAAGCCATGCCCAGCAGAACGATCGACGAGGGGTGTCCGCGAAGCCTCATTGCACCAGCTTGGACCGTTCGAGTCTCCGGGGACTTCACCTGCCGCACGAGGACGATCCGTGCCCAGCGGCGAGCGCGCGGCGGACTGCTCCGACCGGGATCTGCTCTTCGCTGCCGCCAGGCCCCGTCAGGTACGGTCGGGCTCTGGTGCGCGCCTCCGAGCTCGACGGGATCCTGAACGCGCATGCGTTTCTCCGGGTCGAGCGGCCGCCGAAGCTCCGGTCGACCACCGTCGAGCTCGAGCCGTTCGTGCGGCTGCTCGGGGAGATGATCGTGGCGGCGCTCGCCCGAAACGGCCAGAAGCTCGAGGAAATCACGCTGAACGTCTCCAACGTGGTTGTCGATGCGGAGGCCGCCGGGCCCTCCCCCGAGGGCGAGTACGTGGCGGTCACGATCCGGAGCCGTGGGGATTGGAGCCCCGAGACGGCCTGGACGCCCGGTGCCGAGACGACCGTGATCAGCGCCGACTTGACGGCGGCGCTGGCGAGCGCAAGGGCTTCCTACGCCTACACCCGGCGCCTCGCGGGCGCTGCAGGCTCGATCACCGTGTTCTTCGCGGCCGTCGCCGACGCCTAGACGCGCGCCAGGATCTCGGCTTCGAAGAAACGGAAGAACGCGTTCTGGTCCGTCCCGATCTGGTGGACGAAGACGTGGTCGTAGCCCGCCTCCTCGTACTCCCTGATCGCCGCGCGGTAGCGGTCGGCGTCGGGCCCGCACGGGATCGCCTCGCCCATGTCGTCCGGTGTGACCATCGGAGCAAGGAGCCCGAAGTCCTTCGGGCGAGGTAGCTCTTGGCCGAGGGACCCCTTCATCGCGATGTTCGGCCAGAGCTCGGCGGCGAGCCTCTTGCACTCCTCCTCGTCGTCGCCGTAGCAAACGTGCAGCTGTCCGTACTTCGGCTTGCCGCTGCCGCCGGCCTCCTCGAACTTCTGAGCGAGCTCGGCATCCGGCGACGTCGTGATGAACGCGTCGCCAAGCCGCCCCGCGAGCTCGGCCGCCAGCGGCTGCGCGGCTGCGATCGCCAGCTCGACGGGCTCGTCGGGAACGTTGTAGATGCGGCAGTGATCGACCGTGTAGTGCTTGCCTCGGTGCGTCTGCTCGCCGCCCTGCCAGAGGAGGCGCATGATCTCGATCGCCTCTTCGAGCATCTCGAGGCGCTCGTCCGGGGCCGGCCAGCGGTCGCCGAGAACGTGCTCGTTCAGGTTCTCCCCGGTGCCGAGTCCGAGGAAGAACCGGCCGGGCATGAGACAGGCGCAGGTCGCGGCGGCATGGGCGACGATCGCCGGGTGGATGCGGATAAGGGGGCACGTGACGCCCGTGCCCAGGCGCAGCCGCTCGGTCGCCTCGGCGATCCCGCCGAGCACGCTCCAAACGAAGGGGCTGTTCCCCTGCTCGTCTATCCAGGGATGGATGTGGTCGGAGACGAGCGCGTACTCGAAGCCCGTCTCCTCCGCGCGCCGCGCAAGGGCGACGAGGTCTGCCGGAGCCCAGTCCTCGCTCGCGAGGGTGTAGCCGATCTCCATGGGACCCGGTTACCGCCGGCCGGCGCCCGCGAAACGCGTCGGTGGCTAGGGCGCGATGTGACTGCGCTCGCCGATGGCCTCCCGCGCCCAGTCCTCGACGCGCACCGAGAGCTCTCCGGTGCGTCCCTTCGCGCTTCGAGGGAGAAGGACGCGCACCTGGTGAATCGTCGCTTCGACCTCATGGTCGAACTCGAACCGGCGCTCGGCGATGATTTCGATGCTCTCGAGGTCGTCCAGGAGCATCTGCCCCAGCCGGAAGATCTCGGCTTCGGTGGCCTCGCGGCCCGAGAAGACGCCGAAGTTGACGACGAGCTGGCTACGGCCGTCGCGCTGCTCGGTGAAGACGAGTGTGGAATCGGTCATGCACCGCTCATACCCTCCCGAGGCTCCCAGCGGAACATCCGCATCGCCACGATGAGGCCCGCAAGGCCCCAGGCGGCCACGGCCGCGATAGCCCCGGGGGCGGACGCAAGCGTCTCGCCCGTGACGAACGTGTCGCGGATGAGACGGAGGAGATAGGTGAGCGGAAGCACTTCGGAGAGCGCTTCGAGGAACCGCGGCATGTCGGCCGGCGAGAAGAACGCACCCGAGATGAACGCCATCGGCAGGTAGATCGCGTTCACGACGGCGGACGACCCTTCGCCGGTCCGCACGAACCCCGTGACCCCGACCCCAAGGGCGGCGAAGGCGGCTGCGCCGAGCGCCAGCACCACGACGAACGAGAACGGCGAGGCAGGAAGCGCGGCGTCGAGGAGCAGTTTCCCGATGGCGACCTGCGCCGCCGCCTGCAGCGCGATCACGATCACCATCGACGCGATCACCGCGCCGAGGTACGTGCCCGGCTCGAGCGGGGTCCCTCGCACGCGCTTGAGTAGCCCCGCTTCGCGGCGGACGACCAGCGTGATGGCGAGCGACGCGAACGCCGTCGCCGCGACCCCGTAGCCGATCAGCCCCGCCAGGAGGAAGGTCGACCCGCTCACGCCGTCGATCTCGTCGTCGCCGTAGACCGAGCCGAGCAGCACGAGCAGGATGATCGGGAAGAGAAAGCTGAAAAACGCGGCCTCGCGATTGCGCCAGAAGAGGAGCTGTTGCGCCCGAAGCTCGTGGAGAAAGAGCCGCATCAGACCTCTACCTGCTCGCGGGTCAGCTCCAGGTAGACGTCTTCCAGGGTCCGCCTGCGTACCTCGAGAGCCTCCAGCTCGACCCCGTCAGCCATCGCTCTCGAGGTCAGCTCGTGCAGCATGCGCGTCGGCTCCGTCGTGGCGACGACGGTTTCCTCGCCGTTGCGCCGGTAGCGGATCTCGACGATTCCGTGCCCGGAGAGGAGCTCTTCCGGTGTCCCGGTCGCCACGATCCTCCCACCCCCGAGGATGGCGATCCGATCGGAGAGGCGTTGAGCCTCCTCCATGTAGTGCGTGGTGAGGAGGATGCTCTTGCCGAGCTCGCGGAGGTTGCGGATCGTTTCCCACGCCTGACGGCGCGCGGCCGGATCGAAGCCTGTCGTCGGCTCGTCGAGGAATATGAGCTCGGGGTCGCCGATGAGAGCCAGCGCCAGATCGAGCCGGCGGAGCTGCCCGCCGGAGAGCGTCCGCACCCGCGTGTCCGCCTTCTCCCCGAGGCCGACGAGCTCGATCACCCCGTCCGGGCGGCGCGGGCTCGGGTAGTAGCCCGCGAAGAGCTCGAGGATCTCGCGCACGGTCAACACGGGGTAGACCGCGGACGATTGGAGAACGATGCCGATGCGCGCGCGGAAGCTCGCGCCCGCGTCACTCGGGTCCTCGCTGAGGACGGACACCTCTCCGCCGTTGCGGGAGCGGTAGCCCTCGAGGATCTCGACCGTGGTCGTCTTCCCTGCCCCGTTCGGCCCGAGGAGGCCGAACACCTCGCCCGCCTCGACGGCGAACGAGATTCCGTGCAGCACCTCGTGGCGTCCATAGGACTTGGTCAGGCCGTCGACGGCGATGACGCTCACGCGGCCGAGAATAGCCCTGCGGCTCATGCCCGGGCGCCGGGCCTGCCATGATCCGAGGACGATGTCGAGGACGACCGCTCTTTCTGCGCTGGTCCTGGCGCTTGCGATGGTCGGCTCCGCCGCCGCGGCGGATCCGGTCTTCCACGGATCCATCTCGACGATCGGCGCCGCGCAGCGCGCGCGGATGACCGGGAAGTCCTGGCACCGGGGCTGCCCCGTGCCGATCCGCGATCTTCGGCTGCTCAAGCTCGACTATTGGGGCTTCGGCGGCGACGTCCGGCGTGGGAAGCTCATCGTCAACGAGCACCAGGCCCGCAAGGTCAAGCGCATCTTCGGGAGGCTCTTCAACCGCGGCTTCCGCATCCGCCGGATGATCCTCATCGACTACTACGACGGCAGCGACCGCCGCTCGATGGCGGCGAACAACACGTCGGCATTCAACTGCCGATTCGTCGCCGGAACGACCCGGTGGTCGCAGCACGCCTACGGCCGCGCGATCGACATCAACCCGATCCGAAACCCGTACGTCGACGGAAACCACGTCTCGCCGACCGCAGGCGCTCGCTACGCCGACCGGACGAAGCAACGCATCGGGATGATCCATGCCGGTGACAAGGTCGTGCGCGCCTTCGCCGAAGAGGACTGGAAATGGGGCGGTTACTGGAGCCCCTACCAGGACTACATGCACTTCTCTCGTACAGGCACGTAGCCGCTGATGAAGGCGCTCGTCTCGATCCTCGTCCTGGTCTCCGCACTCGTGGCCGGCTGCGGCGGCTCGACGACGACGGAGACGACCGTCGTCACGGTGACGAACGTCTCGACCGTGACGGCAGCAGCTCCGGCGGCGGCCGCACACGACTACGCGCGCTTCCAGATGCCCTCGCACAACATCGGCTGCGGGGTGGACTCGGGCGCCCTCCGCTGCGACATCCTTAGCGGGCTCAACCCTGAACCGAGCAAGTCCTGTGAGCTCGACTGGACGGGAATCGTGCTCGACGCGGAGCGCGCGGCTCAGCCCGAGTGCGCGGGCGACACCGTCTTCGACGCGTCCACCCCCGTGCTCGCGTACGGCGAGAGCTGGGCTCGCGAGGGCATCAACTGCCTTTCCACCCGCGCCGGGCTGGACTGCGAGACGCCGGCGGGCCACGGGTTCCACCTGGCCCGACAGGCCTGGTCCGTGTTCTAGCTAGTCCGCGCCGAGCCGTTCTGCGAGCCAGTCGTCGCGTTCCTTCTCCGCCCGGTCGTTGAGCTCGTGCCCGCCGTCATACCACTTGGCTTGCTTCGGCGAGCTCGCGGCGGCCTGCACCTCGCGGCCCTGCTCCGGGCTCGGGCGCGTGTCCTCGTTCCCGAACTGGAGGAAGAGCGCGTTGGGCGCCACGTGCGACAGGTAGTTGACTGCGTCGATCGGCTTCATCGCGTCCTCGTAGGCTGCGAGGTCGCCTTTGGCGCCCTGTTCTTCGCCGAGCTGCCGCATGTCCGCGCTGAGGCGCGGGATCGTGGACATGAGGACGAACGAGCCGACCCGCCGCTCGACGGCGGCGAAATCGGCCCCGAGTGACGCGCCCCAGCTGAAGCCGACATAGCCGAGCCTGCTCGGATCGACCTCGTCGCGCGAGATGAGGAAGTCGATTCCGCGCCGCATCTCGACGATCTCCTGCACGATCCCGTCCTTGTCGGAGGGCTTGAACTCGACGACGTCCTCGATGGGCGGGCGTGAGTACGGTGGATCGGGGAGCAGCGAGACGACTCCGCGGCCGGCCAGCGCGAGCGCCTCCGAGTAGAAGGTGAAGCGCGCGCCGGGCGCTCCCGGCATGAAGAGAACCGCAGGGAAGGGCCCGCCGCCGTCGGGGACGACGAGGAAGGCGGTGATCCGGCCCTTCGGCCCGGCGTACGAGAGGTCGTGCACCGTCGCGCCGTTCTTCTGCTCGGACTTGACCTCCTGCACGTCGAACGGTGCCGACGAGTCGTAGTCGTAGAGGCTCAGGAGCCGGGCCGGGAGCGTCGGCGGCGGCCCCTGGGCCGGCTTCCTCGACGCTTCGTCGTTACCGCCGCCGCATCCGGCCAATGCGAGCAGGCACGCAAGAATCAGGGCCCGCCTCATCAAGGGCTGAGACGCGTGCGAGCGCTTCCGGTTTGAGCCGCGATGGTTTACTTGCGGTGTGCGGCGCGCCCTCGTCATCGTCGACATCCAGAAGGACTACTTCCCTGGCGGAGCCCATCCGCTCGTCGCTCCCGAGGCGGCCGCAACGGCCGCGCGCCGCGTGCTCGACGCCTTCCGGGCGTCGGGGGATCCCGTCGTCCACGTCCGCCATGTCTGGGACGAGGATGACGCGACCTTCATGCGACCTGAGACCGAAGGCATCGAGATTCACCCGGAGGTCGCTCCGGCCGACGGCGAGCTTGTGATCACGAAGGAGTTCCCAAACAGCTTCCGCGAGACCGCGCTCGAAGGCGAGCTGAGGGCCCGTGGCGTCGAGTCGCTCGTCGTCTGCGGGATGATGACGAGCATGTGCGTGGACGCGACCGTGCGGGCGGCGGTCGACCTCGGCTTCGACACCACGGTCGTCCACGACGCCTGCGCGACCTGCGACCTCGAGTTCGATGGGCGCAGCGTGCCCGCGGCGCAGGTTCACTCGGCGTTCCTCGCCGCCCTCGGCGACGGCTACGCCGCGGTCGTGTCGAGCGACGAGATGAGCTGAGCGCGGTCGAGACCATCCGGACCGCGCGGCTCGAGCTCGTCTCGATGACCCCGGAGTTCATGGAGGCGCTCCTCGCCAAGCGGCTCGACGACGCGGCCAACCACCTTCGGTTGACGCTGCCGGATGCACCGCTCGATTTCCCGGCCGAGCGCTTTCTCACGTACCGGCTCGAGCAAATGCGCCGCGATCCGGGGGTTCAACGCTGGCTCGCACGAGCTGTCGTATTGCGCGACGCGGGTCGTCTCATGGTGGGCAATGCAGGCTTCCACGGAGAGCCGGGCGTCAACTCCGCCAACGCGGCGGGTGCCGTCGAGATCGGCTACGGGATCCTTCCACCCCACCGGCGCCGGGGATACGCGACCGAGGCCGTCGTAGGCCTCCTCGGCTGGGCGAGGACGCAGGGCATCCACCACTTCGTCGCTTCGGTCGCTCCGGACAATGCGCCTTCCCTGGCGATCATCGGGAAGCTGGGATTCGTGCGAACGGGCGAGCACATAGACCCCGAGGACGGCCTCGAGCACGTGTTCGAGCTCCGCGACTAGACAGATGCGGGCTCGGATGCCCGACTCGTAGCGTCGACCCAGGCGTCGACGGGCTGTTGCCGCCCTCTCACCTCGAGCGTCCGGTGCTCGAGCCCGGTCGTGTCGATCCCCGCGGCTGCCGCGGTTGCCGCGCTGATCACGATCTCGCCCGTCCCCGCTCCCGCCATGAGGCGGGCGGCGGTGTTGACGGTGTCCCCCACGGCGGTGAAGTCGACGGCGTCGCCTTCTCCGACCGTTCCGACGAAGGAGGTTCCGGTGTGGATCCCCGCTCCGAGTGGGATCCAGGGCTCGCCGTCGTCGTGCCCCGTCTCGCTCATCAGCTCCCGGGCCGCCGCGACCGCCTTCGCCGGGTGGTCGGAGCCCGCGAAACCCGGGATGAAGAGGGCCACGGCCTCGTCACCCACGAACTTGTCCACGATGCCGTCCCACTCGTCGACGACACGCGCGACGGTCCCGTAGAAGCGAGCGAGCAGCTGGCCGAACTCACCCGGCGACGTACGCTCGGCCATCCCCGTCGAGCCGCGGACGTCGACGAAGAGCGCGGTGACATCGATCTCCGCCCCACCCGGGTCCTTGTGGAGATGCTTGATGCAGGCGGTGCAGATCCGCCGGTTGAGCGATGACGGCTTGTTGCCTATCAAGCGAATGAGGACGCTTCCCGGCCTTCCGAACGGCGCGAGGCAGAGCTTGCACCGCGGCGTCGAAGGAATCGCGCCCATGAGCCGCTTCCATCTCCGCAGGCCGGGAAGCTCGCCGAGGAGCATCTGGCGCCAGAGCTCCGCGTTGGCCGTGTCGTTCTCGGGCATGAACCGTCGAGGATACTTCGCGCCATGTCCGCCTTCCGCTACGTCGTCGCCGACGTCTTCACGGACGAGCCTCTCGAAGGCAACGGTCTGGCCGTCTTCACCGATGCGCGCGAGCTTCCCGAGGCGCGGTTGCAGCCCCTCGCACGAGAGCTGAACCTCTCGGAGACGGTCTTCGTCTACCCGCCCGAGGCCGGCGGGCACGCGAAGATCCGGATCTTCACGCCGACCTCGGAGGTGCCCTTCGCCGGGCATCCCACGCTCGGCACGGCGTTCGTGCTCGCCGGGCCGCTGCAGCTGGCGGAGATCCGGCTCGAGACGGGCGCAGGCGTCATCCCGGTCCGGCTGGAGCGCGACCACGCGCGCATCGTCTTCGGCTGGATGACGCAGCCGGTGCCGAAGATCGAGCCGTACGCGGCCGCCGATTCCCTGCTGGCCGCGCTCGGCGTCGAGGAGTCCAAGCTCCCCGTCGAGCTGTACGACAACGGCCTCCAACACGTGTACGTAGCCCTCGGAAGCGAGGACGACGTTGCGGCGCTGCAGCCGGATCTCAACGCGCTGATGCGGCTCCCCGATGTCCTCGGTGTCAACTGCTTCGCCGGAAGCGGGACGCAGTGGAAGACGCGCATGTTTGCGCCTGCCGGCGGCGTGCCGGAAGATCCTGCGACTGGCTCGGCCGCGGGGCCGCTCGCCTGCCATGTCGTCCGCCACGGCCTCGTCGATCCGGGCACGACGATCGAGATCACGCAGGGCGTCGAGATTCGGCGCCCGAGCACCCTCCACGCGCGCGCCGAGCGACGTCAGCGCGCGCTCGGCGACGTCCTCGCAGATCGTCCGCGCCTCGGCGAACCGCGTATCCACGTCGATCGCCACCTGGTCGTGTGAGCAGCCGCACGCGGAGTCGTGGGCGCCGTTCCACAGCAACAGCGTCCACGCACGACGGAGCTCCTCCTGGGGCCACCCGAAGCCGGGGGTGAGCGCGGCGAGCGGCTCGGCGACACGCTCCAGCAACGCCTCCACCCTGCCTCGCTCCCGCTTCTGGTCGATCCGCGCGGAGTAGACGTTCGGCAACAGGTGCGCGCGCGCCGACGAGCGGAGCTCGCCGGTCCAGACGGGTACGTCCTCGGGCTCGGTGCGTCCCTCCAGGTAGGAGGCGAGACCGTCGATCCTCGCCCCGGGCGTGGTGAGCCGCTCCGGAAGCGTCGCGTCGGGCCCGGCGTGGTCGTAGCCCACCATCACGACGAA
>Ga0081539_10002977_pt1 | contig 22224 bp, 25 predicted proteins | sample TabmetS4T2R2_FD_71023 | JGI IMG/M metagenome (GOLD analysis project Ga0081539, IMG submission 71023) | Tabebuia heterophylla rhizosphere microbial communities from the University of Puerto Rico - S4T2R2 | ecosystem: Host-associated > Plants > Roots > Rhizosphere ...
TATCCCACTCAGGCTGAAGCAATTCGTAAAGTCGGTGACATGTACAACCGTACGCGCCTCACGCCGTTTGTGAAAAAGCTATTTCAACATTGGTTGACGTGGACACGGTAACATCAATGCTCTTGAAGGCTTTTTTACGACAAAGGAAGGGTCGGTAGGGGGTATAGTCATATATCCCTACCGTTTTTTAGCGGAACAATACCGATTTTACTGCGAGACGATTTTCCGTAGGATAAGATATAAAACAAATAACCACCCAAAGTTTGGGCTATCTCTATGAGGCGAGAAGCAAAGGAACCAGGATGACTTGTCGCGAGTTTGTTGAATTTCTCTGGCGTTATTTCGACGGTGACCTCTCTCCAGTAGAGCGGTCAACTTTTGATAGGCATTTAGCTGAATGTCCTGAGTGCACGCGATATTTACAGCAATATCAAGACAGCGTACGCATAGGGAAAGCTGTTCTCGTCGATGACGACGCACCTGTTCCAGCCGAGGTACCTGAAGAGCTTGTTCAAGCCATTCTCAAATCCCGCGCACACCGCGTTTCTTCGTAATTCACTTATTGCGGAAAAATAGCCCACTGCGAGTGAGGAAGTATACGAATCTTCTCTGGTTCGATTTGGAGCAGGAACATTTGTCTCCTACTTTTCGTCGATAACCGTTCCTTTCGGAATCACCACGATACCATTGTCGGTAACAGTAAACCGTTGCCGGTCGTGTTCCAAGTTGTAACCGATCACAGCTCCAGCACCGATTTTCACGTTCTTATCGATGATGGCGCGCCGCACCTTCGCATAGCGTCCGATTTCCACGTCATCGAACACCACACTATCCTCGACGTGCGCCCAGCTGTGAACAAATACATGTGGCCCTAGAATGGAATGTTCGACACGGCCACCGCTGATGGATGCAGCCATTACACACTAATAAGTCCAATACCTCCTCACTTGTGAACACATTCCATGCGTGCTTGATGTGGCGGTCCAACGAATGCGACTTGTATTGTGTCAAAATGTGAATTTTTCGTAGCCCGGAATTCAGACAGTTCGACAATGTAAAGTCGATGATACGATAGTTCCCCCCAAACGGGACTGCGGGTTTAGCGCGCTCTCGGGTGAGCGGCGCAAGACGCCCCCCTGCCCCCCGGCCAGAACCATCGCCGTGGTCTGTTTTAGTGCGCTGGCAAGACTTGGTAGAGTCATAGTTGATGCTCCACACTTCTCCCCTGCGACCCGCGCAACGAGAAGCCGATGGCACTATCAAGCTACATAAACATGCATGTGTCCATAGGTCCCCCAAAAGCGTGACACGCATGACGAGAAACCCCAAGGTAGGTCAGTGCAAAAAAACTTCAGGAAAAAATTTCGTGGCTACCGCCCGATTACCGTCCTGGGTGCGGCAAATCTCTACTTACTATTCTGTTGTCACATCACTGAGCGCCCGACGAGCAATCCGAGTCACAATCGTGGTGACAACGATCGTCGCCGCTAACCCAAGAACAAGAATAGCATAATCCGCAGGACCTTTTTCTCTTGCCATACCACCAGCCAGTGCGGCAACATCGCCAATTACCTTACCGTAATAGACATAGAGGAGCGTGCCCGGCAACATCCCCACTGACGCAGCCACATAATCGACAAAGCGAACGTTAGTCAGTCCTAGGCCATAGTTCAACAAGGTAAAAGGAAAAACTGGTGACAGACGTAACAAGAAGACGATCTTCCGCCCCTGCGCGCCGACGGCACGGTCGATGGCGGCAAAACGCGCATTCCCAGCCAGACGACGTTCAATCGAGCTGCGCGCCACATAGCGCGAGACCAGAAAGGCGGCTGACGATCCTAGTACGGCGGCAAGAAAAACAATCATCACACCTTTTGTGAGTCCGAAGATCGCCCCACCAGCAAGTGTTAACAGCGAGCCAGGAATAAACAGGACCGTTGCTAATACGTAGCCCGCAATAAACGCTACAGGTCCCCATACTCCAAGCCCCTGGACCCATGCGGCAAAAACCGGAATGTACGCAGCTCCTTGCCGCCCAAGGACAATCAAACCGACTATCGCTGCCGCAAGTAGGATGATGCGCCCTACCGAGAATCCCTTCTTTTCCATTTTCGTCTCTGATATTGACATTTTTGCAACAATTTCTGCCATGACTCCGTTCCTCCCATTAGTTAGCAGTTACTCTTTTGATGCTAGGGGGATTCCTAGGTTTCGCCGGATAGAGAGAGATACCGTTCCGTCTGAAGTGTCTACCCCGTCCCGTGCACACCTCTTGGCTGCCTAGCCCTCACCCTGCCCTACGGGCTTCCCTCTCCGGCTGAGCGCGAGGGGGAGCGAGGGTGAAGGCCGCACCAGGGAAGCACACAACGACAAAAAATCCCGGACAGTATTGTGTGAAGGTCGGAATGAAGGGAGAAGGCGTGGGCTACCACAGACACTCTGCTCTATACTTCGTACGTGCAAGCAAGAATCCCGTCTTCGACCCAACGCAGGAGTAAACTGCCAATTAAAGTGGAGGCTTCTTCAAGCGAACTCACTAACGGTTCGAGTGTTGCACAGACAGCCGCAAATGGATCTCCAGTTTGTATACCGGCAAGCGCGGTCTGTTCAATAGCGTCCATACTTGCTTGATAGACAGTGAAATCTTGTCGCCACACACGCAGGACAGTCGTCGCCGGTTGCAGGTTATCACTTTGAGTGAAATGTTCATTCTTCCATATCTGCTGTACCGGCCACGCACAGGTCAGTATTTGTACCGCAGGAATAAGCTGAAAGCGAATCGTCGTCCAAGCCTCAGCGGGAATCATCGGCAAATCATCTAATCGCAAAGGCTCAGCGTCCGGAGCATCGAAAACTTCAATACGCGCCTGTTCGAGGCGTGCAAGATCGCCAAGAAATGGCGCTGACACTCCTGCCGCTTGGCTGGCCAAAAACTTGGTCAAGTGAGCGCCAAGATAACGCAGCGAAGGATGCGTGGAGGGGAATTGTCGTAAATACGCGCGACCAATCTCGCGGAAACGTTCCTCGCCAAGGATAGCGGCGACACGCGGAAAATCTTCGTGTAAGGCATCAAGGAGACGGGCGCAATACATTTGTGCGTAAATGTCGAGCCGTGCGTCTGGGCCAAGCTTCCCCTGCTTCCGAATCACCTGCAGGAGCAGTGGATCAAATCCCTGCCATTCGTCTTCAGAGGAACGCACGGGACGTGCAATCGAGTAGAAAAAGCGCGACTGCAGCTCACGCAGATTGAGCATAAGGCAGCTCCCAGACCTGATGTTCGATCGCACGGGCACGCTCTGCTTCTGCACATACCTCGTCAAACTCTGGAATTTTGTCGTCCCACTCGATCAATGAGGAAACCCGACCGAAACGTTGCACCGCAAAGCGATACAGCTCCCATACGGGAGTGATTACCGGTCCATCATGCGTATCGAGCAGATACGTTTCATAGGTACTGTGACCAGCCAAATGGATTTGGCAAACTCGATCCACAGGCACGCCTCTGAGATATTCATGTGGGTCAAAACCGTGATTGGTCGCGCTGACATACACGTTATTGACATCGAGTAAGATGCCGCAGTCAGCCCGTTGCGCGATCTGCGTGATGAACTCCCACTCAAACATGGTTGAATGCGTATAGGTCAGATAACTGGATACGTTCTCGATCAGGATCTGCCGTCCCAGTCGATCCTGGACCTGCTGAACCCGTTCGACAACATGTGCGAGTGCTTCGTCAGTGTACGGCAGTGGTAATAAGTCATGCGCATAATGACCACCAACACTGCCCCAACAGAGATGATCGGAAACCCAGGCAGGTTGAAAGCGCTCCGTAAGCGCTTTGAGATCAGAAAGATACATCTCATTGAGTGGATCAGTCGAACCGAGGGATAACGACACGCCATGCAAAACCACCGGAGCAAGACCCCGAGCCTTTTCCAACACTGCCAGCGGACGACCGCCACGCAGCATGAAATTCTCTGAAATCACCTCAAACCAGTCGACACGCACAGTGCCATCCCACACCCGCGGAAAGTGCTGGGTCCGTAATCCCACCCCATGACCAAGATAAGGAACGGTACAGCTCATAGGCAACCTACTCCACGCAGAGGAGAGACAAAGGCAAAAAGGGCAAAAGGAAAACGGGAGAGGAGAAGGGATAAGAGGCAAAGGAGAAAAGAAAAAATAGAACAAGAAGAGAGCACGTTCTCACGTTTTTTCGCCTTTACCCTTATCCATTCGCCTTTATCCTAATTTAGTTCGATCGCGGCTTAATGTTCTTCTTTCACAACTTTGCCACCTTTATCTGTACACTCTTTGGCGCTGGTTTCTACCCAGCCTTGGCCTTTACAGGAATTTTGTCCTTTGCAGCCATGTCCACCACCCGAACAAGAGCCTTGCCCCTTGCACGAATTGATACCAGAACAGTGGACCTTATCACCACCGGCTTTGTCAGCTGCGCGAGCGGTAAGCGTCCCACTCGCCATTAAACTTGCTACTGCACTTGCGATCATAATGCCTTTACCAAATGCGTTCATGATACAACCTCCTTAAAGTTTTGTTTGTCTGCGTCGGCTGTTAGTACTCCCTGCGAGCCTTGACATGGATTGGCTCACTTTTGGCTCTCGTCATATTTCCTCCCGTGCGTGGTCTTGTGAAGAATCCCGTGTCTACCTCCTCTCTGATCAGCCAATTTTGGCGTATCTTTCCGGCGTTGTCTAATCCGTGACCCGTAGTTAAATGCCACAAGTGGGAAAAGGTTTCACCTACCAATGAACCACGAACTTGATAAGAAAGTTCCGGTTGACTATGGAAGACAGAAAGGAAACAACAGATGGCAAGATACGCTGAGACACTGACAATGCGCGAGGCACGCGCCCAGTACTTTACAGAGAACGGCTTCGATGATGGTGGCTATACGGCAAAGTGGGTGAAATTACAGGTCGGTCCGCTCCCCTTGTATTTTCCCAATACAGCTGCCCGTGTGCGCGCCGTGCGTTTCCACGATCTCCATCATGTGGCTACCGGATATGACACTACGTGGACTGGTGAAGCGGAAATTGGCGCCTGGGAAATCGCTTCCGGCTGTGCGGATCACTATGCCGCATGGCAACTCAATCTACAGGCGATGGCGATCGGGTTGGTGATCGCACCGCAGGCGATATACCGTGCTTTTGTCTGCGGACGTCACACCAAGAACTTGTATCGCGAAGAGTCCACGGAAGGTCTGCTGTCACCAACAGTTGGGGAGATACGACAACGGCTAAACCTGACTGCCCCTCTTCCTCCACTACCTATCACTGATCGTGTTGCGTTTGTCATTTGGTCTGCACTCAGCATGCTGACGATGTTGGTATCGCTCGCGCTTGTCTTCGCACCGTTTATTGGTTTGGGGCTACTAATCTTTTAAGGGCCCCCTCACTGGGCTGGGACCGCCGCCAAACATAATTCTGCTGTATGGGCAGGATCATCGGTAATCGTTACTAACTGTAGATCCTCTGCACTCACTGTTTGGCGCTGTCCTTCAAGCATTTGCGCACGCAATGCCGACCACAAGGGTTGCCAGAAATCCGTGCCAAACAGGACAATCGGACGTGGGGCAATCTTTCCCGTCTGGAGTTGACAGAGAACACTACACAATTCGTCGAGAGTCCCCAGTCCGCCCGGTAGCGCCAGGATCGCCAACGATCCCTCCGTCAGTAACACTTTGTGCGTGAGCCGATCATTGACGAGATGGACACGATCCGCGCCATAGAGGTTGCGCGCGTCGCGTCGTCGCATGCCGAACGCTTGTTGCGGCAGATATTCCGCGCCGCGATGCCCACCACGGGCGAGCGCGACAGATAACGCCCCCGGCCCCCCGGCCCGCGTCGGCACCCCAGCAATGGCTAACCGTCGTGCGATCTCCTCGCACGCAACCACCGTGAGATCATTGCTCGCGAGACGCGATCCTCCGAGGACCGTCACCGCCGGCGTCAGTTGCTCTAAGTACTCAAGCCCCTCCACAATTTCGTGCGCAACCCGGCGCCCGAGCTGCTCAAGCGGTTCTTCACTGCCAGCAGGCGCACTGTCAGTCGCGAGCGCGCGCAGGGTTTCCTCAGGTTCACTGCAGAGCTTAACCAGCGCGAAGGCGTCTTGTGGCACGGTCTCACGGCCTGCGCCGAGGGTGCTTCGCTGCAACGCCTCGGCTAATGGACCCCAGAATTCGCGGCCAAAGAGCACAAAGGGATGATTGAGCCGCCCCGCACTCTTGAGCCGCCAGACCTCAAACAGCTCGTCGAGTGTGCCAAAACCCCCGGGAAAGATGACGATGCCGAGTGTATTCGCATAGAGCATCAGCTTGCGGGTGGGAAAGTGAGCGAGTTCAAGGGATACATCGATCGCCGGGTTGATCGATTGCTCAAACGGCAACTGGATATTGAAGCCTTGAGTCAGCGCCTGCGGCCGCTCGTGCTGGGCATGCGTGACCTGTTCACTGCCGTTGCCGTCCCACACGCCGTCAGTACGTAACTTATTGTGAAACCCAGACGGGACGGCGGTCATAATCCCCGGGCCCGCTCCGGTGCGTGGGGGAATACCAGTTGCTGCCAGTAACTCACCCATACGTTCTGCAGCACGGTAATAAGGGTCGTCGGGACGAATCCGCGCGCCACCGAAAAAAGTAATCGCCGCCGGGAGTCGCTGTAATAGGGACAGACCGCTTTCGAGTTCGGCAACCAACGCCTGGGCTAGTGCGCTCAAATCCTTGTGACGGGCAATAGCGCCCCACACGCCACGAGTCGAAGGGGTTGTTGGCATATACGAAAAAGAGAAAAAATCCGCTGGGTAATGCAATTCCATCGCTTGTGCCTTGTCTTGTCTTCGATACGGTATCGGGACAAGCAAGGCAGCCCTATAATCAGCGATGGTCGCTTTTTTCTTTCATGGTTTGGCCCGTTGCCAGAGAAAATAGACTGGAACTCCGCTTAGGACAATAAGGAGGCCCGGCCAGGTATACGTCGGTTTTACAAATAGCAGATCGATCATGATGAGCGAAGCTATCGCAACATAAATTCCAGGAACCCACGGGTAGCCGTACACCCGATACGGGCGCTCAGCCTCGGCTTGTGTAAAGCGAAGAATAAAGAGTCCGATAACTGTCAGCACGTAAAATAATAATGCCGCAAACACCACATAGTCGAGCAAGTTGCCGTAGGTCCCCGATAGCGTCAACAGCGACGCCCAGAGCATCTGCAACCACAGACCACTGGCCGGCACACCGGCAAGATTCAGCTGGCCGGTACGAGCGAAAAAAAGCCGGTCCTGGGCCATCGCGTAATACAATCGCGGACCGGCTAAGATCAAGCCATTCAAACACCCAAAGGTGCTCACCATAATTGCTACAGCCATAATCGCGACCGCGCTTGGACCAAAAATGATCGACGCAGCTGCCGTAGCGACCCGATCTTCGGCAGCATACTGAATGCCGCGTTCGACCACTGTCGTCCCGGTTCCTACTCCTGCCAAGGGAAGTAAACACAGGTATGCAAGGTTGGTGAGCCAATAGAGCAACATGACGACCCCAGTCGCGCCCAACAAACTCAGTGGCAGTGTACGACGGGGATTCTGGACTTCACCAGCAGTGAAGGTAACATTATTCCAGGCGTCTGAAGAAAACAGCGGCCCAACCATCGCTCCGCCAACCAGCATGAGAAATCCCAGTGACAACGAGCCGTTCTGCCACGGTGTGGCGAAGTTAGCCTGCACTGCAGCAGCGTCTCGTGCGACCACAAGCCCCAGAACGATGAGGAGTCCCAGCACGACGATTTTTGCCGAGGTAAATGTGTTTTGAATGAGTTTCCCTTCACGCAGTCCACGACTATTCGACCAGGTAAGCAGTGCAATGACGCCAATTGCTACAACACGCTGGGTCGAGAATGAGACAGTGCTGATTTGAAACAAACTGTGCTGTGCAGAGATCCACGGCACAAGAACGCCGAGAAACTTTGCGAACGCGACCGCGACTGCGGCAATCGTTCCCGTTTGAATGACGAGAAACAGTGTCCAGCCGTAGAGAAACCCTAGTAACGGTGAATACGCCTCGCGCAGATATACATACTGGCCGCCGGCACGTGGCATCATCGCTGCCAGTTCGCCATAAGAAAGCGCCCCAAGCACCGTAATAATCCCATTGAGCCCCCACACCAGCAGTAACCAGCCCGGCGATCCCACTGTCCGCGCCACATCAGCCGAGACAATAAAAATACCCGACCCGATCATCGAGCCTGCAACGATGGCGCTGGCGTCAAACACCCCAAGTTCACGGTGGAATTGGCCTTCGTGTCTGGGACTGAGATCTTGCGCAGTCGGCTTTGTGGGGGAGCCGGTCATGAAGCGCTCCCTTGCTGCCCGTGCGCTTCGCGCTCAATCTCAGCCCGCGCTGCTGAAAACGAAGAGACACAGTACGGCACCAGAAACGTTAACACGATCTTGCCGATGACACGAGCAGAGTAGTTGCCGCTGAGGAGGATATCATACTGGTTAATCACTGTGAGAATCGGCCCAACGATCGCAGCAACTTTCACAGCGCGGAGGACGGTCCGCTTCTGAAACCAGTAATACAGCAGCTTCCGCATACGATCGCCCACCGCGGCCTATCATGAGCGCCCCAAAAGTCGCGCTTATCTCTCACTATTAGTTTGCCGCGCTGGTCTTTTGGTAGCCGTCTTTTCCTTTTCGCACTTTGCGGTCCTTGATCCAGCGATTCAAGCCGGCGTAGACCTGCTCCATCGGTTTACCGGATTTCACCCCGACGTCTCTGGAAGTGAAAGTATCTGGCAGTTCTTTCAGAATTTGCTTCCAGTCAAGACGGACGCGCATCGGGCCGACACCAGGGGCCACGGAGCCTCCACTCACGACAGTTTGCAATCGGTGGACATCTTGTCGCAATGCAGCTAGTTCTTTCTCCTTTTGCGCGATCTCGCGCCGCAGTGACCCCAGAACTTTGCCAGCTTGTTTTTTCAACACATTGAACGCAGAGCGCGATGTTTTCACTCGAGGCATAGTGCAAATACTCCTTTAGCAAAAGACTAACGCCGGATTGTGGCAGAATTTCGCTCTGCCAGCAACTGCATAAAGATGTACGGGGCGTCGAATACTACTTGTATAATTTTACAATATACTCTCAATACTACCAAAACTACTAGATTGAGTCAGCTTCGGTGGAATTCTTGGATCGCAGCGGTAAACTGAGAAAGCCCCTCCTCCCACGGCGGAAGAACGATACGAGGGTCCTGCAAAGTGGTAAGGGCAGAATACGCTGGACGCTTGGCAGGTCGGGGAAATTCTGCGGTGGTCACTGGATGTACTATTGTGTCAGTGTTCAGGTGGCGGTAGAGCAGGCGTGTCAACTCGTACCAGGTAGTTTCCCCTTGTCCGGCAAAATGGTAGGTGCCATAGGCATTTGTCTGTAAGAGCACTACCAGTGCATCCGCCAAGTGCGGAATATAGGTGGGAGATCCTCGCTGATCGTTCACGACCCGCACTTCCGTCTGGCGTCGGGCCAATGTCATCATCGTGGTGGGGAAATTTTTACCGCTGACATGATACAGCCAGGCGGTGCGGACAATATAATAGCGAGGATTGAGCGATTTAACCGCCTCCTCCCCTGCAAGTTTGCTCTGCCCATACACTGATTGCGGCTCGGTGCGATCGAATTCATGATACGGACGTTTTCCGGTGCCAGAAAATACATAGTCAGTCGAAACATGGAGTAGTGGAACTCTATGCGCAGCGGTGACAAGCGCCAGGTTGCGCGGCCCGAGCGCATTTCCGCGATACGCAGCCTCGGAATCATTTTCCGCTTCATCCACGTTGTTATATGCGGCAGCATTGATAACCAAGGCGGGCTCAGTTCGCTCAATCACCGCACGCACCGGTGCCAGTTGCGTAATATCCAGCTGGGCACGGGTAAATGCGTGCACTTCATGGGTCTTCAGTGCCTGAGGTAAAGCCTGGCCGAGCTGTCCTCCTGCTCCGGTAATGAGGATTTTCATTGTTGCTGTGCTGCCGCCACAACGCAAAGGGCGTGTCACCTCGTGGTTTGGCTATGACACGCTTCGTACCGTAGACAAAGGGCTTGAAGCCCTTGTCCATTTTCTTTCCTTTATCCCTTAAACTCAGGGATGAGGTGTTTGCCAAACCACTCAAGTTGTCGTTTTGCTTCGTCCCAGGACAGCAGGCCCTGGTCAAAGTACCAGCCAAACCATTCAACACTAGAGTTTTTCTGCAACGCTTCAAACTCTCGCTTTACGTCATCAACCGTGCCCACCAGAGCGTACTTTGCTTCTACCATACGCTCGAACGTGTTCGGAACCGCGCCGGTCTCTCCAGGAAACCGGTATGCCTCAAAGAAACCGAAGCCCGAAAAATACTCGATGAACCCCGCTCCCTGTGCTTGTGCCCCTAAGGAATAGGCTTCAGTATACGAATTGCCGATATGAACCGAGCGGAACGCACCGACACTTTGGCCGAGTGCTAACTTGCGTCCAGCCTGAGCGGCTTCATCTTTGTAGGCTTCGCACAACTGGCGGAACGATGGTGGATGCGAGACTAAGATCCACGGCACGATATTCTCGGTTGCACACCATCTGATAGTTTTCTCACTCACAGAGAAGGGTTGCCAGATTGGCGGATGCGGCAAAGTGTATGGCTTGGGAATGACACAGATGCGCTGGACGACCCCATCTTCATCTACTTCTCCTGGCGCGCCATATTTTGCGGTCCAGTTTTTCGCCACCGGCCAGCGGCGAATGCCTTCCTCATACGGAGTAGGAACTTCGTAGTATTTGGTCTTAAACCGCACGGATTCTTGCGTCCATGCCATTTTGACAATTTTGAATACTTCTTCAAACACCGCACGGTTATGCGCATCGACCTCTGACCCATCCATCGGCGCGCCAGTCACGTGGTAGTGTTGACCAAGCACATTGGTCCAGCGATCCTGGTAGCCGCGGGCAAACCCGGCGATGAAGCGCCCTTTGGTCAGATGATCGAGGATGGCAACCTCTTCTGCAACACGGATCGGATCCCACGTCGGAAGCACTAAGCCGAGCGAGGCAAACTTAATCTTTTTCGTTCTGGCAGCTAGATCTGTGTAGAGCATGAGCGGTGCGACCGATGCTTCGTACCCTTCGGAGTGGAAATGATGTTCCGTGGTCGACATCGCGTCAAAGCCCAGATCTTCTGCCATCTGGGCGATATCGCGCACCTCTTGTAAGAGTTGCTGATATTTGTCGTTGTTGCGCCCGATGGGTCGCAGCCGTTCGCGTTCTTCAAACGTGGCAGGAATCGTGGGGAGAATGAAGAGATTAAATTTCACGGTGGAGCCTCCTTATCCCTAGCAGTGGCGGGGCAAAATCACGTAACACGAATGCCGTACCACGTGTCACGTGTTGCGTGGTACGTGATTTCTCGATCTCCAATTCGTGCCTTCTTTGTGAAGTCTGTTACTCTTGAGAGTTTTACTTGTTTTGTAGTACCTTTGCCAGCACCGGTATCAAGTATTTCTTGAATGTGACGGGATTCTCACTCATTGGGAAGTGACCGATTTCTTCCATGATAATACATTCCGAGCCCTTCACTTTTTTCGCCGTCTGCTCAGTCATTTCTGGTGTGCATGCAAAATCATAGACTCCAGTCATAAAATAGATAGGAACCTTGCCGTCGAGCTTACTACACAACCCACGAAAGTCATGATCAACGCTGTAGAAGTAAAGATCACCTTTAAAGATACCAGGACCGCCTTGGGCGTAAAACCACCAGGTTTCCTGGCGATATTCGAGCGGACTCTGCGGAGCCATAAGTCCGTATACTGAAGTAGCAGCCACTTCACCACCGTGCATGTGTGGGTTCCATAGCCAGTCTAACCACCAGCCTGGAGAGTAGTCACAGGCTTCAATTGCTATCAGCGATCGAACGTCTTTGGCAAAATTGAGCGCTAAATGGAGGCAAATGTTCCCGCCCATCGAACTGCCCATAATGACTGGCTTTTCGAGGCCGAGCTCACGGCAAAATGCCATAAGAAATTCGGCGTAGAACTTTGCCGTCAGCTTATATTCTTCCTTCCACCATCCCTTTGGTGGTATAGATTTCCCGTGTCGTGGCAAATCTAATGCGATCACACGAAAATTGCGATTGATATCAGGATCGCACAACTGGTGACGCCATTCGCGTGAATCGGTTCCTGCCGTATGCAAGCACACAAGGGGAATCCCTTGCCCGGCTTCCTCGTAGAACACGCGATACTCTTCGCCTTCATAGGGTACGTAGATATAACGCCCAGTGATTGGTTCAATCTTCGCCATGAGTAAGCCCTCCTTACTCTTTCACGTTGCGCATCATGTCAAGCGCCCAAGTAAATGCTCGCAGGTTTTGCCACATCACTTTCACATTTCCTTCGATCTTCAGACGCCCGTGTAAGGGATGGGCCATCGCCCAGATGTCGTTATACATAGGTGGAGGAATAGGTTGGATGAACTTCCCCCAGGTGTCCTGCGGACCGCGCAACGCGAAGTCATAGGTGGTTTCAGGCCCGATATTTTGTGCCACTCGCGTTAACGTTCCATTCACGAATGAAACGACGTAGGCGACACTACCAAACTCCATTAAGACGTCAGCACTCAAATGCCGACCAATGATTTTGGTCACGCTGTCCTGATTGACCAGGCTTTGCCAGCGTTCCATCCACCGCGCATCGAACGCAGCCATGTTCAGTCCTCCTTCCTGTGAAACTAGTGTTTATTTCACTAGCTGTCAGCTATCAGCCCTCAGCTTTCAGCTAAAACTATAATGACAAATCTCAAAGAGTTCTGAAGTTTATTACCTGTAACTTGTAGTTTATGTCCTGCTGATCGCTGACCGCTGACCGCTGACCGCTGCTTTCCGTGCTTTCTTACGGAAATACGGCATCACTTCTTTGGCGAAGAGTTCCATGCTCTTCTGCATCTTACGTGGATCAACTCCTGGTAACGGCATCGCCATCACCAGATGTGTAAAGCGAGTTCGCTGTTGATAGTCTTGGATCATGCGAATAGCGTCGTCAGGCGTACCAACAATCAGCGGCTCGCCAAAGAGTTGTGCGGTGTCACTCTCGCGCAGTTTGCCGACACGGGGCAGGCCCATGCCATAGGCAGTATCACCCGGTAAGTCGTGCGCTTCGGTAAACCATTTGCCATAGCAGCTCAACATGTGATGAACACCTTCCTCGGCATCGTCCCAGGCTTTCTCGCGTCGTGTAGCCACAAAGACCGTGCGCAGTTGGGCAATATGGAAATCTTCGACCCGCTTGCCATTCTCCTTGAGCGCGGCATCATATATCTGCTGTTGATCCGATCCCCCCGTTCCCATCAGATGATAGCCGTTGCGGGCCGCACGGGCGATTGATTTCGGCCCCCGCGCCGCAAACCAAATTGGTGGATGCGGTTTTTGTACGACATTGGGGATCACCGTGATGTTGTTGAGTTGATTGAACCTTCCTGTGAGTGACCAGTTTTTCTCGGTCCACGCCCGGCGAATTACTTCAGCGCCTTCTTCGAGCCGCGCCCCGCGCTCTTTGCGCGGAATATTAAAACCGCTGAATTCATCAACCCGGTAACCTTGCCCAATACCCAAGTCGAGGCGACCATTGGAAATAATATCCACAGTAGCCGCGTCTTCGGCAACACGTAACGCGTTGTGCAGTGGTAAAAGGAGAACAAATGTCCCAATACGAATTTTCTTGGTCCGTGCAGCGATGGCCGCAGCAATAGGAAGTAAAGCGGCGGAATAACCGTCGTCAACAAAGTGATGCTCAGTCAGCCAGATCGTATCATAGCCCAGCTCCTCGGCCTTTACGGTCAAGTCGAGATGCTTCTGATACAGCTCTGGAAATGAGAGATGAGACCGCGCCGAATTGCGAAACGGAAACAAAAGCCCGAAGTTCACGCTCAACCTCCTCCTGTTCCGGCAATTGTCCAGGAGGGCCTCTTAGCAGGGCATAAGTACGCAGTAAAGAAGGGCTAAGCTTCAAAACCCGGCAGGAACGTGTCTCACGGATTCCCTCGTCTCTGCAGCAGTCGGTCACTCAATAGCACCAGGGCCTCAGCCGCAGAGTCACGTACTTCTTCTCGCGCTTCCATTAGAAGGTCCATCATCAAGGAGATGTTTTTTACGTCACCGACTTTTCCCAGTGTCCACAGCGCTTGCGATTTGACGTAGCGATCTTTCTCGTGGTCTACTGCTTCCGCAACCTTTTGCGCCAGGCTGCGATCAGAGTTCTCACCAATGACTTTCAGTGCATGGGTCCGCACCAGCGGATCTTCAGACTCTAGTCCCTTAAGGACCAGGGGCTTTGCCGTCGCGTAATCCATGCGAGAGAAAGAAACCGCCACCCCTAGACGGATGCGATAATCGACCTCATTTAACGCCTGTTGCAACAGAGGTAAACCACTGGGGTCGCGAAAGTGCGCTAGCGAAGCCGCAGCAGTGGTCCGCACGGTTACGGACGGATCATCAAGGAATGCTTTATGGAGCAAAGGGACCACGCGAGCATCGTCTTCAAGTGCACCAAGGAGCCCAACGACGGAGTCTCGCACTTGTTCTTGTTGGTCTATTGTCAGGCTCGCTCTCAGATGCGCATAGCCGTCCGGGTCTCCGACTGAGGCAAGCGCGTGAGCTAAGGTAACGCTAATCAGGGGATCTTTTTCCGTCTTGAGAAATTGGCGGAGAGAGGGCAAGATATCCTGAACACGCGACTCGCCAAGGCCACCAAGTCCTTGAGCGCGCAGTGACTCATCCCCCTGCGCCACTGCGTCGAGGTAACATAATACGGCCGTTTTATCCCCGGTACGCCGTAGGCCAGAGAGTGCCAGCCGTTTGCCCTCTAGATCAGAGTCATAGAGACGGCGTAAGATACACACAGCTCCCGGCGTGGCTAAGTCGCCAAGCGCGTCAGCAGCGGTACGTCGTAACATCGGTTCGTCGGAGTGAATGGCCTCATCCAATACCCACAGGGCTCCTGGGTCGCCGAAGCGCCCGAGAATTGTCGCAATCACATTCCGTTCGTGCGGATCAGCGTTACGCAAGCCAGCTCGTAATGCTTGAATAGCCAATTGTCGGAGCGCGACTAATCCACGCAGAGTCGCCGGGTCATACTGCTTGCGATAGGCGGCTACCGCACCGTGGAGGTCTCCATCTTCCGCCTGCATTGCGACCGGCGATATTTCTTCTGGCGTATCAAGCACCCGTGAGATAGGCTGGACCTCACTGCGGCTCTTACTTCCGCGGAACTCGGCGACTCGTGTCTTCTCTTGCCCTGCTCCTGATAGAAGCAGAACTCTTTTCACCACTTTCTGGTACAAAATGGGGAGCCATATCCCCATCGCAACAACAAAAAGTGCGGTGATAAGAACGAGACCTCGTTTAATCCGATTTCTCTTCCTGGCCATGTGTGTTCCTCTGTGAGGTTGAGGTTCAACGGGAATCGTCAACAAAAATAAAACGTAATCCGTAATACGTCACTATTTCTCCTCCCCTTTTACGGATTACGCATTACGTTTTACGCGCCTTACCGCCGTCCACTCACCATATTGCGCACCGAATAAAACTGCTTCGCTCGGCCAGAGGTAAACTCCTTGCGGACAACGTAACAGTGAGTATAGGTACCATGTGGTTTTTGTACGTTAATCACATTATTGCCAACATGGAGGATGACATTCTTACCAACGTTGTGCTCGTAATCGACTTTGACATACGGTGCCTGTTTGGCTTCCTCGTTGGCATAGCTTTCCGAGTACTTGAGGAAGTCTTGTCCCAAGCGCAGAAGCTGGTCTTTCTTATCGTAGGCAGTGAGCCACAAATTCCAAAAGATTTCCGCATCGAAATAGATTAACTTATGCCCATACGGATGAGAGGCGCTCCTCGGGATGAGTTCTAACACATGTACTTCACGCACCTCCCACCGCGTTTTATGTGGCACCCAGAGGTGCGGACCACCGGCTTCCGGATGGGTCGCAACATTCACCGTCGCCAACACTAACTTCTTCCCAAGATACGTCCATTGTTGCTCATGGACTTTGCCACCGAAGCCCATCCCGTCATCACGGATGAAGTCCATTCCTTGGGTTTCTCCCGTCCGCTCAGAAGACAATACCCGTCGTGGTTTGCGCTGGGTCGGGGAATAGATCCAACTGTCATTCTCTTTGTAGGGATCAGTGTACTCGATTTGTAAGTTACGGGTTCCGGCCAGATCACGCGGACTGCGGAATTCCATGATCGATTTCATCTTCACCCCTTCGTAGCCTTCCACCAAGCAATGGTCTCCCTTGGCGTATTCGGCGGCAGTCGAAACAAACTCAAACTCGCGATCGAGTTGACCATTCACGCTACGGCCCCAGGCCACCATCGGCATGAAATAATCGCTGTGACCGGGACGCCAATAGGAATTCCAATACACTTTGAGAGCAGCGTAGGGGTCGTCCGATTTGATTTCAGGAAATGGCCACCCTCCGCCGTTGAAGCCAAACAATGCGCCATACTCGTCAAGGTAGTAACCAGAAGTGACATTCTTCCCCCAATCGGCCGGCGGCGGATATTTACCAGTCTCGGCGATCTCCATATCCATGTCGTCGAAGAAGTAGAACTCCCATGCTGGTTGCGGAAGGAACGGCTTGATGCGCTCAATATCCTTAATAGTCAGATGTTCGCCGGGTTTGAAATCTGGCTTGGCATCGCGATACTTTTCCAGCCATTCACGTACAGCTTTGTAGCTGCGGTCGGAATCGGCAAAGACGGAGGAAAGGGACAGTCCGATAAGAAGCGCGAGCGTGAGACTCCACACTACCGACACCCACTGAAGACGAGAGCGCATGTTTCCCTCCTGGATAAAACGTTTCACTATCTCTAACGTAAAATTGCGCTGAAACAACAGGGGCGGCTATATCAGGAGGGCGAAACGGGCAAAAGGAAGGGCGAAAAAGCGCGCGGAACTTTTTCTCCCTTTTCGCCTCTTCGCCATTTCCCCTTTTCGCCCAGTCCTCAGTCTTTGCTTATCCACCAAAGTACGAACAGGGATTATCCACTGTCATCGTGCGAATCGTGCCTTCGCTCACCCCAGCCTTGCTGAGCTGCGGCAAGATGTTGCGCATGATGTGCGAGTAGCTCCAGTTCGGACTCGCCTTCATGAAAGCGTCCCACTCCTTCGTCGTGCGACCGAGCCAGCAACCAACGAAGTCATGCGACAGCATGATACGATCATAGCCAACCGCCAACAACCCAATCAGTGAGGCCATCCGCATCTTGTCGCTAGCAATCGTCTCAATGCCAAAGCGATCAAACCCGATCCACGCGCCACGGTTCAAAATATCAAAGTAGTAGCGCATGTCGCCCACACCACAGGCGTGACCAATCAACACACGATTAAAGTCTACCCCTTCGTCAGCAAAGACATCGAGAGTCTCGCGTCCGAACGGACCAAGTTCATCATTGTGGCAGAGGATCGGCGCGCCAGTGGCTTTGTGCGCGCGGGCTGCCGCACGCAGACATTTCTCTTCGTGTACGCCCATTGCCTTGGCGGTCTCAGTCATGCCAGGGATACCGCCAGTCGCGGTCTTGATGATACCAGCTTTAATGCCGGTTTTGCCGATCCCGTCCTTCAGTTCGCGGACATAGACCTCAGCAATGTCATCGGCTGGCAGTCCGCGGAAGTGCGGAGGGATACCCAATGCTTCGTTATACAGACCAGTGGCGACAACGACACGGACACCAGCTTTCTCAGACACTTCAGCGGTAAACTCTGGGTCACGTCCGAGTTCCATCGGGCAGGGATCGACCATTGAGGTCACTCCCAGTGACTTTACTTCTTTCAAACGATCAACCGCTTTCGCAACTTCGGCTTTACGGTCGAACCCAGCGTTGTCCAATTCCCAGCCAGGGAACCCGGCAGTGATATGTTCGTGAATGAGCGTGAAGCCAAGATCCTTCGGGGTACACGTCCCGGTTGCAGTATTAATGGTCGGCATGAAACCCTCCTGTCATGTGTAGAATTAGCAACTGTCTACCCTAGATGCTTTAGGAAGTACAGATTCACCCGAGTGTAAGGCGGACTGTGCCCGCCATTTTTTATTTTCGATTGCTACTGGGATAGGTTCAGAAATCGTGCCAAGAGACATGAAATTTTCCTTACAAATCCCTCAACTTCAGGAGCGCTTTTGCTTTTGCCATGCGCACAATCAGTGAGTCCTTCGGCGCGGTTTTTCTCTAAAAGGGCGCTGATACGCTGTTGCAGTTCTTCCGATGGCCGCAACGCCAGAATCTCCTCAGGCGACGGAAGTCTTGCGAGCAGCTCTAATGCGGCAGCCGGTTCGCTCAGCGTAATCTCCATATTTGTATTCCTATCAGAGTCACTAACCTCTATACCAGCATTTACAAACAGCGCCTTGTAGCCTTCAGCCTCTACTCCATAGTCTGACTTCCTTCCCTACAGCCTTCAGCCTTCGGCCCACAGCCTATTCGTCTCTTTCCATACCCTTCGCGCAATTTTCACCGCCTCGTCAATGTCCTTATCTGTAATGCCGTAATGCGTCACTGCGCGGAAACGTCCGTCGTCTATATCGCCAACTTTGACGCCTTCTCGCGCAAGCCCTTGAGCGAAGGAGGGCCCTTCAGGTGGAGGATTCTGTGGACCAAAGATCACGATATTGGTTTGTACGGTGTCAAGATCGAGCTTGATGCCTGGCAGATCAACCAGTCCTTCAGCTAAGCGACGTGCGTTTCCGTGATCTTCAGCTAAGCGATCAACCATCTCAGTGAGCGCAACAATACCAGCCGCAGCAATAATCCCAGCTTGGCGCATGCCGCCGCCTACCATCTTGCGTAACCGTCGTGCCCTGGCAATGAAATCCTTACGGCCACAGACCAATGAGCCAACTGGAGCAGAGAGACCTTTTGACAGACAAAATTGTACAGAATCAACACTGTTTGTGAATTCTCGCACATCGCACTGTAATGCTACTGCCGCGTTAAAGATACGCGAACCATCAAGATGCAGGGGAACCCTAGCATGATCGGCAAGTGCTTTGACTTCGTGCAAGTACGCCTGTGGCAAGATTGTTCCACCACAGCGATTGTGCGTGCTCTCGACGCAGATCACACCCGGTGGCGCATAATGAATGTTGTTTGCCGCCGGACGAATAGCATGCTGCAATTCAGCTAGCGGCAGTTCGCCGAAGCGACCGGTCGACACCGGATGAAACACGATGCCACCAAGCGCTGATGCACCGCCTGCTTCGTAGTTGTAGATATGCGAGTTATCTCCGAGGACCGCTTCGTCACCACGGCGACAGTAGGTCAACAAAGCGAGTAGATTGCCCATCGTCCCACTCACGCCTAACAGCGCAGCTTCTTTGCCGGTCATCTCCGCTGCCAGCGCTTCAAGTCGATTCACGGTCGGATCTTCGCCCATGACGTCGTCGCCAAGTTCAGCGCGGTACATTGCTTCACGCATTGCCGGGCTTGGTAAGGTCACAGTGTCGCTACGTAGATCGATCATATACACCTCGTGGGGAGTTAAGAGTTAAAAGTGAAGAGTGAAGAATTGTACAGATTAAAAAGGAAGAGTGAAGAATTCTTAAGATGCCCCTTTAATGTTTTTCATTCTTAATTCTTAACTCTTCATTCTTAACTCTTCACTAGTCTCACCGTCCGCGAAGCCGTTCCGTCTCTCGTCGTTCCCGTTTGGTTGGGCGGCCCATTCCCTGCCCACGCAGAGGTGGGGGCGCAACATAGAATGTCTTCTCTCGCGGCGGCGGTGGCGGCGAATGGTCTTCGTACAGCAAGCGTGCTGCAGAAAACGGTCCACGTTGCTCTGATAGCGCTAGCACTTTTACTTCCTTCGGTCCGCTAGGATGCGTGAAAACAATCTCGTCATTCACACGTACTAATTTATGAGGTTTCGCCGGGTGCCCGTTGACTTCGACTTTTCCTCCATCACATGCGCCGGCTGCAAGGGAGCGGCTCTTGTAAAATCGCGCCGCCCATAACCAGCGGTCGAGACGCACCGTTTCATCGAGTTTCGTTTGTTCAGGCATATTCTCCGTCGTTCCCCTCTTTTCTCTTTTTCAAATCACAAGGCCCATAATACCGCAACGGTTCTTCGTGCGCACAGCGCACACTACGAAAGGGGCCACTGAACTTGAGTGGTCTCGGCTAGCATGGTAGCGTTGGCCCGCAAATAAGGAGCACGCCATGGACGCTAAAGCCGGAGCCCGCGAACGTTTCAACAAAGCACAGGACGATCTGATTGCCCTGAGTCATCGCATTCACGCTCACCCTGAGTTAGGCTTTGAAGAAGAGAAAGCCTCAGCGTGGCTTGCTGACATGCTAACTGATGCTGGATTCGTGGTACAGAAAGGCATCTGTGACCTTCCAACGGCGTTTGTTGCTCGTGCAGGTAAGGGTCCGTTACATATTGGTATCTGCGCTGAGTATGATTGCCTCCCTGGTATCGGCCATGCCTGCGGCCATAATATCATTGCCGCAATGGCCGTTGGTGCAGCAATCGCTGCAGCCAAAGTCGCTGATGAGGTTGGCCTCACTATCAGTGTTCTTGGTACTCCAGCAGAAGAAGCCGGTGACGGCGGCGGAAAAATTCTCCTACTCGAACGTGGCGGATATAAAGGGGTGCATGCAGCGATGATGGTTCACCCTGCCCCGTTCGATGTGGTTGATCCGGCCATCATTGCTTGCTCGATGTTCGAGGTTCGCTATACGGGGAAAGAAGCGCACGCCTCGGCATTCCCGGATCGTGGCATCAATGCTGCCGATGCATTGACAGTGGCACAAACTGCGATTGGTTTATTGCGACAACATATCAAGCAGACTGACCGCATTCATGGCATTATCACCAAAGGCGGAGACGCACCGAACGTTATTCCTGCTCATACTGCTGCAAAGTACATCGTCCGTGCAAAGACGCTTGCAGAGCTAGGGGACATTAAAGAGAAGGTCCTGCGCTGTTTTGAAGCCGGTGCGCTCGCGACCGGTGCAAAGCTGGAAATCCTTGGCGGCCAGAAACCATATGCAGAACACATCTCTGACCTCGATATGGCTACCATCTATCAGCGCAACACTGAAGCGTTAGGTCGCACTATCCGTGACCTTGGCTCGACCCGAGACCGAGCCGCCGGTTCCACCGACATGGGCAACGTCTCACTGGCGATGCCGTCGATTCATCCGTTCATTGGTATTGACTCATTGCCGGCAGTGAATCATCAACCCGAGTTTACGGCTCATTGCGCAACTCCGGCTGCTGACAAAGCAGTGCTCGACGGTGGGCTGGCAATGGCCTGGACAGCAATCGATATGGCAACCGATGCAGCAGTGCGAGAGCGACTGCTCAAACGAGCGGTTTAAATCAGCCGCTAACCCGTCTAAGAAGGGAAAAAGGGGAAATGGGGAAACGGCGAAAAGGGCAAACGGGAGCATAGGAGAGGATAAAGAGGAACGGAGAAAGGATAAAGGAGGAGGGTTGTTCTTTTCCCGTTATCCCGTTTTCTCATTTCTCCATTTTCCCCTTCCCTACAACTCCGCAATATACTTCAACCCTGTGATACTCGGCAGAAAACAATACGCTGCGCCTCGGGTGGTCACGAAATCAGCAAATGTCGGAAGCGCGAGCATCCCAGACCCAGTCGGCAATTGAAAGCCCGCGTCTCCCAGTGTGTTATTGCCCGCAATGAGGTCTTTACTCTTACTCGTTAGTTCTGGACGAAAACCGCCGCGATTGATCCAATTTGTCATCAGGAACTCAAACTGATCTTCGATACTCACACAGATAAATAGGCCCAAAAGTCCGCGCTCACGATTGTCTGGAGGCTGACTGTACGGATCGTATTTGGGGCCATACGGCATCCCACGACGAACGATCGGATGTTTATCATTGTCAGCACCAGCAACTCTCTCACCACGTGGATTGGCGCGGCGAGTGTGCGCATCAAATGGGCATGCGAGCCCTTGCGGGTCATCGCTATATGTGAAGTCGTTCAATTGATCATTTGGTGGTAATGGTGGCATAGCAGATTGCGTCTTCAGCGTCAGTGGCACTCCATTACGCCACCGACCGCAGATTTTCGCGGCTATCGTTTCTCGGTCGAGCTTCGCGGCTTTCGCAGCGTCAGTAAGATATCTCTCGAAGCCAATTACATTTTGCTGCAA